>Ga0316622_100002593_pt1 | contig 12586 bp, 13 predicted proteins | sample OWC_Aug_OW2_C1_D_FD_207646 | JGI IMG/M metagenome (GOLD analysis project Ga0316622, IMG submission 207646) | Wetland soil microbial communities from Old Woman Creek delta, Ohio, United States - OWC_Aug_OW2_C1_D5_C | ecosystem: Environmental > Terrestrial > Soil > Wetlands | place: USA: Ohio... | reverse complement strand
CGGAGGGACGAGGTCGCGGGATGGGGACCAGCGGGATGATCGTCGTTAACCCGCCTTGGACCCTGATGGCGGAGATGCGCCCCGCCCTGAGCTACCTGGCCGCGGCACTCGGCGAGGGCGGCGCCGGCAGCTGGCGGGCAGAGGAACTGGCGGGGGAGTGACGGCGCGGCGGCCACGCGCCGCAAACCAATTAGCCCCTGTCCCGCTCGGGCACCGCCAGCAGGCCCGCCAGCCGACGCCCCGCCGTGCCCAGACGGCCGAAGGGCAACCGCGCCAGGAGCAGGACCGCCAAGACCAGGGCATAGATCAGGGGCTCGCGAAGGTCCGCCTTGACCAGCCAGAGGTAATGCAGCACCCCCAGGATCCCGATGGCATAAATCGCCCGGTGCAGCGTCTGCCAGCGCCGCCCGAGGCGGCGCATCCGGGCACGGGTCGACGTCAGGGCCAGGGGCACCAGGAGCACGAAGGCCGCGAAGCCGACGGTGATGTAGGGCCTCTTGACGACATCCTCGATGATCGCCTGCCCATCGAACCCCTGATCCAGCCAGAGGTAGGTCAGCAGGTGCAGGGCGGCATAGAAAAAGGCGAAGAGCCCCAGCATGCGCCGAAAACGGATCGGCCAGGGGCGACCGATGAGGCGCTTGAGCGGGGTCATGGCCAGGGTGAGCAGCAAGAGCCGCAGGGCCCATTCGCCGGTGGCGTGGGTGATGGCCTCCACCGGGTTGGCCCCGAGGTCGTCCGCCACGGCGCCCGCCACCAGCAGACCCAGGGGCACCAGACAGAGGAGAAAGACCAGGGGCTTGGCGATGGGTACCAGGCGCTCGGGGGTCATCCGCATCATGCCGCCACCTCAGAAGAACCGCTTCAGGTCCATGCCGGCATAGAGCCCGGCGACCTGATCCGCATAGCCGTTGAACATCTTGGTCTCCTTCTTACGGGCGAAGATCCCCGCGCCCACCATGCGCTCCCGCCGCTGACTCCAGCGCGGGTGGTCCACCTGGGGATTGACGTTGGCATAGAAGCCGTACTCGTCGGGCTGCAGCATGTTCCAGGCCGTCGGCGGCTCCTTGGCGCTGAACCGGATGCGCACGATGGACTTGATGCTCTTGAAGCCGTACTTCCAGGGGACCACCAGGCGCAGAGGGGCGCCGTTCTGGTTGGGCAAGGTCTCTCCGTAGAGCCCGGTGGCGAGGATCGTCAGGGGGTGCATGGCCTCATCCATGCGCAACCCCTCGCGGTAGGGCCAGTCGATGACCTGGCGCTTCTGCCCGTGCATCTGCTTGGGATTGAACAGGGTCTCGAAGGCCACGTACTTGGCCTTGGCCGTCGGCTTGAAGCGCGCCAGCAAGTCCCCAAGCGGAAACCCGACCCAGGGGATGACCATGGCCCAGGTCTCGACGCAGCGCAGGCGATAGATGCGCTCCTCCTGGGTGAAGCCGCTCAGGATGTCCTCGATGCCGATACGGCCCGGGGCCTCACACTCCCCGTCCACCACCAGGGTCCAGGGACGCGTCTCCAGGGCCCCGGCGTAGCGGGCCGGGTCACCCTTGTTCGACCCGAACTCGGTGAAGTTGCCGTAGCTCGTGATGTCCGCATAGTCGGTGGGGGCCTCATCGGTGCTGAATGCACTCGGCTTGAGACCTGGGATCGGCTGCCCCCGCCCCGGCGGCTTGACCGTCGTCTCAACCCCCTGCGTCTGGTCCCAGGGCAGAAGCAGGCCACCGGCGGCCACCAGGCCAACCCCGGAGGCGGCGGCGCGGATGAATTCCCGTCGCCTGAGCCAGACCCCATGAGGGGTGATCTCGGAGGCAGGGATATCGGAAGGGCGTTTGATCAACATCGAGTAGACTCCGTGGGTATCGCACCTCTAGTCGCGCGGACGGCGGATTCGGTTACAGGGTGCTGCGGGGCCAGCCTGAGCGCACGGCTGGGTTCTCAGATCCCCGCTCATGGCCCCCAAGCTTGATCCCAGGGCCACAGAGGCAACCCACCAAATCCTGGGGTATCTGCGCCCGACTTGAATCCATGCGTCACAACCCCAGTCTGTGAGGGCCAAATCCCAGCCCCCAAGGTAACCCTATGTCCGCCGATTTCGTACCGCAGAATGACCTCGAGCGCCGGCTCATCGCCGCCCAGGAGGGCCGCATCGAACCCCAGGACTTCATCCAGACCCTGCTGGGCTCCGAGGTCTTCATGCCGATCTACGAGAAGCACCAGATCATGGGGCTTCAGACCGAGGATCGAGCACGCCCGCTGAAGATCCAGACCGACGAGGGCGGGGAGGTACTGGTCCTTTTCACCAGCCCAGAGCGCGCCAAGGAGTTCGTGCGCGACTTCCCTGGCTACGGTGGCGGCTTGGTGGCAGACTTCACGTGGGTGCTGGAGAAGCTTGGACTCGGCTTCGGCATCGCCCTCAACCCGGGACTCGAATACGGCATGGACTTCGAGGCCCAGGACGTGGCCCAGATCGCCGCCCTGCACCACGCCGACTGATGTTGGGAGCATGAGATTTCATCACGTCATCTGGATCCCCCTGTTTGCGCTGGCCAGCCTCAGCATCGGCCAAGCCGCCGAAGTAGGGGAGCGAGCGCCTAGCTGTCAGGCCAAAGGCCTCGACGGGTCTGGCCCCGTGGACCTCGCCAACCGGACCGGCAAGGTGGTCTACATCGATTTCTGGGCCTCCTGGTGCGGGCCCTGCGCAGAGTCCTTTCCCTTCCTGGACCAGCTCCACACGGAGCTCAAGTCCAAGGGCTTCGAGGTTCTCGGCGTCAATCTTGACGAAGACGCCGCGGATGCGCAGGCATTCCTGCGCAAGCGCCCGGTCGGTTTCACCCTCGTCGGCGACCCCGACGGCCGCTGTCCCCGGGTCTATGGCGTACAGGCCATGCCATCGTCCTACCTGGTCGATCGGCAGGGAGTGATTCGCCAAGTGCACCGTGGATTCAAGGCGGGCGACAAGAAGGCCATTCGCGACCAGATTTTGTTGCTGCTGGGCGGATCAGCCAGGACTGCCCCATGATCGCCAGGGCGGCCCTCGGCCTGGTCCTCCTGAGCCTGGGGGCCTGCGCCGCAAATCTGGCCCCCTGGGAGCGCGGCAACTTGGCGAGACCCGACATGGCCTTCGAGCCGTACCCGGTCGAGGCGGCCTTCCGCGAGCACATCTGGTTCTCCCGCGAGGGGGCGTCGGGTGGCTACGCGGTCGGGGGTGGCGGCTGTGGCTGCAACTAGGAAGAAGTCTTCACCCAAGACCCTGGCTGCGCTGACCAGTGCCGCCCTGGCCCTGCCGGGCATGACCAGCCACTCCCATGCCGCGACGCCGCCCACCAAGGTCGAGCTGGAGGGCGGGCTCTTCTACTACGACGAGGGCCCAGACCGGGTCCGGGTCGCCACCGTTCAGCAGCAGGCATTGACGCCCGTCGGGGACAACTTCGACGTCAAGCTCAACGCCGTCTACGACGCCATCTCCGGCGCGTCGCCGATCTACAACGTCCCAACGCTCGAGTGTCCCGGCGGCACCGTGATCCAGCCGACCACCGGCGGGGCCGAGACCGTCAGCGGCGCCTCCGGGGCCTCCGGGAGCTCCACATCCCCGCTCCCGCGTCCCCGCGGCGGCATCCCTTACACCCAGTCTGGATGCAAACCCATCGGCGTTCAGCAGGTGATCAGTCCGACACCGTTCGACGATCGGCGCGTAGCGGTCGACCTCAAGGCCAACCACTACCGTGGCGATACCACCTTCGGAGTTGGGCTCGGCATCTCGGACGAGGAGGACTACCGCTCGAATTTCCTCACGCTCGACCTGCGCCAGGACCTCAACGAGAAACGCACCACGCTGGCATTGGGGTTCAGCCTGGCAGACGATAAGGTCATGCCCGTCAACGACCCCGGCTTCATCGGGGACAAACAGACGCTGCAGTACTTGGTCGGATTGACCCAGATACTGGACAAGTATTCCATCACGCAGGTCAATCTGACCTACTCGAATGCCGCGGGGTACCTCACCGACCCGTACAAGGACGTCTTCGTGCTGGACTCCAATTCCGTCGTCCCGGAGCGGCGCCCCGATGAGCGGGGCCAGTGGAACCTGCTCGGTCGCTATATCCGGTTCGTCCCCGCCCTGGACGCCGCTGTGCACCTCGATTATCGCTACTCGTGGGATGACTGGGGCGTGACCGCAAACACCCTGGAAACCTCCTGGATCCAGACCCTCGGTGCCGGCTGGCAGGCCACCTTCGGAGTCCGCTACTACAGCCAGGGCGCGGCCGATTTCTACCAGGACTACTTCGACACCCTGCCGAGCAGCGGCGGCTACACCAGCGACTACCGGCTGGCGACTTTCGGCGCCCTGGGGTACCGGCTGCGGCTGAGCAAGGCGCTGTCCGAATCCGTGCGCATCGATGCTGGCATCGAATACTACGACCGGCGGGTCGGCCTGGCGTTAGACAGCACCGACAACAGCGATACGGCGGATTACGACTATCTGACCTTCAACCTCGGATGGAAGGTCAGCTTCTGAGCAGTCCATGAGACTGTTCCGGTTCCCGTTCGGCGCCATGGGCTCGCCCTGCGAGCTGCAGCTCTACGCGGAAACCCCACAGCAGGCCCGCGGGCCGGCGGATCGGGCCATCGCCGACATCGCCCTCCTGGAGGCCCGCTACTCGCGCTACCGGCAGGACAGCCTGCTCAGCGCCATCAATGCCGCCGCGGCGCAGGGTGGATCGATCAAGGTGGATGCGGAAACGGCCGGGCTCCTCGACTATGCCCAAACCTGTTACGACCGCAGCGACGGCTTGTTCGACATCACCTCGGGCGTCCTGCGGCGGGTCTGGTCATTCGCCTCCGGACGCCTGCCGGATCCGGCCGAGCTCGCCGCCGTGCTGCGGCGGGTCGGCTGGACCAAGCTGCGCTGGCACAACCCACGGCTGGAATTTCCCATCGCCGGGATGGAGCTCGATTTCGGCGGCATTGTGAAGGAGTACGCCGCCGACCGGGCGGGCACGCTGCTGCTGGATCTCGGGATCACGCACGGGCTGGTGAATCTTGGGGGAGATATCCGCGTCTTGGGGCCGCACCCGGATGGCAGGGCCTGGACCATCGGCATCCGCCACCCACGCCGCCCGGACGCCTTGCTCGGCAACCTCCTGGTGCGCCAGGGCGCCCTTGCCACCAGCGGCGATTACGAGCGCTGCCTGGAGATCGACGGGCGGCGGTACGGACACATCCTCGACCCCCGGACGGGCTGGCCGGTGGAGGGGCTCGCGGCGGTCAGTGTCCTGGCCCCTTCCTGCCTGGTGGCGGGCAGCGCAAGCACCATCGCCATGCTCAAGGCCCAGGAAGGCCCAGCCTGGCTCGCGGGGCTTGGATTAGAGCATCTCTGGGTAGACGGGACCGGGCGCATCGGAGGAAACCTTCGACCCTCGGCCGCGGCCTAACAAGTTGGCGTCTAACCCTTGGGTGGCCAACCGTCGCAACTGGCCACTACAATGCCTTCGAATCCACTACCACTCGGAACCTACCATGGCTCGATACAGTTCTGTTCTGTCACTCCCCTCGGCCCTGGGCTTGAGCTTCGCCTTAGCCGCGGGAGCCTTTCAGGCCACGGCCGCCGAGACGGCGGGCGCCGCGGCCGAGCACACCAAGGCCCTGGGCCTGGTGACCGAGCACTGCATCAAGTGCCACGGCAGCGAGGTCTACACCCGTCCGGACCGCAAGGTCACCAGCCGCGACGGGCTCGAGCGTCAGGTCCGCCGCTGCGAGACGGCCCTGGAGCTAACCTGGTTCGACGACGACATTGCCGGCGTGGCCGGGTACCTCAACGATCAGTACTACCACTTCAAGTAGCATGCCGCGGCGGCGCCTGTCGGAGCGACAGATCGAGCGCATCGAGCGGATCCAGGAGCGCCGCCGCAACCATTTGACCGAGCGCACCCAGGCCGTCCTGGCGGAGGTCGAGGACGCCCAGCCCCAGGAGGGCCTGGTGGTGGTTCGCCACGGGGCCAATCTCGCGGTGGAGGACGCTGCAGGTCAAGTCCATCACTGCCTGGCACGGCAGAACATCGGCCACCCCGTCTGCGGGGACCGCGTGGTCTGGCAGCCCACTGGGCCCGGGCAGGGTGTGGTGACGGCCGTGCTGCCGCGCGGCGCGGTGCTCAGCCGCCCCGACTACGCCGGACGCGACAAACCGCTGGCCGCCAACCTCACTCAGTTGGTGGTGGTCCTGGCCCCAAAGCCAGAACCCAGCGAGTACCTGCTCGATCAGTACCTGGTGGCAGCCGAGAACATGGGCGTCGCCACCCTGATCCTCGGCAACAAGATGGATCTGCTCGACCCGGCCGGGCGCGACGCCTTCCGCGAGGCCTTCGCCCACTATGCGGCCATCGGCTATCGCACCGCCTGGCTCAGCCTGCGCGAGGACCGCGACATCTCGCCTGCGACCCGCCACCTGGCTGGGCACACCAGCATCCTGGTGGGCCAGTCGGGGGTGGGTAAGTCCTCCCTCATCCAGGCCCTGCTCCCAGACCGGGAGATCCAGATTGGGCGCCTGTCCCAGGCCACCGGGCTGGGCCGGCACACCACCTCGGCGGCCACCTGCTACCGGCTGACTGGGGGCGGCTATCTCATCGATTCCCCAGGGGTCCGCAGCTTCCGCCTGGGGGACATCCCGCTCGCGGACCTGGAGCGCGGCTTCCGCGACATTGCCCCTTACCTCGGGCACTGCCGTTTCGCCAACTGCCGCCACGACCAGGAGCCGGACTGCGCGGTCAAGGCCGCGCTGGCGGAGGGCAAGGTGCACCCCGCCCGGCTGGCCAACTTTCGCCACCTGGCCGCAGGGGCGCAGGAGCAGCACGGCTAAGGCGCCATCCCATCAACAGATGCATCCGACGGCAGGTGACCCATGGGTCTGACGGGCATGGCACGCAGTCTCTTAAAGGCTGCGGCGTACAGCGCCGCGGGGGCCCTTGTGGTCCTATTGGTGGGCTTTGGCCTGTACCTGAAGAGCCGGCCAGAGCTTACCGTCTGGCACCAAGTCGACCTCGACGAGGAGTTCACCGCCGCATCCAGGATCGAGACCTTCGAGGACTACCTCGCCTTGGAGGATCGCCTGTTCGCGCAGCTCGAGCGGGAGGTCTATGCCCACACCCCAGGGGCGGGGCGCAGCCCCATCAACCGCTATGCCCGGGGGAGCCTGTCGGACCCCGGGCGCTGGTCGCCCAACTGGAACCGCAGCTTCGAGCTCAGCACCCCAACGCCCAAGGCCGGGGTTCTGCTGCTGCACGGCATGTCCGATTCCCCGTACAGCCTCCGTGCGCTGGGCCAGAAGCTCAATGCCGCCGGGGCCCTGGTGGTGGGGCTGCGCCTCCCGGGCCACGGGACCGCACCCTCGGGACTGATCGAGGTCACCTGGCGGGACATGGCAGCGGCCGAGGGCCTGGCGATGCGGCACCTCGCGCAGAAGACCAACAACCGCCCGCTGTACATCGTCGGCTACTCCAATGGCGCGGCCCTGGGCGTGCATTACGCCCTGCAGACCCTGGAAGACCCATCGCTCCCCAAGGTCGCGGGCCTGACCCTGCTGTCGCCGGCCATCGGCGTCTCCCCGGCGGCCGCGCTGGCCGTCTGGCAGGCCCGCATCGGCCACCTGCTCGGCCTCGACCAGCTCGCCTGGACCGGCGTCCTGCCGGAATACGACCCCTTCAAGTACGGCTCCTTTGCCGTCAATGCCGGGGACCTGGTCTACCGGCTGACCGCGGAGATCCAGGAGCGCCTCACCGCCCTGGGCAAGGCCGGCCGGCTCGCAGGGTTCCCGCCGGTACTCGCCTTTGCCTCTGTCGTCGATGCCACGGTCTCGACTCAGGCCCTGGTGGAGGGCCTGTTCCAGCGGCTGCCCGGGGGCGGCCACGAACTGGTCCTGTTCGACATCAATCGTGTCGCCGAGATGGACCCGCTCCTGACCTGGGACCCCGGCCCATTGGTGGGGGCGTTGCAGAACGACCCGAATCGCGCCTTCACCCTGAGCCTGGTAACCAACGCCCAAGACCACGGGCGGCATGTGGCTGTGCACAGCAAGCCCCCGGGGCAAACCATGACGAAGACGGACCTCGGGCTCGCCTGGCCTGACAGTGTCTACTCCCTGTCCCATGTCGCCCTCCCGTTCCCGCCGGAGGACCCGCTCTACGGGGGCCGACCGGTCGAACGGAGTCCAGGTCTGCGCCTAGGGAACATCGCTCTGCACGGAGAACGGGGTGTACTCCAGATTTCGGCCTCTGACATCTTGCGGCTGCGATGGAACCCGTTCTTTCCCTACGTCGAGGGCAGGACCTTGGCATTCCTGGGACTGAACTCGGACTGAGGCCGAGGGGTTGGACGGGAACTGTGGGAGCGGCGCCCTCGCCGCGACCGGCGCTTCAGCATCCACCGACGGCGGGTTACCGAGGCCAGTCGCGCCGAGGGCGGCGCTCCCACCGACTGTTCCCCCCGCCCCAAGCCGCCCAGCTCAATCTTGACGATTGACACAGCCCAGGCACGGCGACCCCGGTCCTGCGCTATATTGCGCCGATACCTTCTTCCCCCCTGGGCCGGTACCTCGCCAACCTCGCCTCGATCCACAGGCCCAGAATGGGACCATCCACATGGGAGACAAACCCCGATGACCGACTATGTCCGCTGGCTCCAAGACCTCGGTATGGACGACGTGTCTGTGGTGGGCGGCAAGAACGCCTCCCTGGGCGAGATGATCGCCAACCTCTCCGGGGTCGGAGTCCAGGTCCCCGGGGGGTTCGCCACCACCGCGGCGGCCTACCGGGAGTTTCTCGCCGTGGACGGGCTCGACGAGCGCATCCAGACCCTGCTCGACCACCTGGACGTGGATGACATCGCGGCCCTGGCTGAGACGGGTCCCAAGATCCGCGGCTGGATCATGCAGCAGCCCTTCCCCCCTGGCCTGGAGGACGCCATCGACGACGCCTTCTCGACCCTGACCGCCGGTGTGGGGACAGAGGTCTCCTGGGCGGTGCGCTCCTCGGCCACCGCCGAGGACCTGCCAGACGCCTCCTTCGCCGGGCAGCAGGAGACCTTCCTCAACGTCCAGGGGCTGGCCAACGTCAAGCACGCCGTCAAGGAGGTCTTCGCCTCCCTGTTCAACGACCGGGCCATCGCCTACCGCGTCCACCAGGGCTTCGAGCACCGCCACGTGGCCCTGTCCGCCGGCATCCAGCGCATGGTCCGCAGCGACCTGGCCGCCTCTGGGGTGGTGTTTACCCTGGACACGGAATCCGGCTTCCGCGACGTGGTCTTCATCACTTCATCCTATGGTCTAGGCGAGATGGTGGTGCAGGGGGCAGTCAACCCCGACGAGTTTTACGTCCACAAGCTGACCCTGGCCGCCGGGCGCCCCGCCGTCCTGCGCCGCAGCGTGGGCGGCAAGGCCATCCGCATGGTCTACGCGGACCAAGGGAGCGTCTCCCCGGTGCGTACGGAGGAGGTTCCGGAGGCGGACCGCCTGCGGTTTTCCATCACCGACGCCGAGGTCATGGAGCTGGCCCGCCAGGCGGTCCTGATTGAGCAGCACTATGGTCGCCCCATGGACATCGAGTGGGCCAAGGACGGGATCGACGGCAAGCTCTACGTGGTCCAGGCCCGCCCGGAGACGGTCCAGAGCCGCTCCGGCCAGGTGATCGAGCGATACACCCTCAAAGGCAAAGGGGAGGTCCTGGCCACCGGACGCAGCATCGGCAACCGCATCGGCTCCGGGACGGCCCGGGTGGTCGCCTCCATCGCCGACATGGACAAGGTCAAGCCCGGGGACGTCCTCATCGCGGACATGACGGACCCGGACTGGGAGCCCATCATGAAGCGGGCCGCGGCCATCGTCACCGACCGCGGCGGGCGCACCTGCCACGCCGCCATCATCGCCCGGGAGCTCGGAGTGCCGGCGGTGGTGGGCTGCAACGACGCCACCGACCGCATCCGCGACGGCGAGCCGGTGACCATCTCCTGCGCCGAGGGGGACACGGGGTTTATCTACGCCGGGCTCGTCCCCTACGAGCACAAGACCATCGAGCTGGCCCACATGCCGGAGATCCCGGTCAAGATCATGATGAACGTGGCCAATCCGGACCGCGCCTTCGCCTTCGCCGCCACGCCCAACAAGGGCATCGGCCTGGCCCGGCTCGAATTCATCATCAACAACACCATCGGCATCCACCCCAAGGCACTGCTCGAATACGACGCGCTGCCGGCGGACCTCAAGGCGGAGATCGCACCGCGCATCGCCGCCTACGCCAGCCCCCGGGAGTTCTACGTCGCCCGACTCACCGAGGGCATCGCCACGCTGGCCGCCGCGTTTGCGCCCAATCCCGTGATCGTGCGGATGTCGGACTTCAAGTCCAACGAGTACGCCAACCTCATCGGCGGGCCGCGCTACGAGCCCAACGAGGAGAATCCCATGATCGGGTTCCGCGGGGCCGGCCGCTATGTGGCCGAGTCCTTCCGCCCCTGCTTCGAGCTGGAGTGCGAGGCCCTCAAACGGGTACGCAACGACATGGGCCTGACCAATGTCGAGGTCATGATCCCCTTCGTGCGCACCGTGGGTCAGGCCAAGGCGGTGGCCGATGCCCTGGCCGCGCAGGGCCTGGGGCGCGGAGTCAACGGCCTGCGGCTCATCATGATGTGCGAGATCCCCTCCAACGCCGTCGTCGCCGAGCAGTTCCTGGAGCACTTCGACGGCTTCTCCATCGGCTCCAACGACATGACCCAGCTCACCTTGGGCATCGACCGCGATTCCGCCCTGGTCGCCGCCGACTTCGACGAGCGCGACCCGGCGGTCAAGCACATGCTCTCGCTCGCCATCGCCGCCTGCCGCAGGCAGGGCAAGTACGTGGGCATCTGCGGTCAGGGCCCGTCGGACCATCCGGATCTGGCGGAGTGGCTGCTGGAGGAGGGGATCGGCAGCATCTCACTGAACCCGGATACGGTCATCGAGACCTGGCTGTTCCTGGCGGAGCAGGCCAAGGCGATCTGAGTCTCGGTCGTCGGCTGGGTTGAAAACCCAGCGCGTTCGCACCTGAACGCCGGGTCGCGCCCCGCGAGACCCAGCCTACAACTCGACCTGTCCCCGATTTCCGTGCGAGACGCGCAACATATCCCCTACCAGCGTGCCGGCCGCTTGTCATCTCCCGGCAGCTGCAGGATAGTCCGTCTTACATGTGGTCTTACTAGAAGCGAGGACCCAATGACCATCGCGACCATCACCCTGTCGAGCAAGGGCCAAGTCGTCATCCCCAAGGAGATCCGCGACGAGCTGCATTGGGAGCCTGGGACCCAGCTCACGCTGATCTCAACCCCTTCCGGCGTCACCATCAAGGCAATGCCGCAAAAGACCGGCCGCCGACTGGAAGACCTGATCGGCATGCTCAAGCACAAGGGACCGCCAATCTCCACCGATGACATCTGCAAACCCGTCGACTACCGCGCGGACTGAGAGGCATCACGGAAACACGACGGATGATCGCCTTCGATACCAACCTCCTGGTGCGCGCGCTGGTCATGGACAATCCCGAGCAAGTCGCCATCGCACGGCAATTGATGGCCGAGGATACCGTGTTCCTATCGCGAACCGTGCTGCTAGAGGCCGAATGGGTCCTGCGATCCCGCTACAACAAATCCCGCAGCGAGCTGTTGGCCTTCTTTCGTGCTCTGCTGGAGACCGAAAACACCGTCATTGAGACAGCCGAGGCCCTTGGCCACGCGGTGGAGTGGTACGCGCAGGGCGCCGACTTCGCCGATGCGCTGCACCTGGCCGCCTGCGGGTCCTGCGTGATGCACACGTTCGACCGGAACTTCTGCAAGGCGGCCAGAGAGGCGGGGATCGCCCCGCCGGTCCAGGTGTGGTAGGTCTGAAGACTCCGCAACGGGTGGAATGGTTGTGCGGCCCCTCATTGCACCATCCAGGAAATTGGCGACTAATTCGGCCTACATCACTCGCCTTTCAGGAGGATCATCCGTGGTGCACCTGCGCGTGGGGCCGAGGCCGAGGCGCAAGTCAAGACCCCAGGTCCTGTTCGCTATGGATCAATCCGCGGTAGGGTTGTGCGGGCGGCAGAGCAATCGAGGCCAAAGACAAAAAGCAAGACCCCAGGCACTGCACGAGCGAGGAACAGGACATGAGCGTAACAATTGACATTTGTGCTACTGACGATACGGGATTTAAACTTCTGGATTACCGTTGGTTAGCCAGGTTCTCAAGGGGTACAGAAATCAGGGTGGTTTCAGTTATGGACCTGACTAATCAGGTGCTGGCACTTGCGCGTCAGAAGAATGCTCGAGTCGGAAATCTATACATCAACGGGCACGGCGCCCCCGGCTATCAGTCAGTTGGCGCCGGAACGCTGGTTGACGAGACTGGAGCGCTAAGTCTACGACTCGACGAGGAAATGGCAGACTTATACTGGAAGCCTCAATTAAAGGGCGTCGCTGCAAGTATCGGGTTGATTATGTTGAACGGTATTTGGGCAGATGACGCGATGGTGACCCTGCTTGGTTGCAGGGTGGCCGAGGGTGCTGACGGTAAGAACCTAATCGCAGCAGT
>Ga0316622_100002592_pt1 | contig 12587 bp, 8 predicted proteins | sample OWC_Aug_OW2_C1_D_FD_207646 | JGI IMG/M metagenome (GOLD analysis project Ga0316622, IMG submission 207646) | Wetland soil microbial communities from Old Woman Creek delta, Ohio, United States - OWC_Aug_OW2_C1_D5_C | ecosystem: Environmental > Terrestrial > Soil > Wetlands | place: USA: Ohio... | reverse complement strand
GCCCTTCTTCGCCTTGATGCCCCTGGGCCACGAGACGACCATGCCGTTGCGCGTGCCGCCGAAGTCCGAGGGCACCTGCTTCATCCAGCCGAACGGCGCGTTGAGCGCGACCGACCAGCCGGCCGCCATGTGCGGGTAGGTCTCCGGCCCGCCCCACTGGTCGATCTTCTTCAGCATGTCGGCGACGGTCTCCGGCACGCCGTTGAAGTACGTGTACTCGTTGAACAGGCCGTTCTGGCCGCCTTCGCCGCTCGTGCCGTTGTCGCCGGCGATGTAGAAGACCAGCGTGTTGTCTGCCTCGCCGACGGCCTTGAACGCCTCGAGCATGCGGCCGACTTCGTGGTCGGTGTATTCGGCGAACGCGGCGAAGACCTCGGCCTGGCGAGCGAACAGGCGCTTCTCGTCGGCGGAGAGCGCGTCCCAGTCCTTGATCGCCGGCGGCTTCGGCGCGAGCTTCGTGCCCGGCGGCACGACGCCGAGCTCGATCTGCCGGGCCAGCGATTCCTCGCGCAGCTTGTCCCAGCCCTCGTCGAACTTGCCCTTCCAGCGTGCGATCCACTCCTTCGGCACGTGGTGCGGGGCATGCGTGGCGCCCGGCGCGAAGTAGATGAACGCCGGCTTCTGGGGGGTGAGCGCCTTCTGGTACTTGATCCAGGCCACGGCCTGGTTGGTCATGTCGGTCATGAAGTGGTAGTTGGGGTCGTCGGGCAACTCGACGACGGCCGTGCCGTTGTAGAGGAACGGCGCCCACTGGTTCGTCTCGCCGCCGATGAACCCGTAGAACTTGTCGAAGCCCTGGCGGGTCGGCCAGCGATCGAAGGGGCCGGCGACGCTGGCTTCCCAGGCCGCGGTCTCGTGCCATTTGCCGAACGCCGCCGTGCTGTAGCCGTTGAGCCGCAGCATCTCGGCCAGCGGCGCCGTGGCGTTCGGGATCTGGCCGGTCGAGCCCGGCATGCCGGTGGCCATCTCGGTGATGAAGCCCATGTTCACCGTGTGGTGGTTGCGCCCCGACTTGAGCGCCGCACGGGTCGGCGAGCACAGCGCCGTGGTGTGGAAATTGTTGTAGCGCAGGCCGTCCTGCGCCAGCCGGTCGAGCGTCTGCATCGGTACCGGGCCGCCGAAGGTCGTCGGCACGCCGAAGCCCAGGTCATCGACCAGGACGATGACCACGTTGGGGGCGCCGTCCGGCGCCTTGACCTCGAAGCGCGGCGGCATGGCGACCTTGCGCGCGTCGATCTCGGTGTAGGTGGGACGCGGCGGCTCGGGGACCGGCAGCACGGTTCGATCGAGCGACGGACCGGCGAGCACCGGCAGGTTGCAGACGGCAAGCAGCCCTGAGACGGCAGCGATGCGACGTCCCAGTCCATAGGCGTTCGAGATCATGGATTCTCCAGATGGGTGTCGCGACGGCGCCGGGAAGCGCTTGCGCGCCGTGCCCCGGAACCCCCTGCCGCGGCAGCGCCGGGCATCGGCCATTATCCGGCGCAACGGGCCACGGCTGACCATGCGTGCCCGGGTCCGGAATCGGCTATTCGCGACAGCAGGCCGTGAATGTGCGACAGCCCCAGCGCAGGGCGGACCGGGTTCAGGATCGACCGCAGGTCACAAGGCGCTCAGCCCGTCGGCCGCGACCCGGTGCGGAACTCGCGCGGCGTCATGCCGGTCCAGCCCCGGAAGGCACGGGTAAAAGCCGTCGCGTCCGTGTATCCGAGCGATTCCGCGATGCGCCCGATCGGCGAGCGCGTGTCGTGGAGGAGCTGCTTGGCGACCTCGGCGCGCGTGTCGTCGAGCAGTTGCCGGAAGGTGGTGCCGGCGGCCTGCAGTCGCCGCCCGAGGGTTCGCTCGTGTAGGCCGAGCCGCCCGGCCACCGCCGCGCGCGAGCAGTCCCCGGCCTGCTGCAGATCGCGGATCGCGCGACGCGTCTCGCGACAGAGCAGCGGGCCGTGATCGGCGGCCTCCTGCACGGCGCGGCTCTCGAGCAGGCGATAGAGGAGTGCGTCCGCATCGGGCAATCGCCTCGTGAGCCAGTGACTCGGGAACACCACGGCCGCATGCAGGGCGTCGAACCGCAACGGTGCCCGCAGCACCTCGCGGTACGGTCCGACGTCCGGGGGCCGCTTGCGCGGCAGCGTGACGGCGTCCGGGCGCCACTCCGCGCCGCAGAGCTGGCGCAGGACGTTGCACATCGCGGCGACCGAAAGGTCGTACACCTGCTGCGCGTTGTGCACGCCCGGCACGTGGATGCCGTAGCTCATCACGGCCGTGCCGTTGGTGACCGCCACGCGCGGCGAGCCGCCGCTGTCGTGCAGCACGAAGTGTCGCGCCAGTGCGGCAAGCGCATCGCCGGCCGTCGGCGCCGACAGTGCGATGCGACCCGGGATGCCGAACGAGCGCAGGTCGACGGTCTGGCCGATCAGCAGGCCGAAGTGCTCGCAGCGGCTGCGTGCGACGCATTCGCCCAGCAGCCGGTCGATCCGGTCGAACGGTGCGCTCAGCTCCTGGTCCTCGAGGTCCGCGCGGATGATGCGCGCGTGACGGAGCACGGGTTCCCAGGGCACGCCCATCCGTGCGAGCAGGTCCGGCACGGCGCGGATCGGGCCGAGGTGGACGCGTGCGGCTGCGGCGGCCTTCGCCGCCTCCTGTTCAGCGTTCCTGTCGAGACGCGGCATGTCGCGAATTGTCGGTTGACTGTCGCGATCTGGCAATCGCCCGAGGGTGCGAGCGGGCTGGCCGCGGCGCGGGTGCAGGGATAATCTTTCGCGCCGGAATCCTCCGAGCCAACCGGGACGCCCCGTCAATGAAACACCCGCACCACACCTTGCTCGCCGGCCTCGCACTGCTCGCCGCGACGCCGCTGCACGCCGAGGAATGGAAGCACGAGCTTGCGCCCTACATGTGGGGCTCGGCGATGGAAGGGACGACGGGCATCGGCGGCGTGACCGCGGACGTGGACGTGAGCTTCGGGGACATCCTCGACAACCTCGAGATGGGCTTCATGGGCATGTACCGCGGCACCCGCGACCGCTTCTCGATCTCGGTCGATACGATCTTCATGGGTCTCGGGGCCACCGAGCGCAGCCGCAACGATCTGGCCAAGGCCGACATCGACGTCGACCAGTTCGTGCTCGGGGCCGCCGCCGGCTACTCACTGACCGAGAAATTCCTCGTGCTGGGCGGCCTGCGCTACAACGACCTGTCTGCCGAGGTCAAAGTCACCGGCCCGCTCGGCAACACCGCCGACGCCGAGACCGACGAGAGCTGGGTCGATCCCTACCTCGGGGCGCAGTACACCATCCCGCTCTCCGATGCGTGGTCCCTGAACCTGTACGGCGACATCGGGGGCTTCGGTGTCGGCTCGGACCTGGCGTGGCAGGGCCTGGTCACTTTCCGCTGGCAGCTCACGGAGCGAACCGGTGCGCTGGCCGCGTACCGTTACATGGACGTGGACTACGAGAGCGGCAGCGGATCGGACCGCTTCAAGTACGACATGGCCTTCTCGGGCCCGGCGCTCGGAATCGTGTTCACGTTCTGACGGGTCGCGGGGAATCGTTCCGCGGCCCGCCCCCGGTTCAGCGGCGCCGACCCATTCCCCGCGACATCCCGCCGCCTCGCTGCTGGAACTGCTGGTTGCCGCGCTGGCGCGCGGCGTAGTCCCGATCGAGCTGCGAAGACGAGCGCGTGTCCCGTGACGTCGACGGATAGGCGCCGCTCGACGGCTGCGGCCGCGTCGCGGGCTCGGCCGGCCGCTGCCGCGCGGCCGCCCCTTCGGGCGGAGTCGCGCTGCTGCCCATCTCGCGGTACGACCCGTCCCCGGACTTTGCCGCCGACCATTCGCCGTTCTCGTAGTGCTGCCAGCCGTCCTCGGTCTTCTTGTAGACGTTGCCGTCGTGGCCGGCATACAGGTCGCCGCTGCCGCTCTCGGCGATGGTCGTCCGTCCCGGCCCCTGGCCCGACACCGAGATGCCCTGGCCGCCGCCGCTGCCCTCGATGCTGGTGACGCTTCTGCCGTCGTTGCGGCGCGTTTCCGTGGTCATCGAACCCTGGTCGCCGTCGCCAGTCGTGATCGTGCGTTCGCTGCTGATCGAGTTGCCTTCACGAGTGCGCTGCACCTCGCTCGAGCCACCCTGCGAGGTTTCGCGCTCGACGGTCTGGGTGCCTTCGTCGAAGTCCGTCTTGCGCTCGGTCTTCACCCACTCGTCGCCGCGCTCGACCTTGCGCTCCGTGGTCATCTTGTTCTTGTCTTCGTCGTAGTAGCGTTCGGTCTTCGTGCCCACCCCCGTGCGCGGGTTGTAGGTCTCGCCGAAGCTCGCCCACTCGTCGCCATCCCAGGCCGTCTCGACGTAGCCGTAGCGGCCGGTCCTCGGGTTGTAGCCCTGCGTGTAGGAATATCCACCGTAGGGTCCGTACCACACGGAGCGCGAGCCGTAGCGGCCGGTGGCCGGGTTGTACCAGCTGCCGTGGCCGTACGAGCCCCAGTACGGGTAGTAGATGCCGCCGTAGTAGTAGGGCGGGTAGTACCAGCCCGTGCCGTAGTACGCCACGCCCATCGCGACGATGATCCCGGCCGCGTAGGCGTCGGTGGACGAGTACTCGATCTCGTCGCCGGACGACTCGGCCACCTTGACGTCGGTGACCGCATAGGCCGGCGAGCTCGGCGGAATGCCGTACAAGGCCGCCGGCACGTCCGCGGTCGCGCCCCACGGCCCGGTCGGTGAATCTGCGACATACCAGGCCGCGGCGTACACGAGGTAGTAGCGGTTCTGGTACATCAGCACGTCGTAGCCGGTGTTCATGGCGCGCGCGACCGTCGTGCCGGGGATCGGCTCGAACTTCGGCTCGCCGGCGTAGCTCACCTCCACCGTCGGTGCGCTGCCCTTCTTCACCCGCGTCTTGTTCGGCAGGGATGCCTCGAGCGCCGCCATGCGTGCCTCGATGGTGCCGGGCACGGATGCGAGCACGGCCGAGCGCGCGTGCCCGTCGGGGATGGCCGCGAACGCGTCGGGGAGATCCTTCACGAAGGTCCACGGACCCTTGTTGAGATTCGTCGCGGTGAACCAGCGGCCCGCGACCAGGAAGTACCAGTTGGGGCCGAGCTTGAAGAGCGGGCTCTCGGTGTTCTTCACCCACTGCAGCCCGTCGGTGCCGGGGATGGCCTCGAGCGCGGGCTTGCCGTCGGTGACGACGAGCTCGGTCGGCCGGTCCGCGAACAGCACCTGCGGCACGGGCCGCGAGGACTTCTGCAGCGGTACGGCCTTGCGCGCGTCGGCAAACTCGGGGCTCGCGGGCAGGGTCGCGAAGCTCGCTGGCAGCGACGTCGCCGCATTCCAGCCCTTCTCGAGCTGGGCGGAAGTCAGCCAGCGGTCGCGATCGAGCAGGTAGTAGGCGCCGGATGCCGCGGAATCGCGGAACGTCGGCCAGTTCGCGTTGACGATGACCTCGAGGCTCGTGCTCGGCACGGCAGAGGGCACGGGCTTGCCGTTCACGAACAGCAGCAGGGTCGGCGTCGAGCGCACGACGATCGGGGGCGGGGCCGTATTGAATCCGGTGGGCGGCGGCCCGGCCAGCACCTCGTCCGCGACATACGCCAGGAAGATGTCGAGCGGCACCGTGAGCGACGTGCGCGTGACTGCGCGCTCGATCGCGGCCTTGTACTCGGGCGGTGCGGTGCTCGCGAACTTCACGTCCGACACCTTCGGTGCCCGGATCTCGACCTGACGCTTGTCGCGGTCGACGAGCGTCTGGCCGGTGACGGTCGCCGTGCCGAACGCCGGGGACGTCGCGCCCGGCGGCGTCAGCTCGAATGCGATCGAAGCGGTGAACTGCTCGAACCCGGGCCAGCTGCGGACCTGGGGCGCGTGCAGGCTGAGGGAGTAACCGTCGACCGTACGTTGCTGGGGAAAGGTCGGCGCGGGTGTCGTGGCTGCAGTGGCCGGCTGTGTCGCAGCGGAAGTCGCCGCGTGCGCGCCTGCCGCAGTGACCGTAAAGAGACAAGCGAAGGCTAGAGCCCGGACCGTGCTCATGAATTGCTCCTCGGCGGCTCGGTCGCCGTCGCACTGGATTCTACTCAGCCCCGCAGCAGCCGCTTGTCATTTGCGGACAGCGAGCACTGCAGTTATGCACTGCCGTTACGAAGCGTCGATGGGGCCTGCTCAATTTCGAATAAAGCGTCTGCGCCGCCCGAGGTGAGAGTATCGCGACATGAGCGCACCCTCGACTCGACCTGCCCCCTTGCCGCCGGCCGAACCGGCACTTCGTCTCGACGTCGTCGCCGGCCTCACCGCGGCGGCGGTCGTCCTGCCCAAGGCGATGGCCTACGCCACCGTGGCGGGCCTGCCCGTCGCGGTCGGCCTGTACACGGCCTTCATCCCGATGATCCTCTACGCGCTGCTCGGCACGTCGCGGGTGCTCAGCGTCAGCTCGACCACGACGCTGGCGATCCTCGCGGGCACTCAGCTCGGCCTCGTCGTGCCGGACGGCGATCCGGCCAGGCTGCTCACCGCCACGGCCACGCTCACTGCGATGGTGGGCGTGTTCCTGATGCTGGCTGCCGTGCTGCGCCTCGGCTTCGTCGCCAACTTCATCTCCACGCCAGTGCTGACCGGCTTCAAGGCCGGCATCGGCCTCGTGATCGTGCTGGACCAGTTGCCGAAGCTGCTCGGCATCCACATCGAGAAGGCGGGATTCTTCCGCGATGTCCTGAGCGTCGTGCAGCACCTGCCCGAGACCTCGCTCCTGACGCTGGCCGTCGCCGTCGCGACGCTGCTCGTGCTGGTCGGCATGGAGCGGCTCTGGCCGCGCGCCCCGGCGCCGCTGGTCGCCGTCGGCGGGGCCATCGCCGCGTCGTGGCTCTTCAGCCTGCAGTCGAAGGGCGTGTCCATCGTCGGGCTGATTCCGCAGGGCTTCCCGTCGCTGACGATGCCGGACGTTTCGCTGGTCGCGCAGCTCGCGCCGGGCGCGCTCGGCATCGCGCTCATGAGCTTCACGGAGACGATCGCCGCGGGCCGCGCATTCGCCGCTCCGGCCGATCCGCCGATCCGCTCCAACCGCGAGCTGCTCGCCACCGGAGTGGCCAATCTCGGCGGCGCGCTCACCGGTGGCATGCCCGGGGGCGGCGGGACGTCGCAGACCGCGGTCGTTCGCGCCGCGGGAGGGAGCTCGCAGAAGGCGTCGCTGGTTACGGCAGGCGCGGCGCTGGCGACGATGCTGCTGCTCGCGCCGCTGCTCGGACTGATGCCGAACGCCACGCTGGCGGCGGTCGTGATCGTCTACTCGGTCAGTTTGATCCAGCCTGCGGAGTTCCGCCAGATTCTCCGTGTTCGAACGATGGAATTCCGCTGGGCGGTCGTGGCGTGCATCGGCGTGCTGGTGTTCGGCACGCTGAAGGGCATCCTGGTCGCCATCATCGTGTCCACGATCGGGCTCGCGAGCCAGGCCGCCCGCCCGCACGTGTACGTCATCGGCCGCAAGCGCGGTGCCGACGTGCTGCGGCCGCTCACGCCCGAGCACCCGGACGACGAGACCTTCGAGGGCCTGCTCATCCTGCGGCCCGAGGGGCGGCTGTTCTTCGTCAATGCGCAGGGCATCGCGGACCAGATGAACGCACTGGTGACACAGAACCAGCCCCGCGTGGTCGTGCTGGACATGAGCCGGGTGCCCGACCTCGAGTACTCGGCGCTGCAGATGCTGATGGAGGGCGTGCAGCGCGCCTCGGATCGGGGCGTCACCGTCTGGCTCGCGGCGTTGAATCCCGCGGTCCTGCAGGTGGTGCGGAACGCCGGCTTCGACCGGCAGCTTGGCCCGGACCGCCTGCTGTTCAACGCGCGCGAAGCGATCGCGCGCTACCAGGCGATGCAGCCGCCTCCCGGCGGCGCACCGCCGCCGGCCAAGGCCTGATCAGAACTTTTCCGGCACGTACTTGAACGGGTGATCGACCGCCTTGTAGCGGCCGATCTTCCGCTTTGGCAACTTGACCTTCGGCGCGGGCGGCGCCTTGTGTGGCACGTGGTCCAGCAGGTGCCGGATCACATTCAGGCGTACGCGCTTCTTTTCCTCGGACCGCGCGACGAACCACGGCGCCCACGCGGTGTCGGTGGCGGCGAACATCTCGTCGCGCGCCTTGGTGTAGTCGTCCCAGCGATCGAAGGACTTGAGGTCCATCGGCGTGAGCTTCCAGATCTTGCGACCGTCGTCGATCCGGTCGCGGAGGCGGCGTTCCTGCTCCTCGGGGCTGACCTCGAGCCAGTACTTGAGAAGGATGATCCCGGAATCGACCATCAGCTTCTCGAACAGCGGCACCATCTTGAGGAAGCCGCGCGAGGTGTCCTCGCTGCAGAAGCCCATCACGCGCTCGACGCCGGCGCGGTTGTACCAGCTGCGGTCGAAGATCACGACCTCGCCGGCCGCCGGCAGGTGCGGCAGGTAGCGCTGCGCGTACATCTGCGACTTCTCGCGCTCGGTCGGCGCGGGCAGCGCGATCACGCGGAAGACGCGCGGGCTGACGCGCTCGGTGATCGCCTTGATCGTGCCGCCCTTGCCGGCGCCGTCGCGACCCTCGAATACGATGCAGACCTTGAGGCCCTTGTGCACCACCCACTGCTGGAGCTGGACCAGCTCGACGTGCAGCTGCTTCAACAGCTTCGCGTATTCCTTGTTCTTGAGGCGCTCGGTCGTGACCTCGGCTTTCGCCCGGGATTTCTTCCTGCCGTCAGCCATGACGTCTCCTCGGGACTTTGCCCCGGTGCCGATGCCTATGCCCGGGTCGCTACTTCGGTGCGGCGGCGGAGGCCACCGCCATCGGTTCCGCAAAACTGCCGCCCAGCGCGAGGTGCAGGTTCACCCTCTGGATCAGCTGCTCGCTCTGCACCCGCAGCAGCGCCATGCGCGCCGACTGCACCTGCACCTGTTGCTGCTGCACGGCCCGCAGGTCCTGCCGGCCGATGCGGAAGGCCGCCTGCTCGAATCCGAGGGCCCGTTCCTGGTCGGCGAGCACCTGGCCGAGCAACTGAACGCGCTCGGCCAGGATGGCCGAGGTGGCGAGCGCGTTTTCCACGTCGCCGATGGCCCGCAGCGCCTGGCTGGCGTAGCGCGCCAGCGCCTCCTTCTGCTCGGCCGTGCGCACCGACACCTGCGCCTGCAGCGCTCCGCCCTGGTAGAGCGGCGCGAAGAACGTGCCGCCGGCGCCGGCCGACGGGTTGCTGTAGTCGTCCTGCAGCTGCAGCACCTCGCTGCTCAGCGCCGAGACGCTGGCGTTGAGGCGGATGGTCGGGAGCATGGCGGCCTTCGCTTCGCCGACCCGGTCGAAGGCTGCGGCGACGCGTCGCTCCGCGGCGATGACGTCGGGGCGGCGATCGAGCATCTCGAGCGGCATGCCGACGGGAACCGGGCCGGGGAAGGCCGGCAGCGCGGGCGCCGCCTGCAGCTCCGCGGCCGGGTAGCGTCCGAGGATCGCCTCGAGCGAGCGCACGGCCTGCTCGTGGGCGAGCCGCGACTGGCGCGCGGCGTCCTCGAACGTCCCGAGATTCACTCGCGCGAGCGCGACGTCCTTCTCGCTGCCGGTGCCGACGCGCCGCCGGTCGTCCGCGAGCCGCACGAGCTCCCGCGCCGACTGCGCCATGGACTCCGCGGCCGCGAGCTGCAGCTTCGTCTCGGTGGCCATGAACCAGCTGCGTGCGACCTGCGCCGCCATCGACTGGCGGGCGAACTCGAAGTCCGCCTGCGCCGACGCGTAGCTCGCGTCGGCCGCGTTGCGACCGTAGCGCAGCCGACCCCACAGGTCGGGCTCCCAGGACACGCCGAGCATCACGCCCTGCAGCGCGGAGCTGAGGTCCGACCCGCCGCCGGCCTTGAAGCCGCCGGTGCCGAGCAGGTTGATCGCCGGCAGCAGCGCGGCGCGCGCGATGTCGGCATACGCCGCCGAGCGCTCGACCTGGGCCGCCGTCGCGCGCAGGTCGGGGTTGCGGGCGATGGCCTCGTTGACGAGCGCGATCAGCTGCGGGTCGGCGAAGGTGACGAGCCAGTTGTCGCTGATGGCGCCCGCCACGGGCGCCTGCGCTGCGCTCCAGGAGGCGCGGATCTGCGTGCCCTGCAGCGCGTCGGTGCGGATCTGCTCCGGAAGCGGCGGCGCGGTGACGGCGCAGCCGGCCAGCACGATCGCGACCGCCGCAGTGAGAGAAATTCTTCCGGCGCTCATGTCGGTCAGTGCAGCTTCAGGACCAGCCAGTCGAGCTTGGCGCCGACGCGCATGAACACCTTGCGCAGGATGTGGATCGCCTTGCCGCTGCTGGTGTAAACGGCGCCGTTGCCGCGGGCGCCGGGTGCGAGGAAGAGTTCCGCGTCCTCGCCCACCGGCCGCAGCTTCACGGCGAGGCGCATGTCCGGGGCCGCGCCGAAGCCCGTGGTCGGCAGCATCCCGCTGATGGGCAACTGGCCCTGCGCGGTCGCCCAGATGATCGCGTCCACCTCGCACTTGATGATGCGCGCGGGGTAGGTCTTGAGCGCGATCTCGGCCTCGTTGCCGGGCTCGATCTTGCGCACCTCGTTCTGCCCGAAGTAGGCCACCACCCACTGCTCGTCCTCGATGAAGGTCATCGCGGGGACGGGCGGGAAGGGCACCACCATCACCCCGGGCCGCAGCGCCAGCGCCACGACGTAGCCGTCGGCCGGGGCGAAGGTCACGGTCTGCTCGAGGTTCCACTTCGCGTCGGCCAGCTGCGCCTCGGCCTGCGCGATCTGCGCCAGCACCTTCGCCACCTCGTCCTGCACGCCGGCGGGCGTCTTCGCCGCCAGCCGCTCCTGCACCTGCGCCACCGAGGCCTCGGCGGCCTTCAGGTCGTTCTCCATGCGCTGGGCGTCCGTCTGGGCCTGGTCCAGGTCGAAGCGGTTGCCGGCGCCGGTGCGCACGAGCTCCTCGAACTCGGAGACCCGCTGGCGCGCGAGCGCGAGCTGCGTGCGTGCGGTGCCCTGGCGGCTCACCGCCTCGTTCAACTGCTGCGACAGGTTGCGCTGGTTGGCCGTGGCCGAGATCAGCTGCGCCTTGAGCGAACCGACGTTCGCCTCCGCGGCGCGCACCTGGATCTCGAAGGGCGTCGGGTCGAGCCGGAACAGCACCTCGCCCTTCTTCACCGGCCGGTTCGGCTCCACCGGCACCTCGATCACCTTGCCGGCCACGCGCGAATTGATGGGCACCACGTAGTTCATGACCCGCACGTCGGCGGACGAGGGCGCGAAGATGTTCAGGAACAGGATCAGCATCGTGATGCCGATGATCGGGATGGTCGCCGCGATCACCTGCGTGGTGATGTTCCACGGCAGCCACTTGAACTTGATGAAGATCAGCCAGACGAAGAACGAATAGATCCCGAGCAGGAGGATTTCCATCAGCCGCGAGCCTCCTGGCCGAGACGCGCTTCGAGCGACGCCAGCTGGGCGCGCAGCTCCTCGATCTCCCGCCGGGCCGCATCGGGGCTGGCGGCGGCCTCCGGCGGCGCGCTCGAGGCGCCGTGGTGCGCCTCGTCGACGTCCGTGCCGTAGGCCATCTTGTAGAGCACCGGCTTCGAGTAGGCCCACAGCCACGCCAGCGGCCAGAGCATGCCGCCGAACACCAGCGACAGCAGGCACAGCACCTGGATGGCCTTGGTCTGCGGGTGCTTCTTCTTCTCGGCGATCTTCTCGGGGAGGATGTGCACCAGCCAGAACACGACGATCAGGACGATGGGCACGACGAGCAGCACGACCCACGCGATGCCGTTCGCGACGGCGTCGAGCGTCTCGCCCTGGAACATCGAGGCGCGCGCCGCGGCGGGCGCGAGCAGGCCTGCGAGTGCAATGGGCGCCGCGGCCAGCCGCGGGGAGAGTGTGTTTCCGGTCATCAAGGGGTCCCCTCGTGCAGTGGGCGGCATCATAGTTCAACCGTCGAGCGCTTGGCCTTGAGCATGTGCTCCGGGGTGCTCGCGGCGGAAGGCTTGCCGTGGCCCTCGGTCCGGTGCGTCCGCCAGGCCGCCGGCGTGGTTCCGCTCCAGCGCCGGAAGGCCCGGGTGAAGGCGCTCGCGTCGGCATAGCTGAGCGCCCCGGCGATTCCGCTCACGTCGAGCTGCGTGCACTCGAGCAGCTCGCGGGCAATCGCGAAGCGACCCTCGTCCACGAGCTGCCTGAAGCTCGTGTCGAACGCGCCCAGCCGGCGGTTCAGCGTGCGGCTGTGCATCGAGAAGAGCGTGGCAACCTCGTCGGCGCCGGCATGGCCCGTCATCAGCGCCGCCCGCAGCACGCCACGGACCTGCTCCGGAAACTCGTCGCCGTGCCGGGCTTCGAGCCGTGCAATCTGCGTCGCGATGAGCCGCTGCAGCTCGGCATCGTCCGCGGGCAGCGGGTGCCGCAACCAGGCGCCGGGGAACACGATCGCGTTCTGCCCGGCATCGAAGCGCAGCTCAGTCGCGAAGAACGCGCGGAACGGGCGGACGTCGTCCGGCGCCCGGTGGGCGAACCGGATCGCCGTCGCGCGCCAGCCGGGCCCGCACAGCCCGCGCAGGATGTTGAACAGCGTCGCGAGTGCGCCGTCCCCGATCTGGTCGGTCGCCTCCTCGTAACGTCGA
>Ga0316622_100002591_pt1 | contig 12590 bp, 9 predicted proteins | sample OWC_Aug_OW2_C1_D_FD_207646 | JGI IMG/M metagenome (GOLD analysis project Ga0316622, IMG submission 207646) | Wetland soil microbial communities from Old Woman Creek delta, Ohio, United States - OWC_Aug_OW2_C1_D5_C | ecosystem: Environmental > Terrestrial > Soil > Wetlands | place: USA: Ohio... | reverse complement strand
GGGTCGAGTCGGAGCTGGTCACGCCGACCGGGGCGGCCATCGTCTCGGCCCTGGCCGCGCGTTTCACCGGGCTGCCCGAGCTCGTCTACGACCGCATCGGCCGGGGCGCCGGGACCAAGGAATTCCCCGAGATCCCCAACATCCTGCGGGTCTACTACGGCCGGGCCGAGGCCTTCGACGCGGCCGGCGGCGTCTTCGTCATCGAGACGACGATCGACGACGCGACGCCCCAGCTCCTGGCCCATTTCATCGACCTGGCCTTCGAGGAAGGGGCCCTCGACGCCACCCTCTCCCCCGTGGTCATGAAAAAGAACCGGCTCGGGACCAAGCTGACCATCCTGGCGGAGGCCGCCAGGATGGACGGGCTCATCGAAGCCGTGTTCCGCGAGACGACCTCGATCGGCGTCCGCTATCACCAGGTCGGGCGGCGCGTCCTCGACCGCGGCTTCCGGACCGTCCGGGTCGGCGGCGAGAAGGTCGGCCTCAAGATCGCCAGCCTCGGCGGCCGGACGATCAACGTTCAGCCGGAATACGAGGACCTCCTCAAGGCGGCCAGGAAGACGGGGCGGCCGCTCAAGGAGATCGCCCACCGGGCCGTCGGCGAGTTCTCCAAGGAACGATGACGGCGGCCGGGCCGGCCGGAGGGACCATCATGGACATCAAGAAGATCGAGAAGGGCGTCGGCCTCGTTCTCGAGGGCGTCGGCGAGGACCCCCGGCGGCCCGGCATCCGGGCGACGCCGCGCCGGGTGGCCCGGATGCTGGCCGAGATCCTCGGCGGCACGGAGAGGGAAGCGACCAGGAACCTCCGCGTCATCGAGGACGAGAAGCACGACGAAATGGTCCTCATCAAGAACATCCCCCTGTACTCGATGTGCGAGCATCATCTCCTCCCGTTCGCGGGAGTGGCCCACGTGGCCTATATCCCCAAGGCCGGCCGCATCGTCGGCCTGAGCAAGATCGCCCGTGTGGTGGAGGCCCTGTCCAGGCGGCTCCAGGTCCAGGAGCGGTTGACGAAGCAGATCGCCGACCTGCTCGACAAGCACCTGCAGCCCCTGGGCGTCATGGTCGTGATCGAGGCCGAGCACATGTGCATGTCCATGCGCGGGGCCAAAAAGCCCCGATCGATCACGGTGACCTCGGCCGTCCGCGGCTCGTTCCGGAAGAACCCGGCGACGCGGGCCGAGGCCATGATGCTCATCCGAGGAGGACCCAGCCGTGGCCAAGACATCTAAGCGGACGTTCTACGTCACGACGCCGATCTACTACGTCAACGACGTGCCCCACATCGGGCACGCCTACACGACCATCATCGCCGACGCCCTGGCCCGCTTCCAGAAGCTCGCGGGCAAGGACGTCTTCTTCCTGACGGGCACCGACGAACACGGACAGAAGATCGAGAAAGCGGCGGCCGATAAGGGGCTGACCCCGAAGGCCCTGGCCGACTCGGTCGTCGGCCGGGCCCAGGACCTGTGGAAGGCCCTGAACATCTCCCACGATTTCTTCATCCGGACGACCATGGATTTCCACGAGAAGGGCGTCCAGAAGCTCTTCCAGATGCTCCTCGACAAGGGCGACATCTACAAGGGCGAATACAAGGGCTGGTACTGCGTCTCCGACGAGAACTTCCTGGCCGACGACGTGCCCCTCCAGGCCGAGGGGTGCAAGACCTGCCCCGACTGCCTCCGGAAGGCCTCGGTCGTCTCCGAGGAGACCTATTTCTTCCGGCTGTCGGCCTACCAGGACAGGCTCCTGGCCCACTACGCCGGGCATCCCGAGTTCGTCCGGCCCCAGAGCCGGATGAACGAGGTCGCGAGCTTCGTCCGCGGCGGGCTCAAGGACCTGAGCATCACCCGGACGACGGTCAAGTGGGGCGTCCCGGTGCCGGGCGACCCCAAGCACACGATCTACGTCTGGTTCGACGCCCTCCACAACTACGTCACCGGCATCGGCTACGACTGGAACATGGAGCGCTACGAGAAGTTCTGGCCGGCCGACATCCATCTCGTGGGCAAGGACATCCTCCGGTTCCACGCCGTCTATTGGCCGGCCTTCCTCATGGCCGCGGGCCTGCCCCTGCCGGGCGCCGTCTACGGCCACGGCTGGTGGCTCAAGGACGACACGAAGATGTCCAAGTCCAAGGGCAACGTCCTCGACCCCCACGTCCTGCTCAGGTCCTTCGGCCCGGACCCCCTGCGCTACTTCCTGCTGCGCGAGATCCCCATCGGCCAGGACGGCAACTTCTCCCACGAGGGCTTCCTGCACCGGGTCAACTCCGACCTGGCCAACGACTTCGGCAACCTTGTCCAGCGGACCCTGACGATGATCGGCAACTACTTCGGCGGCGAGATCGCCGACCCGGAGGAGGAAACGGTCGAGGACGCCCGGGTCCGGACGGACTTCGACGGCCTCAAGCGGCGCGTCTTCGACCTCTACGATTCCTGCGCGATCAACCGGGCTCTCGAGGAGATCTGGGCCTACATCGGCCTGGTCAACAAGTACCTCGCGGACAACCAGCCCTGGATCATGGCCAAGGACCCGGCCCGGCGGCGGCGCCTGGCCCGGGTGCTCCTGCAGGCGGCCGCGGCCATCCGCGGCGCGAGCTATCTCGTCTTCCCGGTCATGCCCGGGTCGGCCGAACGGATCTGGGGTTTCCTCGGCGAGCCGAAGAAGCCCGCGGACGTCCCTTACGACGACCTGGGATTCGAGGGCTTCGGCCCCGGCCGCAAGGTCGGCCTGCCGCAGGCCCTCTTTCCCCGGGTGGCCTTGAAGGATTTCATCGGCGAGGACGGCGCCGCGCCCCTCGCTCCGCCGGACTTCCGGCGGGAACAGACGAAGGAGGGAGTCATACCGATGGACCTCGTCAGCTACGAAGAATTCCGGAAGATGGACCTCCGGGTGGCCCACATCCTCGAGGCGGAACGCGTCCCCGGCGCGACCAAGATCCTCAAGCTCAAGATCGACATCGGCGCGGAGCAGCGGCAGATGGTGGCCGGGATCGCCGAGACCTACGCGCCCGAGGACCTCGTGGGCAGGAAACTCATCGTCATCGTCAACCTCAAGCCCGCCGTCATCCGCGGCATCGAATCCCAGGCCATGCTCCTGGCGGCCATCACCGCGGACAACAAGGCCCTCATCCCGTTCTTCGACAGGGACATCCCGGCCGGGGCCGTGGTGAAGTAGGGCGGCTCAGCCGCCGAGGACGGCCCGGACACGGCCGGCGGGGACCGCCCCTTCCCTGAGGATCCGCGGTTCGGCCGAGGTCAGGTCGACGATCGTGGACGGGGCCCCGCCGGGCGCCGGCCCGCCGTCGACAACGAGGTCGACCTTGCCCCCGAACAAGGCCGCGACCTCCGCCGGGTCGGACAGTTCGCCCTGGCCGGTCAGGTTGGCGCTGGTGGCCGTCAGGGGTTGGGCGATGTTCCGGACCAGCCTCCTCAGCCAGGGGGGCGGCGGGACCCGGACCGCGATCGTCCGGCCGGGCCCATGGAGGAACTCCGGAAGCCGCCCGGAGGCCGGCAGGACCATCGTCAGCGGCCCCGGCCAGAACTCCCCGGCCAGGGCCCGGAACGCTGGCGGCAGGGGCCCGGCGATCTCCTTGACCATGTCGAGGTCGGCGGCGACGACCGGAAGGGGCTTCCCGGCGTCGCGTCCCTTCAAACGAAAGACCTTCTCCACGGCCTTTTTGGAAAAAGCGGCCGCCCCCAGCGCGTAGAACGTCTCGGTCGGGTAGGCGATGACGGCGTCGCGCAGGATGGCCGCGGCGATGTCCCGCTCGGCCTCGGGGGCCTCCCCTGTCGGGTCCACCCGGATGACGCGGGTCTTGGTCACGTCGTCCCTCCCTGCCGGCGATGGTATCCGCCCCCTGTCCAAAAGTCAAACGGGCTCCGGCCCCCTGGGGAGGACACCTGACCTGTTTTCCGAACAGAGGCCCCCGCCCTCCCGCCTGATAAGGCCCGTCGGCGCGCTGGCATGTTTTTTGCTATAATGAAGGGCATATAGGAGGAACGACATGAAAAAGCTGACTATCATCGCCGCCGGGCTTCTCCTTCTCGTGCCCACCCTGGCTTTTTCCGACACCTTTTCCCTGCGCCTGGGCTATTTCATGCCGGGCGCATCGACCAACCTGACCACCCATCCCGATAGTCTGTGGGCCATCGAGTTCAACCAGATGAGTTTCACCAAGAGCAAGTTCCAGGGCACGATGCTCGGGCTCGGCTACGAGTATTTCATCGGCCCCTACCTCAGCCTGGCTTTCAGCCTGGATTCCTACACCAAGAACAGGCCGGGCTATTACGTCGATTACGGCCAGTTCGAGTTCGAGGAGGGCAATTTCGCCTTCCCCTACGAGTATTACGACGCCTACATCATCGAACACGCCTTCGCCGTCTCGAGCACGCCGCTGCAGCTGTCGGTCAAGCTCCTGCCGCTCGGCCGGAAGGCCCGGATCGTCCCCTTCGTCGGGGGCGGGGCCGGCCTCTATTTCTGGAGCGTCCGGCTCCAGGGCGAGATGATCGACTTCTCCGACCCGTATATCTACGACGACGAGGTCCTGGGCGAAGTCACGGTCTATCCGGTGGAGATCGTCTACGGCAAGGAGCGCGGCCAGACTTTCGGCGCCCACGCCTTCGGCGGGGTCCAGATCCCCATCGGGTTCCGGGCGACGATCGACCTCGAGGCCCGCTACCACTGGGCCAAGGCCGAGTTCACCGAATGGTTCGAAGGATTCGAAAAGTTCGACCTCGGCGGCCTGGCCCTCAGCGTGGGCTTCAGCTACTGGTTCTGAGACTCTTCGTCCGTTGACGGGGCCGGCGGCGCGCCGGCCCCCTTTTATTGGGGGGACCTTTCCAGGCGCAGGGCGCGGCGTTCGTCGAAGCGGACGAGGAGCCGCCCCCAGACCGAGGCGATCTCGACCTCGCCCTCGAAGCGGCAGGGCAGCTCGTCTTTCTGGAAGCTCTCTCGGAGCCTCTCCCCGGACTCGAAGAAATCGAGCAGGAAGGGCAGGGCGAAGGCTTTCTCCCCCGCCCGCGGCAGGGTCTTGTCGCCGGGGATGTCGCCCGCCAAGGCTTCGTCCTCGCCGAAGAACAGCCGGAACCGGATCCGGTCGACCAGGAGGTCGTAGGGGTTGAGGTTCCGGAACACGGGCTGGAAGACGACGTCGGCCCCGCCCACGGTCAGGTCGTTGACCTTGAGGGGCAGCCACCCGACCTCGGGGTCCTTGAAGACGGGGAACTCGCCGCTGAAGGCGACGGGCACCCGCTGTTCCTTCTTGCGCTCGGTCAGGAAGTAGAGGTCCCCGACGAGGTCGCAGACCGCCTTCTCCTCGATGGGCCCGACGGCGGCGGCCAGCAGGTCGTAGGAGATCTTGACCGGCAGGGCGACCAGGGTCTCCCCTCCCGGCGGAACGGCCAGCGGCGCGTCCAGGGCTACGGTCATGTTCAGGAACGGTTTCTGGTTGATGGTCACCCGGTAGCGGTAGCGCACCAGCTCGCGCGGCGCCTCGGCCGGGTTGGCCAGGTCGAGATGGAAGGCCAGCGTCAGTCCCTTCGAGCTGAGGTCCTTGATGACCTTGTCCTTCAAGGTCACTTTGACCTCGTCCCGGGCCGCCCCGCCGAGCCCGAGCGCCCCCAAGGCGGCCAAGGCCAAGCCGGCCGCCAAGGCCCTTGGTCGAGAGGTCGCGCCTTCAGCCATATCGCTACGTAGGATACCCGAAACCCGCCCCTCAGACAAGCGGCCGAGATCACACCGAGGCGATATTGGCTGCTTGTACATGGCTCGGGGCTCCTCCTCCCTCGGCGTCACCCCCCATCCGTGCTCCGGCGGGAAGCGAAGTCCTCGGAACGACCTGCAGAATTGTGGCTGAGCACTCGAAGCCGCAATTCTGCGAAATATCTTGAGTAAGTGGCTCTTCTAAGATATTTCCCAGATCCGCAGCTTCGAGTCGCTCCGCTGCGGTTCTGGTGCTCCGCTCCCCGGAGTCCGCTCCGCGTAGGCGGGTGGGGGGCCCCCCACGCCGTTGCGTCGTCGCCCCTCGCTATGAAAAGCCGTGGCGGTCTCAGAAAGAAGACGAGCATAGGTGCCACAAAGGCCGTGGAAGAAGGGGTTGAGGGGTGTCGTCCGAGGGAGCATAAAGCGGGGACTTAGTCCTTTCCGGAACGGAGACGCCCCATCGGCTCCGGACCGGGAAGGCGTTTTAAGTCACCGCGCGGAGGAGGACGATACCCCGATGCCCCTCCAAGGCCGGGCGGGGACGTTGCAGTCGAGCCCTAGGTCCCATATAATGAGGCCTCATGCCCCCCAAGGGGCCACCGGAGAGGAGGGACAGCCATGGACAAGCGCGCGCGGGCCGGCCTCGGCCTCATCCTGGTCGCGGCCTCGGCCCTGACCCTATCCTGCGGCGGGAAGGACGCCCCCCGCGGCCGTCAGGCCGTCGCGCCGGTCAAACACGACGAGGCCGTCTACGTCCAGGAGACGTCCGAGGGCCGGACCCCGACGGTCCTGTCCATGGACCTGTCGGCGGTCGAGAAGCCGGCCGACCCCGTCGAATTCACCGGCTTTTTCCATTTTCCGCCGGTCCGCCAGGACAAGACGGCGGCCTGCTGGTCCTTCGCCGCGACCTCGCTCCTCGAATCCGAGCTGCGACGGCAGGGCAAGGCGGAGGCCAAGCTGTCCGAGATGTTCACCGTTTATTGGGAATTCGTCGAGAAGGCCCGCCGCTTCGTCCGGGAGAAGGGGGAATCGTTCTTCGGCGCCGGCTCCGAGCCCAACTCCGCCCTGGCCCGGATCAAGCAGTACGGCGTCGTCCGCGCCTCCGACTATACCGGGCTCCTCGAGGGCCAGACCGCCCACGACCACGGCCCGCTCTTCGGCGAGTTGCGGGAGTACCTCTCCGGCCTGGCGTCCAAGAGCGACTGGGACGAGGCCCGGGCCGTGTCCGGCGTACGGGCCATCCTGGACAAGCGCCTCGGACGCCCGCCCGACCGCGTCACCGTGGACGGCCGGTCCCTGACGCCGCTCCAGTATCTCGCCGATCTGGGGCTCGACCTGGACGATTACGTCGCTTTCATCAGCTTCATGCACCTGCCCTTCTATACCAAGGGCGAGTTCCGGGTCCCCGACAATTGGTGGCATTGCCAGGATTACCACAACCTCCCCCTTTACGAGTTCTCCCTGGCCATCCTGCGGGCCCTTCGGCGCGGCTTCACGGTGACCTTGGCCGTGGACTTCAGCGAGCCCGGCTACAGCGGCGAGAACGACGTCGCCGTGGTGCCGACCTTCGACATCCCCTCCGCCTACATCGACCAGTCCAGCCGCGAATACCGCTTCACCAACGGCTCGACCGCCGACGACCACGCCGTCCACTGCGTCGGCTACAAGGAATCCGGCCGGGGCAACTGGTTCCTGATCAAGGATTCCTGGGAGAACGCCTACTGGGGCAAGGCCAAGGGCTACTTCTTCTATCAGGACGACTACCTCCGGCTGAAATGCCTGATGTTCATGGTCCACAAGGACGCGGTCAAGGAGGTCCTGGAGAGATTCCCGGCGGCCCGATGAGGACACTCGCCTTCGAATTCGCCGACCGGGCCCTGTTCGTCCGGTTGTTCGGGGGCGGCGTCTACGCCGTCGGCGGCTACGTCCGCGACCTCATCCGCAGGCGCCCCTCCCCCGACGTCGACATTCTCGTCGCCGGCCGGCCGCTCGACGAGATCGTCCGCAAGCTCGAGCGTCACGGCCGGGTCGACCTCGTCGGGAAAAGCTTCGGCATCATCAAGTTCACCCGGCGCGGCCAGACCTACGACGTCGCCCTGCCGCGGACCGACCGGGCCTCGGGCCAGGGGGCGCGCGGCCACAAGGACATCCTCGTCCGCGCCGACCCGGGCCTGCCCGTCGAGATGGACCTGGAGCGGCGCGATTTCCGGGCCAACAGCATGGCCCTCCGGCTCAAGGACGGCGCGCTCATCGACCCGTTCGAGGGCCGGGCCGATACGCTGGCCAAGCGCATCCGGCTGACCAACCCGGCCGCCTTCCCCGAGGACCCTCTGCGGGTCCTCCGCGTCGCCCGATTCGCCTCCGTCCTGGGCTTCAAGGTCGACCCGGCCGTCTACCCGGCCGCCCGGACCGTCGACCTTTCGGGCCTCAGCGCGGAACGGGTCAACGACGAGATGTTCAAGGTCCTGCTCAACTCGCCGCGGCCCTCGGTCGGGCTCGAGGAGATGTTCCGTCTCGGCGTCCTCGACCAGTGGTTCCCCGAGCTCCAGGCCCTGGCCCTCGTCATCCAGGATTCCCTCTTCCATCCCGAGCGGGACGACTTCGGCCATCACACCGTCTGGGCCCACACCAAGCTCAGCGTCGACCAGGCCGCCGCCCTGGCCGGCCTCCGCGGCCTGCCCGCGCCGCGCAAGCTGGCCCTCCTCCTGGCCGCCCTCTACCACGACCTGGGCAAGGTCTCGACGACGCGCTGGGAGTTCAAGCGCGGCCGGATGGCCGTGACGTCCTGCGGCCACGACATCCAGAGCGAGCGGGCCGCCCGCCGCATCCTGGCCCGCTTCAAGGTCCAGACCTGGAACGGCTTCCCCATCGGCCGCATGGTGCCCCTGCTCATCCGGACGCACCACCGGGCCGGGGAGCTCTGGCTGAACCGGGAGGGGGTGACGAAAAAGGCCTTCAACCGGCTGGCGGCCGATGTCCAGGGCGAGATCGAGCTCCTGGTGCTGCTCGACGCCGCCGACCGGGCCGGCCGCGGGCCGAGACTCGCCCGCGGCCTCGACCGGCAGGCCCGCTGGCTGTTCAAGAAGTTCGAAGAGCTCCGGGTCAACCGCGAGACCATCAAGCCGCTGGTCATGGGCCGCGACCTCATCAAGCTGGGCCTCCCGCCCGGCCCCGGCATGGGCCGGGTCCTGAAGCGGCTCTACAAGCTCCAGCTGGACAACGGGTTCGAGACGAAAGCCCAAGGGCTCGAGAAGGCCCGCCGTCTCGTCGAAAGGGAGGCCTCATGACCGTCCTCGTCGCCGGCGGCGCCGGATACATCGGCTCCCACACCGTCAAGGAGCTGGCCCGCGAGGGCTTCGACGTCCTCGTCTTCGACAATCTTTCGAGCGGCCGGCAGGAGCTCATCGGCTCGCGGCCCTTCGTCCGGGGAGACCTCCTCGACCGGGACGGCCTCCGGCAGGTCTTCCGCGCCCGCCGGTTCGAGGCCGTCCTTCACTTCGCCTCCCTCATCCAAGTCGGGGAATCTTACGCCAACCCCAGGAAATACTATACCCACAACCTGACGACCAGCCTCAACCTCCTCGACGCCATGCTCGAGGCCGGCGTGGACAAGCTCATCTTCTCCTCGACGGCGGCCGTCTATGGCGACCCGCGCGAGACGCCCATCACCGAGGCCCACCCGACCGATCCCGTCAACCCCTATGGCCGGACCAAGCTCATGGTCGAGACGGTCCTCAGGGACTACGACCGGGCCCATGGGCTGCGCTCCATTTCGCTCCGCTACTTCAACGCCGCCGGGGCCGACCCGGAGGGCGAGACGGGCGAATGCCACGACCCGGAGACCCATCTCGTGCCCAACCTGCTCCTCAGCCTCCTCGGCAGAAAGACCCGGCTCAAGGTCTTCGGGGACGACTTCCCGACGGCCGACGGGACGGCCGTCAGGGACTACATCCACGTCACCGACCTGGCGGCGGCCCATGTCCTGGCCCTCAAGGCCCTGATCGCGGGAGGGCCGGGCGATGTCATCAACCTGGGCACGGAGAAGGGCCACTCGGTCCTCGAGGTCATCCAGGCCGCCGAGAAGGCCACCGGAAGGGCCGTTCCCTACGACGTGGCCCCGCGACGCCAGGGCGACGTGGCCGTCCTGCTGGCTTCCAAGGAAAGGGCCGAACGGTCGCTCGGCTGGAAGCCTCGTCTGTCCGGGCTCGAGACCATCATCAAGACGGCTTGGGACTGGCACCGGAAGGTCCGCTAAGGGGCCGGCCGGGCCCGACGGGTTGACGGCGCCGCCCTTTCTATGGTATAAACACCTTCCCGTAATGAAGATCAGACCAAGCCTGATAGCGATAACCCCCTTCCTCTCCCTTCTTCTCGTCCTGGCGGCCTGCTCGCCGGCCCCCAAGCCGGCCCAAACGGCGGCCAAGCCCGCGCCCAAGCCGGCTCCGGCGGCCCCGCCGGCCGGGCCCGCCGCCAAGGCCGACGTCTCCAAGCCGGTCGAGGAACCCTTAGCCGTCAAGGAAGCGGCCGGGCAGGACGTCCCGGCCCAGGCGGACAAGCCGGTGGAGCTGGACAAGGACGCCTCGGCCCTGCTCGAGGACGCCTTCGGGGCCTACGAGGAGGCCCAGGCGGCCATCGGCCGCGATGAGATCGACGCCGCCCTGGCCAAGTTCGACGAGGCTTACGGCCTGCTCCTGAGGATGTCGCTGCCCGCCGATTCACCGCTCCTCCAAGAAAAGAACGACCTCCGCCTGCTCATCGCCCAGCGCATCCAGAAGCTGTCCGCGTCCAGGACCACCCTGGCTTCCTCGGCCAACGGCTCCATCCCCCTGGTCGAGAACCAATGGGTCCTCAGGGAGATCAAGTCGTTCCAAACGGTCGAACGCCGGGCCTTCGAGGAATCCTACCGGCGCTCGGGCCTCTATAAAGACATGATCGTCGAGGAGATGCGCAAGGAGGGCCTGCCCGAACTGCTGGCCTGGATCCCGCTCATCGAGAGCGCCTTCAAGCCCAGGGCCCTGTCCCGGGCCAGGGCCCTGGGGATGTGGCAGTTCATCCGCTCCACGGGCTACCGCTACGGTCTCAAGCAGGACAAGTACGTCGACGAACGCATGGACCCGGTCAAGGCCACCCGGGCGGCCATCCAGTACATGATCGAGCTCCACGACATGTTCGGCGACTGGATGACGGCCATCGCCGCCTACAACTGCGGAGAGGCCCTGGTCCAGAGGGCCATCCGGGCCCAGAAGGCCGGTTACTTCGACAGCTTCTGGGACCTCTTCGTCAACCTGCCCTTCGAAACGGCCCGCCACGTGCCGCGGTTCATCGCCACCCTGCTCATCGTCGGCGACCCGGCCAAGTACGGCTTCGAGCTGCCGCCGCCCGAGCCCGTCCTCCAATACGAGACGGTCCGGGTCGACACCCCGGTCAGGCTGGCCGTCCTGTCCCAGAACCTGGGCCTAGACCAGGCCGTGCTGGTCAACCTCAATTCCGAGCTGAGGCACGATTCGACGCCCAACTACCCCTACGACCTGCGCGTCCCCGTCGGCTACGGGGAGAAGTGCCTGGCCTGCGTCGCCAGCCTGCCCCAGTACATCCCGCCCGACGTCGTCACCGACCGGCACACCGTCCGTCCCGGCGACACCCTGGGGGCCATCGCCCGCCGCTACCGGACCTCGGTCGACGCCATCAGGCGGCTGAACGGGCTGAGGGGCACCCTCATCCGGCCCGGCCAGGTCCTCCGCGTCCCCTCCCGGGGAGGCGGCGAAGCCTCGCCCCCCGAGCCCGCCGCGAAGCCTGGCGAAAGCGTCACTTACACCGTCCGCCTCGGCGACACGCTGTTCCAGATCGCCAAGACCTACAACACGACCGTGGACGCGATCAAAGCGGGGAACGGGCTGGCCTCGGACATCCTCGTCGTCGGCCAGAAGCTGGTCATCCAGGCCGGCAAGTCCCAGTAGGCCGGCCGGTCCGTTCCGGCCCTTTCCTTCCTCTCGCCTCCGGTTGACATCTCCCCCCGGCCTTGGGTAATGTGGGCGGCGGGAGGCGGAGGTCTCCCGACCATGCGAAAAAGGCTGATCATCCTGGTCCTGTTCACGGCGGCGCTCACGGCCGGACCGGCCGCGGCCCAGAGCCGGTTCCCGGCCGTCCTCGACGCGAAGTTCCGGGCCGCGGTCGGCGAGGTGGAGGCCGGGCTCGACGGCATCCTGGGGCTGGCCCTGAAAGACCTCGAGACCGGCCGGACCTTCCTCGTCAACGAGCGCGAGGTCTTCCCGCAGGCCAGCTCGATCAAGATCGCCGTCCTTTTCGAGGTCTTCAAGCAGGCCGAGGAGGGCCGGCTCAAGCTCGACGAATTCATCGCCCTCGAGCCGGGCCGCAAGGTCGAAGGCTCGGGCGTCCTCTTCCACCTCGGCCGCCCCAGCCTGTCCCTGTCCGTGCGCGACCTGGCCGTCCTGATGGTCGTCCTGTCCGACAACACCGCGACGAACCTGCTCATCGACCGGGTCGGCCTGGAGGCCGTCAACGGGAGGCTGGACGCCTTCGGCCTGCCGAAGACGCGGCTGAGGCGGAAGATGATGGATCTCAAGGCCGCGGCGGAAGGGCGGGAGAACGTCTCGACCCCGCTGGAGATGATGACGCTCCTGGAGAAGGTCTGGAAGGGCGCCGTCCTGGCCGAGCCCTATCGGAAGGACCTGCTGGCCATCCTGGCCATCCCCAAGGACAGCCCGCTCCGGGCGGGGGTCGCGGAGGGCGTCGAGGTCGCCGAGAAGCCGGGCGAGCTCGAGGCCGTGAGGTGCGATTCGGGGATCGTCATGCTCCCCGGCCGCCCCTATGTCCTCTGCGTCATGACGACCTACCTCAAGCGCGACGCCGACGGCAACCCGG
>Ga0316622_100002590_pt1 | contig 12590 bp, 14 predicted proteins | sample OWC_Aug_OW2_C1_D_FD_207646 | JGI IMG/M metagenome (GOLD analysis project Ga0316622, IMG submission 207646) | Wetland soil microbial communities from Old Woman Creek delta, Ohio, United States - OWC_Aug_OW2_C1_D5_C | ecosystem: Environmental > Terrestrial > Soil > Wetlands | place: USA: Ohio... | reverse complement strand
CAGAAGACTACTGCGCGGCCTGATTGCCGGCACCGTTGCCGCCCTGCTGTGCCTGCCTGCCGCCCACGCGCAGAGGGTTCTGAACGTCGGCCTGGTGCCGGCCGAGGATCCGCGCCTGGTCGTCACCGACAATCAGGTGATGCTCGATCAGCTGTCGAAGTCGCTGGGGATGGAGATCAAGCCGTTCGTCGCCACCGATTACAACGGGGTGATCGAAGCGTTGCGCGCGAAGCGGTTGGACATCGCGTTGCTCGGTCCGTTCTCCTACGTGCTTGCGACGAGCATCGCCTCGGTCGAAGCCTTCGTCATACCGGAAACACAGAAGCAGGGCGCGACCTATCAGGCCTACATCATCGCGCGCAAGGATCGCGGCATCCGCACCCTTGCCGAGCTCAAGGACAAGACCTTCGCCTTCGTCGATCCGAGTTCCACCTCTGGGCACCTGTTTCCCAAGGCCGGCCTCATCAGGGCAGGGTTCGATCCGGACACCATGTTCTCGCGCGTGATCTTCTCGGGTGGGCACGACGCCAGCGCCATCGCCGTCCAGAACGGCAAGGTGGATGCCGCGGCGGTTGCCGACGCGCTGCTCGAGTCGGCGATGTCGCGCAACATGGTCAAGCAGGAGGAGATCGTCATCGTATGGAGGTCGCAACCCATCCCCGGCGCGCCGTTCGCGATGCGCAAGGACCTGCCCGAGGACCTCAAGGCCAGGCTGCGCCAGGCATTCGCAGAGATGAAGGACGTGCCGTGGGGACCGAACGCCACGATCAAGCGCTGGATCGCGGTGGACGACGCGCACTACGACGTGGTGCGCGACACCGCACGCCTGCTCAAGCTCGACATCAGGAAGCTCAAATGATCGAAGTCCGCGGCCTGAGCAAGCGCTACGGCTCGCTCGTGGCGCTCGATGCGGTGAGCCTCGATGTCGCCCCGGGCGAGATGGTGGTCGTGCTCGGCCCCTCGGGCGCCGGCAAGTCCACCCTGCTCCGCTGCATCAACCGCCTGGTGCAACCCGACGCGGGCACGGTGCGCATCGCCGGCGAGGCACCGCCGCGGGATCGCGCGGCATTGCGCCAATTGCGGGCGCAGGTCGGCATGATCTTCCAGGACCACAACCTCGTGCCCCGGCTGTCGGTGCTGAAGAACGTGCTGAGCGGCCGCCTGTCCCACATGCCGGTGTGGTCGTCGGTCCTGCAGTTGTTCGGCGAAGAGGACTTGCGCATCGCCCACGAGTGCCTGCGCCGCGTGCAACTGGATGAGCGCGCCTGGAGCCGCGCCAACCGCCTGTCGGGCGGACAGCAGCAGCGCGTGGGCATCGCCCGCGCCCTGGCGCAGCAGCCGCGCGCGATCCTGGCCGATGAGCCCGTGGCGAGCCTCGACCCGAAGACCGCGCGCGTGGTGCTCGATGATCTGCGGCGCGCCTCGCACGATCTCGGCATCGCCGTGCTGTGCAACCTGCATCAGGTCGGTTACGCGCTGGAGTTCGCCGATCGCATCGTCGGCATCCACGCCGGCGCAGTAGTGTTCGACGGATCGCCCAAGACGCTGGACGAGGCGACGCTGGTGCGCATCTATCCCGGGCTGGAAATCGCGGGCCTGCGTGAGGAGGCCGCCTGATGCGTACCTTCATCCTCGGCCGGCCGTGGACGGCGAAGCATTGGCTGCTGACCGGCGCGCTCGGCGCGGCGCTGATCCTCGTGCTCGCGTGGAGCGCACGCAGCATCGACCTGTCGGCGGGCGAACTGGTGCGCGGCACCCCGTACATGCTCGACCTGATCTCGCGCATGGTGCCGCCGAACTGGGACTTCCTGCCGAAGCTGGCGCGGCCGGTGTTCGAAACCATCCAGCTGGCGGTGTGGGGCACGCTGCTGGCCATCGTGCTGGCCCTGCCTCTGTGCTTTCTCGGCGCGCGCAACCTGAGCCCCAGCCCGATCGTGTTCCACGCGACGCGCCAGCTGTTCAACGCCGCGCGCGGCATCAACGAGATCATCTTCGCGCTGATCTTCGTCGCCGCCGTGGGACTGGGCCCGTTCGCCGGCGTGCTGGCCCTGTCGATCCACGGTGCGGGGATGCTGGGCAAGTTCTTCGCCGAGGCGATCGAGGAGGCCGACCCGCGGCCAGTAGAAGGGCTGCGCGCCACGGGTGCGAGCGCGCTGCAGGTGATCGTGTTCGCGGTGCTGCCGCAGGCGCTGCCGGGATGGATCGCCGCGACGCTGTACCGGCTGGAGGTGAACCTGCGTGCCGCGACGATTCTCGGCATGGTGGGCGCCGGCGGCATCGGATTCGAGCTCTACAGCAGCCTCAAGCTGTTCCAGTACGAGGACACGGCGGTGTGCGTGTTGGTCATCCTGGCAATGGTGATGACTGCGGACTACGTCTCATCGCGATTGCGCGCCCGCATCCTCGCGCCTTAAACGGCGCGAGATGCTACTCGAGGGTCGTGCTGTCTTCGCCGCGCAGGGCGGCGTCCAGCGTGCGCCAGGCCAGGGCTGCGCAATTCCCGCGCGCGGGGGAAGCGCGCACCACGGACAGGATCGCCTGCTGATCGGCCGCGATCCCGACGGCCTCGGATTCGGCGGGGTTGCGCACCAGCTGGGTGAACACGCGCACCATGTCGGAGGCTTCCTGCAAGGTGCGATCCTTCACCAACCCGGTCATCACCGACGCCGAAGCCATGGAGATGCCGCAGCAGGCGCACTGGAACGCGGCGTCGCGGATGCGATCGCCCTCCAGCGCGAGAAACACCGTGAAGGTGTCTCCGCACAGCGGGTTGATGCCCTCGGCGCGCCGGCTGGCTTCGGGCAACTCGCGGTAATTCCGGGCGTTCTTGATGTGATCCATGATCACATCGTCGTAGATGCTGCTCACTGCTAACTCGACCATTGGCTGAGGGTCGGATTCTACTGCAGGGGTGGTGAACGGGCGCTACTTCATCTGCTCCAGTTCCTGCACCGCCCAGTCGTACTCCAGGAACTCGGTGACGTTGGTCGCCACGGCCGCCTGGAATGCCGCCTTCGCCTTCTCCGGTTCCTTGCTAATCAGATAATGCTGGCCGGCGTAGAAATATGCCTCGCACTGCTGCATCAGGGTCTGCTTCGGGTTGATCGTGGTGGCGGATTCGATCGCCGCCTCCGGTTCCATCTGCCCGGCAAGCATCTGCACCACCGGACCCGGCCACTGACCGGGCTGCATCTGCGCGGCGATCACGCCGATCGGGCCCTGCCCGCCGATTTCTCCGCGCCGCAGTGCCATCTCGATCCACATCACCGCGTAGACCACCTGGTCGCCTTCGGCGCTCTGCAGTGCACGCGAGAACTCCTGCGACGCGCGGTAGAAGTCCTTCTGGTAGAACGCCAGCCGGCCCTTCTCGCGAAACGCGGACCCGCGTTTGGGATCGAGCCCCAGCGCCATATCGAGATCGCGCGCGGCCGCGTCGAACTCGCGCAGCTTCAGATAGGTGATGGCGCGATCTTCGTAGTACTGCGCATTGACCTGGTCGATGTCGATGGCGCGGCTGAAATCCTGCAAGGCTTCCGCATACTGCAGCATGTAGTTGCGCGCCACGGCGCGGTTGCGGAAGGCCTCGGCCAGCTGGGTCCCCTCAACCTCCCCCGATTCGATGCGCGCACTCGCCTGCAGGACGACGCGCTCGAACCGTTGCTGCCTCTCCGCGCGCACCTGCTGCGCGAGGTCTGACAGCGCCTCCTCGGCGCCGACCGGCAGGGCACTCGACACCAGCAGCACGCACGCGAGCGCGCGCAATGCATTTCCGATACCCGACCGGCGTCTCATTGTCACTCCTTCGCCAACAGATGCATCAGGGACGACGTATCCCAGCGCCCGCCGCCGCGTGCCTGCACCGTCGCATAGAATTGGTCGATCAGCGCGGTGGCCGGCAGGCGTGCCCCGTTGCGCTTGGCCTCGTCCAGGCAGATGCCGAGGTCCTTGCGCATCCAGTCCACCGCGAACCCAAAGCCGTCGAACTTGTGCTGATCCATGGTCTTCCAGCGGTTCTCCATCTGCCACGATTGCGCAGCGCCCTTGGAAATGACCGCGATGACCTTCTCGATGTCCAGGCCCGCCTTCTTGCCGAAATTGATGGCCTCACCCAGTCCCTGCAGCAGGCCGGCGATGGCGATCTGGTTGACCATCTTGCACAGCTGGCCCGCACCCGGCTCGCCGATCAGCACGCAACTCTTGGCGTAGATGTCGAGCACCGATTTCGCGCACTCGAACACTTCGCTCTCGCCCCCGCACATGATCCCCAGCTGGCCGTTCACCGCGCCGGCCTGACCGCCGGAGACCGGCGCGTCGATGAATTGCACGCCCTTCTCCCTGCATTTGCCATGCAGCTCCCGAGCCAGATTGGCCGATGCAGTGGTGTGATCGACCAGGATGCTTCCGGTCTTCATCCCCGCCAACGCGCCGTTGTCGCCGTAGACCACCGAGCGCACGTCGTCGTCGTTGCCCAGGCACATCAGGACCACGTCGCAGCCCGACACGGCCTCGCGCGGCGTCGGCGCCAACGTGCCCTTGTACTCGGAGACCCACTGCGCCGCCTTGGACGCGCTGCGGTTGTACACGGTGACGTCGTGCCCGCCCTTGTTCTTCAAGTGTCCGGCCATGGGATATCCCATGACGCCCAATCCGAGAAACGCTACCTTCGCCATGATCTCTTCTCCAAAACGGCTAACCACAAGACACGAAGGCACGAAGAAAAGCGTCAGAACGTCACAGACAACCTAGTGCTTGTCTTCAAGGTCCGAGCTCGATCTTTAGGTTCCTTCGTGTCTTCGTGCCTTCGTTGTGAATAACAGAATTACCGGTGCCCGCCCTGCTTCAGGTGCCCGTAGCGCGTCACGCGCAGGTCGGCCTGCGCCTTGTGGCCGGCGAAGCCCTCGATTGCGCACAGGCGCGAGCAGTACTCGCCGATCATCGCCGAGGCTTCCGGCTTCACGCGCTGATAGGTGCAGGTCTTGATGAACTTGCCGACCCACAGGCCGCCGGTATAGCGCGCGGCCTTGCGCGTGGGCAAAGTGTGGTTGGTGCCGATCACCTTGTCGCCGAAGGAGACGTTGGTTTCCGGACCCAGGAACAGCGCACCGTAGTTGGTCATGTTGTTCAGGAAGTACTCCGGATCCTTCGTCATGACCTGCACGTGCTCCGAGGCGATGCGGTCGGCCTCCTTCACCATCTCCTCGTAGGTGTCGCACACGATGATCTGGCCGTAGTCCTTCCACGCCTGGCCGGCGATGCCGGCGGTGGGCAAGACCTTCAGCTGCTTGTCGATCTCGACGAGCGTGTCACGCGCCAGCTTCTCCGAATTGGTGAGCAGGATCGCCGGCGAGTTGGGTCCGTGCTCGGCCTGGCCGAGCAGGTCGGTCGCGCACATCTCGCCGTCGCAGCTCTCGTCCGCGATGACGAGCGTCTCAGTGGGACCGGCGAACAGATCGATGCCCACCCGCCCTGCGAGTTGGCGCTTGGCTTCCGCGACGAACGCATTGCCCGGTCCGGCGACCATGTCGCAGGCTTGCACGCTGGCGGTGCCCACCGCCATCGCGCCGATCGCCTGCACGCCGCCGACCACGAAGATTTCGTCCGCACCGGCCAGATGCATGGCGGTGACGATCGCCGGCGCCGGTTTGCCGCCAAACGGCGGCGCGCAGCCGATCACGCGCGGCACGCCGGCAACCTTCGCGGTGAGGATGGTCATGTGCGCGGAAGCGACCAGCGGATACTTGCCGCCGGGCACGTAGCAGCCGACGCTGTTGACCGGGATGTTCTTGTGGCCGAGCACCACGCCGGGCAGGGTCTCGACTTCGACGTCCTTCAGCGCGTCCTTCTGAATCTGCGCGAAGTTGCGGATCTGCGTCTGCGCGAACTTGATGTCCTCCACGTCTCGCGGCGACATGGCCTTGATGCAGGCCTGGATCTCGGCCTCGCTCAGCTTGAAGCTGGGCGGATCCCAGTTGTCGAACTTGCGCGAATACTCGCGCACCGCCTCGTCCCCGCGCTTCTCGATGTCGGCGAGGATGGCTTCGACGGTCTGGCGGACCTTGGCGATATCGGCGGCATCCTGCTCGGCGCTGATGCCGGACTTGAGAAAACGAACCATGGGGACTCCCTAGTAGAAGCCCGGATTATAAGCCGGCGCCCGAAAGGCCCCGGGATCGGGCTAGACTTGCGCCCGTGCCGCTTCCACACACCGCAGCCATGCAGATTCGACTCGCCACCCTGGCTGATGCCGAGGCCATCGCCCATGTGCACGCCGAAAGCTGGCGCACCGCCTATCGCGGCGCACTGAGCGACGCCTATCTGTCCGGCCCGATCGACGCCGAGCGCACCCAGGTCTGGCGCGAGCGCTTCGCGCAGCCCCCGGGCGGGCAGTATGTCGCCGTGGCGCAGATCGATGGCAGGATCGCCGGATTCGTTTGTGCCTACGGCGGAGACGATCCGCAGTGGGGAACGTTCATCGATAACCTGCACGTGCTGCCCGAGCACAAGCGGCACGGCATCGGCGTGCGACTGATGCGCATGGCGGCAAGCTGGTCGGCGCAGGCTTACCCCGGACAAGGTATGTACTTGTGGGTCCTGGAGTCCAATCTTCCCGCGCGGGCGTTCTACGAGCGCATCGGCGGCGAACAGGTCGAGCGCGGCACGTGGACCCCGCCCGACGGCAGTTCGCTGCCGAAGCTGCGCTACGCGTGGCGGGACTTCTCCGGCCTGCTGGGCCCCCATCACCAACGGGCGTCCCGGGCAGGCTGACCGAGCGCCGGGTTGTCATGACGTCGTAACGATGGCTGGGCAGTCTGGTTAACACCAGCCGCCAGAGGAAAGACAGCCCTATGCCCATCAAGCCCATCGCGCGTGCCATCGCAGCCACCCTCCTCGTCTCGAGTCTGTCCGCCTTTGCCGCGCCCCCCGGATCCCCTTTCGCGATTCGCATTTCTCCACTGGGCACGTACTCGACCGGGCAGTTCGACAAGGCGGCAGCCGAGATCGTGGCGCATGACCCGCAGACGCAGCGCCTGTTCGTCGTCAATGCGCAGAGTGGAAACATCGATGCACTGGATGCCTCGAATCCCGCGATACCGAAGTATCTGTTCAGCATCGGGACGGGCGGCGTGGTCAACAGCGTCGCAGTGCACAAAGGGTTGCTCGCCGCCGCGGTCGAGGCGTCGCCCAAGACCGATCCTGGCCGCGTGCTGTTCTTCACCGTCGATGGGGAGATGCTGGCCGATGTGGTGGTCGGCGCGCTGCCCGACATGCTCACCTTTACTCCAGACGGAAAGCGTGTGCTCGTCGCCAACGAGGGCGAGCCGAACGATGACTATCTGATCGATCCCGAAGGTTCGGTGAGCATCATCGATCTGCAGAACGGCATCCGCGAGCTCGACGCCTCGCACGTGCGCACCGTGCGATTCGACGCCAGCATCGCAATCGACCCGAGCGTGCGCATCTTTGGACCGAACGCGGATCTGTCCACGAACCTCGAACCCGAGTACATCGCCCTGTCCAAGGACGGCAAGACAGCCTGGGTTGCCCTGCAGGAAGCCAATGCCGTGGCCATCCTCGACGTGGAGGCGGCGCGGTTCACCGCGATACGCAGCCTCGGGTTCAAGGACCACCTGCTTCCCGGTAACGAGCTCGACGTCGGCGATCAGGACGGTTCGATCCGCATCGGCAAGTGGCCTGTCCTCGGCATGTACCAGCCTGACGCCATCGCCAGCTACGAATACCAAGGAAAGACCTTCCTGGTCACGGCCAACGAGGGTGATTCGCGCGATTGGACCGGGACGCCCGGATACTCCGAGCAGTCGCGCTTCCGCGCCCGCTCCGGCGCGGTGCCGCCCTGCGCCGACTCACCGCGCCTGCAGGCCTTCTTTGCGGACAACCCCTGGGGCATCACCACGCTGCCGCAACTGCGCGACAACGCGAACATGGGGCGGCTCAACATCACCACCGCCACCGGACTTCGGGCCGACGGCAGCTGCTACGAAGACGTCTACGCCTTCGGTGGCCGCTCGTTCTCGATCTGGAGTGAGGATCTCGCACAGGTTTTCGACAGCGGCGCCCAGTTCGAGCGCACCATCGAATCGGTCAACACAGCGTACTTCAACTCGAATCACGCCACGGACAGTTTCGACAACCGCAGCGACGACAAGGGGCCGGAACCGGAAGGCATCGCAGTCGCCAAGCTGTTTGGACGCGTTTACGCGTTCATCGGCCTGGAGCGCATCGGCGGAGTGATGATCTACGACATCACCGATCCGAATGCGCCTGCCTTCGTGCAGTACTTCAACAACCGGGCGTTCTTCCCGGCAGGGGTGACGCCCACACTGGCGGAGCGCAAGGATCTCGGCCCGGAAGGCGTGCTCGTCATCGAGGCGGAGAAGAGCCCGATTCCGGGAGTGCCCCTACTCGTCGTCGCGAACGAGGTGAGCGGTACAACGACCGTGTTCCGGATCGATCCGGAGCGGATGGTCGGCAATCGCGATTAGGCCACCGATCAACTGAACGCGACGCCTGGTACGAGGGGGGTTAGCGCGGCGGCTCACCCCACCCCGATCGACTCCGCAGATCGTCGTCGCGTCACAGCGACGCGGCGCCAGCGCCCGCGATACACTCGGTCGCACATCAAGCGCCTGGCCCACTATGCCCGCTCACACCCGCCTGTTCTTTCGCGTGCGGTCCACGAGCCCGGCCAGCGGAGGAGTCTGCAATGCCGATCCATAAGAGACCTACGACAAGGGCCGCGTGCTGGTCCACGTCTGGACCGATGACGTCGAGCACGACGCGCTGCAGCAGCTGACGAGATTCCGGGGGCCTACAAGGACATCGACGAGGTGATGACGAACCAGACCGACCTGGTCGAGGTGGTGCACACGTTGAAGCAGGTGGTGTGCGTGAAGGGGTGAGCGGTCGATCCGCCCACCCCGCATGAACGCTACATCCCCGTCGCTGCGAGCCAGCCGCCGATCTTGCCTTCGTAGCGCTCGCGCAGCACCACCACCGGCGCGATGCAGCCGTTGGGCAGACTGACCTTCGCGTTGATCTTCGCATCGCCGTTCTTCGCCAGCGTTACGACATCGGTCTGCGCTGCCACCGCTGCGCCGTTCGGGCCATTGCAGATGACCGCGGCAGCCACCGCATCGACACCATCGGGCGTGCCGTTGAACTCGCCGGTGGTCTCGTCATTCAGCACCAGGCCCTTGACCTCGACGTGCAGCTTGCCGTCGTCGCTGAGCTTGGCCTCGCCGGACTTGAGCTTCCAGATCTTTCCGCAGGAGCCCACGTCGCCGATCGCGGTCTTGTTTGCGGGGCAGGCCACCAGCTTCGCTTTCAGGTCGGCCGCCGAGACAGTGACCGGAACCCCGGCAATCAATATGACACCCGTGAGGAGCACGCTGCGAATCCCAATCGATATCATGATTTTTCCTTGTTGATTAGTCATCGATGCCACGCAATCCGGGCTGCACGGACCTTTCCCATTGGGAGAGCGTGCAGCCAAGTGTCAGGCAAAGCCTCAGAAATGCCTTGGCAGCGCGTGGCAGCATGAACTTCCCCACACAATCGCGATATAGAACGAAAGTTCGAGGCGCCTCGACGGACCGGCAATCCTCGGGCTGCAGATCGGCTACATTGCCGGACACATCGCTGCCATCAGGGCATGGTGACCAGGAGGGATTGATGTCCGAGGAAGTCCATACCGGCGGCTGCGTCTGCGGCGCCGTGCGTTACCGCGTGACGGGCAAGCCCACGTTCGGCGTGGTCTGCCATTGCGCGTTCTGCCAGCGCCGGCTCGCCAGCGCCTTCGCGATGATCGCCACCTTCGAGGACAAGAACGTCGAGTTCACGCAGGGCGAACTGCGCGAGTACGAACACCGCTCCGACGAGTCGGGGCGTTGGCTGCGGATGAGCTTCTGCCCGGTCTGCGGGACGACCGTCTCCCATGTCGGCGAAGCACGTCCGGGAATGCGCAGCATCGCGGCGGGAACCTTCGACGATCCGAACTGGTTCGCGATCGACCGCCACATCTGGCTGTCGTCGAAGCTGCCGTGGGTGGAGGTGCCCGAGGGGGTGACGCGGTACGAGCGCGGCGTGATCCCGCCCGCACAAGCGAACAAGTGAGCGGCTGCGCCCGGGATCACGGCGCGGCCGCCCGTACTCGTCGCTACAGCGACTCGAGATAATACGCCAGTACCTGAATGTCCTCGATCGTGAGGTTCTTGATCACGCCGTGCATCACCGGCGATTCACGTAGTTTGTTCTGCAGCGCCTGCATCTGCGTGCCCAGATAGTAGGCGTGCTGTCCGGCGAGTCGCGGGAACACCGACATGCCCTCGCCTTTGGTGCCGTGGCACGCCGAGCAGGCGGCGATGCCGCGATCGCGATCTCCGTTCTGATACAAGCGCTCGCCTTGCGCGATCTGGATCGCGTCGCGTCCCGATTCCCGTCCCTTGCCCGGTGTCTGCGCCGAGTAGTAGTCGGCGAGGCCAGCGACCACGTTGTCGTTCAGGGTCGAAGCGATGCTCGACATGAAGGTATGCGCCTCGGGATCGTTCCGCGACTTGGTGCGGAACGCCTTGAGCTGGACTTCGAGGTAATCGCGCTGCTGCCCGGCCAGACGCGGCACCTTGGGCTGCGTGCTGACGCCCGTCGGTCCATGGCAGGTCGCACACATATTGACTGCCAGCGACTCGGCAACGCGGCGGCTGGTGGCGTCGGGCGGGGTCTGTGCCCCCGCCAGCGTCGTCAGGGCGGCCAGCACGGTGGCGCCCATCGCACCGGCCAGGCGGGCGCGCAGCAAACTGTTCTTCGTGGATAGGGTTTGGCGCATCGTCATGTTCTTCTCGTCCAGGTCTGCACACCATCTGGTGCACGAGTCCGACCCTACGCCCACGGAAGTCGGGATAATCTGATCCAGATCAATGAATGCTGCAGCGCAACCAAAAACGGGAGAGATGACCATGGCCGACGTGGGAACCAAGCTGATTTTCGAGAACGAGCGGGTACGAGTGTGGGAATTCACCCTCCAGCCGGGGGAGAGCACCGGCATGCACAAACACGACCTGGACTACTTTTTCTACCCGATCGAGGGTGGGACGCTGGAGGTGACCCGCGCCAGCGGCATTACTCAGGCGACGCTGAAGGAGGGCGAGGTCTACTACCGCAAGGGCGGCGACTCGCACGACGCGAAGAATATCGACGATCACCGCTATCACGAGATCCTGGTGGAATTGAAGGGCTGAGGCCCTGCGTCATTTCAAACAACTCCGTCATTACGGCGAAAGCTGGAATTAAAAGGAGCCTGGGCAGCACACGTGGGCCCCGGCTTTCGCCGGGGTGACGAAGCGGGCAGGCGTCAGACAGCCGTCTTGGCTTTGCGCGGGCGTCCTCTTGCGGCGTGCCGGCGTGCGACCGCCGGTTCAACGGCGTACAGCGCAGGCAATTGCTCGGCCCTGAAGGAGAAAGGACTGCGCACGGTGACGCTCCCGTAGAGCGCCCCATCCTGCAGGTCTTCGGTCAACAGCAGCGCGCATCCCTGCAACTGGGCCGCACCGACGATCATGCAGTCCCACCAACTCAGTCGATATCGAATCTCGATGTCTCGCGCACGCCGGAGGAGCGGCTCATCCACGAGCTGCGGGCGCCAGGTCATGAGCGCTTCCACGTCATCCCACGCCTCTTCGTGCGGAAGGCCCGGACTCAGCTTGCGGGTCACGTTGACATAGTATTCGGACAAGACCTGCACGCTGGTGCGTCCGGTGTGCTCGCGCCAGAGGTGGCCGAGCCATTCGGCTGCCCGCGCCTGCTTCACCGGGTCTTCTGCGTCACGTACGTACAGTAGGAGATTGGTATCAACGAAGACGAGAGCGGTCATGAGACTCGTCCCTGGTCGGATAGCGTGTTCCCGAACGCTTCAAACGCACCGGCTTCTTGCCGAGGAACCGGCGCATCGCCTCCTCGTACGCACGCGATTCCTTCATGCGCTCCTGAAGCATTTCGCCTACGATCCGCGACACGCTCGTGTTCTGCTTGGCAGCGTACACGCGTACCCAGGCCGCGGTTCGCTCGTCGAGGGTAATAGTGACGTTCTTCATCTGAAGGACATTTAATTACACTGGCTCAGTGTACCACTGTATTAGTGTCTTCATCGGGAGCCCCGGCGTTCGCCTGGACGACGGCGATCCGGTCGTTCCGGCGGAAGCCAGAATCCGCAATGAAAGCTGCCTTGGGCGGGACATGTGGGTCCCGGCGTTCCGCCGGGACGACACCAGTTCCGTCATTCCGGCGAAAAGCCGGAATCTGGCAGTGAGAGCTGCCTTGGGCGGGATGCGTGGGCCCCGGGGAAGCCCTCCTCGCATCGCATGTCGATACCACCCCGCCGGGCACGGCGACCTTGCCACGCAGGCGCTGCGCGGGATGAGGAAGCTGGCCATCGCAGCGCTGGAAACAGCGTACGGTCGATAGCGTCCACCCGGTAACCCTGAAGTAACCCCCTTCCTGGAAGCATCCTGCCGGCGTACTGGCGGGACCGGTGCGCACCCCTGCTCACCATCCACCACTAGATAGGAAGGACCATGAAA
>Ga0316622_100002589_pt1 | contig 12590 bp, 13 predicted proteins | sample OWC_Aug_OW2_C1_D_FD_207646 | JGI IMG/M metagenome (GOLD analysis project Ga0316622, IMG submission 207646) | Wetland soil microbial communities from Old Woman Creek delta, Ohio, United States - OWC_Aug_OW2_C1_D5_C | ecosystem: Environmental > Terrestrial > Soil > Wetlands | place: USA: Ohio... | reverse complement strand
GGATGTCCAGGCCGCGCCGCCCCCGGTTGCGCTTCAGCGGATCGGACGAGTCGGCGATATGCTGCAGCTCCCGCAGGATGAACTGCGGGATGACCAGTGTCCCTTCAAGGAATCCGGTCTCCGTGATGTCGGCGATGCGGCCGTCGATGATGACCGAGGTGTCCAGGAGCTTGTAGCTCTCGGCGCGGGGTTGCTCTTTCAAGAGGCGGACGAATCCCGCCATGCTGAATTCGCCCCCCTTGTCCAGGGCCACCCGGACACCCAAGTAGGCCCCGCCGAGGAGGCACAGGGTCTGGACAAACAAGCCGATGTCGGACGGAAACGCGACGAAGAGATTGGCGATGGCGGTGAAGAGGAGGCCGCCCGCCAGCAGGCCCAGGATCAGGCCTACCAAGGCCTGCAGAATGGTTCGCCCCGGCACGCGGCGCAGAAACCGCTCCGAGACGACCAACGCCACACCGAAGGCCACGCCGGCCAGCGCCCCGACCAACCCCCAGAGATTCTCGGCGCGTTGCAGGCTGACACCGACGAATCCGGCCACACCGCACAAGGCGACGACGAGGAGGCGAAGCACCGGTTCCGACACGCGGTTTCCTTCTCCCGAGCCGGGAGGTCTCAGGCCTTGGCGATGGTTCGATCCACCATGGTGCGCGCGTCGCCCTCTTTGATGCCCACGGCGTGGGAAATCTCGCTCACCAGGAGCTGGCGGACCGTCTCCAGCATCTTCTTCTCACCAAACGACAGGTTGCGCTCCTTCTGCAGCAGCACGAGCTTGCGGAGAACCGTCGCCACTTCGTACAGCGACCCGGTCTTGATCCGTTCCAGGTTGTCCTTGAACCGACGGTTCCAGTTGGGGCAGATGTCGACGTCCTTCTTCCGGAGGATCTCCATGACCTTCCGCACCTCTTTCGGGCCGATCAACCGGCGCAAGCCGACGCGCTCGGCGTTCCCGGTGGGCACCATGATCGTCATGTCGTTGCCCAAGATGCGTAAGATGTAATACGATTGGAGACTCCCCGAAACCTCCTTCTGCTCGATGGCCTCGATCCGCCCAACCCCGTGTGTCGGATAGACGACCTTCTGGCCAACCTGGAACATCGCTGTTCCCCTTTTCTGGACCGGAGTTATCGCTGAATTAAACCACAATGCGCGCATGCAGTCAAACCGGATTTCGGCGTCCCGCGCGCTCGGGAAGCAGGAGTTCGGCCAAGGCGCCCACGTGGCTGAGGCCGACGGTCTCCAGAGGCGGATCGCCGGGAAGGGTCTCGACCGAGGCCCGCGGCAGGACGGCCCGCGTGAACCCGAGGCGGGCGAGCTCCTGCAGACGCTTCTCTGCCTGGGGTACGCCCCGCACCTCCCCGCCCAGCCCGACCTCTCCGAAGAACGCCCAGTGGGGATCGACCGGCGCGTTCCGCACGCTGGACAGGACCGCCGCCATCACGCCGAGGTCGGCGGCGGGCTCGCGGATTTCCAGCCCGCCCACGACGTTCAGAAAGACGTCCGCGGTCGCCAGGCGAACGTCCAATCGCTTCTCCAACACCGCCAGGAGCATCGCCACTCGCTGGAAGTCCAACCCGTTGGCCACGCGCCGCGGGACGGCGGCGCCGGTGGGGGTCACCAGCGCCTGGAGTTCCAAGAGGATCGGTCGAGTCCCCTCCAGGGTCGCCACCACGATACACCCCGTGGCATGCGGGGGCCGCTCGGCCAGGAAAAGAGCCGAGGGGTTGTCGACAGGGGCCAGGCCTTCGGAGCGCATCTCGAAGACCCCGATCTCGTCGGTGGGCCCGAAGCGATTCTTGGTCGCCCGCAGGATCCGGTGGCTATGCTGGCGGTCCCCCTCGAAATAGACCACCGTGTCCACGAGGTGCTCCAGCGCCCTGGGGCCCGCCAGGCTGCCCTCCTTGGTCACGTGTCCGATCAGCCAGACACCCACCTCGTCTCGCTTGGCGACCTCCGTGAGTCGCCCCGCCACCTCGCGCACCTGGCTCAGGCTGCCGGCGGCGGATTCCAGGGATCGGCTCCAGACCGTCTGGATCGAATCGACGATGACGGCGGCGGGCTTCAAGTTCGCGATCTGCTCGACGACCGCGTCCAAGGAGGTCTCGGCCGCCAGGTAGAGGTCCGGAGCGTTCACCCCGAGCCGGCGGCCGCGCTCGCCTACCTGCGCCAGGGACTCTTCGCCGGAGACGTAGAGGACCTTGAGGCCCCGGCGAGCCAGGGCGCCCGCCGCTTGGAGCACCAGCGTGGATTTCCCGATGCCCGGATCCCCTCCGATCAGGATCACCCCCCCCGGGACCAACCCTCCGCCCAACACCCGATCCAACTCGCCGATGCCCGTCGGCGCCAGCCGGTGCGCGAGTCCGGGCACCTCGGTCAACGGCACGGGCGGCGGCCCGGCCGGCAGCGCGGCACTCTGAGCGCGCTCGGAGGCGCCCGACGGAGCCCGCACGACCTCCGTCAAACTGCCCCAGGTTCCGCAGTCCGGGCAGCGGCCTAGCCAACGCGGCGTCTGGTACCCGCACTGCTGGCATTCGAAGTGGCTGTGTCGCAGGCCCACGCTCTGCCCTGCCGATGTCTCGGAGAACCGTGTCGTTGCCACCGTCTTGGTGCACGCCCTTGGCAGGCCGCTAAGAATCCCGTTATCCCAGGCTGCTCAAAAAGGTCCAGATGCAAGGCGGCGCGCGTTGGGCCGAGTGAGGCGTACTCCAGGTACGCCGCAACGAGCGCCCGAGTAAGCCAACGCCGCAGATGGGCCTTTTTCAGCGGCCTGCTAGAACGCGCCCAGCGCCTGGATGCCGATCCCGATGATGCTGAGCGGCCCTTGCTCCCGGAGCTGGTCGGCGGCCTTCCCGACCTTCTTCAGATTGTCTTTGGTCGTGAAGTACAGCGAGTCGTCGGTGAGCAGCTTGCCCAGCGTCCCTTCCCCGCGCTCCACCTTCTTCATGATGTTGTTCAGGCTGGCCACGGCCCCCTGCATGTCCGTGTAGAGCGCATCGTCGTTGAGAAGCCGCCCCAACGTGCCCTTCCCCTCACCGATCCGCTTGGAGACCGTCTGCAGTCCCCCCAGCGCCTCACGCGCCTGGGCAAGCGTGTTCTTGGCCTCCGTGTAGAGCGCGTCGTCCTTCACTAGCTTCCCCAGGGTGCCCTTGCCGCTTTCCACGTCCTTGGCGATGCGGCTGAGGCCCTGAGAAGTCACCTTGAGATCCGCCGTGAGCGAGCGCAGATCGTTGTACAGGGCGTCGTCGTTCACCAGTTTGCCCAGCGTGCCCTCGCCGCGCGCCAACTGCTGGCTCAGCTTGTTCATGTTGGAGGCCATCCCCTGGATCTCCCGGTAGAGATCGTCGTTGGAGATCAACTTGCCCAGCGTGCCCTGCCCCTTCTCGATCTGCTTGGCGATCTTGTCCATGCTCTGGAAGGCGCTGCTGATCGGCTCGAAGCTCTTGCCCATGCCTTCGTTGAGTTGTTTGGCCAGGGTCTGGATGTCGCCCGCCGCGTCGTTCAGCCGCGCCAGCAGCGTGTTGAGGTCGGGGGGCTCGGCGCTCTGCAGGAGGCTGCCGGGCGGCGCCGTCTGCGCCGCGGGCGAGCCGAACGTCATGTCAACGAAACTGGTCCCCAGCAGGCTGGTCAGTTTGATGGTGGCGACCGAGTCGGTCTTGACCGGCGTCCCAGGCTTGACACGGATAGTGACTTCCACGCGCGCCCCGACCACCTGGATGTCGCGCACGCTGCCCACGTCCACGCCCGCCAGCCGCACGGGATCCCCAAGTTTGAGGTTGGGGATGGATTTGAAGGAGGTCTTGTACTCCACCATGCGGGCGAAGATCGTCTCCTTCCCCAGGAGCTCGAAGAGCGCGATCAGGATGAGGAAGGCGACCACCAGGAACAGTCCGACCCGAACCTCTCGCGACATGGCCATGACGACTCGCCTCCTGCCCGGACCGTCAGCGGCCCGGGATCTTCATCTGGGTGTTGAGAAACGCCCGCACGACCGGATTCGTAGTGGCCCAGACCTGGGCCGGCGTGCCGGCCTCGATCAGGCGTCCTTCGTGAATCATGCCCAAGCGGTCCGCGACGGTGGCCGCCAGATTGAGATCGTGCGTCACGACGATAGCCGTGATCCGAAGCTTTTTCAAGTCGGCGATCACGGTGCCAATCTGCTCCGTGAGGACCGGGTCCAGCCCCGCCGTCGGCTCGTCGTACAGGATCAGGTGCGGGTCGATGGCCAAGGCTCGGGCGATGGCCACCCGCTTTCGCATGCCGCCGGAGAGCTCCGCCGGCCTGGAGCGCTCCGTCCCGGCCAGCCCCACCAGCGCCAGCTTCTCCGCCACGATGCGCGCGATCTCGCCCCCACCGCAGATGCGGTGCTCCTTGAGCCAGAGCCCGACGTTCTCCCCCACCGAGAGCGAGTTGAAGAGCGCCGAGGACTGGAAGACCATGGCCATGCGGAAGCGGCGATCGCCCGCACCCACGCTGAACTCCGCCCCGTCCACCAGGATCCGCCCCGAGTCCGGAACGATCAGGCCCGTGATGTGCTTCAGCAGGACCGACTTCCCGCAACCCGAGGGGCCGAAGATGACGAAGGTCTCCCCCGGCTCCACCGTGAGCGTCAGGTCGCGGAGGACGTGTTTGGGCCCGAAGAACTTGTTGAGGCCCTGCACCTCCACCCGGACGCCGGGGACGGCGCGCGTCGTCGCCAGCGTTTCGCGGTCGTCGGATGCATCGGACGGGTTCAGGAACCGGAACCAGGCGCTCATGGCCCTCACATGAGGATGCGGGTGATGACGTAATTGAGCACGAAGATGAACATGAAGGAGAGCACGACCGCCCGGGTCACCGCTCGGCCGATCTCCTCCGGCCCGCCGGTGGTCCTGAGACCCACGTAGCAGCAGGTGATGGACACGGCGACGCCGAAGACCACCGCCTTGAGCAGGCTGTCCATCACATCCGAGAACTTGACGACCTGCTGAAAGTTCAGCCGGAAGAGCCGGAAGCTCACGGCGATCTTGGGGTTCACCGCCGACACGATGGCACCGCCCACGAGGCCGATCACGTTCACGTACATGCAGAGCGCCGGCACGGCGATGAAGGCGGCCACCAGTCGCGGCATGACGAGGTACCGCACCGGGTTGATGTTCAGCGTCTTGAGCGCGTCGATCTCCTCGTAGACGTTCATGGCGCCCACCTCGGCGGCGATGGCGGAGCCGACTCGCCCTGCCACCAGGAGGGCCGTCATGACTGGGCCCAACTCCTTCACCATGGAGAGGCCCACGATGCTGCCGATGTTGCCCTCCAGCCCGAACTGCGCCAGGCGCGACCCCGTCTGCAGCGCCAGCACACCGCCGATGAAGATCGCCATGAGCGACGCGATGGGGAGCGTGGCGTTGCCGAACTCCACCAGGTGGCTCAGGATCTTGTCGGCGTTCCGTGGCGCCGCCTTGGACCAATAGAGGGCCTGGAGAAACAGCATCACGCCTTCGCCCAGTTGTTGCAGCATCCGCTGGATGCGTCCGCCCAGGTTGTTCACCGCATTCCCCCCGCCGCCTCGAGGGTTGCCACCGCCTGCGGCGTTGCGGTCCAGGTTGCCACCGCGGCTCCGCCGAGGCGAAGGGATCGCTCGCCGCCCTTCACCTCATACCGCAGGAGACCGCCAAGGAACGAGAACCGCGTGTCCTCGCCCACCTCCTGGTACGCGAGGACCGGCCCCAGGACTTCGATGGAGCGGCCCGCCTGCGTCTCTTCGTGGCGGACCAGGTTCCAGAGGAAGGAGTGCACCGATTCTCCAGCCGGGTTCGCCCGGTACGTGTACAGCGCCCAGAGGGGAGAGTAGTTCCGCTCGATCCACTCGTTCCTGGGCAACATCGCCTCCAGAAGAGCCAGCGCCTGGAAGACCACCGTCCCCTCCCGGTCGCGATCGTACCGCATCAACGGCCAGGCGTCGATCCGGCGCGTCGAGCCGTCTCGCCCCTCCTCCTGGATGTCCGAGTACAGATACCAGAAGATGCGATGCCGGACCTTGCGGCTGCCGATGATCTCCTCGCGCTGCCGAATATACAGCGGGAAGAGGACGGCAAAGTCGTCGTACCGAATTTCCCGCATGAGGAACTCGTCGCGTAGGACCTTGTGGTCCTCCATGTAGAGCGGGAAGACGATGAAGGTCTGCCGCCCCTCTCCGCGGGCAAATTTGAAAAAAGGCCACGCCACGTCCCACTGCTCATACTTCTTTACCCGGTCATCGGTATAGGTGAAGAGCGGCCAGAGGACCGTCGTCTGGTCCCACTTTGGGGACCGTCGAGCGACGTAGAAAGGCAAGAACGACAGGACCTCCTCCGGCTCATCCCCGTCCAGGCCGGTCCGCTCGTACAGGAAGAGCGGCCAGAGGGCGAAGTACTTCTCGAACACCCCCTCTTTCACCTCTTGTCCGTACAAGGGGACGAACCGAAAACCCCGATGGTTGGTCTCGGGGTCCACCCCCCGCGTGATAGAGAGGAACGGCCAGGGGAAGTAATAGTTCTCCGCCCCCGACCGAACGGTCCGGGTGTAGAGGGGGAACAGTACCCACTCCCATTCTTCCCAGAAGAACCGATCGTAGACCTTCCCCCAGAACGGCAGGATGCCAAAATACGTCTCGCCGTTCTCCCGGACGCCGTGGAAGAAGAAAGGCGAGAAGTCGGCGTGCTCCTCGCGGCCCGCCTGAGGGCTCCCTTCCCCGCGCGCGTTCAGGAGGCGAAGGAACTGGAAATCCCAGTCGCCCTCCCGCTGGCGATACGTCGCGAGCGGGTAGAGAAACTCCCACTCCGACGTCTGCGCCGCCTTGTCCCCCCGCCAGAAAAACAGCGGGCGCAGTGCGAACTCCTCGACGTCCCCATCCAACGACCGGCTGGAATGGATCAGCGGGCCCACGCCGCTTCGGACGCGGGCCTTCTCCAACGGGTCCACCCGGTTGTCGAAGACCGGCCAGAGATTCAGGGCCGACGGCGCGTCCTCCTCGGCGAGCGCGGCGCCCGCCAGCGCCAGGATCCCGAGCAGGACCAGCGCCGCACCCGTTGCCCGGCGCCCGATGCCCCCTCTCTGCCGCCCCACCCGCCAGTTGATTGTCACCGCACCCTCGGGGGCATCAAAAGTCTCGCTGCCGTTCTTGCTCCTCGAACCGCGTGTACTCCCGCAAGAAGGCGAGGTTCACGGTCCCGGTGGGCCCGTTGCGCTGCTTGCCGATGATCACCTCGGTCGTGTTGTCCTCGGGTTCGTCCGGGTCCTCGTCCTTTCGAACGCGGTAGAACGCCGGGCGGTACAGGAAGGTCACCACGTCGGCGTCCTGTTCGATGGCCCCGGACTCCCGGAGATCTGAAAGCTGCGGCCGCGGGGGCTGGCGGGATTCCACCGCCCGGGACAACTGGGAGAGGGCCATCACGGGAACGCTCAGCTCCTTCGCCATGGCCTTCAGCGACCGCGAGATCTCCGAGATCTCCTGCTGTCGGCTCTCCGCCCGCCCTCGACCCGAGACGAGCTGCAGGTAGTCGATGACCACCAGCCCCAGCCCCTGCTCGGCCTTCAGCCGCCGGGACTTGGCCCGCATCTCCAAGAGCGAGATGCCGGGTGTGTCGTCGATGAAGATGGGCGATTCGGACAGAATCCCGGCGCCCGTGGTCAGCTTCGGCCAGTCCGAGTCGGACAGGTACCCGGTGCGCAGCTTGTGGGAGTCCACCTTCGCCACGGAGCAGAGCATGCGCTGCACCAGCTGCTCCTTGGACATCTCCAGGCTGAAGATGGCGACCGGGATGCGCTCCTGGACGGCGGCGTGCTGGGCGATGTTCAGGCAGAAGCTGGTCTTCCCCATGGAGGGGCGGCCTGCCACCACGATGAGGTCCGACGGCTGGAGCCCCGCCGTCATCTCGTCGAATTTGCGAAACCCGGTGGGAACGCCGGTGACGTGGCTCTTACGCTCGTAGAGGGTTTCGATGAGCTGGAAGGTACCCTTGAGGATGCTCTTGACCGGGACGAAGGATCGGCTGATCTTCTCCTGCGAGATCTCGAAGATCTGCTGCTCCGCCCAGTCCAGGACCTCGTCCACATCATCCGTATCGGCGTAGGCCCGCCCTACGACGGCCGTCCCCTTCTGGATCAGGGCCGAGAGCAGCGCTTTGTCTTTGACGATGCGGGCGTGGTGGGCGACATTGGCCGCGGTCGGGACGGCGTCCACCAGGGAGGCCAGATAGCTGGCACCGCCGACCTCATCCAGCACCTTCCGCCGCATGAGCTCGTTGGCCAGGGTGACGAGATCCACTGGCTCGTTTTTCTCGAAAAGCTCGACGCAGGCGGCGAAGATCTTCCGGTGGGCCTCCTTGTAAAAGTCGGCCGGCCGGAGGAGCTCCATGGCCTTCAGGAGGGCCCCGGTTTCTTGCAGAATCGCCCCGAGGACGGAGACTTCCGCCTCGAGATTCTGCGGAGGAATTCTGTCCGACGCAACCGCCGTCTCAGGCATAGGGGAACGGGATGGGCGACGACGCCTTAGGCCTCGCGCTCTACCGTGACGGTCAGCTCAGCCAGCACATCCGCGTGCAGGCGCACCGGCACCTTGTGCGCTCCTAGCGTCTTGATCGGATCGGGGAGCAGGATCTTCTTCTTGTCCACCGTGAGGCCCTGCGCCGCCAGCGCCTCACTGAGGTCGTGATTGGTCACCGAGCCGAAGAGCCGCGGCACGGCGGGAGCCGCAGGCGTCGCGGGAGCCGCGGCCGGCGCACCTTCGGAAGCCGCGGCCTCCGCGGCCGGGGCGGCGGCGACCGCCGCCTCCACCGGAGCCTCCTCGGTGGCTCGCCGCGTGAGCGTGATATGCACCGCGGCCAGGCGCTCGGCCAGGGCGGTCGCCTCTTGCTTGCTCCGGTCCTCTCGGTTCCGGGCCTGGGCCGTCAACTGGGCCAACGAACGCATGCGGCCCGGCGTGGCGGCCACGGCCAAGTGCTTGGGCAGCAGAAAGTTCCGCGCATACCCATCCGCCACGTCGACCTGCTGTCCCGGCTCTCCCAGCCGCTCGACTTTCTGCATCAGAATCACTTTCATGGTTCGCTCCGTCTTGTCTGCGTGTCTCTCGATTCGCCACGCCCGGCACTCACACCTGGCACTCGGCACCTGGCACTCGGTATTCGGCGCTATCACTGCGACGTTACCGAGAAACCTATTTTCCCTCAGGCTGCTCAAAAAGGTCCAGCTGCAAGGCGGCAAGCGATGCGCGGTGCGAGACGTACTCGTTCCGTACGTCGCAGCGCCGCGCGAGCGGGCCAACGCCGCAGATGGGCCTTTTTCAGCAGCCTGCCTACGTCTGTCGCGGCGGCCGCGGAAGGCTCAGCCGCCGAAAGGCAAACCACACGTCGAAAAGCCCCAGCCCGGCCACCAGCAGCGTGAAGAACGGTTGGAACACCAACAGAATCACCGATAGGGTCGCCAAGAATCTGGGCAATTGGAAACGGCGGAACAGAAACGCCGCGATGCTCAAGCCCTGCAGAAAATAGAGACCCAGCAGCACGATGAGTCCATTCAGCCCCGCAATCCGCAGCCAGGGCACCCCGGTCAGGAACAGCACCCCGGAACCGATGAACGCCCAAACCAACAGCTCTGGGAGCTCCCAGCGGAATGCCGCTGGCTGGGCCGAGCCCAGTTGCGCGGGCCAACGGCGCACAAGGGCCTGCAGCACCAGCACGTATCCCGCCCCCGTGAGCAGGCTGCCGACGAACAGCAGCCCGGGGAATGCCGCCAACAACACGGCGCGCAGGCGCCGGGTCGGCGCATCCACCGTCGCTGGAACGTCGGAGATACCCATCCGGGCGCTGAGGGCCTCCATGTCCGACAGGAGGCCGTCCAGATGCTCTTCGATGGCGGCGACCGGCTTGTCCCAATGGCCCGAGGCGAACGCCAGCACCGCAATCCCGCCCACCGCCAGGACCATTGCCACACCGACCACCACCGCCTCCGACCGCGCCCCACGGCGCAGGCCGGCTTCCAGGACGACGGCCGGGGCGCCGAACTCGAGCAGGAAGACAATCCCCTGCTGGGCCGACAGCGGCACGATCAGGATCAGCGTGGCGAGGGCCAGCGCGAGGAGCAGCGTCGCGCGCCCGTGGCGCAGCCCGACTGCCACGAACGGGAGCGGGCACAAGAGGCTCAGGGCAATCCCCAGGACCGGAAAGAAGCTTCCCGAGGCGAACAGGCCGACGGCCAGGAAGCTGGCGAGCACGGCCTCCGCCGTCCCGGCGAGCCACCGCCTTCCCCGAACCCCGGCGTCCATTGCGCCCGACTCCTTGACGCGGCCTACGACGCTTCCGCGGCGAAGGCCAGTAAAGCGATGCTGCGCGCGCGCTTGATCGCCACCGTCAGTTGGCGCTGGTGGTAGGCGCAATTCCCGGAGATCCGGCGCGGGATGATCTTGCCGCGGTCGCTGACGAAACCGCGCAGCCGCTTCACGTCCTTGAAATCCACCAGAATCACCTTGTCCAGACAGAACTTGCAGACCTTCTGCCGACGATACGTCCGCCGCTTCTTCAGCACGCCCTCGTCTCCTTCCGCCCCGTCTCAGGGGCTCGCCAACGCGTATCCGCCACGCCGTCGCACGGCAGGGGCGGGAATGACTCAAAACGGCACGTCCTCGTGCTCGGGGCCCCGCGGCGGCTCCGCCTCTTCTTCGCCCCCGGCTGGGCCGGCCGCGCCCTTGCGCGGACCCAGGAACTGGACGCGCTCGGCGACGACCTCGTGCTTCGTGCGTTTCTGGCCCTCCGGGGTCTCCCAGGAGCGCTGCTGCAGATGCCCGTCCACGAGCACCGACCGTCCCTTGGCCAGGTATTCCGCGCAGGTCTCGGCTTGCTTGCCCCAGACCACGACGGTGACGTAGCACACCTCGTCCCGCCGTTCCCCGCCCTGCGTGGTGTAGGAGCGGTTCATCGCCAGATCGAAGTTGCACACCGGCGCCCCGCTGGGGGTGTACCGGAGCTCGGGGTCGCGGGTCAGATTCCCCATCATGATGACCTTGTTGAAGCTGGCCATGCTCAGGCCTCCGCAGGGGCTGCCTCGACGGGCGCGCTCGCGCTGGCCTTGATCGCCTTCCGCCGGGGTGCCTGCACCAGCACGGTGATAAACTTCAGCACCGGTTCCGCAATCTTCAGGTGGCGCTCCAGTTCCGCCACGGCCTTGCCAGGCGCCTGGGCGCGGAAATACACGTAGTGCCCCTCGCGGCGCTTCTTGATGTCGTAGGCCAGACGCTTCTTCCCCCACTTCTGGATCTCTACAACCTCGCCGCCCGACTTGGCCAGCACGGCCTTGGCGGCGGTGGCCGCGGCCTCCACCCCGTCGTCACCCAGGGCGGGGTCCAGGATGAAGATCACCTCGTACGATCGCACGCTGCTCACCTCCCTCGTGTGTTCGAAGTCCTCCGGTTCGCCCATCGCGTCACGCCGGCGGATCCGTGGCGGATCTCGGGCGCACGTTGTATCGGTTCATGGCGGGCCCCGGGCCCTCCAGAATCAGGCTGCGCACCGCCTCGGCGGCTCGCGCCACCGCCTCGACCAGAACCGGCGATTCCTCCGGCGCGACGTCGGCCAGGACACGGTCCGCGGCGCCCTCGCCGGCGTCCGGCCGGCCGATGCCGACCCGGATGCGCGCAAAGTCCGCCGTCCCAAGCCTCTCCTGGATCGAGGCAACGCCTCGATGCCCGCCCGGCCCTGCCGACGTCACGATACGCAGGCGTCCGACGGGGAGGTCGAGATCGTCGTGCACGACGATCAATCTCGCCGGCGGAAGGCCGAGGCGCGAGAGCCACCCGGCCACGGCCGCCCCGCTCCGGTTCATAAACGTCTGCGGCTTCAGCAGCACGACCGGTACCGAAGACAAGATGACCAGGGCCAGCTGGGTCTCGTACGGGCCGGCGGCAAACCCCGCCGCGGGCTCCGCCGCCAACCGCTCCACCACGGCAAAGCCCACGTTGTGCCGGGTGTGGACGTAGGCGGGACCGGGATTGCCCAGACCCGCCACCAGCCAGTGCGCGTCCTCGATGGCCGCCACCTACTTGGGCTTGGCCTCGGCACCGGCTTTCGGCTTGGCCTCCGCGCCAGCCTTGGGTTTGGCCTCGGCTGCGGCTTCGGGCTCTTCCTTCTCCTTCTTGCCGACCACCTCCGGCTCTGCCGGCGCCTCTTCGACGGGCGCCGCCACTTCCTCCGCCGCGGGCGCCGAGACCGACGCCAACACACGCCCGCCGTCATCGAGGATCCGGATTCCCTCCGCCACGTGGACGTCCTGCACGTGCAGCACGTGGCCGATGTCCAAGCCGGAGACGTCCACCACGATCTTCTCAGGGATGTTGATCGGCAGGCACTCCACGGACAACTGTCGCAGGGAGTGCTCCAGGATGCCACCCTTGTCCTTGACGCCGATTGGTTCCCCGTCGAGGACCAGGGGCACCTCCACGCGGATCTTCCGCTCCATGGAGATGGCCTGGAAATCGGCGTGCAGCGGGCGTCCTTTCACCGGATCCCGCTGCAGCTCCTTCAGGATCACCAGGGAGATCTGCGGCGCCGCGCCGCCCGCGAGGGACAGGTTGATCAGCGTGTTTT
>Ga0316622_100002587_pt1 | contig 12592 bp, 7 predicted proteins | sample OWC_Aug_OW2_C1_D_FD_207646 | JGI IMG/M metagenome (GOLD analysis project Ga0316622, IMG submission 207646) | Wetland soil microbial communities from Old Woman Creek delta, Ohio, United States - OWC_Aug_OW2_C1_D5_C | ecosystem: Environmental > Terrestrial > Soil > Wetlands | place: USA: Ohio... | reverse complement strand
GAGTACCGATTTGCCGGAGCACGTCCACTGGCGACTGGGCGCGGGGTGTTCGGCGACCCCATGGCACGGATTGTCGTGCTGGTGCGGCGGCGAAAAAAACGGCGTGTGGCGTGTGTGGGCAGTGGCACCGCACCTTCTACGATCGGCGCCGGCGGCTGGTGCGCGATCTGTCGTGTGGCGGCGCCCGCATCTACCTCGAGGTGGAAGTCCGTCGGGTGGCGTGTCGGGGTTGTGGAGCCGTGAAGCGCGAGCGACTGGAATGGCTGGCCGACAATCCCTTCTACACCAAGCGATTTGCCTTCTTCGTGGGGCGACGCTGTCGGGTGAGTACCATCAAGGACGTGGCCGAGGAGCTGCGCCTGGACTGGGATTCGGTGAAGACGCTGGAGAAGCAGTACATGCGCGCGCAACTGCGTCGCGTCGGCACTCCAGCGCCGCGCGCCATCGGGATCGACGAGATCTCGATCCGCAAGGGGCACACGTACCGCATCGTGGTCAGCGACCTGGATCGCCTGCGCCCGATCTGGTTCGGTGGCACGGACCGTTCGGAAGCCAGCATGGACGAGTTCTTCGCCTGGCTCGGACCGAAGAAGTGCCGGCGCATTCAGTTGGCCGTGATGGACATGTGGAAGCCGTTTCGCAATGCCACCCAGCGCCACGCGCCGCAGGCCAACATCCTGTTCGACAAGTTCCACATCATGCGCCACCTCGGCGATGCCCTCGACACGGTGCGCAAGCGCGAGTACGCGCGCGTGAGTGGCAACGATCGACGGTTCATCAAGGGGCAGAAGTACACGTTGCTGTCGCACCGGGAGAATCTCACGCTGGACGGGCGGCGCGCCCTCAAGCAGTTGTTGGCAGCCAACAAGCGCCTGAACACCGCCTACCTGCTCAAGGAGTCCTTCGGCCAGTTGTGGGATTACCGCCGCGAAGGCTGGGCGCGCCGCTTCTTCGAAAACTGGCGAGCGGCGCTGAAGTGGCAGCGCCTCACGCCGTACGAGAAGTTCGCCGAGCTGATCGAACGGCACTGGGACGGGATTGCTGCTTACTGTCACCCCGAGAACAAGGTCTCCCTGGGCTTCGTCGAGGGATTGAACAACAAGATCCGAGTCATCCAGCGCCGGGCCTATGGGCTGCGCGACGAGGAGTATCTGCGCCTGAAGGTCCTGACCTGCATGTTGCCGAAGCTCTGAGGTCGCGCGCACGCGCCAGCGGGCGTGGTGTTCACAGACGCCCCGCCCCACCGCGTCGCCTGGCTCGTTACCGGCCCGCGCCGCCCCCACCCCGTCTTCAACGCGCGGAATCGTCACAATTCACCCACTCGATTTCCTGAAGAGGCCATTTTCGAACCGCCACTTGTTGATCCCCATCACGAACAGCTTGATCGGCGGTTCATCGAGAATCCCCGTGTCGATGCCTTTGAGCCAGTAGTCGTACCAGCGCAGGATTTCGTCGTGGTACTCGACATACGGCCGCGCCGGAAAGCCGGGCGGGTAGACGATGAGCTTCTTATGTCGCGGCGGCGTGCCGACGTGGCGCCAGGTTTCGAAGGTCGTCCAAATGTAGAATCGCGTGCACCACGGAGTGCCCTCGTAGATGGGCAGCGTGATCTCCTCCATGTTGGGAATGGAGCGGTACAACTCTGCCGGGTTGTAGAAGGCATACGGTTCGGGCCGGAACGAGGCGAGCAGCGGGTCGAACACCTGCGGGAACTTGCGCGGGTACTTGAGGTGCGAGTACCACTTGCTGTTGAAGCGGATGTCCGGGTGGTTGAGCGCTTCCTGCAGTCGCCCCTCGATGTCCGGCAGACTCAGCATAAAGGGCGGCCGCGGCGTGTACTCGTAATTCGGCCACACCCAGGCGCTGTCGTTTCCGTGCCGGCCGACCAGAATGTGGTACACCAAGGTGTCGAAGATCCCGTGGAACGACTCACCCGTACCGGTCATGTTCTCGTCCGGATGCAGCGCCACCAGGTGGGGCGGCTTCAGCAGGCCGACGTGTATCTGTGCCGCGGAATACGACGACGGCCCCAACATGCCCACCTTGCCGTTGCACCACGGCTGCGCCGCGATCCATTCGATGATGTCGTAGGTGTCCCAGAGGCCGAACGTGCCGAAGCCCTCAGAGTTGCCGACTCCCCTGGGGTCGGGAATGACGTGCGCGTAACCGCGCGCCACCGTGTAGTTGTAGTCTCCGGCTTCCAGGGTGCCGTCCCAGAAGGGCGTGTCGTAGTATGCCTGCGGTTTGTCGGCGAGCCAGCCGACCATCTCCTGCGTGTCTTTGCCCCACATGCCCCACGCCAGCAGCGCCGGAAATGTCTCCCCCTCGACGTCGGGGCGGTACACGTCGACGGCGAGTCGCACGCCGTCGCGCACGGGGACCATCAGGTCTTTCTCCGTCTTCACCGCGTAGGTCGGCGCTGCCGCGGCGCACTTGACGATCTGCGGGTAGCCATCGAAGAGGACACCGTCGACCGGCGTGCCGAAGGGCACCGGTGCTGGCACTGGTTTGTATCCCTTGATGGTCATCCTGGCTGCGTCACCACAGTAGACGCTCTGCCGAGCTACCGCGCGGTCGATCTCGTCGTTACCAGTGGGCACGTGGATATCCTCCTGCGGTGAGCCCGGGTTGCCGGCAAACACGGTTGTGTGCTGGTTGCCAGTGGTTGTGTGCGTACGGTTGCGATGTGCAGAATCTTACATGAGCCCGTCAGTCGTCGGGCGAGCTTGCGCCCCGCGCGCTCGGGGAGTTGCACGGCCGATCAATTGGCACGGTCGTTTCTGCACTTCAGCGGCGAAGAGCCGCCGCAGCACCCGCCGCTTCCCCAATTCCCTCTTCCTACTCCGACGGCGGGCCCGGACACGCGCACGCCCGGGGGACCTCACCGTCCCAGCACGAGCGTCGCCGTGCGCTGCAGGCACCAGAAGGCCGACACCGACCCCATGAGGTACGCCGGGCCGAGGGCCACCCACGCCGGCCGGTCCGAGACCGCGCGCCGGAAGAGCCACCCGCAACCGAGGATCACACCGACGAACGCCAGCTGTCCGAGCTCGATACCGACGTTGAACGCCAGCAACGCCAGCGGGATCTCGCCCGACGGCAACCCCACCTCGGCCAACGCACCGGCGAATCCAAGGCCATGCAGCAGCCCGAATGCCCCCGCCATCAACCACGGCGCACGGCGCAACAACGTCGGACCCACGGGTCGCGTGAGCTCGACCGCCAGCACGAACACGCTCGCCGCGATGCCCACCTCGATCGGCCGCGACGGAATGGCGACGATCCCGAGCACGGCCAGCGCCAGCGTGATGCTGTGCCCGACCGTGAACGCCGTAACCGTCCGCAGCAATAGCCCCCGACCACCGACCAGGAGGAGCAATCCGAGTACGAACAGCAGATGATCGGGCCCGGACAGAATGTGCTCGACCCCCAGCTTCGCATAGCTCACGACGACGTCGAGCCGCCGCGGCCGGACCGGAATCATCAGCTCGGGTGCGCTACCTCGCAGCACGGCCTGTACCGCCCGACCATCCGCGAGCGTGACTCGCACTAGGGCATCCGTCTTGCCAGTGGCCAGCCCGGCTACCCCGATCGTGCGCCCGACGAGGCCCTGGCCGCCGCAATCGACGACCCACCGCGTCGTGACGGAATCCGCGGTCGCGGTCTGCGCCGGCTCGGTGTCCTCAACGCAGGCGGCGGGCAGCACTGGACGCAGTGTCAGCCCGAGCGGCTGAACCACCCCGACTTTCCACGCGATTGCGTACCGGCCCGCGCTGAGCTCGTTGATCTCGAACAAGGCAGGCGCCATCGAGTGCGCCGCCGCGCCGCGCGTCCACGACAGCAACAGCGCGAGTGCCACAACCAGGGCGCGGCTCATCCCTGTCCCTCGGTCCGCGACGCGACGCGAACGGCGTACTTCGCACGCAGCGCACGGATCTCTTCGGCCAACCGTTCCGTGCGGCGTTCCTCGGTCCATTCGGCCAGCACCCGCGACCGCACCGCGTCGAGCTGCGGCATGCGCGCGGGGTGCGTCTCCTCGACCCACACGAGATGGAGCCCGAAGGGGGAACGCACCGGGCCAGCCCACGCTCCGGGCTCGACGGCGAGGATTGCGCGGGCGAATTCCGGCCCGAAGAAACGCGCCAGCTCGGGCGCCGACTGCGCGCGCCGATACGCGCCGAGCGGAAACGCGTCGCCGAGCCGGACGGCCTCCGCCGGCGGCGTCGGCTGCGCGTCGAGCCGGTCGCGCAGCTCGCAGGCATCGTGGTCGAGCCCCGCCCCGCGCTGCTCGGACGCGAGGAAGACGTGCCAGAAGCTCACCTGCGCCGGTTGCAGATAGCGGTCGCGGTGGCGCTCGAGATACGCCCGGAGCGCCGCGTCATCAGGCGTCCGATCGCCCCCGGCTCGCTTGAGCAGGTAGCGCATCTTCTGCACCAGGAACCCCCGCACGATGGGGTCCTCCTCGTCGAGCTTGAGGGCCACCGCCTGACGGAACAGATCCGGGTCGGCCCCGGTCTCCACCTCCCCTGCACACGCGTCGTCGTCCTTCTCGGCGCGCCCGGCGCTGAGGAAGCGCATCTTCTGCGTGAGCCGCCACTGCACCGACTGCTCGTCTCGGTCGAGTCCACGAGCCAGGGCCTCACTGTACAGAATCTCTTCTTCGATGGCCCGTTCGACGAGCGCGTGTTCGTCGGGTGGCGCCGAGCTGGCGCGGCGCGCGTCTGCCGCCAGTTGCTCCAGGCGGGCGGCCGTGATCACCACGGTCGGCCGTGCCGCGACCGGCGGCGCGACGGAGCGATCGATCACGAAGAGCGCGGCGCCGATCGCCATGAAGTGCGCTGGCGGCCGGCGCCACCAGCGCGTCTTACTTGAGCGACAGCTGCTTGCCATCGAACGTCCACAGCCGGCTCTCGGAGGCGACGAACGTATCGCCGATGTGAATCGCCACGTCGAGCATGTGGTCAGCCCGATCCGCCGCCGCCAGATCCGCCGGCGCCGTCTGCACCACGAGCGTCGCCGGCCCGTTCGCCTTCTGCGCGAACTTCGCCAGCTTGAGGCCGGCGAAGTTCGCCACTTTTCCAGCCTGCAGGGTGCCGGCCGGAATCGTCACGTCGAGGATCGTGTCGTCGTCACTCACGACGACGCGAAGGTCCTCGGTCGCGAGGTCGTGGGCGACACCGGCCCCAAGCTTCACGGTGAGCTTCAGCTGGTCCGTCCCCGCCGTCTTGCCGAATTGCACGTTACCCTTGACGCTCGATAGGCCTTCGGGCCGGTACCAGATCGGCGACGACCAGGAGCGCTCCTGGATGGTCTTGCGCGTCGTCGGATCGCAGCACAGCGTCAGAGTGTCCGGCACGCTCGCCGGGTTCGAGCAGTCCGGCGCATACTGATTGCAGATGTACGTGCTGTAACGGCACGTCGGGTTCTCGAGCACGCGCGCGTAGTAGAAGGCCCGCTGGTCGGACTTGAACTCCGGGTCCTTCCACGTCGTGCACAAGGTATCAAAGCCGGTCCCGGTCGGGGTGCAGGTGGCGGTGTCGACGTCGGCTCCGTTGTCCGGGTCGCCGGCCACGTCGAAGACCTTCTCCTGGGCCGCGCCGCTGCTGTCCACCCACCCCTTGACGATCTGGATGCGCTGCAGCGGGGTGCTGGCGTAGCCCGGATCGCCCGCGTCCTTCATCGCCAGGACGGCGAACGTTGGGCTGCTCCCACCGGCGACCGGGCCGATTTCGGCGCCCATCGGGACGCCGCGCTGATAGCCCAGCGAGGCAAACTCCGCCTTCTTACAGATGCTCTTGGCGTACTTGCCGGCGTAGAAGCGCAGGACATGGCGGGGGCCGCTGGTGCCGTACGTCTCGCGCCGGCGCATGGCAGCAAACAGCCCGTCGCGCGAGTTCTCCTCGGCCCACACGGCGGCGATGCCACCGGGGCCCTCGTCACCGCGGCCCTTTCCCGTCAGCTTGAGCATCCCCCGCTCCACCGTGTCGTCATTCACCCCGGAGTGGCCGACGTAGGTTTCCTCGCGCGTGAAGCCGCCCGTGCCGTTGTGGGTGTCGGTGGAGCCGATGAAACCGAGGCGGAAGGGGTTGGCGCCGACGCGTTCCTCCTCCAGGAGGCCCTCTTTGAGGGCGTTACGCACGAAGGACAACCGGGGAAACGGCTGATTGGGATCGCGCGTGCCCTGAAATCGGTCGATTTGCATCAACTCGAAGCCACACTGTTCGTCGGTCGAGTCGACGCCCGGCCGGCACTCCGAGCTGCCCTTGGCCTGGTAGATCTCCACGAGCGGTTCCATGGCTGCGCGCGTCGCGGCATCGGCTGCCGTGAGCGCGCTGCCGTCGGCGTTCTCGGGCAGGAACATGCGCCCGTCCGGACCGCTGATGTTGGAGTTGTGCGGAATGGCGAGCCAGTCGCAGCCGAGGAGCGAGTCCTGGCACCTGGACTTCAGCGCCGCCCACATGTTCTGCGGCGCCTGCTGCTCGATGTACGTCACCGGCAGCTCGGGCACGACCGCGTTGCGGAAGATGACGTTGCGGTGGAGGTTCGCCTGGTTCGGCGTCGCCGACCACTCGTAGGCGACGAAGGACGTGAACGTGCACGCCGCGGAGCGGTCGTAGGCCTCCTCGGCGGCATCCTGGTTTTCTAGCCAGTACACCGACTGGCGGCCCGTGCAGTCCGCGTAGCCCGGCGCCTTCCCGCACGTGGCTTCCGGCAGTGTGGGGGAAACGGCCGTGATGACCGGCACGAGGAAGTCGAAGAACACCTGCTGCACGAGGGCCGGGTCCGTGCTCACGGACGCCTTCCGCAGCACTGTGCACTGCGGGGAGTTGTAGCCCGAGAGACCTGATTGGAGGCAGACGCTCTGGGCACCGAAGCCCTCGGCGTGGTCGGTGACGGCGGTGAAGTCGAGCGGCCGGCCGAGCTGGATCGTGTGGGCCGGATTCCCCTTGGAATCGAAGGGGGCCAAGCCGATCGCCTCGCCTTTCGAGAACCGATAGGCCTGGCGCGGCGTGGTCAGCGTGTTGAAGAGGATCGCGTCGATCGAGTTCGTCGTGTGAACGTGCGTGTCGCCGAAATACGGATTGCGTAGCGTATTGAAGTTGGTGCACGGCTCACGGGTCTCGGTGCGCTGCCAGGGCGGCGGCGCCGTAGCGTAGACTGCGGCGGGTCGTACGGGGCCCGCGGCGACGAGGACCGCAAACGCGAGCCCGGTCGCGGGCCGGATCAGCCGGCTGCAGGGCATCTCTTCAGCGCGCATCATGCGTTCGCCCTTTCTTTTGGACGGCAGCATTACTGAACCCGCGTGCGGTTGTCGTTGTCGAGACCGGCCATTCTGTCGTTCAAACGGGCCGCGCCTGCTGGCCGATGCTCAGTCCCGATTGAAGGGCAGCAGATCCTTCACTTTCTTCTCGATGAACTGCCACTTGAGCGCCGACATGCTCTGCTCGATCTCCTCCTGGCTCTGGAACGGGATCTCGAGCGGCACCTTCGTCGCTTTGTCCGCGCCGGGCAGGAGTATCCCTTCTTGCGCGACGCTGAAGAGAAACGGGTAGAACTGCCGCATCACGGGCTCGATGATCCACAGGTTGTCGATGAAGATGTCGCGTTCCTCACGCGGGTCCTGCTCGACGTTGTACAGCAGCGGCCGCCACAGCCGGCGCCACGCGCGGTCGTGCGGCGCCGGATCGTCACCGGTCATGAAGAGCTTGAACCGCCGCCACTTGATGGCGAGCAAGGTCCGCCCGGAGAAGATGAAGACGGCCTCGTGTTTGGACGTGTCCGCCTCGCCGACAAAGAACGGCCGCTGATCGACGCCGTCGATGGCCCGATCGTCCGGCACGGCGGCGCCGGCGATCGCCGCGAGGGTCGGAAAGAAATCCACCATGGACACGATCTCGTTGGTGACCCGGCCGGCCGGGACCTTCCCCGGCCAGCGGATCATCATCGGCGTGCGGATCGATCCTTCGAACGCGCTGCCCAGGTACCCACTATAGGGACCGGCGAAGGATACCTGCGGGTACTGCGCGGCGTCCGGCCCGTTGTCGCTCGCGTAGATGACGAGGGTGTTGCTGGCGATGCCGGCCGCCTCGATCGCATCGAGAACCTGGCCGATCCGGTGGTCGTGCTCGACCATGCAATCGGAGAAATCGCCGTTGCCGGACCGTCCCTTGAAGTCCGGGTGCGGGAGATACGGGTGGTGGACGAGCGACCAGGAGACGAACAGAAAAAACGGGCGGTCACTCCGCGCATGCTCGCGGATGTACGCGACCGAGCGCTCGGCGATCCGCTCGTCGATGAACGGGCGGTTCTCCAGCGTGTACGGCTCGACCGCGCGCACCGGTTCTCCCTTCCGTCCTTCGATCAGCTGCGGGATCTGCGCCACCTTGGGGTCGAACCCGACGCGGCTCGTGTTCCCGGCCACATCGGTCGAGAACGGGAAGCCCCACCATTGGTCGAAGCCCTGGTCGGTGGGAAAGCGGCCCGGCGAGTTGCCGAGGTGCCACTTCCCAAAGATCGCCGTGTCGTAGCCGGACGCCTGCAGGACTTCGGCGATGGTGCGCTCCCAGGGCGCGAGCCCACCGGGCAGCCCCGGGTTTCCGGCGCGCCAGGTTCCGGAGCGCACCGGCAGCCGGCCGGTCATCAGCGCCGACCGCGACGGGCTGCACTCGACTTCCGCGTTGAAGTTGGTGAACCGTGTGCCCTCGGCCGCAAGGCGATCCAACCGCGGCGTCGCCGCGCCGCGCAACACGCCTCCGCCATACGCACCCAACTCGCCGAAGCCGACGTTATCGCTCAGCATCAGCACGATGTTGGGCGGCGTGTCGGCGGCGGCGGCACCGCTCGCCACGAGGCCGAGGATCACCACCCAGCGCAGGCTATTTCGTCGCCAACGTCTTGCCATCGAACGCCCACAAGCGGCTTTGAGATGCCTCAAACGTGTCCCCGATGTGAAGCGCTACCTCGACCATGTGGTCCACGCGATCGGCCCGTCCCAGATCGCCCGGCAGCGTCTGCAGCACGAGCGTTGCCGAACCGTTCACCTCCTGGGCGAACGTAGCGCGTTCGAGCCCCGCGACGTTCGAGGGAGTCCCGTCCCGCATGGTCCCGGCCGGGATGGTCAGGTCGAGAATCGCGTCATCGTCACGCACCACGACCCGCAACTCTTGTGTCCCAGGATCGTAGGCCGCGCCGGGTCCGAGCGTCGCGGTCAGCTTCATCTGATCCGTTCCGGCGCGCGTGCCGTAGGTGATTTCGGCGTCGACACGGCCGAGGCCTTCGGGCCGGTACCAGATCGGCGACGACCACGAGCGCTCCTGGATGGTTTTCGGCACGCTCGCGTCGCAACAGGCCGCGAAGTCCGCCAGCTCCGCGCTCGGCGCGCTACAGTCGATGGCGTTGGCATTGCAGACGTACGTGCTCCAGCGGCAGGTGGGATTCTCCAGCACCCGCGCGTAGTAGAACGCCCGTTGCTCCCGTTTGAACTCCGGGTCTTCCCACGTCGTGCAGAGCGAATCGAACCCCGCGCCGAACGGGGTGCACGTCGACGGATCGACCCCCGCCCCGTTGTGCAGATCACCCGCCACGTCGAACACCTTCTCCTGGGCCGTGCCGCTGTCATCGAGCCACCCCTTGACGATCTGGATGCGTTGCAGCGGCATACCGGGTCGTCCCGGATCCCCCGCGTCCTTCATCGCCAGGACCGCGAACACCGGGCTGGCAGCTCCGGCGATCGGGCCGATTTCGGCGCCCATCGGCGCGCCCTGCTGGTAGCCAACCGTTGCGAACTGGGGGTCGTTGCACAGACTCTTCGGGTAGGTACCGGCGAAGAACCGCACGACGTGGCGCGGTCCGCTCGTCCCGTAGGTTTCGCGTCGGCGCAATGCCGCGAACAGCGCATCGCGCGAGTTCTCCTCGGCCCACACCACGGCAAGACCGCCGGGATTGTAGTCGCCGCGACTCGCCTCCAGCCGCAGCTGCCCGTTCGCGGGCGAATTGTCGTTCACCCCGGAGTGGCCGAAGAACGCGTCCTCGCGCGTGTAGCCCGGCGACGCATTGTGGGTGTCGGTGTCGGCGATGAAGCCGAGGCGGAACGGGTTGGCCCCGAGGCGCTGCTCCTGGACGAGCCCCTCCTTCAGCACGTTGCGGACATACGATGAGCGGGCGAAGGCCTGGTTGGGATCGCGGGGGCCCCGGTTCCCGTACTGGTGCAACAACTCGAACCCGCACTCCTCGTCGGTCGAGCCGACGCCCGGCCGGCACTCGGAACTGCCCTTGTGTTGGAAGATCTCCACCAACGGCTCCATCGCCGCCCGCGTGGCGGCGTTGGCGCGAGTCAGTGGAGTGCGGTCGGCATTCTCAGGCAGGAACATGAGTCCCTGCAGCCCGCTCAGATTCGAGTTGTGCGGAATGCCGAGCCAGTCGCAGCCGGAGCCCGTGTCCTGGCATTGCGCCGTCAGCGCCGCCCACAACCCCTGCGGCTTGCGCTGTTCGACGTAGCTCACGGGCAACGCCGGCACGACGGCGTTTCGGAAGATGATGTTGCGGTGGAGGTTGGAACCCAACGGACTGCCCGTCCACTCGTAGCCCACGAACGACGTAAAGCGGCAGGCCGCCGACCGGTCGTAGAACTCTTCCGCCACCTCCTGTGCCTCCAGCCAGAAGACCGACTTGCGGGCGGCGCAGTCGGCATAGGCCGGTGCCGGCCCGCACACCGCCGCCGGCGGTGCGGGGACGTTGGCCGCCACCAGGTTTGCCCAGAACGCGAAGAACGCCTGCGTGACCAGGTCCGGGTCCCCGCTCGCAGAGGCCCGTCGCATCACCTCGCACAGCGCCGAATCGTAGCCCGGAAGTCCCGGGAGCAAGCAGACGCTCTGGGCACCAAACCCCTCAGCGTGGTCGGTGACGGCGGCGAAGTCGAGCGGCCGGCCGAGCTGGATGGTGCGGTCTGGATTCCCGGCCGTATCGTAGGGTGCGAGGCCAACCGGTTCGCCGTGGGCGAAGCGGTACGCATCGCGCGGCGTGTTGAGCGTGTTGTACAGGACCGCGTCCATCGAGTGCGTCGTGTGGACGTGGAGGTCGCCGAAGTACGGCGAGCGCGTGACCGCGAAACTACCGCAGTCCTGGCGCGTCTCGCTCCGCGCCCACGGCGCCCCGCGGGGTGCCATGGGCGCGGGTGTCGCCGTTGGGAGCGGCCCCGGCCCGTCGTCGGAGGAGTCGCCGCCGCACGCCGCAACCAATATCGCGACGGCACCCAGCACGCCCCTGCGCAGATGCATTCGTGTCACGGCCACCTCGTCCTCCCTTCGCCGTGTCCCGTGGGGACGGCATCGTTTGCGAAGCGGCTGGCACCGTACCGGACCCGGGATCTGGTTTTCCTTGTCTAGAGGGGCCATTTTGTCGTTAAGATGGGCCGTGGCGGGCGACATGACGCAATCAACGGTGGGCGGCGTGCAGGTCCTCGATCTGCTGCAGGCGCTCGAGCACGTCGGCGCGGAGAAGCGGCAATTGTGCGCGGCGGTGGGCCTCGATCCGGACACGCTGCGCACGCCGGACGTCCGCGTCCCGACACCGATCGTGCTGCGCCTCTTCCACGAAGCCGAACGTCTTACCGGCGACCCGCTCGTCGGCCTGCATGGCGGACAGCATGCCGAACCGAGCGGACCGCTCACCTACCTCGTCCTTTCCAGCCCGCGACTGCAGGACGGCATCCGCAGCGCCCATCGCTTCAGTCGACTCATCCTGAACACGCTGCAGATTCGCCACGAGGTGCACGGCGACCGCGTGAGCGTGGTCTACGAAGCCGACGATCGCGCGCTCGAGGTACGGCACCACGCGGTCGAGTACCTGCTCATGTCGGGCCTGCGTTCGATGCAGCGGGCGGTGGGCGACACGATCCATCCGTGTGCGATTCACTTTCGGCACGCCGACCGCGGCCAGCGCGCGGGCGCCGAGCAGGCGTTCGGGTGTCCGGTGCGCTTCTCCGAGCGCGACGACCGCGCGGTGTACCGCGCCCGCGACCTGCAGAGAGCGTCGCGTTTCCCCAATCCGTACATCGCCGAGCAGATCGAGAAGTTTGCCGCAGCGACGGAGGCCTGCGTGCTGCCGCTGCCAACGTTGCGCGAACAGCTCGCGGCACAGACGCGTGCCATGCTCGCCGCCGGCCTGCGGGCCGACCGCGTGTCGGCGGCCCGCCGCCTCGGCATCAGCGACCGCACCCTGCGGCGCGCCCTGGAGAGCGAGTCGACGACCTTTCGAGCGGTACGCGACGGCGTGTTGCGCGAGGTCGCCGAAGCGTTGCTGTCGAGCCCGACGCTCAAGATCGAGGCGGTGGCACTGAGCATGGGCTTCGCCGACGTTGCCGCCTTCTCGAAGGCGTTCAAACGGTGGGCCGGCTGTTCACCGTCCGACTTTCGCGCGCAACGGACGGCGGCCTCACAGCACCGCGGCGCGTAGCGGCGCTGCCCGAGCCCACGTGCCGCTTACGGTGCTGGCACCGCGCCCCGGTTCCGGAGAAGCGCGCCGATGACACCTACCACGCGCCCGTCGTCGGGAGATCCGGGGTCGGGACTCTCGCCCCGGAGGCGGACGGGGC
>Ga0316622_100002586_pt1 | contig 12592 bp, 9 predicted proteins | sample OWC_Aug_OW2_C1_D_FD_207646 | JGI IMG/M metagenome (GOLD analysis project Ga0316622, IMG submission 207646) | Wetland soil microbial communities from Old Woman Creek delta, Ohio, United States - OWC_Aug_OW2_C1_D5_C | ecosystem: Environmental > Terrestrial > Soil > Wetlands | place: USA: Ohio... | reverse complement strand
AATGTTCGAGAAGCCCCGCCTCATTGCCATTCGCGGCTCGGCGAGCCCGTTCGTCTTCATCTGGGACCGCGATGTCGCCGGCGCCATCGAACACGCGATATTTACCGGGCCTCCCGGCATCTACAACGTGGCGGGCGACGGCGCGCTCAGCATCCAGGAGATCGCCGCGAGGCTCGGCAAAGGTTGCGTGACGATTCCGGCCCCCGTGCTGCGCGCGGCGCTTGCGATCCTTCACCCACTGCGCCTGTCGCGTTACGGGCCCGAGCAGGTGGACTTCCTGCGCTTTCGCCCGGTGCTCGACAACCGCCGCCTGAAGGAAGTGTTCGGCTACGTACCGCAACTCACCTCCGCGGAGGTCTTCGAGCTGTTCCGCAAGGCGCGCGGACTCGGGCCGCCCTGACCATGCCGCGCAGATCCTTCACTGGTGCGACGGTGCTCGTAACGGGTGCAGGCGGCGGACTTGGCCGCGCCATCGCCCTGCGTTTCGCAGCGGCTGGTGCCCGCATCGCAGCATTGGATCGCGATGCCGCGGGCGTCGAGTCACTGCGAGCCGAGTTGCGGTCGCTCGGCTCGGAGTGCATCGCCCTCCCCTGCGACGTGGCCGATCCGGCGGCCTGCGACCGCGCGATCACCGCAGCCGTCTTGAACCTCGGCAGGCTCGACGTGCTGGTCAACAACGCCGGCATCAGTCACCGCAGCGGCTTCGCCGCCACGGAGCTGTCGGTCATTCGCCGCGTGATGGACGTCAATTTCTTCGGCGCGGTGAACTGCACGAAGGCGGCACTGCCGCACCTCCTGCGGCGCCGCGGACTGATCGTCGCCATCTCGAGTGTCGCAGGGTATACGCCACTGATCGGCCGCACGGGGTACGCGGCGAGCAAGCACGCGATGCACGGATTCTTCGAAAGCCTGCGCACCGAAGTCGAGCCGCGTGGCGTGGACGTCATGATGGTCTGCCCTTCGTTCGTCGCCACCAGGATCGACCGCAACGCGCTCGGAGCGGATGGCGGACCGGTCAAACACGCTCAGCTCACCGTGGGGCGGCGCATCAGCGCAGAGGCCGCCGCGGCGAGGATCTTCATTGCGGCAGGGCGCAGTCGCCGGCTGCTGCTGATCGGCAACACAGCGCAGATCGCCTGGTGGGTGAGCCGAATGGCGCCCCGACTGTACGAGAGGCTGATGGCGCGGCGCTTGCGCGGCGAACTAGAATCCCCCTGACCTGCCCACCCGGGCGATGCCCGACAGGATGAGACGGCCATGAACGTCCACGTCAAGCACAGCCTCAAGACGGACGTCGCCTCTGCGTTCAAGCTCTGCACCGAGCTGAAAAGCCAGGAGTCGATCTACGCGAAGCTCGGCGGCAGCGACGTGAAGATCAAGCGCGAAGGCCGGGCGCCGAACGTCAAGCTGCGGATCTCGCGCACGGAACCCGCGAACCCGCCGGCGGCCATCCGCAGGATCGTGCCGAGCACGACCGAGGTGAGTCACACGGAAGACTGGTACGCGGACGGGGACGGTCACTCGGCCGACATCGTCGTCGAGATCAAGGGCGTGCCGGTGAAGATCGCCGGCACCAAGACCCTGCAGCCCGAGAAGGGCGGCTGCAGCGTCGAATGGAATTTCGTCGTGACGAGCGGCGTCCCGCTGCTGGGCGGCATCATCGCGTCCTTTGCCGGAGGCGAGATCGAGAGGAAGCTCGAGAACGAGTTCAAGATCCTGAAATCGCTGGCCTGATCGATTGCTGCAGTGCAGCTAGCCATTTGCGAGATGGCGCCCGCTGGCAGCCCGCGTAGCATTGAAGCATGCCGAAACTCTCTCCCGTCGATCAGGCGTTCTTCCTGCTGGAGACGAAGCAGCGTCCGATGAACATCGGCGCACTGCTCGTGCTCGTGCCGCCCAACGGCGCGGGCTCGAAGTTCGCTGACCGGCTGGTGCGCACGATGTTGACGCGCCCGGTCGGTCCGCCGTTCAACTACCGCCTGAAGCCGGGTCCCGTGAAGGGCCTGTACGCGCTCGCCACCGACGAGCACATGGACCCCGCTCCCCAGACGCGCCGGCATCGCCTCCCAGCCGGCGCGGACCGGCAGGACCTGTTCGAACACATCTGCAGGATTCACGTGAAACCCCTGCCCCGGGACAGGCCGCTCTGGGAGCAGCACGTGTTCACCGGGCTGCCCGGCCGCCGCGTGGCGCTCTATTTCAAGACGCACCATGGGCTCATCGACGGCATCGGGTTCATTCGCGGCCTGAACACCATGATCACGACGTCGCCGACGGCGAAGATGCCGCGCGCGATGTGGGAAGGGCTGCGCAACGCACCGGCACCTGTCGCCGCAGGTCCCGCGCCGGGCAGCCTGGCCGCGTGGATCGGGCTGGCCGCTGACGCGCGGCGCACTTCGACCGACATGCTCCGGCTCGTGTGGCACCTGGGATTGCGCGAGATCGGGCTCGGGCGCGGACTATCCACTCCGTTCGTCAGGACTCCCAACGTCCTCAAGGCTGCACCCAGTACGCACCGCGTGCTCGGACACTGCAAACTGCCACTGGCGCAGGTGCGCTCGATCGCGCGCAGGGGCGAGGCCAAGGTCAACGATGTGCTGATGACCGTGCTCGACATGGCGATGAGCCGCTACGTCGAGGAGCGGGGGACGCCGCTCGATCGCCCGCTCGTCGCAGACATGCCGGTCGTGCTCGGCGATGACGGCGGCGCAGGCAATCGCATCACGATCCTGCAGGTGCCGTTGGGGCAACCCGGGGCGGCACCGGCGCAGCGACTCGCGGACGTCGTGCGGGAGACTGGACAGGTCAAGCAGGAGATGCGCAGCCTGGCTGCGGGGGCACTGACGCTCTACTCGATCGTGCAGCATTCGATCGCGAGCACGATCGAGTCGCTGGGACTGAGCCAGCTGCCGATGCTCGCCAACGCCGTGATCTCCAACCCGGCCGGTCTCGAGAAGCGTGTGTACTTCAACGGGGCCGAGGTAGAACTGGCGTTGCCGGTCTCGGTCGTGGCACATCATCAGGTGCTCAACATCACCGTCTCGACGTACATCGACAAAGTACACGTCACCTTCATCGCCCTGCGCGAGGCCGTGCCGGACGTGCAGCGCCTGGCCGACTACACGGTCACGGCGGTTACCGAACTCGAAAAGGACCTCGCGCGATCGAAGCGCCGCAAGAGCGCGAGTCGCGCGCCGAACCGCCCGTCGAAACGCGCCGCCGTGCGTTAACCTGCGGGCCCGACCCCGCTCGAGGCTCGCCAGTCGTTGCACCACGCGCCCGGAATTGCACACCAGCTCGCCATAGCGGCACGGCTCGCGGGACGCAGCCTGCGTCGCCGCCTCTCGGGTTCGGCGCCACCCCCGGCCGGCGTCGCCGCATTCCGCGCGACGCTCGAGCCTTGGCTCGCGTCCCTGCCGCCCGGTCTTTCGAGCGGGCACAGCTTCCATTGGCTGCCGGCAACCGAGGCCCCCTGGTACGACACCGGCATGGACCTGGCGGAGGGGGAGACCGTCACGTGGTTCGCGGACGGTCGCGTCTACGTGTCACGCCTGCTCGACGTCTGGGTCGCCCCGTCGTTCCAGCTCTGGTGCCGCCTCGGCGACCTTGGCCCCGCATTTCGCGGGACCCGCAGCACGCACACGTTTGCGGCCCGACAGGGCGGCCGGCTCTGGCTCGCGAGCTATTTTCCGGGTGAGTGGGCCGACACCAGCGGCCGGCTCGCAACGCCGGCGAGCGACTACGCGAAGGTGTCGGGCGGAATGTCCGTCCTCGTCCTGCGCTGGCCCCGCGGTACGGACGTCCATGGCCTGTTCCGCGGCTTCGCAAAGGACACGCGGGTGCCCGGCCTCGTGCTCGCCGAGGCGGACCGATTCGACGACCCCGTGCCGAAACCCGAGCACTGGGAGTACCTGTGGTACGTCGGTCCCGGGGAAATCTACCGCCCTTCGGTGACCGCGGACGGGCACCCGGCGATCTGTTGCCACACGCACTGCGACACCGGGATTCTTCAAAGGAACGCACGCCATCCGCTCGTGCCGGGGGTGCGCCTGCGCTGGTCATGGAAGGTGGACGAACTGCCGATCGACCTCGCTGAAGACACCCTGCCCTCGCACGATTACATGAGCATCGCGGTGGAGTTCGACGACGGCCAGGACATTACCTATTACTGGAGCGCGTCGCTGCCGGCAGGCACCGTGTACCGCTGCCCGCTGCCGAACTGGAGACACAAGGAGACCCACGTGGTGGTCCGGTCGGGCCGCGCCGGGCTCGGGCAATGGCTCGACGAGGAGCGTGACCTGCACGCCGACTACGCTCGCATCATCGGAGGGTCGGCCCGCGAGGTCGTGCGGGTCTGGCTGATCGCGATCAGCCTGGCCCAGCGTGGCCACGGCCGGTGTGAGTACGCGCGAATCTCCCTCACCGGCGGGCACGGTACCCTGGAAGTTCTCTGAAAACGCGGGGCGGGCGCGCCCGGGGAGTCCGTGCGCCGGGCGTGCCACCCCGCAGCAAGTCTCAGTCTGTCAGTTCGATCTTCAGGACCTCGCCGAGCCCCACCGGCGGCGGGCCGAAGCCGACGTTCGAGACGTAAAGATTTCCGTCGGGACCCATCGTCATCCCGGTCGGGAAGAACAGACCGTCGGCAATGACCTCGCGCGTCTTGCCGTCGCTGCTGACCCGCACCACCCGACCCGTCCCCGGCGTCGGCGCCGGAGCCGCGGAGGCCTCCAGCACGTACATGCGATCACGCCGGTCGAACGCCAGGCCAAGCACCATGTTGAACCCAGCCGTGTCCAGCTTGATCTGCCCGCTGGGCGTGACTTTCCAGATGCGGGAGTATCCGGCGTCCTGCGGGAAGGGCCCCAGGTTGCCGATGTAGAAATTTCCGTGGTAAGCGATCGCCGAGGGCACCACGTGACCCTGGCTCGCCGAAACGTCGATGACCCGGCTGATCTTGCCGCCGGTCGTCACTTTCACGATTTCGCCATGGTTGGGCTCGACAGCGTACAGATCGCCGCGGACCGCGATCATGCTGTACCAGGTCCCATCGGGCTCGAAGTCGTCCTCCTCTGGATGCTGGACGGGATGGGCCCTCTGGTAGGCGCTGAGGTCGGCGATCATCGTCCAGCTGCCATCCGGGTTCCCGCGAATGACACCGTTCGGAATGCTCGGCACCCCATGGGAGCAGCCCGCGCCGGCGAGCACTGCATACAGGGTGTTTCCGACGAAGGCGACGTCGGCGACGCCGCTGACCAGGTTGCCCAGGGCAGGGCTGGTCTGGCTCGAAGGCAGGTTGTCCACGACCGTCGTGCGGTTGCCGGAGCCGTCGATCCTGGAAATGCGCGAGCCCGTCGCGCTGCCCAGGTACGGACCCACCGGGGGAATCACGACACACGCCGGGTCGTCGGGCGGGAGAGTCGAGCCTCCCGTTCCGGCCTCGGCGACGTAGAGGTTGCCGTCGGGCCCAAACTTGAGACCGCGCGGGTTGTTGAGTCCCGATGCGTAGACGGTCACGTCGGCATGCGCGGCGGTACCGGCCGCGAGCGCCGCCAGCACGGTCCCGGCGAAGATCCGGGCAAGAACTGTCCGGGGACGTACATCCTTCGAGTTATCCATGAGTGGTTCCCCTCTGCATGACGAACATTCTTGGAATTGCCGCACCGCAGCCTGTCCTTCGCTGGTGCGGACGCGGACACGTTGACTGTGGCAAGAGTCGGGGAGCAAAGTTCTGCCGAAACACTGGTTTTTTCCTTCCGGAGCACGGGAATTGCCCGCCCCATGGCCTCTACTGACTTTTGGCTGGGGGAATTCGTCGTTCAACCGGGCGCGGACCGCCTGGTGGGGCGCGGCGGTGCGGCCCGCATCGATCTCGAGCCCAAGACGATGGCCGTGTTGCTCGTCCTCGTGGAGTGCAGCGGGCAGGTCGTCAGCAGCGACGAGTTGATTCGCAGGGTCTGGCACAACCGGCCGATGGGCGAGAATCCGGTGTACAAGGCCGTCGCCAAGTTACGCCGCGCGTTTGCCGACGAAGCCGAGCGGCCTCGCTACATCGAGACGATTCCGCGCAAGGGTTACCGCCTGATCGTCGCGCCGGAGGCCCTGCAATCGATGCCGCCCGCGGCCGAGCCCGCCCTGGCGAGCCCGGCCGTCCTGGATTCACCGCAGCGCCGCAAAGGCCACCTGGTCCTCACGGGTGCGCTGGTCGTCGTGTGTGCACTGGCTGTCCCAGCACTCCTGCAGCGCCCCGTCACGACGGACCATGCGCGGGGCGGTTCGAGACACGACACACCTTCCGACGTACGACTGCAGTTCAGCGGGCTCGACCATCCCGCCACCACCGACGGTGCGGACATCGATGCGGCGTTGCGGGAAAGACTGCAGGGACTGCCGGGCATTTCGTTGCGGGAGAGTGCCGGCGATGAATCGCTTGCGTCACTGCGACTGACGGGTTCGGTTCGGGACGCCGGGGCGGGTCGGCAGCACGTGCGGCTGCGGCTCGACGGTCCCCTCGGGCCCGGACTCTGGTCCCGCGAGTTCGAGGTTGATCCGCCGAACTTCGGTGGAATGGCCGATTCTGCCGCGGCGGCGGTCCACGAAGCCCGGCACATCGGGCGCGACGAGGACGGTGCGCGCAAGCTGTCCTTCGAAGCGCTGCAGCTGTACCTGCTCTCGCGATCGGAGCTTCGCGATCGACGCCCGGGATTCGCGTCGAGGCTCCGCGCCGACGCCGCGGACCTGGTCGCCGCAGCGCCGGATTTTGCGCCGGGACATGCGCTGCTGGCCGTGGCCTGTGGTTTGCAGATCGCATTCGCCACCCAGCGCTCGATCACGCTCTCCGACGAGTCTGCAAACGACGCCGGGGCTGCGCTCGCGTGCGCTCGCGAGGCGGTGCGTCGAGCACTGGAACTCGATCCGCGGCTTGCGGAAGCTCACGCGGCTGCCGGATTGCTGGCCATGCAGGAATATTCACTGTGCCGCGCGCCCTGCGACCAGCTGGGCGACCTCGATGCCGCACAGTCGAGCCTTGAACTCGCCGTTCGCCTCGATCCGTCCCTGCCGGAAGCGCGCACCTGGCTCGGCGCGGTCTACCAGGAGCGCGGCGATATAGTACGCGCGTCCGAACAGGCCGAGGCGGCGCTGGCACTGGATCCCCTGAATCCGGTCGCCGTCTATAACGCCAATAACTTCCGGATGGCACGCGGCGACCATGCCACCGTTCGGGAACGTCTCCTGGTCCTGGCGCGTCGGCCGGGATCGCCGTCGTATGTCTATGCGCAACTGGCCGAGAATGCGATCGACACGGGACAGATCCAGGACGCCTTGCACTGGATCCGCCGCCTTACAGCGCAAGACAATGGCCGCGACGTACAGGTGACTGCTGGCGCGATGCTCACGCGCATCGGCCGCAACGACGAAGCACGAGCACTCCTCGCGACTCACGAGGACCCCGCGACGATCGATCGAGGGGAAACATTGTGGTTGGCGCTCGAGGCTCATCTGCGGATAGGTGGGCCTTCGGCGGTCCTTTCATACCTCGAGAGCCAGCAACGTCACCGGCAATCCGCGGCAAAGCCACCGCTGGCGGCGGATTCCGATCGCGAGTGGCAGCAGTTCCAGGGATTTGCCCTCGTGTTGACGGGGGACCCTGCCCGGGCGATCCCACTGTTGGAGCACGTGTTCGGAACGTCAGGGGCACCGAGGGTCCGGCTGGCCGACATCGGGCGCGAGGCCGACCTGGCCAACGCACTCGCGTGGGCGCATCGCGAACAGGGCCATTCTGCGCGGGCCCGGGAAGTTGCAGAGGGAACGCTGGCGGCGCTCGAACGTGTTGCGAGCGCAGGCTTCGACAATGGGCCCCGTTTCGCTCTGACGCAGGCGCTGGCGTACGAACTCGCGGGACAACGCGAGCATGCGCGTGCGGAAGTCGAGCGCGCGGTCTCGATGGGCTGGGCGCCGACGGTGGACGTCCGCCGGGACCCGCGCTGGGCCGAACTGATGGCGACAGGGGCCCAGAGGGTGGCTGACACGCGATCGCAGTAGCCGCTGCGCGGTGCTTGGCCTGCCGCGCATTAGTCTCTAGCCTATGTCGTCCACAACACGGAGGCATGGCCGATGCACGGACTGATGATGGACGGGCCGCTGCTGATCACCGAGATCATGCGGTTTGCGGAAAGGAATCATCCGAACGCGGAAGTGTTGTCCGTCACGGTGGACGACCCGCGCCACCGGTGCACCCTGCGGGACGTGTTCGGTCGCGCGCGGCAACTCGCCAACGCCCTGACAGCCGCCGGCGTCCGATCCGGCGACCGCGTCGCCACGATGGCGTGGAACGACTATCGACATCTCGAGCTCTACTACGCGGTGTCGTGCATGGGCGCCGTGCTGCACACGATCAACCCGCGCCTGTTCCCGGAGCAGCTCGAGTACATCGTCAATCACGCCGAGGACAAGCTGCTGTTCGTGGACCCGACGCTGCTGCCGGCACTCGGGCCGATACAGGGGAAGTTGCCGACGGTCGAGCGGGTGATCGTGCTCACCGGCGATGCTTCGATGCCCGACGCGGTCGCGGGCACGCTGACGTCGTACGAGTCGTTCATCGCCGGGCACGCGGCGCAGTTCGACTGGCCGGATCTCGACGAGCGGCAGGCGAGTTCGCTCTGTTACACGTCGGGGACGACGGGGCACCCGAAGGGCGTGCTCTACAGCCATCGCTCGACGGTCCTGCATTCCTACGCCGGCTGCATGGCGGATGCGATGGCGCTGACGGGTGCCGACGTCGCGCTCGCCGTCGTGCCGATGTTCCATGCCAACGCCTGGGGGTTGGCTTATACCGCGCCGATGGTCGGGGCGAAGCTGGTATTGCCCGGCCCGAAGATGGGAGACGCCGCAACCCTCGTGGCCCTGATGAACGAGGAAAGTGTGACGATCGCCGCCGGCGTGCCGACGGTCTGGACGCTCCTGTTGAATTACCTGGACCAGAGTGGCGTGAAGGTCAGGACGCTCACCCGCACGCTGGTCGGCGGCTCGGCGGTGCCACTGCAGATGATCCGCGACTTCGACCAGAAGCATGGGGTGAAGGTGATGCAGGGCTGGGGCATGACGGAGATGAGCCCCCTCGGCACGGTGGGATCACTCCGGCCCGAATTGGAGTCGCTTCCGGCCGAGGACCGCTACCGGGTCCAGTCGCTGCAGGGTCGCGGCATCTTCGGCGTGCGGATGAAGATCGTGGACGACCACGGTCGTGAGCTCCCCTGGGACGGCAAATCCGCGGGCGAACTGAAGGTACGCGGTCCGTGGGTCTGCAGCGGTTACTTCCGTCTCGAGAGCAGTGCCGCGCATGACGCGGATGGCTGGTTCGCCACCGGTGACGTCGCGTGCATCCACCCGGACGGGTACCTGCAGATCACCGACCGGGCCAAGGACGTGATCAAGTCCGGCGGCGAGTGGATCAGCTCCGTCGATCTCGAGAACTGCGCCTGCGGGCACCCGGACGTGCTCATGGCCGCCGCGATCGGCGTGAAGCATCCAAAGTGGGAGGAGCGCCCGCTCCTGCTGGTCGTGCCACGCCAGGGCTGCACTCCTGCGCGCGACTCGGTGCTCGCTCACATTGCGGAGCATTTCGCGAAGTGGCAGCTGCCGGATGACGTGATCGTCGTCGAGAGCCTGCCGATGACGGCGACGGGCAAGATCAGCAAGAAGGACCTGCGGGACAAGTTCCGCGAGCACCTGATGAACCAGGCCTGACGAGGCGACCGATGCTGGACTGCCGGTGGCAGGCATGCTCCCGCCGTCGTCCATTCCAGCATCTCGATATCGCCAACGGAGGTGCCACGGCGCACCGTGACGGGATCGACCTGCGGGGGTGGGGGGTGCAAGCCGGCCCGTCACGGGCGCCGAGGGTTCTTCAACGTCCTGGCGCTGGCGTCACTGCCTCGAGGTGCTCGTGACCGCTTCCATCACTCGGTCGAGGTTGAAGCTGCCCGGCTTCTGGCGCGGCGGGAACTCCTTGAAGCTCTGCAACCACTCGGCGACGTAGCCGGTCGCAGGCGCAATCGCGAACATGTGTTCGAGATACCAGCGCTGGTAACCCATCGCGTTCTCTTCCTCGGCGCGCTCGAACGGGTCCATTTGAAGGTTCGTGAGCTTGGGCGCGCGCAGCGCGATGAACGGTTCCTGCCAGACCTTCAGGCCCTCGGCCGGTTGCTCCAGGAACGTGATTTTCCAGCTGTCGTACCGCAGCGCGGCCACCTGCCCGTCGTCGGTCCAGTAAATGAATTCCTTACGCGGCCAGGCGGACTCTCCCTTCAGCGCCGGACCGAGATCGTAACCATCGAGGTGGACCTTATAGGTGCTCTTGCCGATCTTGCGGCCCTTGAGCAGATCGTCCTTGACCGTCTTGTCGCCCGCTGCGGCGACGAGCGTCGTCAGCATGTCCTCGTGCGCGCCGATGTCGTTGATCACCGTGCCCGGCTTGATGACGCCCGGCCACTTGATCATCGTCGGGACGCGATAGCCGCCTTCCCACTGTGTATTCTTCTCGCCGCGGAACATCGTCGTGCCGCCGTCCGGCCACGTGAACGTCTCGGCGCCATTGTCCGTCGAGTACATCACGATGGTGTTCTCGTCGAGGCCCAGTTCCTTGAGCTTCGCGAGCACCTGTCCGACCTGGGTGTCATGTTCGACCATGCCGTCGGCGTAGATGCCGAGGCCGGTCTTCCCGTCCGACTGGGGCTTCAGGTGCGTGAAGATGTGCATGCGCGTGGAGTTCCACCAGAGGAAGAACGGCTTGTCCGCCTTCGCGGCCCGCTCCATGAAGTCGAGCGCCTTCGCCGTGACTTCCTCGTCGATCGTCTCCATGCGCTTCCTGGTGAGCGGGCCCGTGTCCGTGATGCGGCCATCGGCGAAGCTGTGGATCACGCCGCGCGGTCCGTACTTCTGCCTGATGACCGGATACTTCGCGTAGTCGGGGTTCTCCGGCTCTTCCTCGGCATTGAGGTGATAGAGGTTGCCGAAGAACTCGTCGAAGCCGTGGGCCGTCGGCAGCATCTCGTCGCGGTCGCCGAGGTGGTTCTTGCCGAACTGGCCCGTCACGTACCCCTGTGCCTTGAGCAGCGTGGCGATGGTCGGGTCTTCGGCCTTCATGCCCTCGGGCGCGCCCGGCAGGCCGACCTTAGTCAGGCCCGTGCGGATGGGCGACTGACCGGTGACGAACGCAGCGCGACCGGCGGTGCAGCTTTGCTGGCCGTACCAGTCGGTGAACAACGCACCCTCATTGGCGATGCGATCGATGTTCGGCGTCCTGTATCCCATCATGCCGCGGTTATAGGCGCTGATGTTGAAGCTGCCGATGTCGTCGCCCCAGATGATGAGGATGTTGGGCTTTTTCGCCTGCGCCATGGCGGGCGCCACCGGCGCCGTCAGGGCCACCAACGACAACCCGGCCGCCAGCATTCCCGTGAATACTTTCATGTGCTCCACCCCTGCGTTTAGATGTCGATCCCGACAAGAAGTCGGGGGACGCAGACTAGGGGGCGATGAAACCCAAGTCCAATGCATTGTCAGCAGTAATTTGATAACTTTCGATCATGAACATTGATCTGCGTCAGCTGCGACACGTTCTCGCATTGGATCAGTTCCGCAACTTTGCCCGGGCCGCCGAGGCCATTGGACTGACACAGCCCGCCCTGTCCCGCAGCATCCAGGTGCTGGAGAAATCCATCGGGGCCAGGTTGTTCGACCGCGACCGCACGCGGGTGGAACCGACCAAGATCGGTGAACGGCTGATCGCTCGGGCCCGGCCGCTGCTCGGCCAGGCGCGCGACATCGAACAAGACCTGCAGCAGATGCTCGGACTGGAGGTCGGATTTCTGCGCATCGGCGCCGGTGCGTATCCGGCGGACATCTCCGTTGGAACCGCAGTGGGGCGACTGGTTCGCCGCCACCCCGGGCTGCGGGTGGACCTTTCAGTCGGCGACTGGCCCGCGCTGATCAACCGCGTGCTGACCGGTGAGATCGATCTCGCGATTGCCGAGACGAGTCGCGCGCTGGACGATGAGCGACTGGCCGTGGAACCGATGCCAAAGCATCAATTCACCTTCATTTGCCGGCCGGGGCACCCGCTGGCAGGCCGGGCGGGGATCACGTTGGAAGACGTGCGGCGATACCCCCTCGTGGGCACGGCCATCCCGGCTCGGCTCGCACAACTCGCGACTGAGAAAAGCACGGAAGGATTGTCGAGCTTGCCGGAGGGCGTCGCGGCGCCTGAGATCCGGGTCGAGACCGTCGGCCTGGTGCGCCGGATCGTCATCGAGAGCGACGCCGTTGGCGGCGCGGTATTGAGACAGATCGAGGGTGAGGTCGCCCTGGGCCGCCTGGTGTCTCTGCCGCTTGAACTGCCCTGGCTGACGACCAACTACGGCATCATCCGGTTGGGCAACCGCACTCCCGGGCCGGCGGCCATCGCATTCATGGATATCCTGCGGGAAGTCGAGGCCGAAATCGCCTGAGAGGTGCCGGGGTTTAAGGTTTTAAAAGTTTGGACCCCGCCGCCGGGTTAAAAAGTTAAAACCGCCCCACAGCAACGGATGGTGCG
>Ga0316622_100002585_pt1 | contig 12593 bp, 9 predicted proteins | sample OWC_Aug_OW2_C1_D_FD_207646 | JGI IMG/M metagenome (GOLD analysis project Ga0316622, IMG submission 207646) | Wetland soil microbial communities from Old Woman Creek delta, Ohio, United States - OWC_Aug_OW2_C1_D5_C | ecosystem: Environmental > Terrestrial > Soil > Wetlands | place: USA: Ohio... | reverse complement strand
TTCCAGCCGGTACGGTTGATCCGCCACATGGACCGCCAGGATGTCCTTCAGATTGACGATCCCGACAACGTTGTCGATGGTGCCCGAGTACACGGGCAGGCGCGAGTAGCCTTTCTCGTTCATGGTCACCAGGATGTTCTCCAGCGAGCTGCCCGCGTCGACCGCCACGATGTCCGTGCGAGGAACCATGACCTCGCGGACCACGGTGTCGGTGAACTTGAATATACTGTGGATCAGGTCCTCCTCGGATGACTCGAAGACACCGCTCTTCCTCCCTTCACGGATCAGGTATTTGATCTCATCCTCCGAGACCAGGGCCGGCTCGTACTCCTCGCTGATCCGGAACATCCGTAGCACCGCCCGTGTGGACGATTCGAGGACTTTGAGAGGGATCCGGAATATCCGCGAGAGTCCATCGGTGGGCGCCGCGGTGAAGAATGCGATCTGCTCAGCATAGCGCATCGCCAGCGACTTCGGCACCAGTTCGCCTGCAATCAGGGTGATATAGGTAATCGCGCTTACGACAAGCACCACGGCAATGGGTTCTGCAGCATTGCTGATGAATTCGCTGCGGCTATCCTGCAGGAAGGGCTTCAGCCGTTCAATGGCGATAATGCCCCCGATGGCCGATGCAAACGATCCGACGAGGGTCACGCCGATCTGGACCGTCGCCAGGAACCGCTCAGGCTCCTCCTGCAGACGCTGCACGCGCCTCGCGGTCCGGTTCCCCGATTTCACGAGATGGCGGACACGGCTTTTCCGCAGGGTAATGAGGGCGATCTCCGATGCGGCAAAATATCCGTTGATCAGGATCAGGAGCAGAATGAAGAAGATCTCAACAAACAGCATAGGTTCGTCGTCGATGACGGGAGCAATCAGCGGCCAGGGCCGGCGCCGGTCATGAGAAGCCGTACTCCTTCCATCGTTCCTGGACCCGCTTGACGATGACCGGATCCATGGTTATCTCATCGGGCCACTGCCGGGAAAATCCCTCACCGGGACCCTTGCGGGTGGCATCGATGCCCATCTTGCCGCCATGCCCGATCCTCGGGCAGGAATGGTCAAGGATGTCCAGCGGGCCGTCGGTGATGATCACGTCCCGCTGCGGATCGACGTGGTTCATGACCTTCCAGGTCACTTCGGAATAATCGTGGATATTGACATCCTCATCACAGACAATGACGAACTTCGACAGCATGAGCATGCCCGTGCCCCAGATGGTGTGGACGACCTTCTTCCCGTGGCCCGGATACCGCTTGCGGATCTTGACGATGACGTTGTTGTGAAAGACACCTTCGACCGGCATGTCCATGTCCAGGATGTCCGGCGCTACCATCTGGAGCAGCGGCAGAAAGATGCGTTCCGTCGCCTTCCCCAGGTAGGCATCCTCCTGGGGAGGCCTTCCGACGAGCGTCGCCGGATAGATCGCATCCTTCCGATGCGTGATGGCGGTGACATGAAAGACGGGGTATGCGTCTGCCTCGGAATAGTAGCCCGTATGATCCCCGAAGGGGCCTTCGATCCTGCGCTCCCCGGGGTCGACGAAGCCTTCCAGAACGAACTCAGCCTCTGCGGGCACCCGGATGTCGACGGTCTTGCAGGCGACGACCTCCAGGGGCTGCTTCCTCAGAAATCCGGCAAAGACATACTCTCCGATCGCCGGCGGCAGGGGCGCCGTCGATGCATAGATGATGGACGGGTCTCCGCCGATGGCCACGGCGACCTCCATGCGCTTCCCGACGCCCTCGTAATGCTGGTAGTGCCGGGCGCCGTCCTTGTGCTTGTGCCAGTGCATTCCCGTGGTCTGGCGGTCGTAGACCTGCATCCGGTACATACCCACATTCGTGATCTTCGTGACAGGGTCCACGGTGCAGACCATGGGGAGGGTGATGAACCTGCCGCCGTCCTTGGGCCAGCACTGCAGGACGGGGATCCGGGACAGGTCCACCTGCTCGCCCGTCAGCACGACCTCCTGACAGGGAGCCTTCTTGACGGTCTTGGGGAAAAAGTTCGACAGCTCCGCGAGCTTCGGAATCACCTGGAGCTTGTCCATGATGCCTGCGCCCGGCCCCGGGAACAGATTGGTCGGGTCCACGATCTCCCGGATGCGCTGACCGATCTCGTCCAGGCTCTGGACCTCCAGCGCCTGGCACATGCGCTCCAGGGACCCGAACGCGTTCGTCAGGACCGGGAACGTCGAGCCGGCGGGGCGCTCGAAGAGGAGGGCCTTGTTCGCGACTCCCTGCTCTTTCGACACGCGATCGGTGATCTCGGCGATCTCGAGCACCGGATCGACCTCGGCCCTGATCCTGATCAGACCGCCCTGCCGTTCGAGAAATGCGATGAGCTCCCTGATGTTCTGGTATGCCATGGAAAGTCAATAATAGCTGAACTGTCCCGGTATTTCAACGGAAAAGAATTCGGGGAGCGGACTAGGAGGACCTCTCGTACTTCTGCAGGCGGTGCCGGAACGACCGGAAGGAGAGGCCGAGGAGCTTTGCCGCCTCGGTCTTCACGCCCCCCGCCTTGTCCAGCGCCTTGAAGAGCATGGTCTTTTCGGCGGTCTGGAGCATGCACTCGAGATCGATGCCGTTCTCCGGTATGTCCAGCGGGACAATGTCCGGGGAGGGAGCGCCGGTCTTCATCGAATCAGGGATGTTGTCGAGCGTGATCGTATCCCCGGACGTGAGGATCGTCAGACGTTCGATGGTGTTTTCCAGCTCCCGGACATTGCCCGGCCACCGGTACGCCAGGAAAAGCTTCATGACATCGGGAGCGATCCGCTTCAGCTGGCTTCCGGTGGCGTACTTCCGGATAAAGTGCTCGACGAGGAGCGGTATGTCCTCTCTCCGGTCGCGCAGCGGGGGAAGCGCTACGGGGATCACGTTGAGCCGGTAGTAGAGGTCCTCACGGAACATGTTTCGCGCGACCTCCTGGACGAGGTCACGGTTCGTCGCTGCGACCACCCGGACGTCGACCTTGATGTCGGAGGTCCCTCCCACGCGACGAAGCTCCCGCTCCTGGAGCACGCGAAGCAGGTTGGTCTGCAGCGCCTGCGACGTGGAGCTGATCTCGTCCAGGAAGATGGTGCCGCCGTTCGCGGCCTCGAACAAGCCCTGCTTGTTGGCGACGGCTCCCGTGAAGGCGCCCTTCATGTATCCGAAAAGCTCGCTCTCCAGCAGCGTTTCCGGGAGAGCGCTGCAATTAACGGAAATGAACGGCTGGTTCTTCCGGGACCCCTGGGAATGAATGGCACGGGCGACCAGTTCCTTTCCCGTTCCGCTCTCGCCGGTGATGAGGACCGTGCTCCTGGTGTCCGTGACCTGGCGGATGATGGAAAAGATCCGCTGCATCGGCTCGCTTTTCCCGAGGAAGTTCTCGAATCCTGCGCGCGACTCGATCTCCCTCTTGAGCAGGAGGTTCTCCTTCCGGAGACGGCGCTTTTCCAGGGCCTTCTGGATGACCATCCTGATCTCTTCGTTCTTGAAGGGCTTCGTGATATAGTCATAGGCGCCCATCTTCATGGCATCGACCGCCGTTTCCGTCGAGGCATATGCCGTGATCATGATGACAACGGTCTCCGGGGACAGTTCCTTGACCGCACGCAGGACCTCGATGCCGTCGACCTGGCCCATCCGGACGTCCGTGATCACCAGATCGAAGATCTCGTTCTGCAGGACGTTCAGCGCCATCTCTCCGTTCGCCGCCGTGAGAACGTCGTACCCCTCCTTCCGGAGCATGATCGAGAGCATTTCGCGCATGCTCTGTTCGTCATCGACAATGAGTATCCTGTTCATGCGGTGCGCTCCGTTGCCCCTCGTCGGGATGGCTGTACGGTGGATGCCGGCAAGGACGGAAAGGCCAGCGGCAGCCGGATCGTGAACGCGGTTCCCCGCCCCTGCCGGCTCCTGACCGTGATCGTCCCGCCATGGTCCTCGACGATGCGGTACACGATGGCCAGGCCCAGTCCCGTGCCGTTCGTCTTGGTCGTGAAGAAGGGGTCAAAGATCTTGTTCAGGTGATCCGCCGCTATCCCCTTGCCCCGGTCGGCAACGACGATGATCACCTCCTCCGCGGCATCCTTCTTTCCCGGTGCTGCGGACACCGTGATTTCTCCCTGCCCATCGATCGCCTGGGCAGCGTTGATCAGCAGGTTCCAGAAGACCTGGCGAATCCGCTGGGCATCGCCCATGACCGCCGCTCCGGGTCGCAGTTCGCAGTGGACCGTGATCCCTTCATGGTACTCACGGCTGTTCCGGAGCAGGACGATGGTCTCGCGCAGGATCGCGTCCAGGTCGACCTCCTCCCGCCGGAACGGCCTCGGCCGCGCATAATCGAGGAACTCGGTGATGATGGTATTCAGCCGGTCGGTCTCGCGAAGCACGATGTCCATGAGATGCTTGCTGTCCGCCTGAAGGTGCAGTTCCTCCCGAAGCATCTGGATGGATCCGCTCAGCGATGCGAGCGGGTTCCGGATCTCGTGAGCAATGCCCGCAGCAAGGCTTCCGACCGATGCAAGCCGCTCCTGCCGCCGCATCCGTTCCTCCATCTCGATGAGCCTCGTAATATCCTGGAACGTAAGGATGATGCCGCGGACCTCTTCTCGCTCGTCCTTCAGCAGCGTTGCCGTGAATCCGAGGGTCGCCTGGATCCCGTCGTGCTTCACGACCTTTCCTTCGAAACGCACCGGCCCCGCCTTGAGCTCGTCGGTCTGGCCGAAGAGCCCTTTGATGCTTTCCCCGAATACCGTCCTCCACCGCGCCCGGATCTCCTCCAGCGGATAGCCCGTGATCTGCTCCGCAGCGTTGTTCCAGGACGTGACCTGACCCGTCATGTCCATGGTCACAATGCCGCTCCCGACGCTTCTCAGAATATGGTCGTTCATGACCCGCAGGTCCTCGAAATCGATGCTTTTTTCCCGCAGTTCCTGACGCGTTCTGCGAAGCCGCTCCGACAGATACCCGCTCAGGAACGCAACGAGATAAAAAGAAAGAATGTTGACCAGCAGGAGGAACAGGACCTGTTTGGAGGTGAAGTTCTGGCTCCGGACATAGCCAAGCAGATTGTAATACTGCATGTCGAGCATGCTGCCGTAGAGGATGCTGGCAAGGGACGCGGCAAGATAACCTCCGCGTCGGTACAGGATGATGCTTGCGGAAATGATGGTCACATGGTACAGGATCGAGAAGTTGCTGTCGATGACCCCGGTGAGCGTGACGAGCCACGAAATGAGGAGAATGTCCCCTCCGACCTGAATATACGCCAGGAGAGGGAGCTGGGGTATCGTTCGGAGCAGATACCAGTAGATGCCGGAGAGCGCAGCAACAACGCAGGCGAAATAGAACAGCCAGGTCGTCGCAAAGGGAAAGATGTGGAACTGGGATTGGAAGAGCAGGAGACCGCCGATCAGGACCGTTGCGATCACGATCCTGATCAGCATCAACCATCGTATCCGGGAGTGATACTCTTCTCTGGAGAACTCCTGTTTCACCGACGCTACTTGCCGCCCACCATGGCGCCCATCTGGAAGATTGGCATATACATGGCGATGATCACAAAGCCGACCGTTACCCCGAGGAAGACCATGAGCATGGGTTCCAGCATGGAGGTCAGCGCCGCTACGGCCGAGTCCACCTCATCATCATAAAAATCGGCGATCTTGTTCAACATATTGTCGAGGGCACCGGTCGCCTCACCGACGGCGATCATCTGGTTCACCATGGGGGGGAACACCTTTGCCTTGCTGAGCGGTTCGGCCAGCGTCTTTCCTTCGCTGACGCTCTGCCGCGTCATGAGAATCGCCTCCTCCACGACCTTGTTCCCCGCGGTCCGGGCGACGATGATGAGCCCTTCCAGGATCGGCACGCCGCTGGTCAGAAGCGTACCCAGCGTTCTGGTGAACTTGGCGACCGAGACCTTTGTGATGAGCGTCCCGGCGACAGGAATTTTCAATCCGATACTGTCCGTTGTCCGGAGACCGCTCTCGGTCTTTCGCCACTGGGTCAGGGCGACGACCGAGCCGATGAGGGAGAGCAGGAGGGCGAGCCCGCCCCACCCCTTCAGGAAATCACTGGCGGCAATGACGATGCGCGTCGGGAGCGGCAGGGCCTGCCCGGCTTCCTTGAACATTGCGGCGAGCATGGGAACGACGACGACCAGCAGCAGGGCCACAACGGCGATAGCGACGAAGAGGATGACCGAGGGATAGATCATGGCGGATTTGATCTGGCGCTTGATCCTGGCGAACTTCTCCATGTATGCGGCGAGCCGCTGCAGGATGGTGTCGAGAATGCCGCCTGCTTCGCCCGCGGCGACCATGTTGACGTAGAGATTGTCGAAGACCTTGGGATGCTTCTTGAGGGCGTCGGCGAAGGTAGCGCCGCTCTCCACGTCGGAACGGACCTGGGTAACCGTCTTTGCCAGGGTCTTATTGTCGGTCTGACTGCCCAGGATCTCCAGGCACTGAACGAGCGGGAGTCCCGCATCGATCATCGTGGCGAGCTGTCTCGTGAAAATAACGACGTCCTTGTCCGTGATCTTCTGCGCGCCGAAAGACAGCTTGATCTCCCGGGGCTTCGCGGACACATTGACCGGGACGATGTTCTGCTTCCGCAGAAGGGTCATGACCTCTTCTTTGCTGGCCGCAGCTATCTCGCCCTTCTGGATGCTGCCCTGCCGGGTCTTCCCTTCCCAGAGAAATACGGTCGTCGCCATCATTCACCTCGTGGATCAGCGATTGTCTGCACGGCGGTCACTGCTGCTCATCGGGGATTCCCTATCGGTATTCCTTGGGCGCGACCTGACTCGCCGCGAGCCCGGAACGGCTCAGCATCTGGATCAGCTCTTCGGCATTGGAGGACCTGCCGATACAATCCTCGTAGGTAATGTGCTTCTTGATATAGAGATCATAGAGGGACTGATTGAGCGTCTGCATGCCGAACTTTGTCTGTCCCGTCTGCATGATCGAATAGATCTGGTGGATCTTATCCTCGCGGATCAGGTTCCGGATGGCGGAATTGGGGATCATGACCTCGAGCGCGAGCACGCGGCCTCCGCCGATTTTGGGGATCAACTGCTGGGAGACCACGCCTTCCAGCACGAACGACAGCTGGGCACGGACCTGCGATTGCTGATGGGGGGGGAATACATCGATGACGCGGTTCATCGTCTGAGCCGCGGAGTTCGTATGGAGCGTCGCGAAGGTCAGATGTCCTGTCTCGGCGATGGTCAATGCCGCCTCGATGGTCTCCAGGTCCCGCATCTCGCCGACGAGCACGACATCCGGGTCCTGCCGGAGAATATATTTGAGGGCGTCTTTGAAGGACTTGGTGTCCGCGTTCACTTCGCGCTGATTGACCAGACATTTTTTGTGCGGATGGAGATACTCGATGGGGTCTTCGATGGTGATGATGTGCTCTTGACGCTCCTGATTGATCTTATCGATCATCGAGGCCAGCGTGGTCGACTTTCCGCTTCCCGTCGGTCCGGTGACCAGGACAAGGCCGCGCGGCTTCTTGCAGAGGTCCGAAACGATGTCCGGCAGGCCGAGCTCCTGGAACGTGCGGATCTTGAACGGGATCGTACGGATGGCCGTTGCCACGGCCCCGCGCTGCACGAAGATGTTCGCGCGGAACCGCGAGAGATTCTTGACGCCGAAGGAAAGATCAAGCTCGTTGTTCTCCTCGAACTTGTGCTTCTGGGCATCCGTCAGGATGCTGTAGCACAGGTCCTTCGTTTGTGTCGCCGTCAGCGATTCGAGACCGGGTATCGGCTTCATCTTTCCATCTACCCGTATGGAGGGAGGAAGGCCGGTCGTGATATGCAGGTCCGATGCGCCCTTTTCAATCATGTACTTCAGCAGGTCATGCAGGTTAGCCATGCGTTTTCCTTATGCGAATATGATAGAGTTCGGCCTTTGTGAAGCTATGACATTTGCTGGCTGTCCGGGAACGTGGTTTCAAGCACTTCGTCGAGCGAGGTCAGCCCCTCTTTGATCTTGAGCAGTCCGCTCGCTCGGAGCGTCTTCATGCCGACCGCCATGGCCTGTTTCTTGATATCCAGGACCGATGCTCCCTGCAGGATCAACTCCTTGATCTCATCCTTGATCGGCATGACCTCGTAGAGGGCCACTCTGCCCTTGAACCCGGTGCTGTTGCAGATGTCGCAGCCCTTGCCTTTATAGGGAACGATGGAGGAAGCATCCTCCGGGGTGAAACCCGCGTCCAGGAGCACCTGGGGCGGCACTTTCTCGGGTTGTTTGCAGTTCTGGCAGACCTTGCGGACGAGGCGTTGTGCCAGGATGATAACGACGGCCGATGAGACGAGAAACGGCTCGACACCCATGTTCAGAAGCCGGTTGATCGTACTGGGAGCATCGTTGGTATGGAGGGTGGAAAGCACCAGATGCCCGGTAAGGGCGGCCTTTACGCCGATCTCAGCCGTCTCATAGTCGCGGATCTCACCCACCATGATCACATCCGGGTCCTGCCTCAGGAACGACCGGAGCGCAGCTGCGAAGTTCAGTCCGATATCATCCTTCATCTGTACCTGGTTGATGCCGGCGAGATTGAACTCTACCGGGTCCTCCGCGGTCATGATGTTCGTGTCTTCCTTGTTCAGCTCGGAGAGCGCCGAATAGAGTGTCGTGGTCTTGCCGGACCCCGTCGGCCCCGTCACGAGGACCATGCCATAGGGCTTGTCCAACGCCTCCTTGAAATCCTTCAGCTGGTCCACGCCGAAACCCAGCTTGGTCATGTCGAGCTGCAGATTGGATTTGTCCAGCAGCCGAAGGACGCACTTCTCTCCAAACAGGGTCGGCAGGACGGAGACGCGGAAATCCATCGTCTTCTTCCCGCCCATCTTGAGCTTGATGCGACCGTCCTGCGGAAGCCGGCGTTCGGCGATGTCCAACGACGACATGATCTTCACGCGGGAAGTAACGGCGTTCTTGATCTTGAGGGGAAGACCCATGACCGTGTGGAGAGACCCGTCGAGCCGGTAGCGCACGCGGAAGCTTTTCTCATAGGGCTCGATGTGGATGTCGCTCACTCCCATCTTCGCAGCTCGCAGCAGGATGCCGTTCACCAGTTTCACGATGGGCGCATCGACCTCCCCCATGCCCTGGTCCTGCTGCTCTTCGACGACCTCGAGGTCGTCGACGGCGCCGGATACGAGGTTGTCGAAATCGTCCACATCCACGATACCCGTGTTCTCCAGGATGTCTTCGGGCTCCTCCTGAGTGATCCCGTCGAGACTGTAGTCCTTGGCGTCGAAGGTAAGCTTCTTCTCCTGCACCGTCGCGGGCGCTCCCGCTGCGCTGGTCTGGACCGGCGCGCCCGTCTTGGAGGAAACAAGGGACTTTGCACCGCCGTAATGCTTCTTGATGGCTTCGATGATCGCGCCCTCCGTGGCGACCACGGCCTCGACGTTGTACCCCGTCATGAACTTGATATCGTCGATCGCGAAGATGTTCGACGGGTCCACCATGGCGATGGTGATCGTTGCGCCCGTGCGGTTAATGGGCATAATGCGGTATTTTTGCGCCACATCGGGGGGAATGTGCTTGATGACAGCAGGATTGATCTGGAATTTGCTCAGGTCTACATAGGGAACACCATACTGCTTGCTCAGGAAGGCCATGAGCTTGTCTTCCTGAACGAAGCCAAGCTTTACCAGGATCGAACCGAGCCTGCCCCCCTCGATTTTCTGGGTGGAGAGCGCCTTCTTGAGCTGTTCATCCGAGATGAGGCCCGAGGAAACCAGCATCGCACCGAGCCTTCCTGACATTGCCATAGGAACTCCTTCTCCACTCCTGATTTGATCTGAATGTAATAATACTGAAAGCTCCCGTATCTGTCAAGCATCGTCCTGATTTTCCTGTCATTTTAGACCACGGGGCATCTGGCGCATGAGCATTTTTTTCATCACCGGCACAGGCGCCCGCCGGCCCGACCAGATCTCGAATGCGATGACCCCCTGATAGAGCAGCATGCCGATGCCGGACAGCGTTGAGGCTCCCCGGGTCTTGGCGGCCTTCAGCAGTCCTGTCAACGGAGGATTGTAGACAAGATCGCAGACGAGCTGGCCGGCGCGGATGCACTCGCGGGGAACCGGCAAGGGATCGGTCTTTTTGAGACCCAGGGGCGTTGCATTGACGACGCAGGGTGCGACATCCATCGCTTGAGCAAGCTTGGCGATTTTCACCGCAACGGTCCGCGCCGTCGTCCGTTCACGGATGTCCTTTGCCAGCCGCACGGCTTTCTCGTGATCCGTGTCGCTCACCATGATTTCCCCGGCTCCGGCGAGGGCGAGACTGAAACCCACCGCACGCGCAGCGCCACCGGATCCGATGATGAGGACCGTCTTCCCTTTCGGACGGAATGCTGTTTCCTCCCGGAGGGAGCGCAGGAAGCCCCGTCCGTCCGTGTTGTGGCCGATGAGCCTGCCGTCCCTGACCGCAATCGTGTTCACGGCCCTGATGAGCCGGGCGTCCTCGGTAAGTTCGTCCAGCAGCGGGATGACCTTCTCCTTGTGGGGAACAGTGATGTTAAGCCCCCGGATCCCCAAGGGGAGGACTCCCCGAACAGCCTCGGCAAGTCTGTCCGGAGACACGGCAAAGGGAACATAACAGGCATCCATGCCAACATGAGCAAATGCCGCATTGTGCATGCCAGGTGAAAACGTGTGTTCTACCGGATATCCGAAAATACCGTAAACTTCCGTTTTTCCCGAAATCATACGTTCCTCCCCTGATGACCAAGCGACAGAAGGGTCTGGCGGAGATCGCGGAAATCTCCCACCGGTATGACCCGGACGCCGACCGACCGCTCAAGGTCGGCTACCGTCATGTCATCCAGGAATATGCCCTGATCGTCCTTCAGGGCATTCGCGGGGATCAGAAGGCAGGAGCCGAGCCGCTTGCCGCGCGCGGCCCGAAGGATGTCCCGGCCCGTAAGCAGCCCCGCAACGGTCACACCGGGTCCGAAGAAGGTGTTCGGCACGGTCAAGACACGGACCCGGACAGGAGAGCCGGTCAGCAGTTTCGCGAGCGAGGACCGGAGGAAAGGCCCGAACGATGTTCCCGTAACGGCCGTGACGGTCGCCGGTGATATGCGTTGAGGCAATCGGACGCGGCGTGCTTCACGCAGGAAGTCCGCCACCATGCCAACGCCGTTCTCGATCTGGGGAAAGTCCTCGTAGAACGCAGCCGGCGGGACCGCAAGTCCCGCTTGTAGGTACAATTCGTCCGACGCGAAGACCAGCCGCGTCCCGAACCGTCTCCGAAAGCGCCTGCCCAAGTGATCGATCAGTTCGATGACCTTCCGGGCCTCGCTGCGACGGAACGACCGGAGCGGGAACAGGCCTTTCCGGTGTGCCGTGAGGCCCACGGGCACGATAGCAATGGACCGGACAGACGGGAACAACAACGCCAGGTCCTCGATGGTCCTGACGAGACGACTCCCGTCATTGATCCCAGGACAGAGGACGACCTGCGTATGCATCCTAATGCCGCCGGATGCAAGACGTCGCATCTGCCGCAGGATGTCCGGTGCCGCAGCATTTCGCAGAAGTCGTGTGCGGTCGCCAGGATCTGTCGCGTGAACAGAAATATACAGCGGACTGAGCCGCTGATCGAAGATCCGCTGCCAGTCCTCGTCACGGAGGTTGGTGAGGGTTATATAATTCCCGAAGAGGAACGATGCGCGATAATCATCATCCTTGACGGAAAGGCTCGGTCGACAACCGCGCGGCATCTGGTCCACGAAGCAAAAGACGCACTTGTTCCTGCATTGTCTGATCGTAATAGGGGGAAATTCGAGGCCAAGCGGCTCGCCCGGCAGGCGCGCGACAAGGATGGTACGTGACCTGCCGCCTGTCGTGCGGAGTTGCACGGTATTCCGCTCGTCCCCGGCCAGGAACTGAAAATCGAGGGTGTCACGGACCTCACGGCCGTTGACCGCGATGATGCGATCACCCGGACGGATTCCTGCACGGGCAGCTGCGCTCTCCTGCTGTACTGCGGCGACCTCGATCAATCAAGCAACCTTCTTGCTGGCGAACATGAAGTCCACATACCCGTTGATCTGGGTCCTCGCCTCGTCGGACACCTGCCGGTATTTGCGTAGCATCATGATCTCTTCCATGGAAAGGATCTTTTCCAGATAGTTGATCTGTTCCTCGGACAGCGGATATTTGCGTTTCCCGCGGCGATACTTCGTCGTGGAAGGAGAAAGGAAGAACCCCTTCACTTCCGAAGGAACCTTTTCTTGATGCGCCGACAGGATCAGAACCGACTTGTCAAGACCGAGCTTGTTGGCGATCATCATCAGGGTCTTGTCCTTGGGAATATGCCCTTTGTTGATCGTCACGCGCAGTAGTTCCGGGCTGATGCCGAGCACCTTGGAGGCATCCTTGAGGTTCTTGAAGCCCTTTTTCTCCAGCGCCTGCCTGATCATGTCTGATATCTTCATACCAAACCTCCCTCAAATAGGAAAAATACGTTTATGCAATCAATTGCTGTTACGCCATGAGCTTCATCCCCCGCTGGATGTACTGCACCCCCGACGCGATCGTCACGCCGGCAGTCACCCAAT
>Ga0316622_100002584_pt1 | contig 12594 bp, 9 predicted proteins | sample OWC_Aug_OW2_C1_D_FD_207646 | JGI IMG/M metagenome (GOLD analysis project Ga0316622, IMG submission 207646) | Wetland soil microbial communities from Old Woman Creek delta, Ohio, United States - OWC_Aug_OW2_C1_D5_C | ecosystem: Environmental > Terrestrial > Soil > Wetlands | place: USA: Ohio... | reverse complement strand
CGCGGGACGCGGAGCGCGTCGGGCTTCGGCGCTCCCGTCGGCGCGGCCGCGTCGTCGATCCAGCCGCTCCGCCCCGTCTCGAGCGAGCGGAGCGCCTTTCCGAACGACTCGGAGAAGGTGCGGCCGAGGGCCATCACCTCGCCGACGGACTTCATCTGGACCCCGAGGGTCGAGGACGCCCCGGGGAATTTCTCGAACGTGAAGCGGGGCACCTTCACGACGACGTAGTCGAGGGTCGGCTCGAAGCAGGCCGGCGTCTTCTTCGTGATGTCGTTCGGGATCTCGTCGAGGCGGAAGCCCACGGCGAGGAGCGCCGCGATCTTGGCGATCGGGAAGCCGGTCGCCTTCGAGGCGAGCGCCGAGGAGCGCGAAACCCGGGGGTTCATCTCGATGACGATCCGGCGCCCCGACGTCGGCTCGACCGCGAACTGGATGTTCGAGCCCCCCGTGGCCACCCCGACGGCCCGGATGACCTTCCGGGCGTCGTCCCGCATCGCCTGGTACTCGACGTCGGAGAGGGTCATCTGCGGAGCGATCGTGATCGAGTCCCCCGTGTGGACCCCCATCGGGTCGAGGTTCTCGATCGAGCAGACGACGACGAAGGTGTCGGCCACGTCGCGCATGACCTCGAGCTCGAACTCCTTCCACCCGAGGACCGACTCCTCGACGAGGACCTCGTGGACGGGAGAAAGGGTCAGGCCGCGCTTGACGATCGCCTCGAAGTCGTCGACGTTGAAGGCGATGCCGCCCCCCGTCCCTCCGAGCGTGAAGGAGGGGCGGATGACGACCGGGAAGCCGAAGGGACGCGCCACGGCCCGGGCCTCGTCGAGGCTCTTCGCGAGCCCCGAGCGGAGAACGCAGACCCCCGCCTCCTCCATCGCTTTCTTGAAGAGGAGGCGGTCCTCGCCCAGCTTCACCGACCGGACGGACGCCCCGAGGGTCTCGACGCCGTGCTTCGCGAGGACCCCCGCCTCGTCGAGGGCCACGGCGAGGTTCAGGGCCGTCTGCCCGCCGACGGTCGGGAGGAGGGCGTCGGGCTTCTCGCGGGCGATGATCGCCGCCACCGTGTCGCGGTCCAGCGGCTCGATGTACGTCGCGTCGGCGAACTCCGGGTCGGTCATGATCGTCGCCGGGTTCGAGTTGACGAGGACGACCCGATACCCTTGCTCGCGGAGGACGCGGCAGGCCTGCGTTCCGGAGTAGTCGAACTCGCACGCCTGCCCGATGACGATCGGGCCGGACCCGAGGACGAGGATCGACTTGAGGTCCGTCCGCTTCGGCATGGCCGCGGGGAGTTTACGGGAAGGAGGCCCGCGGAAGGCCGTCAGCCGCGGCCGAGCTTGCCCAGCATCGCGAGCCCCTGGGAGATCAGATCCTCATGCCCCTGGGGCACCTCCCCCTGCGGCGTCATCTGGTCGATGAGCCGGGGGAGCATCTCCGCGAGGCCCGAGCTCGCCGTTCCCGCCGGAAGGCCCAGCTTCGCCGCCAGCTCGCCGAGGTTCGCACCGCCGAGGGCGCTGCCGGTGAGGCTGCCGAGGATTCCGTCGAACAGACCCATGCTTCTCTCCTTGTCTTCTCTGCTCCGAGCCCCGGGGGCGAGTCTTTCACGGACCCTCCTTCCGGAGAAGGTCGGACCGGATCCAGCCGACCCGGTTGTCGGGAAGCCGGACGAAGACCCAGCCGTCCCTCTCTTCGAGGCCGATGACGCGCGTGTTCTTCGCCAGGCGGCCGAGGACGAGAGACTTCGTCGACGGGTCGTCGCGGAGCTGCGTCTTGTCCCCCTTCACGACCCAGGTCGCCCGGGTGTCGGGGGCGTGGGGGGCGGGCGCGAGGTCGGCCTCGGCCGCGGCCGCCGGAGCGGGCGCGGGGGGCGGGGCCGAGGCGCAAGCCGTGGCGAGCGCGGCGAGGAGAAGGACGGGCAGGGCCGTCTGCGGGCGCGGATTCACTTCGCTTCTCCCTCCGAGGCTCCGAGCGCCTTGAGGAGGAAGGCCTGGACGTCGGCCGCCTCCTCGATCTGCTTCGCCGTCGGCTTCCCGGCGCCGTGTCCCGCCTTCGTCTCGATCCGGATCAGGATCGGCGCGTCTCCGCCCTGGGCCGCCTGAAGGGCGGCCGTGTACTTGAAGGAGTGGGCCGGGACGACGCGGTCGTCGTGGTCCGCCGTGACGGCGAGGACGGCGGGGTACTTCCCCCCCGTCCGGATGTTGTGGAGAGGCGAGTAGGGATAGATCCACTCGAAGGCCTCGGGGTCGTCCGGCGAGCCGTATTCGGAGACCCACGCCCATCCGATCGTGAACTTGTGGAAGCGGAGCATGTCCATCACGCCGACCGCCGGGACCGCCGCGCCGAAGAGGTCGGGCCTCTGGTTCAGGACGGCGCCGACGAGGAGGCCCCCGTTCGACCCCCCGACGATCCCGAGGCGCGCGGGAGCCGTCCATCCGTTCGCGACGAGCCACTCCGCCGCGGCGATGAAGTCGTCGAAGACGTTCTGCTTCTTCGCGAGCATTCCCGCCTCGTGCCACTCCTCGCCGTACTCCGAGCCGCCGCGGATCGAGGGCTGGGCGTAGAGGCCGCCCCTCTCGAGCCACGCGATCCGGCCGGCCGAGAAGGAGGGGCCGAGGGCCGCGTTGAAGCCTCCGTAGCCGTAGAGGTACGTCGGGTTCGTTCCGTCCGCCTTCATCCCCGTCCGGCGGACGAGGAACATCGGGATCCTCGTCCCGTCCTTGCCGGTGTAGAAGACCCGCTTCGTCTCGAAAGCGGCCGCGTCGAAGTCGACCTTCGGCTTCCGGAAGACGGAGCTCGTACCGGAGGCGAAGTCGTAACGGAAGACCGCCGTCGGGTGGGTGAACGAAGTGAAGGTGTAGAAGGTCTCGCCGTCGGTCCGCTTCCCGGTGAAGCCACCGAGGAGGCCGAGCGTCGGGAGCGGAATCGGCCGCTCGGGCTTCCCGGCGAGGGAGTAGATCCGCGCCTCCTCGGCGGCGTCCTTCATGAAGACGACGACGAGGCGGTCGGCGAGGATCCGGACGGCGGAGATCGTGTCCGGAGACTGCGGGACGACGTCCCGGAGGACCGGCTTCGCCTTCGGGTCGGCCGCGAGGGCCTTCTCGAAGGCCTCGAGGTCGACCGTGACGACGCGGCCGCGGGGAGCGTCCCGGTCGGTCGAGACGTAGAAGAGGGTCCCGACGTTGTCGACGACCTCGTACCGCGCGTCGAAGTCGTCGAAGAGCTTCACGAAGGGGGCGCCGGGCCGGGACAGGTCGCGGACGTGGACCCGGTTGCGCCGGTCGGTCCCCTTCCAGAGCCCCACGACGAGGTACCGGCCGTCGTCGCTGACGGTGGCGCCGAAGCCGAGCTCCGGGTCGTCCGGGCGCTCGTAGACCAGGAGATCCTCCGACTGCGGCGTCCCGAGCCGGTGGTAGAAGAGCTTCTGGTTCTTGTTGACGGCGTTCCGCTCCTCGCCCGGCTTCGGCGCGTCGTAGCGGGAGTAGTAGAAGCCCTTCCCGTCCTTCGTCCAGGCGGCTCCCGAGAACTTGACCCACGAGAGGAGGTCGCCGGTCTCCTTCCCCGTGGCCACGTCGAGGACCCGCCACTCGGTCCAGTCGGAGCCGGCGGCCGAGAGGCCGTAGGCGAGGCGGGTCCCGTCGTGCGAGACGGCGTATCCGGCGAGGGCCAACGTGCCGTCGGGGCTCAGGGCGTTCGGGTCGAGGAGGACGCGGGGGGTCCCGCCCGCCTTCGGGAGGACGCAGAGGACGGCCTGGTTCTGGAGGCCGTCGTTCTTCTCGAAGAAGTAGGAGCTCCCCTCGGCGAAGGGGGCGCTGCACCGCTCGTAGTTCCAGAGCTGCGTCAGCCGCTCGCGGAGCTTCGGCCGTTCGGGGACCGCGGCCAGCCAACCCTCCGTCACCCGGTTCTCCGCCTCGATCCACCTCCGCGTCTCGGGCGAGTCGGGATCCTCGAGCGGGCGGTAGGGATCGGCGACTCTCGTCCCGTGGTAGACCTCCGCCGCGTCGGAGGTGGGCGCCTTCGGGTAGGCGTGGCGCGGGAGCGCCGCCGATGCGGAGGCCGCGGCGCCGGGGAGGAGCGCGATCGAGGCGGGGAAGAGGGCGTTGGCGGGGGGCGCTGGGGCCATCGGCGCGGGATCCTAGCGTGAGGCGCGGGCCTGTACCATTGGGCCCCCATGAGAAAGCGGGTCTCCGTCCACAAATTCGGAGGAACGTCCCTCGGGGACGCCGAGCGGATCCTCCGGGCCGCCGACCTCCTCCGCAGGGCCGCCCGCCGCGGGCCGACGGTCGCGGTCGCCTCCGCGATGGGCGGGGTCACGGACCAGCTGCTTGCGGCCGCGCGCGATGCCGAGGCGGGGCGGCCGGGGGCCGCGCGCGAGATCGTCGAGCGGCTCCGCCAGCGGCACGAGGAGACGGCCCGTGCCCTCTCCCGCGCCACGGGGGCGCGGGTCAGGTTCGACGCCCGGCCGCTCGAGGAGCTGCTCACGGCGCTCTCCGGCGTCGCCCTCCTTCGCGAGCGGTCGCCCCGCGTCACCGACCTCGTCGCCTCCTTCGGCGAGCGCCTCTCGGCGCCGATCCTCGCGGCGGCGCTCTCCGCGCGGGGCGTCCCGTCCGTGGCCGTCGACGCCCGGAGAATGCTCGTGACCGACGAGGCGCACGGCGCCGCGACGTGCGATCGCGCCCGGAGCGATCCCCGGATCCGGCGCCTTCTCTCGCCCAGGCTCCGGAAGGGGATCGTCCCCGTCGTGACCGGCTTCATCGCGAAGAGCCCCCGGGGCGAGACGACGACGCTCGGCCGCTCCGGCTCGGACACGACCGCCGCCCTCCTCGGCGCGGCGCTCCGCGCCCGCGAGGTCGTCATCTGGACCGACGTGGACGGCGTCCTCTCCGCCGACCCCCGAATGGTGAAGGACGCCCGGCTTCTGCCGCGCCTCTCCTACCGCGAGGCGGCCGAGATGACCTACTTCGGGGCGAAGGTCCTCCACTTCCCGGCGGTCATCCCGGCCATCGCGGCGGGAATCCCCCTCGTCATCCGCAACTCCTTCCGGCCCGGGACGCCGGGGACGACGATCGCGGCGAAGGGAGACGGCCGGACCGGGATCCGGGCCGTGACGGCGATCCCGGGAATGTGCCTCCTCTCGCTCGACGGACGGGGGATGACGGGCGTTCCCGGCATCGCGGCCCGAGTCTTCGGCGCGACGGCCCGCCTCGGAGTGTCGGTCGTCATGTTCTCGCAGGCCTCCTCGGAGCAGAACATCGCCCTCGTCGTCCCCGAGGCGGACCGGGCGCGGACCGTGACCGCGCTCGAGCACGAGTTCCGGTACGAGAGGCTCTCGGGGGCCATCGACGGCGTCACGGCGCGCTCGCCGGTCGCCGTCGTAGCCGCAGTGGGGGAGGGGATGCGCGGCACACCCGGCATCGCGGCGAAGGTCTTCGCGGCGGTCGCCCGCGCCAGGGTCAACGTCGAGGCGATCGCGCAGGGCTCGTCGGAGTGCAACATCTCCTTCGCGGTCGACGACGCCCGGCGCGTCGCGGCCGTCCGGGCGCTCCACCGGGTCGCGTCTTGAAGTCCGTCACCGTCTTCGCCCCCGCCTCCGTCGCCAACTTCGGCGTTGGCTTCGACGCTCTCGGGGCGGCGCTGGACGGTCCGGGCGACACCGTGACGGCCCGGCTCGTCCCGGGGAGGGGTGTCCGCCTCGTCTCCGTCGAGGGGGACGGCGGCCGCCTTCCGCGGGAGGCCCGGCGCAACACGGCGTGCGTGGCGGCCTCCGCCGTCCTTTCGGAGTTCGCGGGGAGGGAACGGCGGGGGGTCGAACTCTCCCTGGTGAAGGGGCTTCCCCTCTCGAGCGGGCTCGGCTCGTCCGCCGCGTCGGCGGCCGCCGGCGCGTATGCGACGGCGCTTCTCCTCGGTGTCCGCGACCGCACGAAGCTCCTCCGCGCCGTCCTCCTCGCCGAGCATGCGGCCGACGGCGGATGGCACGGAGACAACGCTTTCGCGTCGCTCCTCGGCGGCCTGAGGCTCGTTCCCTCGTCGGATCCCGAAGGACCGCTCGTGGCGATGCCCCTTCCGGTGACGCCCCGCCTCCGGCTCGTCCTCGTCCATCCGGCGCTGGAGATCCCGACGCGGCGGGCCCGGGCCGTCCTGCCGCGCAGAGTCCCGCTGGCCGACCACGTCCGGCATGCGGCCGCCTTTGCGGGGCTCGTCGCAGCCCTCGCCGCAGGGGACCTCCGGGCGGCGGGGCGCTTCGTCGGTTCGGACACCCTCGTCGAGCCGGCCCGGGCGCCGCTCGTCCCGGGCTACGCCGCTCTCCGCGCCTCGATGGAGGAAGCCGGGGCCTTCGGCGTCGCCCTGGCGGGGGCCGGACCGTCGCTGATGGCTCTGGCCGCGCCAGGCGACGCGGCCCGGCGCGTCGCCGCCGCGGCGGAAGCCGCCTTCCGGCGCGCGGGAATCTCCGCCTCGGCGCGGGTCCACCGCGTCGACCCCCGCGGCGCGCGGATCGTCCGGGCCGGGCCCCCCGGAAGATGAGGCTCGCGCCCGGAGCCGGGGCTTTGCGAAGATAGGCGGAGTGGCCGAGCGAAAGTCGTCCGAGACGATCCCGTCCTTCGCCTTCGAGATGCTCCGAAGGGTCCTTCGCGACCTTCCCGCGGGGATCCTCCTCGTCGGACCCGACGGCCGGATCCGGCTCGTGAACCAGACGGCGTCGGAGCTGCTCGGCTTCCGCGAGCAGGAGCTGGTCGGCCGCCCGGTCCTCTCCGGCGACTGGAGCCTCGTCCGCGACGACGGTCAGCCGTTCGAGCCGGGGCAGTCGCCGCTCGTCAAGGCGCTGAACGAGCGGGTCGCCGTCCGGAACGTCGTCGTCGGCGTCCCGCGCGGGGAGCGGACGACCTGGCTCCTCATGAACGCGGAGCCCGAGCTGACGCCCGACGGCGAGCTCTCGCAGGTCATCTGCAGCTTCCTCGACGTCACGGAGGGGCGGCGGGCGGAGGAGGAGATCGAGCACCTCGCCTACCACGACTCCCTCACGGGCCTCCCGAACCGGCTCCTCTTCGCGGACCGGATCGAAGTCGCCCTCTCGAAGGCGCGCTACTCGCGCGAGCCGCTGATGGTCCTCGTCGTCGATCTCGACCGCTTCAAGCTGATCAACGACAGCCTCGGTCACAAGGCGGGGGACGCCCTCCTCCAGCAGACCGGGGCGCGCCTCCGGCACTGCATCCAGGAGGGGGACACGGTCGCCCGGCTCGGGGGGGACCAGTTCCTCGTCCTGATGCCCCGCATCGGCTCGACGTCGGCGATCCCGACGATCGGCGAGCGGATCCTCGGGGCGATCCGCCGCCCGTTCCACATCGACGGGCGTGAGCTGTTCGTGACGGCCTCCATCGGCGTCAGCCTCTTTCCGGACGACGGCGACGACGTCCAGACGCTCCTCCAGTGCGCCGACACGGCGATGAACCGGGTCAAGCGCGAGGGGCGCGACGCGTTCATGCTCTACCGCCCCGACATGAATGCGCGGGCGCGGGAGCGGATGAAGCTGGAGACGGCGCTCCGCCGCGCCCTCGAGCGGACGGAGTTCCACCTCAACTACCAGCCGCAGATCGACCTCCTGACGGGGCGGATCGTCGGCGCCGAAGCGCTCCTCAGGTGGCGGCGCGGCGACAAGGTCGTCGTGCCCCCCTCGGACTTCATCTCGATCCTCGAGGAGACCGGGCTGATCGTCTCGATCGGCGAGTGGGTCCTCCGGACCGCCTGCGCGCAGGTGAAGGAGTGGCACGGCGCCGGCTACGGCCACGTCCGCCTCGCGGTCAACCTCTCGGCGCGGCAGTTCCAGCATGCGAGTCTCGTCGACGCCGTCCGGAGGATCCTCGCCGAGACCGGCCTCCCCCCGCCCTCCCTCCTCCTCGAGATCACCGAGAGTGTCGCGATGGAGCGCGCGGCCGGCAGCCTCGCGAAGCTGGCGGAGCTGAAGGGACTGGGGGTCCAGATGGCGCTCGACGACTTCGGGACCGGCTACTCGTCGCTCGCCTACCTGAAGCGCTTTCCGATCGACGTCCTGAAGATCGACCAGAGCTTCGTGCGGGGCGTCGAGTTCGACCCGAAGGACGCGGCGCTCGGCGCGACGGCGATCGCGATGGCCCACGGGCTGGGCCTCCGCGTCATCGCCGAGGGAGTGGAGACCGAAGGACAGCGGGAGTTCCTCGTCCGGCAGCGCTGCGACGAGATCCAGGGCTTTCTCGTTTCGAGGCCGCTCGCCCCCGAGGCGTTCCGGAAGCTGCTCGGATGACCTCCTCCGCCGCGGCCGCCTCGTTCCGCTGCCTCGCCTGCGGCGCGCCGGCTTCTCTCTCGCAGACGGCCTCCGACTGCCCGGCCTGCGGCGGCCTTCTGGAAGTCCAGGCGGACCTCCGGGCCTTTGGCCGGTCGGGCGCCGAGTGGCGCGACCTGTTCGACCGGCGCCGCGCCGCGCTTCCCTCCGAAGCGAGCCCTCCCTTCCAGTCGAGCGGGGTCTGGCGCTTTCGGGAGCACGTCCTCCCCGATCTCCCCGAGCGCGAGATCGTCTCGAAGCCCGAGGGGGCGACGCGCCTCTACCCGGGGCGGGCGCTCGGGGACGAGCTCGGCCTTTCGCGCCTCTTCGTCAAGCACGAGGGGGAGAACCCGACCCTTTCCTTCAAGGACCGCGGGATGACGGCCGGAGTGTCGTGGGCGCGGCATCTCGGCCTCCGCGACGTCGCGTGCGCCTCGACGGGCGACACCTCGGCGGCGCTCGCCGCCTATGCGGCCGAGGTCCCCGGGATGCGGGCCATCGTCCTCCTCCCGCACGCGAAGATCACGGACGAACAGCTCTCGCAGGCGCTCCATTCGGGAGCCGTGACGCTCGGCCTGGACACCGACTTCGACGGCTGCATGCGGATCGTGACGGAGCTGACGCGCGTCCGGCCGATCTATCTGCTCAACTCCCGGAACTCCGTCCGGATCGAGGGACAGAAGACGATCGGCTTCGAGGCGATCCAGGATCTCGGCTGGGAGGTCCCCGACTGGTTCGTCGTCCCCGTCGGGAACGCCGGGAACATCTCGGCCATCGGCAAGGGGCTCCGCGAGTGGCTGGAGCTCGGGATCCTCGGGAAGAAGCCGCGGCTCGGGGGGATCCAGGCCGAGGCGGCCGACCCGTTCTACCGCTCCTTCGAAACCGGGTTCCGGGAGCGGATCACGCGCGTCGCGGGCGACACGGCGGCCTCGGCCATCCGGATCGGGGCTCCCGTCTCGCATCCGAAGGCCGAGCGGGAGATCCGGTTCTTCGACGGCGTCGTGGCGCGCGTCTCCGAGGAGGAGCTCCTCGACGCCGGTGCCCTCGCGAACCGGCACGGCCTTGCGATCTGCCCGAACTCGGCGGTGGCCCTCGCGGGCGCGGCGAAACTGCGCGAAAGAGGTGTCATCCGGAAAGACGATCTCGTCGTCGTCGTGGCCACCGCCCACGCCCTGAAGTTCGCCGGGACGGCCGCCGCGTACCACCGGAGCGGGGCGCGGCTCGCGAATCCGTTGCGGCGCCTGCCGGCGACGCTGGACGCGGTGCTGGGGGCGCTGGGGACCTAGACCGGCTCAGCCTTGCCCGGCGTCCGTGGCGCTCCGGATCAGCATGAGCGTCGTCGTGCCGATCTCGAACTCGGTCCGGTTCTCGATCTCGACGCGGGTGACCCGCTGGTCGCCGATCCAGGTGCCGTTCGTCGAGCCCAGGTCGACGAGGAAGACCTTGTCGTCGAGCACCTCGATGGCCGCGTGCTGCCGCGAGCACTGGATGTCGCCGACGACGATGTCGGCCTGCGCCCGGCCGATGACGACCTTCGGCTTCGAGATCTCGAAGATGCGGCCTGCCTCGGGCCCCGCGATGCAGGCGAGCGAGAAGCGGAAGCCCGCAGGGAGGCGAAGCCTCCGGTCGAGCCCGGCGGGCTCCACCGCGCTTCCGCGCTCGGTCGTGGCGACTTTCGCGAATCCCGGCGGAGGGGCCGTGGCGTCGGGCGCGGGAGCCGAGGCGAGGGGCGCCGGCGGCGGAATGACCGGAACGGCGCGCGCCGGGGCGCCGGGCATCGCCCGACGCCGCTTGCTCGCCTCCGTCAGAGCCGTCTCGTCGAGGGCGAAGTCGTCCGGTCCCGGGAGGGCCGCTCCCCGCACCCCGGCGGGGGGAGCAGGCCGCGTTGTCGGAGGCGCCGGCGCGGGAGCCGCGGTGCCGCCTCCGGGGAGAGGATTCGCGATCTCGAAAACGATGGAGCAGCGCGTGCACCGGATCTTCTTCTTCAGGGCCCCCGCGAAGCGGCTCTCGTCGTAGTTGTAGCGGGCCTGACAAGAAGGACACTGGATGGTCAAGGGCGCTCTCTCTTCCCCTGTGGGCTCGTGAGGATGCGCCTTGATTAGAACGCGGGGCGCGCCGTTCAGCAAGCCGCTCCCGCCCGGGCGGCCCGCTGCCAGAGGCGGGGAACGGCCTCGAGGAGCCGGTCGATCTCCTCCGGGCGGGTCGTGGCGCCGAAAGAGAAGCGGAGGGTGGCGCGCGCCGCGTCGGGCGTGAGCCCCATGGCGGCGAGGACGGGGCTCGGCTTCGAGGTTCCGCTCGCGCAGGCCGATCCGCTCGACGCGGCGATCCCCTCGAGATCGAGAGCGGCGAGGAGAACCTCACCCGGGACGCCGGGGAAGACGGCCGACGTGGCCGTCGGCAGCCGGACCGTCCTTGGGCCTCTCGTTCCGTTCACGCGGAGGCCCGGTATGGCCTCGAGAAGGCCGGCCTCGAACCGGTCCCGAAGGGCGCCGAGGCGCGCCGCCTCCGCCTCCAGCCGGGAGGCGGCGAGACGGATCGCGGTGCCGAGGCCGACGAGGGCCGGGACATTCTCGGTCCCGGCGCGCCGCCCCTTCTCCTGTCCCCCCCCGGTGGCGAGGGGGAGAAGGCGGACTCCTTTCCTGACCCAGAGCGCTCCGGCCCCCTTGGGACCGCCGAACTTGTGGGCCGTCAGGGAGAGAAGGTCGACGCCGAGGGCGCTGACGTCGACGGGGATCTTCCCGACGGCCTGGACGGCGTCGGTGTGGACGAGGGCGCCGGCGGCGCGGGCCCGGGCAGCAAGTCCGGGAAGGGCGCCGAAGACCACGCCCGTCTCGTTGTTGGCGAAGATCGCGGAGACGAGGGCGACGGCGGCTCCGGGGCGGGCCGCGAGGGCGGTCTCCCGGGGGAGCCCGTCGGCATCCACCGGGAGCTCGACGGCCTCGAATCCGTCCGGCACGAGGGCGCGGACGGCCTCGCGGACCGCGGGATGCTCGGCAGCGGTGAAGAGGACGGCGGTGCGGGACGGGTCGGCCCCGCGGGCGGCGAGGGCGCCCCCCCGGACGGCGAGATTGTCCGACTCGGTTCCTCCCGACGTGAAGACGATCTCCTCGGGGCGGCCGCCGATCGCCCGTGCCACTTCGGCGCGCGCTTCCTCGACGGCGCGCCGGGCCGCCCGGCCCGGCGCGTGAACCGACGAGGCGTTTCCGGAGAAAGCGAGCCAGGGCTCCATCGCCGAGAGAACCTCCGGCGCAACGGGAGTCGTTGCGTGATGATCGGCGTAGAGCCATTCGCGGGGGCTCCGGCTCAAGGGTCCCTCCGGCGGCGATTCTAGGGGCGGCCGGCGGAAAAACCCGTCTTCCCCTGGAATCCGTATTGCGTTACGGGAGAATCGGGCGCCGTGAGGAGACTCCAGAGGCCACCGGGAGCCGCTCGAGCCGCGAGGGGATTCGCTCTCCTCCTCATGGCGGGGCTCTGCGGCGATCCCGCCTCCGGGCAGGTCCCGAAGCCGGCGCCGACTCCGACCGCTCCGGGGGCTGCCGCCCCCTCGCCGACCCCCCCTCTCGCCAGCGGCCCGGCGGCCGACCCCGAGGAGGCGCGCCGGAGACTCGAGGCGCTCAATCTCTTCCGGCGGATCGACGACGACCGGGCCGTCGTCTACGCCTTCTCGGGCGCACCCGACGCCCGGACCCTGGTGAAATGCCCGACCCTGTTCCGCGAACTCGAGGTCTGGACCTTCCTCGAGCATCCCCGGCTCGGCCGGAACGCCCGGGCGATCTTCTTCCCGGAGCCGGGCACCGGCGTCTACCGCTACTGGACCCTCCTCGACGGCGAAGCGGTCCTCCTCTCGCCGGACGCTCGCTTCTCCATCGCCGCAATCGAGCCGGACAGCCCGGGGTGCCCGGAAGCGGCCGTCGTGAAGGCGGCCGTGGCCGAGGTGTCCGCCCGGCAGAAGGACAAGAGCGGGGGACTCTCGGAGCGGAGCCTCCTCGCCGTCGCCCGCGAGGCGCTCGCGGCGGCGCCGGCCCCGTCGGCGACCCCCGCCCCGGTCCTCGTGTCGAACAAGCCCCTCACGCCGAAGGAGCGGAAGAAGCTCGAGGACGAGCTGCCGGAGAAGTACCGGATCTTCCTCGAGAACGTCGATCCGATCATCACGGACCTCGAGCGCGACACCCTGCTCCGCCTCGGCAGCGATTACCAGCGGGAGCGTTTCATCGACGATTTCTGGAAGCGCCGTTCGGTCGGCCCGGACGGAGTCCGGATCGCGTTCCGCGACATCTACGAGCTGCGGGTCGCCCAGGCGA
>Ga0316622_100002582_pt1 | contig 12596 bp, 11 predicted proteins | sample OWC_Aug_OW2_C1_D_FD_207646 | JGI IMG/M metagenome (GOLD analysis project Ga0316622, IMG submission 207646) | Wetland soil microbial communities from Old Woman Creek delta, Ohio, United States - OWC_Aug_OW2_C1_D5_C | ecosystem: Environmental > Terrestrial > Soil > Wetlands | place: USA: Ohio... | reverse complement strand
GTCGACGGCATGCTCGCGCACATCGAGCAGAAGCGCAAAAAGCTAGGACTGTGATGCGGTCGGCGCGCGGGCGCGCGGAGTGATGCATCTGGGCCGACGCAATAAGGGAGCCGATGGGCCGTTCGGCTGGCGCCATCCCAGCGGCATGCGCCCCTCCACCCTCGCGGAGCGCAGGGAGTTCTACGAGCGGGAACTTAGGCTGTGCGACATCGAGCGGTGGCTCGCGGGCCATCCCAACCCCGTGTTCGCCCTCATCCTCGGGCGCCACACGGGCGTCGTGCTGCCGGAGTACGCGAGGCAGCGGGACACGACCGTGGTCGTGGACGAGCACACCGACCTCGCGGACCTGCGGGACTACGTCCTGCAGTACCTGCCCGAGGGCGTCTACTACGACCGCAACCTCTACCGGCGGCGCCCCGCCTGCGAGCGGTGGCGCAAGGGCTACGTGGACGCCTGGGGCTGCCGCGACATGCTAGGCCAGGAGCTCGCGTTCGACGTCGACCCCGAGAACGTCGTGTGCCCGGTCCACGGCGACCTCCAGCGAAAGATGCGCGAGGGGCAGGCGCTGGGCTTCTGCGAGCTCGAGATGGAGGGGGCGCGCCGGTCAGCGCTCGCGCTCTGGGACGAGCTCGAGGACCGGTGGTCGGACGTGCGGGCGACCTACTCGGGCAGGGGGTTCCACCTGCACGTGATGGACCGCGAGGCCTACTCGCTCAAGCGGAGGGAGAGGACCGCCATCGCCCGCGACCTCAAGAGGAGGGGGTATCCCATAGACATCTGGGTGACCGCCGGCGAGATGAGGCTCATCCGGCTGCCGCATACGCTGAACGGCATGGTGTCGAGGGTGTGCGTGCCCCTGACGCGGGGGGGGCTGAGGGGGTTCAGCGCGGACGCGAGGGCGTGCGTCCCGCGCTTCCTCCGGTGAAAGGGCGCGACGAGGTCACTTCTTCGGCTTCTTGGCCTTCTTGGCCTTGGTCTCCTTCTTGCCGTAGTACTTCTTCTTCTTCTTCTCGTCCGTCATCTTGGCTCCACAGCCGCATCTTGGCATTCCTGCACCCATGCGACTTACTGTCATGGCGGTAGAAATACGTTGCGCAAGGGGGCCGGCCGTCCGCGCGTCAACGGTCGTGTCGGAAAGGTTTTATGGGGGGGGACGGCTTTAACTTGTCGTGGTCCAGGAGGATGGAGCGGAGGAGCTGCCGCCGCAGGGCGCGCCCGACGCCACGGTATCCGAGAGGCTCGAGTCCGGCCTCGACGACGCTTTGGACATCTCCACGTGGAGCATGCCGTCCGTGCGCGACTACTCCGCCTACCTCGCGGTCTACGGGACGGCCATCGCGATGGCCGCTTACATCGTCGTGCGCTATCGCGAGCCGTGGGCGTACGCCATCTGGGGTGGCTACATCGTTGTGCTTTTGGTCTTCGCGGCGCTGGTGTTCAACTCGATGGCGTGGCGCTCGCGCACGCTCTCGAAGCGGTTCGAGGCGTCGACCCTCGACCTCGACGAGGCCATCGAGGGCGCGCTCGCGGCCACGAGCCTGGGGGCCGTGACCAAGCGCAAGGGCGGGGGGGGCTTCATGCACCCCTGCATCAGCACCTACTCGGTCGAGGGGAGACAGCTCGTCGTCCGCCTCGAGGGGCGGTCATCGAACGTGCGCAAGACCGTGAGCATCGGCCGGCTGCCTGATGCCGCCGCGGTCGGTGAGGCGAAGGCGTTGTGCACGGCCATGGACTCCGAGCTCGAGCGCGTGCTCGGCCAGAAGGTCAGAAGGAGCCTCTTCAAGTGATGGCGCGGGCATCTCCCGGTCAGTAGAGGATGACCGAGCCCGGGGCCTGCAACGCCACCCGCCTGATGATGTCCCAGCTGACCGTCTTGCACGCCCTGTCGACGAACGTGAGGTCGTGCCTGCCCGACCTCACCTCGGTCAGGAGCTCGAGCGTGGGATTGCCCGTGAGCTCGACCACCGCCATGTCGAGGCCGTAGACGTCGCAGGTCTTGCGCATGTGGGCCATCAGGCGCAGCCCCTCTGCGTGCCCCTCAGGCAGCATGTCGAGCAACGTCAACCTGCTGCCGAGGGCAACTGACATGCGCAGTGCGAGGGTCGCCACGGCGGAGGCCCGCGGCCCGGCGTCCATCAGGACGAGCGTGGAGGTGTATATCTCCGGGTGCCTCGCGAACAGGATGGGGACCATCGTCTCCTCCGACGCGCGGGTGGAGAGCGACCTCCTGTCGGGCCTGCCCAACGGGCCGAGGGGCTCCGATCGCAGCGTCAGGAGGTCCACCTCGACCTCCTCGCCCACGGCTAGGGTGCGCGCCGATTTGCCCCCGCGCTCCTTCCTGATCTGCGCCACGATGTCCCGCTCGGCGTCCGCCGCAGGCCACTCGATGTCCAGCGTCGCCGCGGCGGTGAGCGCGTTACGCAGCAGGCCCGTCCACGGGTCGAAGCCCTCGAGGATGTGGAACGGCACCCCCTGCCGGTCCGCGAGGGCCCTGGCCCGCTCGGCCAGGTCCTCATCGCCCCTCGGGACGGTCGCGATGACGGGCGCCATGCAGAAGGTGCCCAGGACCAGGGATTCCCGGAGCTCGGGGTCCAGGTACGTCGCGTCACGCAACGGCACCAGGATCTTCGAGAGCGGGAACAGACGACGTACGTCCCCGAGTAGCGCCGCGCGGACGGCATTGACCTCCTCGATGGGCGCGGAGACGAGTAGGACGTCCATCGCTTCGAGGATGAGGTCCCCGTTCGGGGGCAGGAGCCTCTCGTCACGGTTGACCGCCACGATGCTGGTGCCCTTGGGCAGGTGGATGGTGCCGACCTTCCTGCCTATCGTCGCGGCCCCCTCCGTGAGGACGATGTCGTGGAACGAGCGCATCGCCGGCCTGAGCATCGAGAGCACCGATGCCGCGGCCGACCTCGACCGCACAATCACACCGTGGACGCCCAGCCGCTCGAACTCCTGGAGACGGGCCCCGTCCTTGATGACTGCGAGCACGGCCTCGAGGTTGCGGTAGTGCCTCGCATGCTCTGTGACGGCGCGCGAGATGCCGTCGTCGCCGAGCGCGACCACCAGGACCTTCGCGTCCCTGATGCCCGCGCGAAGGAGCGTGGTGAGCTCCGTCGCTGAGCCGGTCACGATGGTCGCCTCGGGCAGCTGCCTGCGGAGAAGCTCCGCCCGCTGCTGGTCGACCTCGACCACGGTGACGGCCCCGAGGGCGCGGGCCACCTCCGAGCCGACCTCCCCGCCTCCGACGACTATGACTGACCGCATCAAGACCGCTCCCGATGCCCCCTCTTGCCATCGCGGGATTCATCGTCGACGCAACCCGATTCCTCCCCATGCAGTGGCCGCGAGCCGGGCACGACCACCACGACCTCCTCTTCCTCGGAGAGGTGCGCACTCATCCCGTCCACCTCCCGCACCTTCGTGTGAAGCCAACGGAAGGCGATGGGGGACACAATCGCCATGATCAAGGAGAACAGGATGATCGCGGCGCTCGTGGCCTCCGAGATGACCTCGCTGTCGAGGCCTATCTGCGCGGCGGCGATGGCCAGGCTCAGGCCCCCGGACATGAGGACGCCCATCGAGACCGAGCCAAGCAGCCCGTGCTCGGTTGCGTGGAGCAGTGACGGCGCGACCTTCACGACATAGGCGATGGCGATGAGGATGGGGACGAGCCAGAGGCCATCGAGCCCTCCGGGGTCGCTCACGTAGTACGTGAAATGGACGCCGACCCGGACGAAGAAGAGTGGGATGAGGAAGCCCCACCCGAGCCCGAAGAGCTTGGACTCCAGCGCGCCCGAGCCACGGAACATGAACGAGATGGCGGCGCCGGCCAGGAAGGCGCCGAGGATGGCCTCGGTCCCCAGGACCTCCGAGAGGACGACGAAGACCATGATGAGCACGAAGCTCGCGCGCACGCCGGTCTCATGCGGGTCGTCGGGCTTGAAGAGGCGGCTGAGCGCCGCCGGCCACCGCCACATGATCTGCCCGCCGAGGAAGTAGAGCAGCAGGAACGTGAACAGCACCACCGGTACCATCATGGCGCCCAGCCACACGCCCGAACCGCTCTCGAGCCCGATGACTACAGGCAGGAGCATCATCGTGGCGAAGTCGGCGATGATGGCGAGGAGGAGGATGTCCTGGCCGAACCGAGTCCTGCTGATACCCGCCTCCCTGACGACCGGCATGACGATCCCGAGCGAGGTCGTCGCGAGCACGAGCGCCATGAACACGGGCGATTCGATGCCGATGGCCCAAGTGGCGCCCAGGGCGAGGACGAGCGTGGCCATGAACATCGTGACATTGGTCGCGAGCGGGAGGGGTCCGCGCTCGCGCAGCATGTTGAAGTCCACCTCGAGCCCCACAAGGAACAGGAGGAAGATGATGCCCATCTCGCTCAGGAAGTAGACGGGCGTGCCCGACTCGAACTCGAGGAACGTGGTGCCCGTGAGCCAATCAACGACCACGTTGACGAAACCCACGGCGACGCCGAGCAGGATCTCGCCGACGATGACCGGTATCTTGGCCCGCGTCGCGAGGTAGGGCATCAGGAACGCGATGACGGATGCGACCAGCAGCGAAATGTACTCGTCGCCCATCGCATCTCCCCAGCCTCGGCCCTGCCTCCCGCAGGGCCTTACCATTGGGACTCTTCTATGCCGAGCAGCAGGCCGTCCACGCAATCGGCCATGCCTTGCTTCGTAGGGTCAGCATCCCAGAAATAGATTGCGCTGGAACGCGGTCCTTTGCATCGATTCCACGCTCGGGAACTCCTACGCGTACGATCTCTGGACCCCACATCAGGGGAAATGATTTATACGATGAAGGCCACCACGTATGTGCGGGATTCGTCTTGGAGCATGGCGCGAACACGGACACCATTCGTCGGAGGGACCGGACGCTCGACTATCGGACGGTCGAGGCGTGGAGGGAGCGGCTCGAGGGCGCGAATCCACCATTGTTCTCCGTCTTCGAGCTCTCGCGCAACATGGCCCACCTGAGACGGCTGATGTTCGAGCAACTGGCCGAAACCGAGCACACCCTCTCCGACCCTGCGACGCCGATCCACCCCCTGGAGGCCTTCCTCGTGAGGGAGGCCATCACCGTGATGAGGAACCTCTCCTTCCAACAGCACGAGCGACGGGTCGGCTTCTCCGCCCTCAGCGCCCTCAGACGGATTGCGCACAGGCATGCGGACCTTCCGAGAGGCCTCAACGGGGACTTCGTCCTGGAGATGGAGCATCTGTTCCTCGCCATCGGAGGGCGCGCGAGGGTCTACACCAACAAGCGCAGCCCGATATTCCTGATGCTGAAGGGCCACCGCGCGGCCCAGGCGAGGTCGGAGGACCTCGACCGGCTGCACCGGGGCGCAAAGGCGTACATGGACAGGTACGTCGACGGCCTCCGGCCAGAGGTCATCGAACGCAGGCGCGAGAGTAAGCGGAGGGTCATCGATGCGCTTGGGGGCGACTGGCACGATTGGGCCGACTGGTCATGGCACATCAAGCACGCGATACATGATTCTGCCACGCTCTCGCGAGTCGTCAACCTCACGGAGGCCGAGCGTGCCGGCATAGACCTGGCGGTCCGTCGGAGGGTTCCGTTCGGCATCACCCCCCACTACGCCTCTCTGATGGACGTCGAGAGCACGCGGGAGCGCGACCATGCCATCAGGGCCCAGGTCATACCCGCGAGGGACTACGTGATGGCCCTGTCCCGGGGTCGCGCCAGGAGTGACGAACGGTTGGACTTCATGGGCGAACGGGACACGACACCAGTCCCCCTCATCGGCCGCCGCTATCCCATGATCTGCATCCTGAAGGCGGCGAGCACGTGCCCCCAGATATGCGTGTACTGCCAGCGGAACTGGGAGATCCAGGACCCGAGGTGCGAGAGCGCCTTCCCCACGAAGAGGGCCCTCAAGAGGGCCATCGATTGGATATCCGAGCACGATGCCATCATCGAGGTCCTCGTGACGGGCGGGGACCCGCTCATGCTACCGGACGAGCAGCTCGACTGGATCCTCGGGCGCCTCGCCTCCATCGACCACGTCGAGCGCGTCCGCATCGGGAGCCGCATTCCCGCGACGCTGCCCCAGCGCCTGACCACATCCCTGGTCGAGATGCTGGGCTCCTACCACGAACCCGGCCATCGCGAGCTGGCGCTCGTCACGCACGTCGAGCACGCGTACGAGGCCACGCCCGAGATGGTCGAGGCGGTGCAGCGCGTCCGCCGGCTGGGCATCTCGGTCTACAACCAGATGGTGTTCACCGTGGAGAACAGCCGCAGGTTCGAGGCGGCCGCGACGCGCAGGTTGCTCAGGCTGGTCGGCATCGAGCCGTACTACACGTTCAACACCAAGGGCAAGCGGGAAACGTCCGGCTTCCGGGTGCCGATCGCCAGGCTGCTGCAGGAGCAGAAGGAGGAGGCGCGCCTCATGCCCGGCCTCGTGAGGACGGACACGGTCGTGTACAACCTTCCGCGCCTTGGCAAGAACCCCCTCACCAGCGCCCAACACCACGCCCTCATCGGCATCCTCCCCGATGGGAGACGGGTGTACGAGTTCCACCCGTGGGAGAAGAAGCTGTCCCTGGTCGATACGTACGTGGGCACCGACGTTCCCATTGGCGGCTATCTCCGGGAGCTCGAGAGACGAGGGGAGGACCCGGCCAACTACGAATCCATATGGTACTACTACTGAGGAGGGGCCGACTGAGGGGGGCCGTGGGGCCGAACGTCGGAACGATGCGCCTGCCTCCCCGGATCCGCGCCGGGAGCGGTGGCAAGCCTTATCTCCCGCCCCGGGGATTCGCACCCATGGAGAACCTCGAGGACATCGGCCGCGAGCTCGAGCGGTACCTGGACGAGAAGGAGCGCATGCGCGAGGACATGCTGCGCCGGTCGCGGGAGGTCCTCAAGCTCTCGGCCCGCACCATCGCCGCCATGCACCGAGGCGCCTTCGTGGAGGGCGACATCCTCCGCATCCGGGACATCACCAGGGCCCTCCACGAGGACCTCAAGGAGCACAAGGACCTCTGGCACTCGGGCGCCCTCGAGGCGCCCCTCCAGGAGGCCGCCGAGGTCGCCATCGTCCACGCCCTCGTGAAGGGCGAGCGCCTCCCGCACCCGGACGACATCGACGTGACCTACCCCGCCTACCTGCTGGGCCTGTGCGACGCCGTCGGCGAGCTGCGCAGGTTCGCGCTCTCCGCGCTCAAGGAGGGCGACATCGCAAGGGCCGAGAGCGAGGTCGACCGGATGGAGCGGCTCTACCTGGTCATCATGCAGTTCCACTACCCCCAGGCCATCGTCCCCGTGAAGTCCAAGCAGGACCAGGTGCGGGGCATCATCGAGCGCACGCGCGGCGATGTGGCGCTCGCCGCCACGGCCCACCGCACCGCGCTCCGGTTCGAGGCGATGCGTGCGGACGGGCCCGACCCCCAGGAGGATGCCGGCGCGGGGGCCCGGCTCGACGGCGAGGACGGGCCCGACCCGCCCTGAAGCTCCACCCCCTGGCCCCGGGACTACGAAATCGAAAAGTAGTTAAGCCGGTTGCATCCATCGATGCAAGCAGGGGTTGGTCGAGTGCGACTCCAAGCCGGAATTCTGCTAGCCGCCATCGCGGCGGCTGCCATCCTGTGCACGCTGCCTGCGCCGTGGTACAACGTCTATGTCGTGGGGCCCAACTTCGAGGAGGCCATGCGGGTCGGCGAGCCCCCGCTCGACCAGGAGATCCGCGTGCTCGACGGGACCTGGACGGTATGGGACTACGAGCTCAATAACGCCACGTTCTCCGCCCCTCTCCCGGAGTTCACGGAGCCCATGAGCGTGTACACCTTCGGCGAGGACGAGAGGGAGGTCGACCCGAACGCGAACGTGAACGAGGTCTACGCCACGACCTCCGGGCTGGTCGTCTCGGGCTCCCTGGCGTTCCTGGCCGCGGCCGTCGGCTCCTACCAGGTCGCGCGGAACGGCCGGTGGAGGATGTTCACGGCGGCCAGCATGCTCCTCGCCGGCATCCTGATGTTCGCCGCCCCCGCCTACTACGGTTTCGAGCTCCCCGGCGCGATGGCCGACGACGCCGCCAGGGGCGACCCGTTGGCGTTCGGTGCCGCGTACGAGCCCTACATCGACTCAACGGCAGGCCCGCCCCCGTTCTATGGGGACTTCGAGGGGGGCTACGATGCGCCTGCCGGTGCCAGTGAGCAGCTGGAGTACGGGCCGGGCGTCGGATGGTACCTCTCGGGCTTCGCCGCGGTGATGAGCGTGCTCGCGGGCGCGCTGCTCTTCGGCGCCCCCCAGTGGGGCTCGGCCAAGGCCACCCCCAGGCCTCGCGAGATTTACAGGTACGTACCAATCCCCATCATCACCGGCGCGCCCCACGTCCCCCGCTACCCGAGGCGGGGCGCGAGCTACGGGGTCAACCCGGCCTCGCCCGGCCTTTCACCTGAGATGAGGGGGACCGGCATCGCGCGCACGCCAGCGCAGGTCGACAGGTACCCCAAGTGACGGCCGCCCACCTGGGGCGCTCTCGAAACGTGGCGGTGCGGTCCGGCGCCGGCAGGCCAGGGCCGTCCTGGACGCGCCCTCACACATCCTTGGCGTAGACTTTGATCATGTTCACGGTGTAGACCGGCCGGTCCGAGTCGTCCGTGGAGACCTGGTTTATCTGGTCGACCACGTCCATTCCGCTGCTGACCCTCCCGAACACCGCGTGCTTGCCATCGAGGTGGGACTGTGGCTGGACGCAGATGAAGAACTGCGACCCGCCCGTGTCCTCACCGCTGTTGGCCATCGACAGGGAGCCACGGAGGTGCTTGAGCGCCAGCGCGGAATCCTCGTCGGGTATCGTGTAGCCCGGTCCGCCCGTCCCCGTCCCTTGCGGGTCACCGCCCTGGTTCATGAAGTTCGCGATGACCCTGTGGAAGATGAGCCCGTCGTAGAACCCCTTCTCGACCAGGTGCAGGAAGTTGCCCGCCGTCTGGGGGCACTTGTCCATGAAAAGCTCCAGCTCGAACGTCCCCATGGACGTCTCCACCACCACGATGGGGTTGTCCTTCCCCGACCACTCCACATCGAAGCTGCCGCTCGACGTTGTGACCTTGACGGTCTCGGTGGGCTCGGGCCTGAGGATGTAAAACGCTACCGAGCCGACCACGGCGAGGGCGACGATGAGCACCACGATGGCGATTGTCCTGAGCCGCTTCCTGCGCCTCTGCAGCCCGGTCTTCTCCATCCGCTCCTGCCGGCGCCGCGACCTCCGTCTCGTCCCGCCCCCCTCGCGGTCCCTGTCGGCGTCCTGCTGCACGTCGACCTCGTCGTCCTCGGACTCGGTCGGGCCCACCTCCCCCTCCGCCGTCTCCTTCCGGTCCCTGTCCCTGGCCATGTTGCCCACCGTGACTCGGAGGGGCTGGATTGCGGTCGCGACGTAATATGTCTTTCCACGGCGAGCGGGCGTCGCCGGTCGGCCGGGGCCATGAGGGCGCGACGCACGTGCCGCTAGCACCGTCGCGTCGCATGGCCCGTCGCGCACCCTCGCCCGGGGCCCTCGCGCGCCATTGGAAAGGGACGCTCCAGGGCACCACCTGACCTTGTGTGGGAAATCTATATGTACTAGAGATGACCCCTATAATACGGGGGAGCGAATGGACGTCACATGCCCTGTCTGTGGCAAGCCCTACAAGATCCCAGATGGCAAGGGCAGGTGGATGGTCGGTGACAAGTTCCTCGAGCACAAGGACCACTGCACGCTCCCCAGGGAGGACGAGTTCGTCTCGATCGGCGGCCGCGTGGGGGTCGTAATCGAGGTGCAGTTGGCGGGCCGGACGTTCCCCAAGTTCACGATACAGTTCCCCTCGGGCCGCGAGGACGTGTTCCCCGCGCACCGCGTCGAGCGGTTCTCCGACCAGACCGAGGGTCGCCGCAGGTTCTACGAGTGAGCGGGCGACGGCACCACGCGGTCGACCGCGGCCCAACCTAGAAATACGTGGCACCCCAATCCCTGGCCAAGGGGTGCGCCCCAGGCCATGGCCCGCAAGGATGTCGACCTCGCCACCAGGCTCGCGGCCCTCGTGGGCGAGGACCGCGTCACGACAGATGACATGGAGCGCACGCTCTACTCTCAGGAGATAGCCAACCTCCCCCCGGAGGTCGTGTGGGTCTTCCACGTCAAGCCCGACATCGTCGTCCGTCCCGCGACGACCGAGCACGTCTCGGCCGTCATGCGCCTCGCGTACGCGGAGGGGGTCCCCGTCACGCCAAGGGGCGCGGCCTCGCTGGGCCTGGGCGGGGCCATCCCGAGCCGGGGCGGCATCGTGCTCGACATGGCCACGATGAACGCGGTCGAGTCCGTGGACCCCATGTCCATGTCGGCGACGGTCCAGGCGGGGACCACCTGGGAGGACCTCTCCAAGGCCGCGTTGCTCAGGGGCATGCGGCTGGGGGCGTACCCGAGCTCGGCCATCGCCGCGACCATCGGGGGCTGGATCAGCTCGGGCGGGGTGGGCATCGGCTCGTACAAGTACGGCTCGGCCGCGGACCAGCTCAGGTGGCTCGAGGTGGTGCTGCCCGACGGCCGCGTGCTCGAGACGGGCTTCCCGGGCGTTGCCCCGAACGCGTCGGGCTACTCGCTGATGCACCTCTTCTGCGGCGCCGAGGGCACGCTGGGCGTGGTGACGCGCGCGTGCCTGCGGCTGCAGCCGCGCTCGGGGGACATCGTCCCCACGGCCTATGCGTTCGACCGGTTCCAGGATGCCGCGAGGGCGATGCTGCGGCTCACGCGCGCGCCGGTCGTGCCGTACCACATCGCCTTCGTCGACGGCAACCACCTGCAGCACATGCGCAAGCTCGGGGAGCAGGTCCCGGACGCCAGCGGCGGCGTCGTGACGGTCGCGCTCGAGGGCCATCCGGACGCGGTGCGCGTGGAGGACCGCGAGGCCGCGTCCGCCATGGGCGCGGAGGGCGGCCGCCGCCTGGGCGACGCCGAGGCCGCGCGGGCCTGGGACGACCGGGCGTACGAGTTCAGGGTCAAGCGGCTCGGCCCGGGCCTCGTGCCAGGCTCGGTGTTCGTGCCCGCGGGGCGGTTCGAGGCCGCTGCCGAGGACGTCTACAGGGCCATCGGGGAGCTGGGCATGGCGGCCGGGATCACGGGCATCGTGGCCGACCGCAACACCATCGACTTGATGCCGTACTACCTCGTCGACGACCGCAAGCTCGTGAAGAACCTGGCCGTGATGTCGTTCATGAAGCGCATCACGGACATCGCCATCGCGCACGGAGGGCGCCCGGTGGGCGTGGGCATGTGGTTCGCGCAGAACCTCGACCGCGTCCACGGGCAGGGGGCCGAGGTCATGCGCGCGGTCAAGCGCGCGCTCGACCCCAAGGGGCTCATGAACCCGGGCAAGGTCGTCGAGGTCGGGACCGGCCTTGGGTTCGCGGTGCCTGGCACCGTCATGAGCGCGGGCCTGGAGCTGCTGGGCGTGGTCAAGCGGGCGCTGCCCGCCGACACCGAGCCTGGCGAGCTCGCAGGGCCCGGCGGGGCGGGATGGCGCGAGCTCAAGGCCCCCGGCGATGCGGTCGAGTGGGTCGACGGTCGCAAGGAGGGGGCAGGCAGGGACGCGCCGCCGTCCGAGGGCGACGCCAAGCAGGACCGCAGGGCGCCCGGGGACAGGGGGTCGTGACGGGCCCATGACCGCGGACCTGGCCATCGCGGCGGAGCTCGACACCTGCATGCGGTGCGGCTACTGCAAATCGTCCTGCCCGACCTGGCGCGAGGCGGGCTGGGAGTCGGCCTCGCCCAGGGGGAGGGCGTTCTGGCTCGGCAGGATGGCGCGCGCCTCCCCCCTGGACCGCGCGGTCGGCCTCCGCGCCGAGGTCACGGACCGGTTCTTCGAGCACTTCCACTACTGCACCCTTTGCGGCATGTGCTCCGAGGTCTGCGAGGTGTCGATACCGCTCCACCGGATATGGGAGGAGACGCGCGAGTCCCTCTCGCGCGCGGGATGGGGCCCGCTGCCGGGCCATGCCGCTCTCATGACGTCGCTGCACGCCAACCGCAATCCCTACGGCCAGCCGGCCGGGAAGAGGTCCGAGTGGATGGGCGAGCGCCGCCCCCCGCCGCGGGCCGAGGTGGCGTGGTTCGTCGGCTGCTCGGAGTCCTATAACCAGTTCCAGGCCGCCGAGGCGGGCATGCGGCTGCTCGACGCGGCCAAGGTCCCGTGGACGACCCTCGGCGCGGAGGAGTGGTGCTGCGGGAACCCCCATGTCAAGACCGGGGTGACCGCGGAGCTGGACGAGCACGCGCGCCACAACGTGGACGCCCTCGAGGCCACGGGGGCGTCGCGCGTCGTGTCCGGGTGCCCGGGCTGCACGCTCAACATCGGCCAGGTCTACCCGCGGAGGGGCCTTCGCGCCGACCTCGAGGTCATGCACCTCGTGGAGCTGCTCGCGCGCCTCGTCGAGGAGGGGATGCTCGCCCCCACCAAGCGGTTCGAGGGCCGCGTCATCTACCACGACCCCTGCGAGCTGGGCCGGGTGGGCCAGCGGGTCTACGAGGCCCCGCGCAGGCTGCTCGACGCGGCCTGCGGGAAGGGGGA
>Ga0316622_100002581_pt1 | contig 12596 bp, 3 predicted proteins | sample OWC_Aug_OW2_C1_D_FD_207646 | JGI IMG/M metagenome (GOLD analysis project Ga0316622, IMG submission 207646) | Wetland soil microbial communities from Old Woman Creek delta, Ohio, United States - OWC_Aug_OW2_C1_D5_C | ecosystem: Environmental > Terrestrial > Soil > Wetlands | place: USA: Ohio... | reverse complement strand
GCAAGCGCCTCGTCAGCAGGCTCGGACAGGAACGGCACGATCCTCGGTGCCACCACGCCATAGTTCATCGCGAAGATCATCAGATCCTCGAACTGGATCTTGTTATCGGGGAACGGCAGACCAAGCCGGTGGTTGTTCGGGTGGACCGTCGGGCCCACGTCGCACCGGTTGAAGTAGTCCGGCCACGGACCCGTCGCCCCGTACTGACCAGCCAGCTTGTCGATGTCCGCAGGGTTCACAAGGCCATTGCGGCCCCAGTACCCGAGACCTGCGGCCACGTCACCCAGCCAGTAGTTCGTCGCGAGGTCGCGGGCCGACGCAGCGGCCAGACTGTAGTTCCGTGCCTCGTCGTAGCAGAACGCCTGGTAGTAGTGGATGTTCCGAGTCGTGTCGGCATCCGCCGCGGTCGTGCCCATGCCAACGTAGGCCTCGACTCCGAGTGTGTGGTCCGACGGGTACAGCGCCTCAGCCTCGTTCGTCGGCCACGCCGCCTCGAACGACAGATACGTCGGGTAGTCGCCGGCGACCGTCGTCCGGCGCACCGTCACACCGGCGAGATAGGTGTCCGTCCCCATCGTCCACGACAGCTGGCACTCGTTGTGGTCCGGCGATGCATTGAAGTTCGTCACCACCGTCGGTTTCGTGTTGTCCGCGATGATCGTGTCGCTCCCGGTCGTCCAGTTGCCCATCGCGTCCGTCGCGGTCACGGTCACCGTCACCGTGCCGTCCGCAGGGGTGCACGCCACCGACGGGAGAATCCACGTCGCCACTCCGAGCGAGTAGGTGCTCGGGGCGACCGCGGTTCCGCCGCCGAGACCCGAGAGGTCAGCGAGGATGTTGCCGATCCCGAACGCCGGGTCGTCGTCGCTCACGTTCGCTCTCACGTGGATCACGTCGCCGTTCTTCACGTAGTCATCCGTCGGGATCGACTGGTTGTCGATGGCCACGTTTGTCACCGACGGCGCGGAGATGTCCACGCTGATGAGTCCGTCGTTCTCGTAGAACCCGTAGAGCGGGTTGTTGTTCTTGTCCCGGACTGCCACGACCGTCACGTCCACCGGGCTCTGCCCGAACCCGACACCCGTGAAGCTGATCGTGAACATCGTCCCGGGACCGGTCACGCCGTCCGCCGCGCCCGTGAGCGCGCAGTCCACCGTGATCTCGTTCGTCCCGGACATGTACTTGAAGAACGTGGTCGTCCCGACGGACGAGAGCAGTGAACCCTGGATCACGCTCGCCAATCCGGTGCTCACCTTCCCGCTGTCCCAGCTGAACTTGACCGAGTAGCCGTAGACCAGTCCCCCGCCACCGCCGAGGTACTTGACGGCGATCTGGCCAGTCGTCGCGCCCACCTTCAGCAGGAGCGGATCCGGATCGCACACGATGTTCTCGCCACCGGTCTTCCCGATCCACGGATCGTAGTCCACGTTATCCGTGGTCGCGCTGCCCGTGCCTCCGGGGTTCCCAGAGTACGTGGGCCCGGTCGCACTGCCCCACCAGTTCATCTCGGCGTTGACGGCCGGTGCGGTCGAGATGATGCCGTAGTCGTTGGAGGCGAGGTTGTTGTAGTGGGCAACAACGGTCGAGGTGTCGTACTCGTCGTATCCGACGTCGATGCCGGTCGTGTTGCCGCTCAGGTTGTTGTACGTGATCGTCCCGGTCGTCCCAGCACCGAAGTACGTTGTGGCCAGAATCGCACCCGACGTCGAGCCGTCGGAGGAAGCCACCCCCTTGCAGCCCGTAATCGTGTTCGCGGTAATGGTCGCCACGGCGCCACCGCCAATCTCGATGCCGTAGTCGAGCCAGTCACCCACACCCTTCCCCGTGTAGGTATTGCCGCTGATGGTTGCGCCAGTGACGCCGGTCCCGTACGCGATGATCCCGACCCTCCCGATGTTCGAGAGTTCGCTGTCGGTCACGCTGCCGTTCGCGAAGAGCACGACACCAAGCCCGTTGTAGCCCGGGTAGCTGATGTTCTTGATGTCGCAGTCGTCAATCGTCACGGCGCCGAGTCCGCGGACCCCCTGCATGACGTTGTAGCCGGAGCCGTCCAGGACCAGGTTCCGCAGCGTGAGGTCCTGTCCCGACTGAACCAGCCACCAGCCGCGCGCGTCGCCGCTCGCCCCCGTGTCGCGGTCCGTCTTGATCACGGGCGGCGCCGACGCATCACCGATGACGTCGACGCTCTCGTCAATCACGATCTGTCCGGCCTCGACGTAGGTCCCCGGCAGGACGTTCACGGTCCCCGCAGCGGAGAGCGCGATGCCCTCCTGCACGCGCCCCGTCGTCCCGACCTGCAGACTGCTGTCGTCGACCCAGAGCGGATCGGAGTAGTTGCCATTGAAACCGAAGGGAAGTCCAGTAGTACCGCTGGATACCCATGGGGTGTAGTCCACCATCACACCGTTGTTCGCCGCGGCCCTCACCGACGAGTGGAGCACGACACCCCAGCAGTTGGAGGAGGCGTCCACAACCTGGCCGACACTCGCACCGATTCTCAGTTGGGCGGTGTTGCTGCTGAAGTAGTTGTCCGTGATGGTCACGCGCTCGGTCGGAATCGTGTGGTAGTCGATGTCGACACCCACCCCATTGCTACTCAGCGAGTTGTGCGTGATCGAGATGTCCTGCCCCTTGATGTTGATGCCGGCTACTGAGCACTGGAAGATCCAGTTGCTCGTCACGGTTACGAACGCCGTATTACCCCACAGGTTGATGCCCTTCCTGCACAGGTAGAATCTGTTGCTGGAGATGACGAGGTTCGTGTTGTTGCTGCCCCCCACCGCGTTGCCCCCGGGAAAGCCCGTCACCACGGCGTTTGCGCTGATCGTCCCTCCGTCAGTCGCGGTAAGGTATATCGCCGAGGCGTCGGACTCCGGCGCGGCACCGGGTGACAGGCTGTTCGCGTAGATCGTCAGGTGTGATGAAGGACCGTTCTGCACGATGAACCCGGTCTTGTTCACCACGCACCGGTTGCGCTGCAACACCACATAGTCACCCGTCTTGATCAGAACCCCGTAGTAGCCCTCGACAATGTTGTTGCTGACGGTCACGTAGTCGTCCCAGGTGCGGAAGACACACTCATCGGCGTAGTGGAAGGTCGCGCTGCCCTTCACTGTGAACCCATCGATCGAGACGTTCTGCACGCCGCTCGGGATTTCCACCGCGACGTTTGGATTCGCGACCGCGAGACCAGTGATGTCAATGGTCGATTCCGCCGCTGGGTCGAGGCGGGCGCCGGATGGGGTCGGACTCACTCCGTACTGAGCTCCACGCAGATCGAGCGACTTCGTGATCGTCAGCCGCTCCGCATACGTGCCGGCGGCGACCTGGATGATGTCACCCGGATTCGCCGCCGTGATCGCTGCCTGGATTGTCGCGTAGTCGCCGGGGACGTTCAGCGTCGCTGCCGATGCCGCACCCGCAAGTCCCGCAACGATCGCAAGGACAAACAGCCAATTTGTCGTACGCATCGCCACCCTGCTCCTTCCTTCGCTAGCTGCTCCCTTCTCCGCTCACTCACATGACCTTCGCCTTGCCGTTCCCGGCCTCAGTAGCGAAGGGCCGGAGTCACCACAATCGCCGTTCTGCGGAGTGCTGCCCTCCTTGCCTGTCCGTCGGAGGCACGGATTGCCGGGGGCCCGGGACAGGCCCCGGGCCCCCGCTGCCGTCATCTACTTAAGGAGCATCATCTTGTGGGTCGCGTGGTACGAGGGCGTCTCCATCACGCAGAAGTACACGCCGCTGCCGACAGACTGACCGTCGGTCCCCGTGCCGTCCCACTCCACCGAGTACCGGCCGGGCTCAACGGTGCCGTCCACCAGCGTCCGCACCAGACGCCCCGTCACGTCGTACACGCGAATCGTCAACGCGGACGCCTGCGGCACCTCGTACGCCACCGCCGTCCTAGGGTTGAACGGGTTCGGCGCGTTCTGCGCAAGACGGAACACAGTGGGAACCTCAGGCCGAGACTCCAGACCCTCAAGCTCCGCCGTCAGATCCTCGTTGTCGACCCCACGCAGCAGTGCCTCATCGAACCCAAGCGCGTACTCGCTGCCCAGCGCACGGAATGCAAGCACCGCGACCTCGCCGGATCCGCCGATCGTCACACCGGTCCCAAGTACCGCAAGGTCAACCTGCACCTTGCCTGCGTCGGTGCCGGACCAGAAGAACGTCTCGGCGATCGGTGACGCCATCCCGTCAGACAACCGCGCGCTCACAAACTCGAGCTGCGACGGGTCGAAAGTGATGGTCGTCGAAAGGCCCTTCACCTCGCCAACGTTCCCGTCGAGCCGCAGAGCCACCTGCACCTCGCCCTCAGGACCCGCTGCGAGCTCTGCAAGCGACAGCGCGAGCGCCTCGTCCGCAGGCTCGGACAGGTACGGCACGATCCTCGGCGCCACCACGCCGTAGTTCATCGCGAAGATGATGAGGTCCTCGAAGTTGATCGTCGGGGCGCTCGGGTTCGGAAGGGGAATGCCCAGCCGGCTGTGGTCGTCCGTCGGACCAACGTTGCACTCCGACGCGGCGTATCCGACCGGCGGCGCCTGCCCGTACGTGCTGCTCAGCGCCACGATGTCGTAGTCGAACACGTACCCGTTCGGCGGGTAGCCGCCGACATTGCTGACCACGTCGCCGAGCCAGTAGTTCGTCGAGCGGTCGCGAGCCGTGGAGGCAGCCGGGCCGTAGTTCATCGCCTTGTCGCAGGCGAACGCCTGGTAGTAGCAGATGTCACGGTCCGACGCGTCGCCCGGGTAGAGCGCCGTGTAGGTCGCGCCCGCGCCGTGCCACACCTCGGCACCTGCCGTGTGGTCGGCGGGGTACGCAGGTTCGCTCGTGGCGTAGTACGGGTAGTCACCCCACGCGTTGCCACGAATCATGACCTCGTACGGGTTCGCGTCCGTCGGGTTCGTCCAGACCATCACCACCTTGTTGTGACCGGGCGATGCAGCGAAGTCCGTCACCGCGCCAGGGGCGGTGTTGTCCACTGTGATCGTCGTGCTACCCGTCCCGACGTTGCCGAGGAGGTCCGTCGCCGTCACGGTTACCGTCTTGAGGCCGTCTCCGGTGAGTGTCACGTCGTTGAGTGTCCATGTCGCAACCGGCGGCGTCCAGTCGCTGGGCGGTGCCGCGCTGCTACCTCCGGACAGCAGCGTGGACAGATTGGCGCTCGGGGTGAGCAGGCTCCCGCACGCATCTGAGACGGTCGCGGTCAATACCAGGTTGTCGTGGTTCTTGGCGTAGTTCTCGAAGCACGGGTTAGTCTGGTTGTCGATCGACACGGACACGGTCGGCGCGGTGAGGTCCAAGACGACCTCCCCGTCAAGCGAGTAAAGGCCGGGGATGTCGTTGTTTGAGTTGTCCCTGAAGACGACCTCCGTGAATGTGATCGGGGACGTCCCACACGCCCCGCTCACTGCGGTGAAGCTCGCCGTGAACAGCGTGCCGGGACCGGTCACTCCGGCCTGCGCGCCCTTCAGCGACCAGTCCACCGTCCGGGTGTTCCCGATGCCCGTCACGTAGAACAAGTCCGACAGGCCAGCGAACAGGTCGCCCTTGGTAACGGAGTTCAGCGTCAGCTTGGTGTCGTCCCACGTGAACACGACGTGCACGAGGTACACGAGTCCCGGTGCCCCACCGAGATAATCCACGTCGACCGTGCCTGTGCCTGCTGCCGCAGTCAGCTCCAGCGGATCTGGATCGCACACGATGTTCTCCGTGTCGCTCTTGCCGATCCATGGATCGTAGAGCACATGGGTCGTAATCTGGTCTCCAGATCCCGGACCCACTCCACTGGGCCCGCTGGCGTCTCCCCACCAGTTGTATGTGCCGTCAACATCCACGGTTGAATAGTTGTGGCAGCCATCCCCGGTGTTGTCATAGATGCGGTTCCAGCGCAGTGTGATGGCGCTGGGTGTACCGTCGATACCGACACCATGTCCGGTCCCGCTGTAGCCTCCCCAGCTCCCATCGTTCCCTGTAATCAGGTTGTAGCGCGCGACGACATTGCTGGGCCCGTCCTTGAGGCTGAGCGCGCCAGCTGACCACCCATCTCCCGCGACATTGGTGATCGTGTTGCCCTCGATCAACGCGTCGTCAGAGTGGACGAAGGAGATTCCACCTTCCATGGCGCCGTCCACGACGTTGTTCTTGATGACCGCGTGATCCGACGGCCCTAGCGCCGACCAGCAGTAGCCGACCCAAATGCCCTGATTGGCCGAGTTGGTGACCACGTTGTCATGTACGTTGACGTAGTCGCACTCCCGGGCGAGGAACATGCCATCCGCCAGACTGTTCCTGACGGTGCAACCAGCCACTTCGAGGTGTGTGAAGCAGAGCGCATAGACGGAGGAGTAGCAGCCCTCGACGGTCACGTTCTCCAAGGTGCACCCGTCGTAGAACACGTAGCCTTCGGCGGGCGTGTCGTGCGTCCAGTCGCGGAACACGACGCCGTACCCCCCGGTGTTCACGTTGTCTCCGGTGAAGTTTCGGATCGTCATGTCTCGGATGCCGACGCCGTGCGCGGAGACGTGGATGGCTCGCGGCCAGTAGCTGCCCGAGCTGCCCACGCCGCCTATCGCACCGTCAATGACGACGCCGGCCTCCGACTGACCGACGAGCTGAAGGTTGTTCTTGGTGATCCAGACTCCCTCGCCAGTGACGGGGTCCGCGGCGTAGGTTCCGTTGAGGACGTTGACGGTGCTGCCGCTCGCCAGGTTCACGCCCTCCTGAATGGGAGTGACGGTCTTTGCCTGCGGGCTGTCGTCATCGACCCAGACGGTCGAGTAGTCACCGTCGAAGCCCGGGATGAGCAGGCTACCGCCGCCAAGCCACGGCGAGTAGTCGACATAGCCGGACACACTCCCAGCAACCGTCGCGGCGGCCGTCGACCCGAACCAGGAGCCTGATGCATCGAGGATGAACCCGTTGGTGGGCGCACCAACGACCTGGACCGCCTTGAGCGCGTTCCCCGTGAGACTGCACTCGGCGAGCGCGATGTTGGCCGTCTTGTCGTAGACCGGCCACGTCCCGCCGTAGTATTGCTCTGTGAGGTCCAGCCTCAGGCCGTCCCAGCCGTTGTCGCGAATGACGTTGCCTGAGATCGTGTAGCCGGAGTTGATCGGGCCCAGGTAGATGCCGTTCTTCTCGTTCGCGTAGATGTCGTTCTCCTGGACGGTCAGGTTCGCGCAGCCCCTGGCCGTCGGCGACATCTTGTCCCCTCCCATACGGATCAGGAGGAGGCCGTTGCCGTACTTGAGGTTCGCGTCGGCCGGACCCCCGTTCGTGCTGCTGTTGTCATGGATGGAGTTCCCGCGGATGGTCAGGTTGTCTACGCCACCGGCGAGCTCAATGCCGCTCCTGTGGGATCCGCAGATCTCGTTGTCCTCGATGACCGTGCCGGTGTAGTCAGCGTTCTGCACGGAGTTGTAGGCCTCCGCGGCACCCCAGATGAAGACGGTGCTTCCGTTGCCCCGGGCATCGATGATCTTGTTGCCGGCGATGTGGGTGTTCTTGATGCCCTGCCTCTGGGCCGGATACGTAGGCGACGCCAGGTAGAGGCCCATGCGGCCGTACGTCCCGTCCTGCGAGGCCACATTGGTCACAGGGCCAAGTACGTTGTTCTCAACGACGATGTTCGAGAGGTACGTGCCCACGCCGCCCGCAATCTGGGCATCCAGTCGAAGCAGGTGGTCACTGCCCACCCGCGCGTTCAGGATCTCCACCACGAAGCCCTTGAACGTGACATTGTCTGACCGGATGTCGACAGCCACTTGGTCCGTCGGCTGTCCGGCCGGATCCGGATAGCTGATCACCGACTCCACGGCCGTGTTCCAGTTGTATGAGGCTGGTACTGCATAGCCGTTCTTGTTGACATCGCTGGTCGCACCGAGCAGGGTGACACCCTTGCCTATGACGACTCTCTCCGTGTATAGGCCCGCCGCGACGTGAATGGCATCCCCGGGGTTCGCAGCGTCGACCGCAGCCTGAATCGTCGCGTACCCTCCTGGCACATACAGGTCAGCCGCCGAGGCCACGCCCACAATCCCGGCCACCACGGCCAGCACAAACAGCCCGCTCACGCTTCGCATCGTCCTGCCTCTCCTTCCCCTCCCGATCTCCGGGAGGCCAACAAGTAACAAGGCGCCCACTCTCGCCAAAGCCGCGGGCGCCGTACGCAAGCCTCTCATCCACCGGATCGCCATGCGTCCCCCCTGGCCTGCCCAGGGTCGCGGCACCCCCGCGCCGCACCGGGAACAGGCCAGCCGCATTCACACCTCGACATCAAAGCATGCTCGGTCGGCTCCTCCGTGACATCACTACGTGCGACCCGCTCCAGAGGTTTGACAGCCCCGCCGCACGCGACTATCTTCCTAAACGAAAGGACCCGACATCCCCGTCCCAGAAGACGCGGATGCCCTGCGGTCCTCACCGGGCGGTCGGACTGGCCTGCAATCCATTCCCGACCGCCCGCGTTCACTCTTGATCAGGGGCTTTATTGCGTCGCCAGCCACACGCGGCTGTGACTGGCGGTCCGCTAAGGCTGGTGCCTTCAGTTCCAACGCGCCCAAGGATACCGGGTCTCGTGCCCTAAGTCAAGGCCGATTCTGCATCAAAGCGCATCATCTGTGCTTTCATGAGCAATCGCTCAGGTTTCCCATGCCACCCATGTGGCGTCAGTCCGAGGTGTTACGGCACTCGCTCAGCCAAGGACCAGCAGTCAAGAACACACAGGGCCGGTGGTCATCCCACCGGCCCTGCGCTCTTGCCAGCACTCTTGAACTTGGCTATTTCGCCAACTCTACCGCCGGTCGCTCCACCATCGTGATGCAGCCCGCGACCGGGCACACGCTCCTGCAGAACCCGCACCCGATGCACTTCTCGTCGTCCACGACCGGTACGCGTTCGAGGTCTGAGCCACGTCGTTCCTCAGAGAAGCAGAGCGACTGATGTCCCCCGTCGCGGCATGCCACCGCACAACCGCCGCACCCCACGCAGCGCTCCTCGTCAATCCTGCTGACCACCTTCCACTCGCGCGAGAGCGCTTCGTGCGCCACGAGCTTCGGTAGACCCCGGCCGACGAGGTCGGCAGGAGAACCCAGGCACTTGTCCTCGAGGTAGAGCGACAGCCCCTCGATCAGCTCCTCCACGATGTCGTATCCGTAGCGCATGACCGCCGTGCAGACCTGTACCGTCCCCGCGCCCGCGAGCATGAACTCGACCGAGTCCTGCCAGGTCACGATCCCGCCCACGCCCGACACGGGGACTCCGACATCCTTGGCGATCTCGGCAACGAATCGCAGTGCGATCGGCTTGATCGCCGGGCCGGAGTAGCCTCCGAGGGTGGATTGGCCGTAGACATCCGGCCTCGGCGCGAACGTGTCCAGGTCGAACCCGATGAGGCCCTTCACCGTGTTGATGCACGTCACGCCGGCGGCGCCGGCTTCCTTCACCTTCCGCGCTATGGGCCGCATGTCCGTCACATTAGGCGTGAGTTTGATGAGCACGGGGATCTTCACAGCCTCTGCCACCCACTTGGCCCGTTCGTAGGTGAGCCCGGCGTCTTGCCCCACCGCGGAGCCCATCCCCCGCTCGGGCATACCGTGCGGGCAGGAGAAGCTGCATTCGATCATGTCCGCCCCGGAGGCCTCGACGCGACGGGCAATCTCCTTCCACTCGGCCTCGGTGCCGGCCATCATGCTCACGATGACCACCCGGTCGGGATAGCGCTTCTTGAGATCCGTCACCTCCGGGAGCACCTCGTTGAGCTTGCGGTTGGAGATGAGGTCGATGTTCTCGAGACCGATGAGGTTCTTGTCCTCGTACTTGAGGCCGTCCATCATGGGGGACACGAGGTTGACCTCGACATGCTCGAGCCCGAGCGTCTTCACGACCGCCCCACCCCAGCCCGCGTCGAACCCGCGGGCGATCATCTCCGCGCTGTCGGTCGGCGGCGCGGCCGCGAGGATGAACGGGTTCGGGAATCGGACGCCGCAGAAGTCGACCGCGAGGCTCACACGGCTCATCGGCGGCCTCCCTTCGGACCGCGGGCGTCAAGCCAGGCGGTGATCGCGACAGCCGCCTTCTTGCCCTCCGCCACTGCCTGGACGACCGTGGCGCCTCCGCTCACGATGTCCCCGCCGGCGAACACGCCCGGGATCGACGTGGCGAGGGTCTCGGGGTCGATCTTCAGGAACCCTCGGTCTGTGGCAGCGAGACCCGGGTAGCGGTCGAGCGGGCCCTGGCCGATCGCCTCGATGACCGTGTCGGCCGGGAGGCTGAACCCGGAACCGGGTATCTCCTCGGCATTCGTGGGTGCGAGAGACCCCGGCACCTTCCACCGGATCCCCTCACCCTCGAATCCCGTTACCCGTCCGCGCTCGCCGACGATCCGGACCGGCTTCGTGCGGGTGTGGAACTCGACGCCCTCCGCCTGCGCGCGCTCGATCTCCGAGCGGAACGCCGGCATCTCGTCGTACGACTCGAGGCAGCAGACGTCCACGCGCTCCGCGCCGAGCACCTTCGCCGTCGTCGCCGCGTCCATGGCGACGTTGCCACCGCCGATCACGACCACGCGCGCGCCGACGCTCGGCCGGCCGCCACGCGCGACCTCGCGCAGGAACTCCGAGGCCGCGACCACCCCCGCGAGATCAGAACCTGGAAGGCCGATGCGGAATGCCCTCCAGAGCCCAGGCGCGACGAACACCGCGTCGAACCCGCGGGCGAGGAGTGCCGCGGGATCCGCCTCGTGCGCACCGAGCCGGACGCTAACGCCCAGCCGCTTTACGTAGTCGAGTTCGCTCTCCACGAACGACTGGTCCAGCCGCGACGGCGGTATTCCGAACGCGAGCACGCCCCCCAGCGCGTCCTCGCGCTCGATGAGCTCCACCTGGAACCCTGCCCTTCGCAGCTCGACCGCAGCAGCGATCCCGGCCGGGCCAGCGCCTACGACGGCCACCCGCTCGGCGCGGTCACGCAGCCCTTCGGGGAGCGGCGCCAGCGACCCCAGCTCGACGTCCCCCGCGAACCGCTGAAGGCTGGCGATGTCGATGGGGGTATCCAGGTTGGCCCGGGTGCAGTGCTCCATGCAGAGGATCTCCTGCGGGCACACGCGGCCGCAGACGCCCACGAGCGGGTTCGCGTCCCGAATGAGCCGCGCGGCGCCACGGAAGTTGCCGAACCGGATCTTCCTCACGAAGCGCCGGACGTCCACGCCCGCCGGGCAGCCCTTGTTGCACGGCGGCTCGTCGCACATGAGGCAGCGCGAGGCCTCGATCACGGCCTCGTGCGGCGCGTAGGTGCGCTCCGTCTCCGCGACGGCGGGCGGCGGCTGCCCGTTGCCCATGCTATCCCCCGGTGTCGATGCCCACACCCAGCTCGAACCGGCCGGGCTCAGGACCTCCGGCCGCGCGGACAGTGATTCCGACCCCGAGCGGCAGGCCCGACCGGAGCCGAGCATACCACCGCGCTCCCGAGGCGTTCAAGGATGCGAGGCCGAACTCGCCGGGCAGCCGCGGCTCGTACTGAACGAGCGGGCGCACGTCGCCTCGGCGCGACACCACGACGATGCCCGCGTCCAGCCGCGCGGTCTCGCCGACCGACCGCTCAAGACGGACGCCCACGGCGAACGCGGAGCCGTCGGGGTTTGCCCCGGGCGCGCCGTCGGAAACGGTGGTCTGCCACTCGGTCGCCCGGGCCACCGTGACCGAGACCCCGGCGTCGTCAGCCCCCGTCCAGTCCGCACGCACGGTCCGGGAGCGCTCGACCACGCTGGCCGTGGGGTCTCCGTCCTCGCCGTCGAGCGCACCCTCGCGCACGCGCACGGCCACACGCCCGAACTTGCCCAACGGGAACGCGCCGCCGAGCGCGAGGGCCCCTCGCGAGTCGGGGAGCTCGTGCAGGTAGGAGCGCCAGGGTCGCCTGGAACCCGAGACCTCACACCAGGCGTCCCACCCCGCCGCGGGCCTGTAGTCCATGCGCATCCAGACGCCGGTCCCGTTCGTCCCGCCGGACGCCCCGGGAGCACCGCCACCAAGAGGCGACCAGTAGTCGCGCGCGAGGTGCGCGAACCCAAGGGCCACGCGGGCGCCGCCGAGCCCCGCGCCCGCCGAAGCGACGACCGCGGCGCCTCCCTCATCGGTGAGCGCGACCTCGGCCGCCGCGCGCCAACCCGCATGCTCGAAAACCGCGTCCAGTCCCGCGACCGCGAGCGAGCTCCCAGAGAACCGGAACCTCTGCCGCTCGGGGTCGCCCTCCGCGAACGGCGGGTCGTACTCGACCCACAGCGCGGTCGCTCCGATCCGCAGGCCCGCGCGCGGGCCGAATGTCACCCGGGCGCCGCCGAGCGTCTCCTCGAGGGCGTCAACTCCGGTGCGCTCGCCGTCCGTTCTGTGGTACCCGGAGGAGCGCAGAGACGTGACCAGCCCGCTCTCGTCGACTGTCGCATCCAGCTGCGTGCGCGCCGCGATGGCCTGGACGCCGACCGGGCCGCCTGCGGCGGCGAGGTAGCAGCCTCGCCTGGACGTGGTCTCCGACGCGCCGTCGTACACGCGCAGGCGGTCGCGGGCGCGGGGCAAGCTGCTCGCGCTCACGATGCCCGA
>Ga0316622_100002580_pt1 | contig 12597 bp, 9 predicted proteins | sample OWC_Aug_OW2_C1_D_FD_207646 | JGI IMG/M metagenome (GOLD analysis project Ga0316622, IMG submission 207646) | Wetland soil microbial communities from Old Woman Creek delta, Ohio, United States - OWC_Aug_OW2_C1_D5_C | ecosystem: Environmental > Terrestrial > Soil > Wetlands | place: USA: Ohio... | reverse complement strand
TCCGGCTGGTGGATGACAGCGGCAAGGATGTTCCCGTGGGCGAGCTGGGGGAAGTGGCCGTGAAAGGCGACACGACCTGCAAGGGATACTGGGACAAACCCAAGGAGACGGCGGAGTCGCTCAAAGAAGGCTGGCTGCACACCGGTGACATCGGGAAATTCGATGAAAACAGAAACCTCTACATCGTGGACCGGAAGAAAGACATGATCTTGAGCGGCGGCGAGAACATCGCATCGAAGGAAGTGGAAGCCACTTTGTTCCTGCATCCCGCTGTGTTGGATTGCGCAGTCATTGGCCTGCCCGACCCGAAATGGGGTGAAAACGTTCACGCTGTGGTGGTGCTGAAACCCGGGATGTCCGTGACCCAGGATGAACTAATCGATTTCTGCAAAGCCAATATAGCCAGTTACAAGAAGCCGAAGTCCGTCGACTTCGTGAAAGAGCTGCCGCGCAACCCCTCGGGGAAAGTTCTCAAGAAGGAACTGAGGCTGCAATACAAGACGTAAAAGGGGAAGCCCCCCGGTGGGAAATCGGCGGGGTTGTGTTCTCGAACCGGAAGGAAAACTCGGGGGGAGAGGCTCGGCGCCTCTTCCTCCTTCATTTGAAGGAGGACAACGAATGGATTTTGAACTGACGGAAGAACACAAGATGCTCAGGGAGATGACCTACAAGTTCGCCGTGACGGAATTTACCCCCGTGAGCCACGAGTGCGACAAGGAGGAGAAATACACACCCGAGATCAGAAGAAAGGCCGCGGCAAACGGACTCGTCGGCGCCTGGGTTCCGGAAGAGTATGGCGGGGCAGGTGTGGGCATTCTCGGCAATGCCATCGTGACGGAGGAACTGTCACGGGTGGACATGGGGATCGGGCTCAACATCGTGGCCGCCACTTTTGGTCTCGAGGCCGTGTATTATTTCGGGACGGAAGAGCAGAAAAAAACCTACATCGCCCCGGTCTGCAGTGGTGAGCAGGTCAGTGCAGGCGCTTTCACTGAGCCCGACGCGGGAACGGATGTGGCCGGGTACCGGACCCGGGCGGTAAAGGACGGCGACGACTATGTGGTTACCGGGACCAAGATGTTCATCACCAACGGTACAGTCTGCGATTTCTACGTGGCCCAGTGCATCACGAACCCCGGTGCGGACAAGCGCCACAGCCGGTTCAGCCAGATCATCATCCCGGCGAATTCCAAGGGGATCTCGAGAAACAAGATCCTGGGCAAGATGGGCGTCCGATCCAGCGATACGGCGGAAGTCAGCTTTGAGGATGTCCGGGTTCCGCAAAAGAACCTGGTGGGCAAGGAGGGCCACGGCTTTCATCAGCTCATGCACTTCTTCGATGTGACGAGGGTCCTAGTAGCCGGTCAGTGCGTGGGGATTTCCCAGGGCTGTCTGGACAAGACAATCCAGTACGTGAAGGAAAGAAAGGTTTTCGGTGCCCCGATCGGTTCCTACCAGCTGTCAATGGCGAAGCTCACCGAGATGGCGATCCGGATCGAGCTTCTGAGAAACCTCGTGTACAAAACGGCATGGCTCATCGATGTCGGCAAGCCGGACTTCACACTCTCAGCCGTCATCAAATATGCCGGCGGCCAGGCAGCGGTTTTCTGCGCCAACGCGGCCGTAGAACTCCACGGCGGATACGGCTACATCGATGAGTATGTCGTCCAGAAATTCTACCGCGACGCGAAAGTCCTCGAGATTTACGAAGGGACGAAGGAGGCTGAAATAATGACCATCGGCAGAGTCCTGCTGTCCAGGTGATCGCATCTGCGTGCTTATTTCCATTGTGTGCTGCCTGGGGGGAGACGATTCGTGACCGTCAAGTGCACCGGACGATTCGGAAGAATGTCACATAGAAGTCGTTTTACGCTATAAAAAAGGAGGAAATGCCATGTTGATCAACGATTGGGTTATTAACAACGCGCGGCGCTTTCCGAACAAAACGGGTATTATCAGCAAGGACGTCCGTTACACCTTCAAGGAAGTGGACGAAAGGGTGAACCGGCTTGCCAATGCCCTGATCAAGTTGGGCCTGCAGAGGGGTGACCGCGTAGCCTTTCTGGACAGGAACTGCCCCCAGTATCTCGAGTTCTATTTCGGCGTCGCCCGTGCCGGTATGATCGGTGTTCCGCTAAATTACCGGCTTGTGGGCAGGGAGTACAATTATCTCCTCAATAACAGCGGAGCGAAAGCGGTCATCGTGGGCAAGGATTATACCGGGGTTATAGACGGCCTCCGCGCTGATATCCCCACGGTGAAGCACTTTATCAGCCTCGCACCTGCACCGAGATATTCGTTGTACGAAGATATTATCGCCGCTTCCAAGGCCGGTGATCCCGGAGTGCCTCTCAGAGATGAAGACCTGGCGATTATAGGCTACACGAGCGGAACGACGGCGAACCCCAAGGGTGTCATGCTCACCCATCGAAACATCATCGCCAACGCCATGAATTTCCTGTCGGAACTCCCTCTCAGACAAGAGGACGTCTGTTACAGCCCCTTCCCGCTCTTTCACAGCGGGTCCTATTGTGTCATGGCTTACTACAGCAGGGGCTGCACGCAGGTTTACGATGACTTTGAACTGGTGAACACCTTTGAAGTGCTCCAGAAGGAAAAGGTGAATTTCCTCTTCATCCCCGCAGGAGCACTGGTATTTCTGCCGAATTTCCCGAAGCTTGCCGATTATGACCTAAGCGCTCTGCGCCTTATCCTCACGGGCGGAAGCCGGACACCGGTGCCGACCATCAAGGCGCTCTTTGATGTCTTCCCCAAGCTCGAAGTGCTCTACGACACCTTTGCCCTCACGGAGGCTGCACCCCTGGTTTGTGTTATTCCCAAGACGAGGCAGATGCTGCGGGCGAACCAAATTTCCGAGAGCACGGGCACCGAAGCTTACGGAACGTACGTGCGACTCTTCGACGACGAGGACAGGGACGTCCCCCACGGAGGCGTCGGCGAGATCGTCGTACGCGGCGACAACGTAATGAAAGGCTACTGGGAGATGCCAGAGGAAACGGCGACAACGCTCCGCGGCGGGTGGCTGCACACCGGGGATATGGGCCGGTTTGACGATAAGAGGCATCTATACGTGGTGGACCGCAAGAAGGACATGATCCTGAGCGGCGGTGAGAACGTGGCTTCAAAAGAGGTTGAAGAGGTCCTCTACACCCATCCGGCTATTGCGGATGTCGCCGTGATCGGCGTCCCGGATCAGAAATGGGGCGAACGTGTCCACGCCGTCATCGTGGTGAAGTCCGGGCAGAGCCTTGACGAGAAGGGGGTGACGGAGTTCTGCAAGGAAAAGATGGCGGGATACAAGCGCCCGCGCTCGATGGAGTTCGTAACAGAGCTTCCGCGCAATCCCTCGGGCAAGATCATGAAGAAGGAACTGAGAAAACGCTACAGCTGACCCTGGATAACAATGCCTTTAAATCGGCAAACTTCATGTTGAAGTGAATAAAGTTTGAGGAATCGAAGGTGCGCGATTCAGACCCTGCGCCCTCGATTTCAACTTCTGTGCGGAATTACGCAACAAAAAGAGATCACTATTGAAAATACGTGGTTTTATGAAGAGGCCAAAGAATAGAAGTTTCTTTTTCAGAATATTATAAAATCATCTATTCGATGGTATAATTGTCACTAATTTGTCAGTAACAATTTACGCGCTAAACCCAATGGGCTGAAGAAATACTAGGTATAAAAAAGAAGAATCGGTCGAGAGCTCTTAACTTGATTCATGAGGCTAATGCTGAAATGGGGAGACGCGAGAAGTTCACTTCCGATCATTTGACTTTTGCTCGATCCAAGAAATTTAATTTCGAACTTGTGGAAGTAAACAACATCATAAACACTTTGATCCGCCCGAGGAAACAGACAAGCGCTATAGGATTTTCATTTAACGGTGTGCGATCGGGATAAGCGCGAATGGTGAACCCGCAACTCAGAGGAAGCAAAGAAATCTAAAGGAGGAATAAGCCGGCAAAAGGATTGTTCAACGATGTCGCTATGAGAAAGATCAAGGCTCAAACGGAGGCCTGGCAGAAGGATGTTTATGGATGTCGCCGGAAACTGCCGAAAAATTTGAAACGCTTTCGGGGTTCGCCGTCAAACCCGTCTATACCCCTGATGACCTCTCAGCCATGGATTATTTTCGCGACTTGGGGTTCCCCGGGGTTGAGCCCTTTATCCGCGGAGTCCATCCAACGATGTACCGGAGGCGCACGCGGACCCACCGCCAGCTGGCTGGCTTCGGGCCACCGGAAGAGTCGAACAAGAGATACAGGTTTCTTTTGAAGCAAGGGGCGACAGGCATTACCTAAGTCTTCGGGTCCGGAACGCCTCTGGAGAGAATCATTAATTTTATCACGAATATCAAGTGCACAACTAGCCGAAGATGAACAGAGTGAAGAGTTCAGATGCATTTATATATTCATAAAGACGTTGGGAAAGAAAGGAAGACCATTTCCGGTTATTACACCTACATTGAAGAGAAACAGATGAACATTCAGGGCCGGGACGTTCTTTATGCTGTGGGTGTTGGCATCGTTGATAACTCATGCTGTGGCGTTGGTGGGTGCTTATTTATAGAGATTCCCGGTTACATTGTGGCCTGGAAGAGCGACGTGGACGAGGAGGGTCATTCTATCAGTTGTATTGACTCCATTGAGTTGGAGGAGGAGAAGAACAGAATAAAACAAGCCATACATGAACTCTATCCCAATGCTCAGGTACGCTTCGGTCCTTGAGGGAATTAGGGAACGGGTTATACCGACTGACCGAAAAGAAAAAAACGGGGTCTATTTCTATGAAAGAAAAAAAAGACTGGCCCTCTCTTATCAAAGAGATTGAGGGGCTGTTGAGGTTAAAAACCTTTCCGCTTGGGATTAAATTCATATCCGATGAAAAAGAATTGCACGAAACAGGAAAACTACGCGTACCCATGAAAAATAGTTTTACCTGCCAGTTGCTCACGGTAGCGCGAACCTACGGGTGGTCTTTTGTGGTGACCGGGGATAGGTTGATGCCGGTATGCGGCAACATTCTAGGTTTCTATGAAGCGCCGCCAGGGGTCAAAAATGGTAAATTTCGAAGCATTGCATGGTGCAAAAGTATGGAAGACGCAAAAAAATTTGAGGATTCCATACCGCGCATGCCTCTGGGGAAATATCGGGCCCTTTTTATGGGCCCTCAAGTCCATGGGTCGTTTGAGCCCGATATCGTGTTATTCTATGGAAATCCCGCCCAGATGATCCTGATCATCAATGCTCTGCAGTTCGAAGATTATGAAAGAATGATTTTTCAATGTATCGGCGAAAGTTCCTCGTGCGCTGAAACTATCGTCCAATGCTATCTGAGCCAAAAGCCACTTTTCAGTATCCCATGCTTTGGGGAAAGGAGGTACGGCCATGCCCAAGATGATGAAGTGGTCATGTCCGTACCGGCTTTCCTAGTAGAAAAGGTCAGGCGCAATTTAGAGGCACTAGCGAAGAGAGGCGTTCGTTACCCCATTGCTTATTTTGGTGCGCAGGCTGATCTCTGCTATGGATTGCCCCCGGCTTATCACGAATTACTGGGCTTGAGCGGATACGAAAAACCCGCTAGAAAATAGTACGACGACTCGTGCAATAGGGAACCCGTCCGGGTCGTTCTGGTAGCGGCTAGGATGGTACTGATGATGAACAAAGAGTTCAATACTGTAATGTAAGTAGCTGATATTTATTGGCATTCCCACGGGGATTCGAACCTCGGTTTACCGGCGTGAAAGGACCTGAAATAGCGTATTCCACCAGCTTTCTGAGTCGTTTAGTGCGGTTTAAAACTCTTTTTGAACATTAAAAGTCGTCTGGTTTGGGTGCTGCTTTCATCTACGACTCCGCACCTGATTAAACACTGGATCGGTGAATATCTGCACTTTTGCTCTTCAGGGACTCACATCTGAGTTCGTCTACCAGTCGTGATTTAAAAAGCAGTATGCGCAATTAACGGTAAGAAACAAACCGGCAGCGCGAGAGTTATGTGATTTGCCCACCCTTCCTGATGTTTCCCGTTATGAACATATTTCCATTTGACCTCCGTTAGTTATCTTGTATCATACATTCAAATAGACATCGTTTGCACCCTCACAGGAGGACACCATGCGCCATCGTTTGATAATGTTCCTCGCCCCGGAAGTGCTGGCTTGTGTGCTGGCTCTCACAGTCATGACCGCGTTCTCCACCGTCGGCTTGACAAGTGCTCTCGCAATGACCGGTGTTGCTGCCACCAATCGTTGCGATAAGGCCCTGCCCACGCTTGATGGCAAGTCGCCGCTGATCATCGGGCATCGCGGCGCCTCGGGCTATCTGCCCGAGCACACGCTCGAGGCTTATCAACTTGCGATTACTCAGGGCGCCGAGGTGATCGAGCCCGACTTTATTTCAACCAAGGACGGCGTGTTGATCGCCCGCCATGACCCAAACCTCGCCACCAGCACCGACGTGGCTTCCAGGCCCGAATTCGCTGACCGCAAGCGTGTGGATTGGCAGGTGGATGGCGAGAAGCAAACAGGCTGGTTCGCCCACGACTTCACCCTGGCGGAGATCAAGACGCTGGGCACCGTGATCACGGACCTTGAGCGGCCTCAAGAGAACAACGGGAAATTCAGGGTCGCGACGATGCAGGAGATTTTCGACCTGGTCAAAACGCAAAGCGCAAAACTTGGGCGTACGATCTACGTCTACCCTGAGACCAAGAACCCGACCTATCACCGCGACCTTGGGCTCCCGCTGGAGGACAAGCTGATCGCCGCGCTCGACGCGGAGGGGTGGAACAGCCGGTCCGCGCCTGTATTCGTGCAGAGCTTCGAGCCGGGCAGCCTGAAAGAAATGCGCAGCAAGGGGTTGAAGACGCGCATGGTGCAACTCGTTGACGGCGATGACATCGACCTGAAGACAGGCAAGATTACCTATGCGATTCCCTTCGACCGGCCCTACGACTGGCGCAAGTCCGGCGATGACCGCCTGTTTGCTGACATGGTTATGCCATCGGGCTTGGCTGAAATCGGGACCTATGCCGACGGCATCGGCGTCTGGAAACCATATATCGTTCCACTGAAGGGCCGCATGGGTAGGGCTGGACAGCTCGTAGACGTCAACGGCGACGGCAAGGTGGACCTACGCGACGCCGCAACGCAGCCGCCGACGGCACTGGTGGCTGAAGCTCACAAGCGGGGGTTATTCGTTCACGTATTTACGTTCCGCAATGAGAAGCGGCGTCTGGCTTCCAGCTATATGGGTGATCCGCAGGCCGAGTACTTGCAGTTCTTCGGGCTGGGCGTGGACGGCGTGTTCAGCGAGTTTCCGGACACAGCCGTGATGGCACGTGAGATCTATCTGCGCGAGTGTGGCCGCTGACCCAACTGTTGAGCCGATCTGATTTGAGCTGGCAAATCTGCTTCAATGTTACTGAGAGGCTTTCCGATGATTGCTAATTACGATCTTCAACTTTGATCCGAAGTGCCAAGATTAGCATTTCGGGAAGTAATGAATAAATCATTGTTCTGATTTTTCCGGCCAACTAGATTGCTCAAGTCACCAGCTCCTCTCCACCCACTTGGAGAAGACCATAAAGAAGCAGGACCATTTCTGACCAATACAAAGTGTTTGTAAGATTATTTGGGATTTCTTCTCAACGGTTGGGGGTTGTAACAGCGGAACCAGTGTCGAACCAAACGGATGACCATCTTATGGTACTCGGAATATCCTAAGCCAAAGTGCCCCTGACATGCAGCCGAGCCCCAGGGCGGCGAAGGCGAGCCCCCATGCCATGATCCCGTTGCCGACGATATCGAGTATGGCTCCGAAGGCCAGTGGCGACAGAAAGGCTATCCCAAAACCTGTAAAGGTATAGACAGCCATCGTCATGCCCCGCTGGCCCTGTGGAGACGCTGCAACGAGTCCTGCTGTGAGGGCCCCGCTATCCAACAGAACCGTTATTCCGTAGAGCAAAGCCACCGCGACGACCAAGTGGAAGTTGAGGCCGGCTGTGAACCCTATGATACAGCCGATGATCCCCGACCCCACCATCCAGACCGTGAGGGTTCTGCGACGCCCCCATCGCATGGCACCCTCATTACCGAGGATAGTGGCCGGAACACCAATAAATAGAATGATCATGGCCACGCTCTGCGGGCTCAGGGGCAAGGCAAGGCCCGGCTGCAAGCTAAGGCTGAAGACAAGAAAGGCGACGAGCCAGGATCGGTACCCGCTGAGTTCCCAGCAGTGCGCACCGTAGGCCATGATGTAGCCCACAGCGGGCCGGTTTCCCATGACAATCTTTAAATCATTTCTTGAGAAACGCAGCCCAGCTTCGGACCCTAGGGGTGCTCGCGGCGGGACGATAGCAGAAAAGATCATAACGGTTCCCAAGGGTCCCAGTGCCAGGAGGTCCACCCCCCAACGCCAGCCCAGCAGGGGCTCTAAGAGCCCTGCAAAGTAGACGGATAAAGCAGTCCCTACGGCATAGGTGGCCGTGTAGAAGGCGATATAACGGCTCTGCTTCGGACCCGTAATGTTGTCGCTCAGTGCTTTAAGTCCCGGCATGTAAGTGCCTGCCAAACCGATTCCCGCCAGCAGGCGAAGGGCGGCAGCCGACCAGAGGCCTTCTGCCAGCCAGCCGAAAAGGACCATGGAGAGGCCTGTAAGGAAGGCACAGGGAAGGTAGATCCTTCGAGTGTCTACGCGGTCGGTAAGACCCACGAAATACGGCGAGGCAATGGCGTAGCCCGCGAAGAAGACCCCGCTGATCCAGCCTGCCCCAGTATTCGTGAGCCCCCACTCCGCCTGGAAAGACGGGAGCAGTGCCGGGAAATACATGGTCCCGGTCATGGACAGAATTTCGGCCAGACAGATGAAAAAAACAAAGTGTGTTTCGGATTTCGCCATGAGTGACACCGGCAACATGATCTCTAAATTAAAGACAATCCCTTATCCGTGAAAGCGGTCTATTTCAAGCCTTTTCCCTTGCGAACAATTCCCTGGATGACATGGTGGTTTTGGAGTTCCAAAAAAGACGAGCGATAGCCGACCCTGGAATGATGTTCAACCTAAAAGTGCGCCCTTCAATCCTGCCCCCGGTGATGCCAGCGTAGGGAGTGGCTGAAGCAATCCGGACAGCCAGGGGGCATAACCTTCAGCGGGGTATGCCCCTTGGCGTTTTTTGATCGATAAGGCGAAGTACAAGGATCGGCCTGATGAAGGAAGGATTTGGTTTTGTCATCGGCCACAATATTAATACTTACTCGGAATTTCCGAAATCCCGAGCATTTGCCTTGCCTGCTTCGGTGTCGCTACCTCACGTCCCAGCTCTCCGGCCAGCCTGACAACCTTTTCCACTGCCTGAGCATTGCTCTTGAGCAGCTCGCCTCTCTTGTAAAAAAGATTGTCCTCCATGCCGACACGGACATGGCCTCCTGTCAATATCGAAAATGTCATCATCGGTGTCTGATTCAGTCCGACCCCGATGGTCTGAAACATGGAATCGGCCGGTAGATTGTCGAGCATATTCACATAGTTTTTTATATTTCCAGGCACCGCGAGGCCGCCAAGATACGTCGAAAATATGACGGAGTACCAATAGGGTTTCTTTACCAGGTTTTGCTTTATCAAATTGTGCACGACATTGAGCTGCTGGGGATTATAAATCTCCAACTCCGGCTTGATGTTTCTATCCATCATCGCCTTCGCAAACAACTCCGTCTCTTTAACGGTTATGTCGATAATCTTATCATCAAGAGGAACAGCCTTGTCCCGGCCCGACAGGGGCGGTTTCCTCGCAGGAAGAGTGGCCTTCAATATAATAGGGCCGCAATTCAATGAACAAAGCTCAGGCTTTGCCTCCATGGAGGCCATCCTCATTTCTCTCGTCATATCAAACCCGCCGCCGGTCGTATTATTGATGATAATATCCGGACAGCGTTCCCTGACCATCTTGTTGATATTGAAAAAATGTTCCGTTTTGGAAGAGGTGACAGCGTACCCTTTTTGCGGATCCCTGGCATGAATGTGAACGGCTGAAGCCCCCGCCCTGTAAACGGCATAGGCTTCATCCGCCTGTTCCTCCGGCGTTTCGGGGAGGTTTGGATTGGCTTCCTTGCCTATGACACCCCCGGTAATGGCCACAGAAATAATCAGAGGGGGCATCGTTCCATTTTTTACCCTCTCCTCATACTCAACGACATTCTTATAGTCCCATACATAGTCACTATATTGCATGATGCATCCCCTATTGCTTAAACATATTTTCTTATATGTCTTCTATAATCAAGTGCCGTTCCATCTGTTTTCTGCCTTTTAGGCTGTGTGGAGGAGGGCTCTGCCCCCCCCCCACACAAGTTTGACCTCCTCAATGCATAAATCCCAGATAGGTAACGCTGGCAACCAGAATGGTCCACAGGCATATGACAAAGCCATAGGGTAGAATATCCCGGAACGTTATGCGGAAGGCGCCCAGGACGGGTAGGGCCCAGAAAGGCTGCAGGAGATTGGTCGTCAGATCCCCGGTTGTATACGCATTGATGACATAGTTTACGTTGGCTCCCAACTGCTGGGCCGCCGGAAGGATATAAGGTGCCTCAATGACGAACTTGGACCCGCCGGAAGGCACAAAGAAGTTCAGGAACGCGGAGTAGACAAAGACGATAAAGGGGAAAGTATCCGGGGTGGAAATAGCCACAAACCAGTCGGCAAATATCTTGGCAAGGCCGGAGTAACTGATCATCCCGAATATTCCGGCGTAGAAGGGGAACTGGATGATGACGCCGAATACGGTCGTGGCGGCCTTCTTTACGGAATCCATAAAGGCGGCAGGCGTTCCGTGCATTAGGACGCCTATGACCAAAAAGGTAAAGTTGAGGGTGTTCAAGTCCAGGTTGGCAACGCCCTTGGTATAGAAGAACTTACCAACCCAGAACAGCCCCGCCAGACCGGCAACCCACATGAATACAGGCGATCGGTCCCAGCGCTGGGCCGGCGTCAATGCCTTCTTGTCGACGGGTGGCTTTGCACTCTCGGTGAATTCCTGGATGATGCTTTCGTCTGCCTCGACCGGGTTTTTGGGCAGAAGCAGATAAAATATAAAAGGTATAGAAACCAACAGCACCAGATTCATGATGAGAAGACCGGGGGCAAAGGTTGTGTTGCTCAGGGGTATGATTCCGACAACTTTTTCGATAAAGTGACCGGGGGTAGCCACCAGAAGCTGGGCAGCCATGGAAGGACCGTTGGCGATCACGATACCTGCATAACAGGCCGCTGCCACAGCCACATAGTGCAGTTTTTTACCTCTCTGGGCAACGACAAGTTCCCGTCCCAGCATGATTCCTACCATGTATCCGACACCCCAGTGTACCCACCAGAGGAATCCAACAAGAAGAGTAAAGGAAACAATAGCCTGTCCGGGGGTCTTGGGCATCAGGGCCAGTTTTTTCAACCAGCCCTTCACCAGCGGGGAGTCGGCCACCACAAATCCAGTGATCATCAGGACGCACATTTGCATGGCAAAGGTCAGAAGCACCCAGAAACCCTTTACCCAATGATCGACGATTTCTATCGGGCCCGATTTGGTCAGGCCCAGGGCCATGAAATAAACCAAGACGCTTAGTACAAGGACGAAAACCATGGAGTCCGGGATCCAGCGCAGACTCCACTCGGAAAAACGAGCGATAAAATCTTTCTTTTCCGCACTACCTGTTTGAGCACTCATAAATTTTTCCTCCTTTCACTTTTTGGATTTCAACCCAAGTATCTCTACTGCTTTCTCTTGTATTTCGCAAGAATTAATGAACGGAAAAGCGAACGAATGTCCGACTGGTGCTGGTGAATAAAAAAAGCCGTCTGACAGAGCCGTTTACGCCTGCCAGACGGGAAGCGAAATTCGAGGTGGTTCAGTAACGGGTTAATATACTTGAAAAATATCTGGCGTCCCCACGGGGATTCGAACCCCGGTTACCGGCGTGAAAGGCCAGTGTCCTAGGCCTCTAGACGATGGGGACGCTCTCGGTGACCTATGAAAAACAAGGCCGGAAAGCGTTTTTGACGGCTTTACCGGTCTTTGAAAGAGTCGCTTTTATATCTGCAAGAAGGGTTTGATGTCAAGGAACAAATTAGCGGGCGGGTCTGCCGTCCCGCTCCGCATAGCAAATCACCACTTGAGTCGCGGCTGTCTCGGATGTTCATCGTCCAAAAAGGCCCTCTGTTAAAAAACCTCGAGTGCTTCATTCGAAGACGACGGGCTCTCTCAAAATGGCCACGCGGGCTTTGGATGCGAGCTCGGCCACGCGGGGATGGGTCTCTTTCAGGGAGGTAATCTGCCGCAGGTTGTCAGCCGTGCGGGAGACGAGCATGGCCATGTCCCCGTCGGCGATCCCCCGCTCCTGGATGATCTCGTCCCAGTCCCGGCCGCAGGCCCATTCGTAGATGACGACAGCGGGCCAGAGGGGCAGGGGAGCCACGGGGAACCCGGCCATTTCCATCCTTTCAACCACGGGGCGGATGCAGGCGAAGATATCATCACAGGCGCGGTTGAGCTTCCTGGGCAGGAATTTTCGCGTGACGCTGA
>Ga0316622_100002579_pt1 | contig 12599 bp, 13 predicted proteins | sample OWC_Aug_OW2_C1_D_FD_207646 | JGI IMG/M metagenome (GOLD analysis project Ga0316622, IMG submission 207646) | Wetland soil microbial communities from Old Woman Creek delta, Ohio, United States - OWC_Aug_OW2_C1_D5_C | ecosystem: Environmental > Terrestrial > Soil > Wetlands | place: USA: Ohio... | reverse complement strand
CCCTTGAATATGCGGAGGTGTTTCTCTCTGCATGGTTTGTTTCGGGAAACAACCTGGAAACGGCCGTCATGGTGAGGGGGCTGCTTTTTGACGAGGCTGTAAAGAAAACGGACCAGGCCGGGGTCATCGCCCTGCTGAAGTCAAAGGGCATCTCCGTAAAATCTGACCGGGAGAAGGCACGGTCAATCTTTCGCGGGTTCTACAACGAATCCATGAAAACAGACAAGGTGAGCGCAACGCCTGCAGTCGTTATCGTGAAGGGCAGTGAGAGGAAAAAATATGTGGGAGGGAAGGAGATTCTTACGGCCCTGGAGGGGCTCTCCTCTCCCTGATTCAGCGCCAGGAAAGACTTTCGGGAGGGAAGTTTGCGCAGTGCCCCATCTTTTTTCACTTTGCAGATTTTGCCCCTGCTATGCATCGCTTTTTGGTCTGGTCCACCTGTTCCTCAAAATTGCCATGCTGGCAAACAACGTGAGATACACCATGACCACGTTTACAAAATTACGTGCCTTTCACTGCGCTCACTTTCTCACACGCAGAACAGCCTTTCCAATACTGTTTGCTGTTTCCTGTCGTGACGGATAAGCGATGTCACCTTTTCGATGAACTTGCCATCTATTCCGCTGTTAGTTCTTTTCTCCTTTTATAGGTTTTTCAGATTCCCTCGTTTCTTTTTTCAAGGTCTGATTTCCTGAGAAGCTCTTCAGCCTTGAACAGCGAGTCATGAGCCTCAGCCTCAAGTTCCATTGCCCTGTACTCTAACTCCAGCGCCTTATCCTCTAATGTCATCGCTTTACGTTCCCTTCCATTATCCCGAAGCATAGTCGCCTCATCCCGAAGCATAGTCGCCTCATCGCGAAGAATTGTTGCCTCATCGCGCAGCTCATTCGCTTCATCTTGTAATTGCAGGACTTCCCAGGTGTTTCCCCCACTGGTAACCTGAAAAACTTCAGCGGAAAAACCCGTTGCAGGGCAGGTCAGGATGAATGACAAAATAGTACAGGCAAAGATGAATAGATGTACCTTCTTATGCATGGTGGTAGCCTCCTTTTTCGTTTGAGGTATATCATTTCACATGCGAAACCAATTCTATGGCTTCTTCTTTTTGCGTGTTCTCCGCTTCGGCTGTAGTCATGGCAGTCGTATCGTCCTCAATTACTTTGGCAAGCCTCTCCTTTTCAAGTCCCTTTCGTTTTGCCACAATGCGATAGCTGAAGGAGATATCGGATTTCCCTCCATTAAGTTCCCTGACCTCAAAGGAAGTCCCCTTTTGGTTTGTGACATAGAGGCCCTTACACTCACCTCTTGGAGTTAAGAAGACATGGTACTCCATGTCAGTGTTAACTGTCTCGGCAAAGGTTGGTTCAATGCTAACCAGCGCACTTCCTTCTTTCAGTGTTGAAGATCCAAAGTCTTCAAACCAGTTCTCAGATGCCTCAACAGCATAGAGGGAGACGCTTTCTCCGTTCTTCAGCTTTACCACTGCCGATTTTGTCCCTGTTACGGTTAATTTGCCTACAACCTTCATATTGCCCTGTGAAAAGACACCGTAGCCTGATGGACTGTAGGTTTGCCCATAGACACCATAGGTCTGCCCGGAGATCGCTCTCGCAACGCCGAATACCCCTTTGCCACTCGTGCTGCTGCTTCGGAAGAAACCACCATAGGTCTGCCCGGTGGCCGCTGAAGCATAGCCGAATACCCCTTTGCCACTGGTGCTTTTGCTATGGAATTCACCACCGTAGGTATACCCGGTAGTCTCTGAAGCATAACCGAATACCCCTTTGCCACTGGTACTGTAGCTTTGGAAGTAACCACCATAGTTAGTCCCCGAGTGTGCATAAGCATAGCCGCGGACCCCTGTGCCACTGGTACTACCGCTTCCGAAGGAACCACCATAGTTTACCCCAGAAGTTGCACCAGCCAAGCCAGAAACCCCTATGCCAGTGGTGTTGCTGCTTTGGAAGTAACCACCAACCGCTGGAGCATAGGCATAGACCCCCATTCCACTGGTGCTGCTGTTTTTGAAATAACCACCACAGGTATATCCGGAGGTCGCTGAAGCCAAACCATAGATTGCCGAACCATCAAAAGCAGTGCCTGTATATTCGGCACCCACAACACCATAGCCAATTAAAGTATTATGTCCACTGTCAATGTAACCTTTCGTTTCAGCCCATGCTCCATGAATCCCCAGAAAGCATGAGATGAGCACTGCCGCCATTATGGGCCCTTTTGTCTTCATGTCCATTCCTCCTCTTGGTGTAATGGTTTATAGATAACTGAGAAACCTTCTTATCGTCTCCTGATGACACTCCTCATCAGAAGACTGGACTCAGATGAGTTTATTCGTACCAAGTGAATACAGAGCACATGCTGATGATGTTGCCGGAATAATTAACAGGATTGCAGCTCCTAACCTTTTCATTGATTATCCCCCCTTCAAATAAAAAGGCCGAACATACCAGAAGTTCTTCCTTCGGTAGCTCGGCCGTCTTCGGCAAGACCCGTTGCTTTCTGTCCCTTTCTCACGAAAGGTTTGGCTTTGTCGGGATTTTTCCCTCTTGATTAGCTTTTACCATGGATACCGGCAATTGTCAAATTATAGCTTTAACTGGAGTTTCCTGAGTTTTCCGTGCTCAAATCTTCTAACCATCTGAAGTAGAAAGATAAACGCCGAATCATCATCTTGCCTGCTGAAGTTTTTGTAACAGGGGGGAGATTCCTGAGTTTTCAATGCTCTATCATAGGGAAAGCCTTATCTGTGGCTGAGATGGAGGTGCTATGAGCGAAAACACCAAGACAGCAGCCAATCTGAAGGGACAGCTATCGAAATACTCAGGAATCATCTCGAAGGGGTTCAACAAAGCCAAGCGGAAGCTCATCAAAGAGATGCTGTATGGGATACAGGCTGCAAAGGACGTAAAACTGAGCAATATAGCCAGGACCCTCAAAGAAGAGCAGGCATTGATCAAGAGCGAAGACCGGTTATCGCGGAACCTTGACGATGAGGATTTTACCGAAGTGATCAACAAGGAGATATGCCGCACTACACGAGGGTAAATGAGAAGTAAATGCAGATATTCTTTGATCGGTGGCGTCAATTCTCAAGGGACTGAACACCAAATTCATTGGAAACCCGCTCGTGCCACTCCCTCAACTCATTCTCAACCATTTCATTGACGAGATTTATATACTCCAAAAAGCTGTCTGCCGCATGAGCAGCCTCGGCCCGGGGAACCCCGGAGTCTAAAAGGGCTATTTCGTAGTCTCTCCTTAGTTCGTAGGGCGTTGGCTCGGATTGGAGCTGAGACGCATCGGAAGGAGCGTGGTCCGTGGACATCTGCATTTGTGGGTGGTTCATGATCGTGTCCATCTCTTGCTTTTGAAGCTCCGCATCTCGTACGACATTTGCTAAGTACTCTTCCATGCTTTCAGCATGTTGAGCAATCACTGGACCAAGCGCTCTATGCCCGGCTTCCGGTCGAACAGGGCCCTGATGTGGAACAGACCTCGTGAAACCCATGCTTGTCTCCCCATTCACCGCCTCGCGAGCCTTGTCAATAGGCGCTTTTTCGGTGAGATAATAGCGCCCCACCAGAACGCCAATACAAAAAGCCGCAATTACTGTAAACAATATGGTGATGTATTTCATGAAGAACCCTTTTCGATGTTCATGAACCTGGCTGTTTAGTGCAACGCTCCTTCATGCACCCTATACGCCGGTATCGCTGGTGTGATGATCAATCCCGACCAAGGATACCGGCTCACAATCCCTTCAGTAATCTGACTTCCATCAGCAACTCAGTACGATTCCTGCAAGAAGCTCCTAGAAGAAGGTGCTTCTAAATACCCGCAAGATAGTTCCGCCATTTCGCAGCGCTCCAGCACCAGGGCAGGCCGCTGCATTTCCTCTCACTCTTACCTGGAGGTTACCGGCATGGGCAGCGTTCAGGTGATTTATATATATCGCGTTGCTTGTGTCGAAGAAGTAATAGACCCCGGGTAGTGGATTGGATCCGTCCGCAAGGTAGTAACGCGTCAAAGTCCCAGATGTGCTGTCCGCTAGCATTTCTACATTGACGACACGGCTGTTACTTATGTCACAGACAGCATAGGACTGGGACGGAACTATGCAGACCATCAGGCCGATGACTGCTGCCAGGATAATTAGTTTGCTATACATGTTTCTTATTCCTTTCTCTGGTAGGTTTTTTTATAACAAAGTCACGCCATAACCTCACATCCACACCAACAAACTTTCTTGCCTCCTTTCCAGCACCTCTTGTAGTATTACGTTTTTAAGCGGCTTCCCCTGTCTGTTACACCTCTACGTCCTACGACCTTACAACCTTCATGCTGAGTTTGAGAGGAGCAAGTCCACCCCTTTTTTGATACTCACTCTTCTTAATTAATTTGTACTCCTGTTTGAATTCATTGTCAACTGCATATTCCGGAGCAAGTCGAACACTGAATCCGGCCTGAAGCCGAACGGTTTTTAGGAGAGAGTCGGAACAACTGTTCGGCATGAAGCGGAACAGACAAGCAAAAACCTCTGACGAAAGACCTACGCGAAGCTGGATAATCCTGGAAGAGACAAGTCATTGTTTTACCTTGAGAAAATACCAAGGAAGAACGATGGCTCAAGAGAGATTATCCATGAGAAAGACAAAAGAGATACTGAGACTGTACTGGGTCAATGGCCTGAGAAGAGGGCAGATACCTGCAGACAGACAGCAACCTGCCCCCAGCCCTGTATGCAGGAGCTTCATACGGAACTCAGACGGTCCGGAGTAACCCCTATGCTCCTGTGGCAGGAGTACAAGGAGAAGTTTCCGGAAGGATATCAATATAGTCAGTTCTGCGAACACTACCGCACGTGGGCAAAGACCCTGGACCTGAGCTTACGGCAGGAATACCGTGACGGTGAAAAACTCTTTGTGGACTACACAGGCACCACCATCCCCCTCGTAAATTCATTCACCGGACAGATCACTGAAGCCGAGATCTTTGTGGCAGTCCTTGGGGCCAGCAACTACACCTATGCAGAGGCCATGCACACAGAGCCTGCCCAACTGGATAGGCGGCCATGTAAGGGCATTTGAATACGTTGGCGGCGTGCCGTGGATGCTGATACCAGACAACCTCAAATCCGGGGTAACCCGGGCATGCCGATATGAGCCTGGCCTGAACTCTACCTATCACGACCTCTGCAGCCATTACGGAACGGTAACCATCCCTGCCCGTAGCTATGGGGTCACCCATTAAGAGGCAGACTTGCTATCTATTTGTCGATAAAGGAAAAAAGAGATGCCCTGTATTCCGGCGACCTGAACCGTCTGACTAATCACCCTCGAATTCGGTCTGGTAGTATGCCTTGTATCCCTTTTCAGCAAGCTTTTTGGCGCCGCCGACGTCCGGCAGGTTCACGATGAAGGCCATCTCGGCAACAATCCCTCCGAGTTTCTCGATAAGCGCAGCAGCGGCAAGTGCCGTCCCTCCGGTAGCAAGCAGGTCGTCGACCAACAGGACCCGCATCCCCTTGCTGATAGCGTCCTTGTGCACCTCTATCGTGTCGGTCCCGTATTCCAGGTCGTACTCATGACTGATCTTCTCACCGGGCAGCTTACCAGCCTTTCGTACAGGGACAAAACCCTTGCCGAGCGTATAGGAGAGCGCGCCTCCGATGATGAATCCCCGGGACTCGATGCCCACAATGGTGTCGAAGGTAACCTCGCCCGTGATATAACGCTGGGTGAAGTTGTCGATCACCAGCCGAAAGCCGACCGGGTCCTTGATGAGCGTCGTGATGTCCCTGAACATGATCCCTTTTTTGGGATGATCAGGTATTGTCCTTATCCGTGATTTGATCGGCATGGTCTCCTCCCTTATCCGCAGCGGCTGTGCACGGTTTTCATCTTCTCGACCGTCTTCAGCAGCAACTTCTTGACGTTCTCCGCGTTTTTCCGCATGGTCGCCAGGATCATCTCCCACGTAACAGGATCTTCGTCATCTTTCCAGCAGTCATAGTCAGTCGACATGGCAATCGTCTGGTAGCAGAGGCCGAGCTCGCGGGCAAGGATCACCTCAGGGACGGTAGACATGTTGATCACGTCGGCGCCCAGCATCCTGAACATGTGGGACTCGGCCCTGGTCGAAAACCGGGGACCCTCGATTGTCACGACCGTACCGTGGCCGTGGTGACGCAGCTTCAGTTCCCTGGCTGATTTGATAAGAAGAGCCCTCAGATCGCTGCAGAACGGCTCTGCCATGGGTGTGTGGACGACCTTCTTCTTCGTGAAAAACGTCAGATTTCGCTGTTTGGTGAAATCAATGAACTGGTCGGCAAAGACAAGGTCGCCCGGCCTGATCTCCTCCCGCAGCGAGCCTACAGCAGTAGTAGCAAGAATATGCGTGCAGCCCTCCTGCTTGAGCGCAGAGACATTCGCCCGATAATTGACACCTGTAGGATAGACCGAATGGTCCTTGCCGTGACGGGCAAGGATCACGACAGAGAAAGCGCCGATCGTTCCGGTTGTCAGCGGGGATGAAGGACTCCCGTACGGTGTCTTGACCTTCTTCTCTTTCTTGTCCTTCATCAGCTTCGGATCATCCATGCCTGATCCGCCGATAATGCCTATCTTTATTCCTGCCATAGCATCTCCTTCACAACAAGTATGCTGCGCATGAAGATTATAAGCAGCAGCTGCCAAAAAAGTATATACACCAGCAGGTTCGGGGGCGGGAATTCCTCTTTCCACCCATCAGGGGAGATCCTCTATTCCACCAATCCCCGGGAGATCGGTACAATAAACCGGGAGGATTATTTTCAGGAGATTGTTGCATGAGCGAAGTCCCCCATGAGAGAAATAGGCAAAGGTGCGCAGTCTCTCGAAAATAAGATCATGCCGGATGATGTTGTCGAGATCTACGTTCCGATATTGAAGAGCCTAACAAATTAATCGGTATATTCGAGGTGCAGTATACTATTTCAGCCGAAAATGCAAAGCTTCATGTCCGGATGAATTGTTCCAGCGGTCTTATATTTATCCTGGTTTTTGTTCTGGTTGCTGTTGCTATCTATCCTCAGCATATACCGGGCCGATGAATATTTACAGCGACGCACAAGGGCAGAGGATGAAAAAGAAAGGCTCATCGGTGAACTGCGAGGTGCATTACAGGATATCAAACCCCGCGAGGATTATTGCCGATCTGTGCAGCCGGTAAAAAGATCCGCGATGATAAAGGGTACGGGAAGCAGATAGAGTCTTATATCAGGGAATATTCCGCGGCAGAGTTTACACAGGTACTGTCCTGATTGTTACGAAAAGGTGATGGAGGAATCGGACAAAGATGCATAACTGCGTGCGGCAGGAGGCAGCGGAGAAAACATGAACTCTGCTGTGCTGCCCCTTACTCTGCGTGATGAGAAGTCCTGACCGGTTTGCCAGAGGGGCGATTCACTTGGCACCGGTATCTTTCCCCCTGCTTTTCACAACAGTAACATTTTGGTAGAATACGGAAAGCGTAGAACAGAAAAATAATGCAAGGAGAGGTTATGAAAAAAATCTTGTTGATGGTTATGGTTACCGCATGCATTGCCTTTGGCTGCCAGAAGAAGGAAGAGCCGCAGCAGTTCCAGCCGCCCCTGGGACAGGTCCCGCAAGGAGGACTCGGCGGGCCTGGTCAGGGCGTCGATACGGCAAAGCTCCTGCAGGACGAGGTGAAGAAGGACCCGAAGAACCTGAATGCGTGGATAAACCTTGGTAATATTATGATGGATACCCATCGTTACCAGGAAGCGATAGATGCATACACCAAGGCTCTTGAGCTCGACCCCAGGAATGTGAACGTGCGGGTCGATATGGGAACCTGCTACCGGAATGTCAACAAACCCGATATCGCCATCAAGGAATATAAAAAGGCCCTCGAAATCGATCCCGCGCATATGAATGCGCATAAGAACATGGCAGTGGTATTTGCCTATGATCTCCGCGACAGCAAACAGGCGGTAAAGGAGTTTGAAAAGGTCCTCGAGCTTGCGCCGAACGCCCCGGATGCAGATGCTGTCAAAGCCGAGATCCAGAAGCTGAAGGCTGCGGCCAAGTAGCGAAAAACCGGCGAAAGCATGCATCCATGATGCGGGTATCAGGGGCAGGGCGGTGAGCATGGCCGCCCTGTCCCCTGCCATGCGGCCTGGTTTTTCCCCTGTAACTCCATGATGAAAAAGCTTGCCACGGTTCCTGCGAAGCCAGGTGTCTATCTGTTCAAGAACGACCGGGGAACTATCCTGTATGTCGGCAAGGCCAAGATCCTGAAGAACCGCATCCGGAGCTATTTCCAGAAATCGTCGGGTCTCGATGAGCGCAAGGCTGCCATGATGGGGAGCATTGCCGATTTTGAGTTCACGGTGACCGGCAACGAGCTGGAAGCGCTCATCCTCGAGGCCAGTTTCATAAAACAGTATAAGCCGCGCTATAACATCCTTCTGAGGGATGACAAGAGCTATCCATACCTGAAGCTCACCATCAACGAGCAATGGCCCCGCCTTGAGGTCGTACGGAGAATGCAGAAGGACGGGGCAAGGTATTTCGGCCCGTATGTCCCTGCCGGGGCAATGTGGGATATCCTGGGGTTCATCAGGAACCATTACCGCATCCCGAGCTGCAAATATTCCCTGGAAAAGAGGATGAGGCCATGCATTCAGTTTCAGATCAGGAAGTGTATCGGGCCGTGCTCGGGTGAGGTAGACCGTGAAGCATATCTGCAGATGATACGGGAGGTGGAACTGCTTCTTGGGGGAAAGAATAAGAAACTGATCGCATCGCTCGAAAAGAACATGGAGGGGCTGTCCGGCGATATGCGTTACGAGGAGGCTGCTCTTGTCCGGGACAGGATACGCGCAATTCATACGGTGTCAGCGTCCCAGAAGGTGGTTTCGCCTGAGCTGGGGGATGCCGACATCATAGGGCTTTTCAGGCAGGGTGGTGCCGCTGTTTTCAAGATCCTGTTCATCAGGAACGGGATCATGATAGGGTCACGGGATTTTGTGCTGAAGAACACGGGCGACGAGACGGATGCATATCTTTTCCGGAATTTCATTGAACAGTTCTATGCACGGGAGATATTTGCCGCACCGGCAATCTTTTGCTCGTCACTGCCGGAAGATGCAGCTGTTCTGTCGGAGTGGCTGACAGGGAAAAGAGGGGCGAAGGTCAGGATCAGCAGGCCCTCACGGGGTATCAGGAAAAGGCTGGTGAGCATGGCAGAGGAGAACGCAGAGGAAGTCCTGAAAAGCAGAAGCGCAGCTGCCATACCGGTTGCGGCAGAAGAGATCGCAGACGTGCTCGGCCTGGACAGGGCCCCTGAGAGCATAGGAGCATTCGACATCTCGAACATTGCGGGGAAGTCTGCTGTCGGTGCTTTTGTCTGCTGGGAGCATGGCTCGTTCAACAAGTCCCGGTACCGGCATGTCAGGATGGACGCGGTAAAGGGCCCCGATGATTATGCCATGATGAAGGAAATGGTCAGAAGGACCATACAGAGCATCAGGAGCAGTGAACAGGGCGCTGAAGAAGGGATGCACGCAGGCAAAGGCGGCCTTCCGGACCTTGTCATTATTGACGGGGGCAGGGAACATTTGCAGGCAGCGCAGGAGGTCCTGAGGGAGCAGCATATCTCAAATATAACGGCGGTCGGTCTTGCAAAAGATCCTGACAGGGTCTTCCTGGAAGGTCGCGACGATCCGGTACGTCTCGATGACGGCAAGGCAGCATCCCTGCTCCTCAGGAATATCCGCGACGAAGTCCACAGGTTTGCTATCGGCTATCACAGGAAACTGAGGGCAAGAAGGGCCTTTGACTCGGTACTCGACAGTATTTACGGCCTCGGCAGGAAAAGAAGATTTGCATTGCTCGAGCGATTTGGTAGTATAGAGGCAATAAAAGGAGCTTCGGTTGACGAACTCTCAGCAGTGAAGGGTCTTACTAAAAGGATGGCGCGGGAGGTCCTTGCAGCATTGAACAAAGAGAAAGATCGGAGGGAGCGTACGGCGTGAATATCTATATCTCCGGTTCGCTGGCATATGACAGGATCATGGACTTTCCCGGGTCCTTTGCAGACTATATCCTGCCTGACAAGATCCATGTCCTCAACGTCTGCTTCAATGTCAACGGTCTGCAGGAGAAGTTCGGCGGCACAGCAGGCAACATTGCCTACTCTCTCGGATTGCTTGGAGAGTCCCCGGTGATTATCGCCGCGATCGGCAAGGACTACGCGAATTACTTTGCGTGGCTGAAGAAGAACAACCTTTCGACCGAGGGCATTCAAATCGTCCCGGACGAGTTCACGGCCGGCGCCTATATCACAACGGATAAGTCCGATAACCAGATCACGGGATTCAATCCCGGTGCCATGAAAAAGGCGACCCGTTTTGACCTGAGCGCTGCTGACCCGGGAGACTCGATCATGCTCATAGCACCGGGGAATCTTGAGGACATGATGGGATATGCGTCGCGGTGCAGGGAGAAGGGGATACCGTATATCTGCGACCCCGGCCAGTCCCTGACGCTCTGGACAGGGGCGCAGCTCAGGGACTGGATCAGGGGCTCCAAGCTGCTTATCACCAATGACTACGAGCTCGAGGTTATCATGAAAATAACCGGCATGAACCGGGCGGAACTCCTTGGATTGACCGGGATGATCATCACAACACTCGGAGACAAAGGATCACGAATCAGTACGAACGGAAGGGATGTCCCTGTGCCCAAAGCGAAGGTTTCAGAAATCCTGGACCCGACGGGTGCCGGCGATGCGTATCGGGCAGGGCTGCTCAGGGGACTGGCCCTGAGGCATGACATCGAGAAGGCAGCGAAGATGGGCGCAGTGGCTGCCGCCTATGCCGTTGAGAAATATGGCACGCAGGAGCATCACTTCACTGCCGAAGGATTTGGGAGACGTTTCCATGAGAACTTCGGGGAAGAGAGGGATGCAGGCTGAATAGCCCGGCTGTGCTGTATGAAAGACCGGGTAAATTCAGACAGCTGAACGGATGTGTCTGGTGACCGTTTGCTGCCTGCGGTATTCCGGCTGCAGACAGAATATTTCGGATATGATCAACGAAGAAGCGATAAAGGCATATGTTCTGAAGGAGTTCCCGCGCACCCTGCATATCGACATCAGGAAACTCGGCTCCGGCGTGCAGGGGTCTGGGTTCCTCGTAGAGATGCAGACGGATGAGGGCCTGCAGTCCTATGTGATCAAATCCCTGCTGCCCGAAGGGTTCGGCCATGATTATCCTTCAGACAGGGCAGCGGTTTTCCTTCAGGACCTCGATGAATATGCTCATCTCCCGAACCATGTCAAGGCTGTCGATGTGCTTGCGGAGATGGCTGACGGAACCGTGAAGTCCATAGGCGGCGGGAAAGAATACTATCTCATGATGGAGAAGGTCGATGGCAGGGATTATTTCCATGACCTGAAAGGATTTGCCGGCAAGAAGGTCCTTGAAGACGGCGATAAGGCAAAAATAGCGGCAATGGCCTCGTATCTTGCGCGGATACATGCCGTGAAAAAGGCATCAAAGACCCTGTACTGGAGGAAACTGAGAGATACGGTCGGCCACGGTGAATGTCTCATGGGAGTTCTTGATATATATCCGGACGGTACGTTGCCGTATGAGGAAATGACCGGGATTATCAAGGGGGCTGTCGACTGGATATACCGGCTCAAGCCTAAATTTGCGCGGCTTTCCCAGATACACGGAGATTTTCATCCCGGTAATATATGGTTCCGCGACAGCAGGGAAATCATCCTCCTGGACCGGAGCAGGGGGCCATGGGGAGAGCCAGCAGACGACGTGACAGCCCTTGCGATCAACTATATCTTCTTTTCGGTCAAGAACCATGGCGACGTGAGAGGGGCCTATCTTGAGGGGCTGAAACGGTTCTTTAGCGATTATATCATCGCTGCAGATGACAGCGAGATCACCTCGGTTGTTGCCCCATTCTTTGCCTTCAGGGCGGCTGTTGTTGCAAACCCTGTCTTCTATCCTGAATTGGGTGCTGATGCGCGCAAACGGATATTCAGGTTTGCAGAGAATGTTTTGTCCGCGGACAGGTTCGAGGTTGCCGGTGTGAATGCATACCTTTCATAGTATCGTTGATGGTGGCGCTGTAGGGCGCTGAGAGGAAAACGCATCTGCAGCGTTCTTTCGCTGTTTGTTGCGGGCCTGATGATACTATCAGTATGCCCTGGCGAACAGCAGAGACTTTCAGGCACCTTTGTTTCAGATGGGGAAGATGTATGTATTTAGTATTTACGTATTCCGGAACCGGTATAAGTCGATCGTCTGTGAAGAAGAGACATACTTTCTTGAACTGGTCCGATACCTGCATCTGAATCCTCTTCGTTCAAAGATAGTACCTGACATCAGCAAGTTGGAAGACTATCCCTATGCCGGTCATTCAGCCATCGTGGGCAAAGTAGGACGGCCGTGGCAGGATACAGACGACGTGCTCGGAAGATTCAGCGACAAGCGCAGGGATGCGATACGGCAGTATCGTGATTTTGTGGCAGGGGGCATAGCCCAGGGTCAAAGG
>Ga0316622_100002578_pt1 | contig 12600 bp, 9 predicted proteins | sample OWC_Aug_OW2_C1_D_FD_207646 | JGI IMG/M metagenome (GOLD analysis project Ga0316622, IMG submission 207646) | Wetland soil microbial communities from Old Woman Creek delta, Ohio, United States - OWC_Aug_OW2_C1_D5_C | ecosystem: Environmental > Terrestrial > Soil > Wetlands | place: USA: Ohio... | reverse complement strand
CCGACCAATTGAGTTCTGGTTCCCGAGAACGTAGAATCTGGTTCCAGGAGACGCGCAAGATCCGAGCCGACGCCATCCCGCTCACCCTTCCCGAATCCGGCCTCGGCGCGCTCTTCGGTGTCCATGACGAAAACCTCCGGCTCGTGGAAGAGGCCTTCGGCGTGGAGATCACGGCCCGCGGAAGCGAGGTCTTCGTCTCCGGCGAGGCCGGGCCCTCTTCGCTCGCGGCCCGGCTCCTCTCCGAGTTCGGCAAGCTGATCGAGCGGGGCTTCGTCCCGAAGAAGCACGACCTCGCGACGGGCATCCGGATCCTGAGGGAGGACCCGGCCTGCTCCCTCGTCGACTTCTTCGAGAACCGCTCGCTCGGCCCGGCGCTCCGTCAGGTCGTCACGCCGCGGAACGTGAGGCAGCAGGAGTACCTCCAGGCCCTCGCGGAGAACGACCTCGTCTTCGCGATCGGCCCGGCCGGGACGGGGAAGACCTACCTCGCCGTGGCGATGGCGGCGGCCGCCCTCCTCGAGAAGCAGGTCAAGCGGATCGTCCTCTGCCGCCCCGCGGTCGAGGCGGGCGAGAAGCTCGGCTTCCTCCCGGGCGACCTCGCCGAGAAGGTGAACCCCTACCTCCGCCCGCTCTACGACGCTCTCTACGACATCCTCGGGTACGAGAAGGTGGGGCGGATGCTGGAGCGGAACATCATCGAGGTCGCCCCGCTCGCCTTCATGCGGGGCCGGACGCTGAACGACGCCTTCGTGATCCTCGACGAGGCCCAGAACACGACCTCCGAGCAGATGAAGATGTTCCTGACGCGGATCGGCTTCGGCTCCAAGGCGGTCGTGACGGGGGACATCACGCAGATCGACCTCCCGGCCGGGAAGGTCTCGGGCCTGAAGGAGGCCGCGCAGGTGCTGGCCGGCGTCGAGGGGATGCGCTTCGTCCGGTTCGACCAGCGCGACGTCGTCCGCCACCGTCTCGTCCAGACGATCGTGAACGCCTACGAGATCTGGGAGGCGAGCCGCCCCGAGCCCGAGACGAATGGAAACGGCAACGGAAACGGGAAGAAGAACGGGCATACGGAATAGGCGGACGACTCCGTCCGCGGCCTCGATCCGCCGCTGGCTCTCGCGTCTTCTCGTCGAAGCCCGCGCCGAGAGCGCACACGTCTCCGTCCTCCTGTGCGGCGATGCGCGGATGCGAAGACTGAACCGCGCCTGGAGAGGGATGGACCGGCCGACGGACGTCCTTTCCTTCTCGCCGGCACCCGACCCGCCGCGCCCGCCCCGCCGTCTGCCGCCGGACCGGTTCCTCGGCGACCTCGTGATCGACGTCGCCTACGCCGCGCGCCAGGCGCGCCGGCGCGGGCACGGCGTCGCCCGGGAGACGCAGATCCTCCTCGCCCACGGGCTCCTCCACCTTCTCGGGTACGATCACGAGAAGGACGACGGTCGGATGTTCCGTCTGCAGGCGCGCTGGGTCCGGAGGGCCTTCGGGCCGGGGCCCGACGGGGTCCCCCGCCCCGGAGAGGGCGGATGACGGGGATCGGGGCCGGTCTCGCCACGCTCTTCGCGGTCCTGTTCGCGGGGCTCTACGTCGTCCTGTCGGCCTTCGCGCAGGCGCTGGAGGGGCTCTCCGCGATCCGGCGGAAGGCGCTCCTCGAGGAGCACCCCGAGCGATTCATGTCGCTCCTCGCTCCGGACCGCTTCCACGTTTCGCGCATCGCCGTCCGTCTCGCCGCGCAGGGGGCGGTCCTTCTCGGCCTCCTCGCGACCGGCACGGCGCTCGCGGCGTCGGGCGTCGGCGAGCCGTGGCTCGTCGCGGCCGGCGCGATCCTTCTCGGCTGGATCGCGATCGAAGCTCTCATCATCCGCTGGGTGACGCGGCGCGAGCCCGACGCCGTGCTCGAAGCTCTCGGCTGGCTCGTCCCGGTCGCGGTCCTCGGCGCGACGCCCCTTCAGCCGCTCCTCGTGAGGCTCGTCGCGCGCGAACCCGAGGAGAGCGAGCCCGGCCCCGGGGACGGAGGGGGCGATAAGGAGGAGGCGACGAAGGACGCGGAGGTCCGGGCCCTTCTCGACGTCGCGCGCGAGGAGGGGATCCTCGAGAAGCACGAGGAGGAGCTCGTCGTGAGGGCCGTCGACTTCGGCGACCGGATCGTCCGCGAGGTGATGACGCCGCGCCCCGACATCGACTTCGTCGAGGCCGATGCCCCCCTCCCGGCCGTGGCCGACCTGTTCGAGCGGACCAAGCACACGCGGATCCCCGCCGTGGAGGGAGGGATCGACCACCCCGTCGGCATCGTCCACGTGAAGGACGTCTTCACAGTCCTCCGCTCGCCCGACCCTCCGGCGAGCGCGCGCGCCCTCGCGAGGCCGGTCCTCTTCGCCCCCGAGACGCAGACGGTGACGATGCTCCTCGCCGACTTCAAGCGGAGGCGTCAGCCGCTGGCGATCGTCGTGGACGAGTACGGCGCCGTGACCGGCCTCGTGACGCTCGACGACGTCGTGGAGGAGCTCGTCGGCGAGATCGCCGACGAGCACGAGGACGAGATTCCGCCCGTCGTCGAACTTTCGGGCGGGTCCTGGTCCGTCTCCGGGCGCCTCAGGGTCGACGAGCTGGCCGCCCGGATCGGAGTCGCCCTGCCTCCGGCCGAATACGACACGGTGGCGGGCCTCGTCTCGCAGAAGCTCGGGCGGATTCCGAAGGCGGGAGAGAGCGCGGCGGAGGGAGACCTCGTCTTCACCGTCGAGGAGGCCGACCGCCGGCGGATCTACCGGGTCCGGGTGTCGCGAGCGAACGCCGTCCCGGAGGCCGCCCGGTGAGCGAGGCCGTCCGCCGCTCCGGAACGGTCGCGGTCGTCGGACGGCCGAACGCCGGAAAGTCGACGCTCGTGAACGCTCTCGTCGGCCGGAAGATCGCCATCGTCTCCGACAAGCCGCAGACGACGCGCCGCCGGATCCTCGGCATCCGGAACGCGCCCGAGGGGCAGATGGTCTTCGTCGACACGCCGGGGCTCCACAAGCCGCTCCACCGGCTGAACAAGGTGATGATGGACGAGGCCCTCGAGGCGATCCGCGAGGTCGACCTCCGCGTCCTCGTCGTCGACGTCTCGGTCCCGGAGGGGGGAGGCGACCGCTGGACGGCGGAGCTGCTCGCCCAGGGGCCGCGCCCGAACATCGCCGTCCTGAACAAGATCGACCAGATTCCGGAGAAAACGGCGCTCCTCCCACGGATGTCGGCCCTCGCGGCGACGGGGGCGTTCGAGGAGATCGTCCCCGTCTCGGCCCTGACCGGGGACGGGCTCGGCGAGCTGCCGGGAATCCTTCTCCGCTACCTTCCCGAGGGAGACGAGCTCTTCCCCGTCGAGACCGTGACGACGGCGGACGACCGGACGCGCTACGCCGAGATCATCCGGGAGAAGTTCCTCGAGCGGACCCGCGACGAGATCCCCTACGGCCTCGGCGTCGTCCTCGACGACCTCGGACGGGACGAGGCGAAGAACATGACGGTCGTGATGGCGACCGTCGTCGTCGACAAGGAGAGCCACCGGCGGATCGTCGTCGGGACGGGAGGACGGCTCCTGCGCGACGCCGGGATGGCGGCCCGGCTGGAGCTGGAACGGACCTTTGGCGGGCGGTTCTTCCTCGACCTGACCGTCGCGGCCCGCCCCGGCTGGCGGGAGGACGCCCGTTTCGTGGCCGCCCTGACGAGCTGACGCCGCCGGGTATTGACGGGGGGCCGGAGCCGGACTAAGTTGCGTCTGCCCGCCCGGGGGGCACATGACCGCCACAGAGATGTCGCACGCCCAGCCGGAACGCCGCCGGTCCCCCCGTGTCGTGACCGACGCCACGAGTCGCGGCCAGTTGAAGGCCACGATCCCGGTCAACATCCTGAACCTCTCGACCCTCGGGCTCCTCTTCGAGCTGAAGGCGCCGCTGAGGCCGGGGATGACCTACGACCTCCAGGCGCACTTCCCGGGGGTCTCGGTGTCGGCCCTGGTGAAGATCACCCGCTGCCGCGCCGGCGGCTACACCCCGGACGGCCGCGGAGGCCGCTGTCTCCTATTCCACGCCGGGGCGGAGTTCTCCGAGCTGACTCCCCCCCAGCGGGAGAGCCTGCGCGTCGCCGTCGAGAAGGGGATCCCGTCCCCCAAGGGATCTCCCGCCATCCTGCAGCGGACCTGATCCGGGTCAGGAGGCGGGGGGCTCGTCCTGGGCGAGGAGCCTCCGGAGGGAGTCCCAGCGGCGGCTCAGCCCTTCGGTGAGGCTCTTCAGCGACTCCTCGCGATCTCGGGCCTCCTGAAGCTCGCGGCGCAGAGTCGCCAGCTCCTCCTCGAGCGCCGCGATCCGGCCGTTCAGGCGCCCTTCGACCTGCTCGCGCCGCGCGGACTCCTCGGACATCGAGTGGAGCGCCCGGGTAAGCGAGTCCTCGAGGCGCCGGACTTCCGCCTCGTCGGGGCCAGGGCGGGCGCCGAGCGTCTCCTCCTCCGGCGGTTCCTCCGGAGCGGTCGTGGCCGCCGGCGTCACCGGCGAGGTCGTCTCCGGCGCCAGGGCGGGCTCCGGCGCGACGAGCGTGGCGAGGGCCGGAACGCGGATGGCGCGCGTCGTGGCGGGGCTCTCGTCCAGTTGAGTCGCCTCCGGGACGGCCGGCCGGGCGAGCGACGGCTCGTCGTCGAGGTCGGGAAAGTCGTCCTCTCCCGGGGTGTTCCAGAGCTCCTCCTCGAGAGCGGACTCCTCGAAGACCGCAGCGGCCGCGACCGGGGCCGGCGCCGGCTCCGGAACGACCGGGGCCCATTCCGCCGGGGGCCCGGATGCGGGCTCCGGCGACCTCTCCGGCTCCGGAGGGCCGAAGACGCTCTCCGCCGGCCCCGCCGGGGCCAGCGGGACCGCCTCGGTCGCAGCCGCGAGGGCGGCGGCCGCGGTCTCGTTCGTCACCGGGCCTCCCTTCTGGAGGCGGCGGAGAAGGTCGACGAAGGTCAGCTTCGAGATGAGCCGGAAGGTCTCCACGACCCCGCGCCCGTCGGCCGCGACGGCCTCGACGAACGGGTACGCGGCGAAGCCGAGAGACTCCTGCATCGCCGCGACCGGAAGGGCCGAAGGGAGGTCCCGCTTGTTGTACTGGATGACGATCGGGACGGCCTCGAGGGAGATCTTCTCGTCGCGGAGGTTCTCCCTCAGGTTCTGGAACGACTCCAGGTTGTGCGAGAGCATCGGGCCCTGCGAGTCGACGACGAAGACGACGCCGTCCGCGCCGCGCAGGACGATCTTCCGCGTCTCGTTGTAGAAGACCTGGCCCGGGACCGTGCAGAGCTGGAAGCGGACCGTATAGCCCTTGATGTTCCCCAGCTCGACCGGGAGAAGGTCGAAGTAGATCGTCCGGTCCTGCGCCGTGGCCAGCGAGAGGAGCCGCCCCTTCGAGGCGCGCTCGAGCTCTCCATGCAGGACCTTCAGGTTCGTCGTCTTCCCGCAGAGGCCGGGGCCGTAGTAGACGATCTTCGCCGTCAGGTCGCGCGTCGTGTGGTTGAAGAGAGCCATCTCCTCCGTCCGGAGTGTCGTTCGCGGCTGTTTCAGTATAGGACGGGTAACCTAGGGGCGTGGCGGACGAGCCCCGGGAACGCGTCCTGTCGGCGACCTTCGCCGGCCTTCCCCTGCGCGGCGCCTCGACGGCCGGACGGGAGACCTGGTTCCACCTTCCGACGCTCCGGCTCGCCTTCGACGTGGGCCGGGCGCCGACGGAGCTGATCCCGGTCGCCCACCTCTTCCTGTCGCACGCGCACCTCGACCACGCCTCCGGCCTCGCCTACTGGTTCTCGCAGCGGCGCCTCCACCGGATGCCGGGGGGCGTGGCCCGGACGCACCCCGACACCGTCCCGCTCTGGCGGGAGATTCTGGCCCGCCACGAGCGGCTCGAAGGGGTCGGGTACGACGCCCGGATCGAGCCGATGGCGCCCGGCGAGACGGTCCTCCTCCGGCGGGACCTCGGCGTGACGGCGTTCCCCGCCGATCACCGCGTCCCGGCCCTTGGCTTTCTCGCCTTCGAGATCCGCCGCCGTCTCGTTCCGTCCTTCCAGGGGCTTGGTCTCGACGAGGTGCGCGCCGCGGCCTCGCGCGGGGAGACGGTCTCGCGGGAAGTCTCCGTCCCGCTCGTCGCCTTCTCCGGCGACACGGCGGCCGGCCTCTTCGACCTCGCCCCGCCGGAGGTCTTCCGGGCGAAGCTGCTGATCCTCGAGTGCTCCTTCGTCGAGGAGCGCGACGCGGACCGGTCCCGCGAGTGGAAGCACCTTCACGTCGGCGAGATCGCCGAGCGGGCCGACCTCTTCGAGAACGAGGTCCTCCTCCTGACCCACCTCACCCTTCGGACGCCGCCGGACGAGATCCGCCGGGAGCTGAAGCGGCGCCTTCCTCCGCGCCTGGCGGCGCGGACGGTGCCGTTCCTCCCCGGCTGAGAGAGCGCGCCCGGGTCCGCGCCAGCGCGTCGTCGAGGAGGCTGTAGGCCGCCGGGACGACGAAGAGGGTCAGGAGCGTCGAGAGGGCCATGCCCCCGACGAGAGCCAGGGCCATGGGGCGCTGGACCTCCGCGCCGGCGCCGATGGCGAGCGCGGGCGGCAGGGCGCCGGCGATCATCGCGATCGAGGTCATCAGGATCGGACGAAGCCGGATCGGACAGGCCGTCAGCAGGGCCTCGTGGCACGAGGCTCCGCGGGCGCGGACCTGGTTCGTGAAGTCGACGAGCATGATCGAGTTCTTCTTCGCGATTCCGACCAGGAGGATCAGCCCGAGAAGGCTGTAGACGTTCAGGCTCTGGCCTCCGATCCAGAGCGCGAAGAGCGCGCCGCTGACGGAGAACGGCAGCGCGAGGAGGACCGAGACGGGGTGCCAGAAGGAGTTGAACTGCGACGCGAGGACCATGTAGGCGACGAGAAGGCCGAGGGCGAAGGCGAACCAGAGAGACTGGAACGACTCGCGGAAGACTTTCGTGCTGCCGGCCGCAACGGCCCGGTAGCCGTCGGGCAGGACCGACCGGGCGATCGCCAGCGAGCGGTCGACCGCGGCGGCCTGCGACGCGCCCGAGGCGACGTTGGCGTAGATCGAGATGGCGCGCTCGCGGTCGCGCCGGGTGATCGCCTGCAAGGTCGGCTCCTGCTGGATCCGGATGAGCTGGGCGAGGCGGACCGGCTCGCCGCTCGAGGTGCGGACGAGGAGGCGGCCGATGTCCTCGGGGCGCTGTCGCTGATCGGAGAGGAGGCGGCCCCGGATGTCGAAACGCCGTCCCTTGTCCTTGAACTTCCCGACCCGCACCCCGCCGATCGCGGCGTTCACGGTCTCGCCGATGGCCGCCATGCTCACCCCGAGGTCGGCGGCCCGGTTGCGGTCCGGCATGACCTGCACCTCGGGCATCCCGACCTGGTAGTCGGTGTCGACGTCCGTGACGAGGCCGGACTGTCGCATCTCCTCCACGATCCGCCGCGAGGCCTCCGCGAGGAGGTTCCAGTCGCGGCCCCGGATGTTGAACTCGATCGGGAAACCGCCTCCGCGCGAGGGGCTGAAGCCGGTCTGGGAGATGTCCTGGAGCGCGATGCGCCCGCCCGGGATGGTGCTCGCGTACTGGCGGACGACGTCCATCATCTCGAGCTGCGAGAGACGCTTCCCGCGCACCGGGTCGACCGGCCGCTCCCGGGGCGCCTTCAGGTTGACGTAGGCCTGCCCGGAGTTGACGTCGCTGCCGCCGCCGACGCTCCCGGCGAAGAGCGTGACCTCGGGGCGCGACATCAGGAACGACTCGATCCGCCGGAAGTAGCGGTCGGTCGCGTCGAGGCTGGTCCCGACGGGGGTCTGGAAGCGGATCGTGAACCGGCTCATGTCCTGGCTCGGGATGAACTCCTGGCGCAGGAAGCGGATCGAGAGGAGCGAGAGGAGGAAGAAGACGAGGGAGCCGGCCAGGAGGACGCCCCGGTGGCGCAGCGTCGGCTGGAGCGCGCGGAGGTACAGCTCCGAGAGCCGCCGGAAGAGGCGGTCCATCGTCCGCCCGAGGCGGCCGCGGTGCTCGACCTCGAGGAAGCGCGAGCAGCGCATCGGCGTCAGCGTGAGCGCCTCCAGGAGCGAGAGGAGGACCGCGACCGAGATGGTGACGCCGAACTGGAAGAAGAACTTGCCGATGATCCCCTTCATGAAGGCGACCGGCAGGAAGATCGCGACGATGGCCGTCGTCGTGGCGGCCGCCGCGAAGGTGATCTCGCGGGCCCCCACCGAGGCCGCCCGGACCTTCCCCTGGCCCAGCTCTCGGTGCCGGTAGATGTTCTCGAGCACCATGATGGCGTCGTCCACGACGATGCCGACGACGAGCGTGAGGCCGAGGACGGTGTAGGTGTTCAGGGTGAAGCCCAGGAAGTAGATGACGATGAACGTCCCGAGAATCGACGTCGGGATTGCCAGGAGGACGTTGACGGTCGTCGACCAGGAGCCCAGGAACAGCCAGCAGACGATGCCGGTCAGGACCGCCGCCAGGACGAGCGTGAGGAGAATCTCCCGGATCGACCGCTCGATGAAGGTCGTCGTGTCCCAGTTGACGTCGAGCCGCAGGCCCTCCGGGAGCTGGGACCTCAGGGTTCCGATCTTCGCCTTCACGTCCCGGCCGACCTGAACGGCGTTGGCGCCCCGCATCTTGGTGATGCCGAACCCGATCGACGACTCTCCCATCGCGCGGTTGAGACGGCGGCGGTCCTCGAGCCCGTCCTCGACCACGGCGACGTCCTTGAGACGGACCGGCGCGCCTCTCACGTAGGCGACGACGAGCTCGCGGAACGTCGACACGTCGATCGCCTCGCCCTGGGCCCTCACGTTCATCTCCCGCTCGGCGGCCTCGATCCGGCCGGCCGGCACCTCCTGGTGCTCTCGCTGGATGGCGCGGTTGACATCGATCACGGTGAGCCCGTGCGCTTCGAGGCGCATGGCGTCGTACCAGACGCGGACGTTCCGGTCGCGGAACCCCATGACGTGGATCTCGCCGATCCCGTCGATCATCTGCAGCTGCGGCCGGATGATGTTCCGGACGTAGTCGGCGAGGAAGGTCGGCGGCCGGTTTCCGAAGAGGGCGAGCCGGATGATCGGCTGGTCCTCCGGGTTGGTCTTCGAGATCGTCGGCGGGTCGATCTCGCGCGGCAGGTGGCGGGCGGCCTCCGAGACCTTCGTCTGGACGTCCTGCAGGGCGGCGTCGATGTTCCGTCCGATGGCGAACTCGAGCGTGAGGTTGGCTCCCCCCTGGCGGGCCGTCGACGACATCTGCTGGACGCCCTCGACGGTGGCGCAGGCGTCCTCGAGGACGTCGATGACGTCCGTCTCCATGATCTCGGGAGAGGCCCCTTCCCAGGAGACCGAGACGCTCACGATCGGGAAGTCGACGTCGGGGTTCTGGCTGATGCCGAGGCCGCGGAAGACGTCCCCGAACCCCGTGTAGCAGAGAAGGCCGAAGCCGATCAGCGCGACCATCAGGATCCAGGCGAAGACGTGGTTCCGGATCGAGATGTCGGCGAGGGTCATCCCGGTGGCGATCGCCGCCGGGCTCTCCTCCGGCTCACGCGCCCCGGGCGGGCTCATCGGGGCCCCGGGGTCGCCGGACGGGCGGTCGCCGGAGCCTCGGGAGCGGCGGACTCGACCGCCATGCCGTCGGCGAGGCGGTCCGAGCCTTCCGTGACGATGGTCTCGCCCCCGGAGAGGCCGGAGAGGATCTCGACGGACCCGTCTCCGGTCCTCAACCCGATCTTCACCGGCCGGACCTTCGCCCGCCCCCCGTCGACCATGTAGACGACGAAGCCCCGCTCGCTCGCCTGCACGGCGCTCTCCGCGACGACGATGGCGCCCTTGTGCGTTCCGGTGGCGAGGGTGACCTCGGCGAAGAAACCGGGCTTGAGGACGCCGGGGTTGTCCACCCAGGCGAGGATCTCCACCTGCCGCGTCGCGGGATCGGCGGTCCCTCCCACGTGGTAGACGCGGGCGGTGAACTCCGTGCTTCCGAGGGACGCGACCCGGAAGGTGACGGTCTGTCCTTCGGTGGCCTTGAGCGACTCGGACTCGGAGACCTTGAAGCGGAGGCGGAGACGGTGGAGGTCGACCAGCGTCGCGAGGAGATTCCCGGCCTGGACGAACTGTCCGGGGTCGACGGTCCGCGTGTTGACCTTCCCCCGCCGGGGCGCGCGCACGGACGAGCGCTCGAGGTTCTGGAGGGCGATCTCGGAGGCCGCCCTGGCGGACGCCGCGTCGGCGGCGAGGCGCTCGGCCTCCTGGCGCGCGCGGATCAGCTCTTCCTCGGCGACGAGCTTCTCCTTCGCGAGCGCCTCGCGTCGCACGAGGTCCGACTCGGCCCGCTTCTGGTCGGCGACCGCCCGCCGGTGCGCGGCGGCGGCGCGCTCCGCCTCGAGGCGGTACCGGTCGGGGTCGATCCGGACGAGAACGGTCTCGGCCGTCACGTCGTCCCCCGCGTTGAAAAGAACCTCCTTCACGGCGCCGCTGACCTCGGCCGTGATCTGGAGCAGCTCTTCCGGCTCGAGCGATCCCAGGGCCTGGACCCGGTAGACGACGTCGCGCACGACAACGGGAGCGGTGCGAACCGCCAGGCTTCGCCCCCCCTTGCCCTTCCGGCCGTCGGAGCCATCGCCTCCCTTGCAGGCCGCGAGGACGCCGCAAGCCAGACCGAGAAGCAGCAGCGCTCTGAGGCTCTTCGGCACCGGACCCCCATCCGGGAGAGATCGGCTCTCCCCGGTCGATCGTGTCACCGGGCCGCCCGGCTGTCGCTGATGCGAATGCACGACGTCGGCCCGCGGGACAGCCCGTCCCGCCTCAGAGGTCGTAATAGAGCTCGATCTCGTAAGGGTGGGGGCGGTTCCTGACCTCGCGGTCCTCTTCGCGTTTCTTCGCGATCCACCGCGGGATCAGATCCTCCGGGAAGACGCCGTCCTTCGTCAGGAACGCGTGGTCCGTCTCCAGCGCCTCGAGCGACTCGTCGAGGGCGGTCGGGAGCGCCCGGATCGCCGCGCGTCTCTCGGGCGGAAGGGAGAAGACGTCGGCGTCGATCGGTCCGAAGCCGAGGGCCGTCGGATCCATCCGCCTCTCGACGCCGTCGAGGTCGGCGAGGAGCTGGGCCGCCATCGCGAGATAGGGGTTCGCGGTGGCATCCGGCGGGCGGAACTCGAAGCGGGCGGTGTCGGCGCGGTTCGCGTACTTCGGGATCCGGATCGCGGCGCTCCGGTTCCCGAGGGAGTAGATCGCCGTCACGGGAGCCTCGAAGCCCGGGACGAGGCGCCGGTAGGAGTTCGTGGAGGGGTTCGTGAAGGCCATCACCGCCGGGCCGTGGTGGAGGAGCCCCCCGATGGCGAAGCGCGCCGTCTCCCCGAGACAGCCGTAGCCCGCCGGGTCGAAGAAGACGTTCCGGCCGTCTTTCCGCACCAGCTGGTGGCAGTGCATCCCGCTTCCCGCTTCGCCGTAGAGCGGCTTCGGCATGAAGGTCGCCGTCAGGCCGAGCGCCGTCGCCGTCCGCCGGACGACGTACTTGACCATCAGCGTCGCGTCGCAGGCGGAGAGAAGGGGCAGGAGCGGGATCTCGATCTCGCACTGGCCCGGCCCTCCGACCTCGTGGTGGTGGTACTTCACCGGGACGCCGACGGCCTCGAGCGTCCTCGAGATGCGGGTCCGGGCGGCGTCGAGGTGGTCCTGCGGCGGAAGGGCGTGGTAGCCGCCGTGCCGCGGGATCGTGAAGCCGGAGCCGAGCTCGTGGCTCCGCCAGTCGGCCTCGGCCGACTCGACGCGGTAGGTCGCGACGTTCACGCCGTTCTCGTAGGCGACGCCGTCGAAGAGGTAGAACTCGAACTCCGGCCCCCAGAGGCTCTCGGTCCCGATCCCGGTCGCGCGGAGGCGCTCCTCGGCGCGGGCTGCGATCGTCCGCGGGTCGAAGGGGAGCGGCGTCCGGTCGTCGGCCTCGAGGATGGCGCCGAGGAAGCTCAACGTCGGCTCCTCGGGAAAGGGGTCGACGAAGCCCGTCGTCAGGTCGGGGACGAGGACGAGGTCGCCCGACTTGACCGACCGGAGCCCGACGGACGAGCCGTCGATCCCGACGCCGTCCTCGAGGAGGGCCGGCGTGAACCGCTCGGCGGGGAGCGTCACGTGCCGCCACCGCCCCGCGAGGTCGCAGAACTTCAGGTCGATCATCGTGATCGCGTGCGCGCGGGCGAACGCGGCCGCCTCCTCGAAGGCGTGGAACATGGCGTCACCCTCCGCCCCCAGCCTACCGGCCGCGTCGGGGCCGGGCATGGGCCGTTTGACCCAGACGGCGCCCGCGAGGGCCTCAGCGGAAGAGCTTCCGGCGGTTCCGGATGTAGTCGCGGAAAATGAAGGCGGCGAGGTCGGTGGGGGAGGCGTAGTACGCGCGGCCGCGGGCCACCCGGGTCAGGGTGTCGACGAAGTCGACGAGGGCCGGGTCCGTGGCGATCATGAAGGTCGTCAGCTGGATGCCGTCCCGGCGGCAGCGCTCGGCCTCCTCGAGGGTGCGGTTCACGATCTTCAGGTCCAGGCCGAAGGGGTTCTTGTAGAGGCGCCCCCCTTCCCTGATGCACGACGGCTT
>Ga0316622_100002577_pt1 | contig 12602 bp, 8 predicted proteins | sample OWC_Aug_OW2_C1_D_FD_207646 | JGI IMG/M metagenome (GOLD analysis project Ga0316622, IMG submission 207646) | Wetland soil microbial communities from Old Woman Creek delta, Ohio, United States - OWC_Aug_OW2_C1_D5_C | ecosystem: Environmental > Terrestrial > Soil > Wetlands | place: USA: Ohio... | reverse complement strand
GCCGTAGTGGTGGACGTGGCCTACTTCGTGGCCGACCTGCGCCTGCTGGGCTGGCTCAACTACCTGTTCGTGTGGTCCGCAGTGCACCAGCTCGGCTACGCCTGGCGCGACCGCCGGTTCGAGCGGCCGCTGCGTGCGCTCGGCTGGGCGGCGGGCGGCCTCGTCGTGCTGGCCATCCTGGTCGTTCTCGGCCCCTACCCGGTCAGCATGGTCGGCGTTCCCGGGCAGGAGCTCAGCAACACCACTCCCCCGAAAGTCCCGCTGATCGCGCTGGCCTGCCTGCAAGCAGGCCTGCTGCTCGCGCTGCAGGCGCCGCTGCGGCGCTGGCTCGAACGGCCCGCGCTGTGGACCGCGACAGTCCTGGTCAACGGTCTGATCATGACGGTCTTCCTGTGGCACATGACCGCCATGGTGCTGTTCCTGGGCCTCGTTCACGCGGCGGGCGACGTGGGCCTCGGCCTCCGGCCGGGTAGCGGCGCGTGGTGGCTCGCGCGCCCCCTGTGGCTGGCCCTGCTCTCTCTCTTCCTGGCGCCGTTCGTGCTGCTGCTCGCACGCTTCGAGCGCCTGGCGGCTCCCGCGCTCCGCCCCCCGGCAGCCTGGCGCCAGATCACGGGAGCGTTGCTGGTCTGCACCGGGCTCGCCGAGCTCGCGCTGCACGGGATCGGCGGCGCGACCTGGCCCGGTCTCCAATGGTGGGCGGTGGCCCTGCCGTTCGCCGGCGCGGCGCTGATGGGACTGTGGCGCGGGCGCCGCCCGCCCGCCGCTACGCCGGTCGCCGCGGGCCAGTGAGCGCTTGGGTGCAGGTCAGTCGCCTGCGCCCTCGTCCCCGCAGACGAGCTCCTGGGTCAGGTCGGTCTCGTCGCGCTCGTGCTGTTCGAAGCGGTCGAGCACCGTGGAGGTCCAGGTGCGCAGGTTCGTGCACACGGGTTCCTTGTGGCGCGCATAGACCATCGAGGCTTCGAGCACCGAGCGCAGATCCGCCAAGATGCGGTCGTGCTCTGCCTGCAACTGCACCACCGTGCGCATCGCGCTGGGGCTCAGGCCCGCCAGCTGATCGAGGAAGCCCGAACGCTCCTCGGCGCGGAAGTGCTTGCTCGCCATGTCATGGAAGCTCACCAGTCTGTCCGCCAGGTCCCCGGCCCAGGAGGTGGCCGAGGGCGAGGTCACCGCCGGACGCGGTCTCTCCAGGAAATGGCGCAGCTCTGCGACGCTTGCGCGCAGCGCGCGGTGCTCCTCCTGGACCTGCTCGAACCCCTTGCCCGTCGTCTGCTCGGCCATGGCACGCCTCCGGCGATCCAGTCGGGGCTCCCCGCCGTGCGGTCGAGAGGCTCATCGGACAGGTGAGCCCGTTGCCATGCTAACCCGTCGCCCAGCCGTGCGCCCTAAGCACTCCAGGACACGCGCATACGGAGCACGGCGTATTCCCGTTCCTCGCGCGCCGCGCGACGTCGGCGGGCCGTCATGAGAGCTCGGTCTACCTCTCGTAGTGCTTCCTGAACTCCTCCTCTGCGACCTTGCGGCGCGCGGCCGCGGCCGGAGCGGTGTCCCGCCAGGCCAGGCCGTTCTCGATCCACTCGCGCAGCGCGGGCACGTACTCGGCGCAGCCGTTCCTGGCCAGTTCGTAGGTGCTGCGCCAGCGGCTGGAGTCCGGTTCCATCCTCGACGCGGCGTGGCGCTCTTGCCGGGAGACATCCTGGCCGGGCAGGCCCATCTTGGCGTCCGAGGCGCCGGGGGGATCGACACCGTCGAGCAGTTGTTGCAGGTGATGCGCAGGCCGACGTCGTGCGTCACCCTCTGGTTGCGGGTGGCCGACCGGGGGCAGGCGACGCAGGCCCGCGAGGCCGCGTTCAGCTCGGAGAGGGTCGCAGGCTGGGCCGCGGCAACTGGCGCCGAGGGCGAGCATCGGCGGGCGAGGTGTCGCGACAGCTCCTGGGGTGGGGGCCAGGGGATTGCAGGGGCAGTCTGGGGCGCGCGGGGCGAGCGGTCCGCTGAGGCCGCCGGCAACCGGGCAGGATCAGTCCCCGACCCCCTGGGGGGCCTTGACCGAGTCAAGCCGGAAGCGAGGTGCGCGCCACCGCCCTCGAGATTGCAGTGGCGGACCGGCGGGGTCGTGGCAAGCTGTGCAAATGAGACTCATGCGCATCGCCTCCCTGGGGGGCCTGGCCCTGCTCGGGTCCGCTCCGATCCTCGCCCAAGTGCCCGAGGAGGCCGCGCCCGCCCGGCGCGGGCTCGTGCGGAGCGGGCCCGGGGCCTTCCAGGGCTACACCCTGCTCGCGCCGCTCAACTCGCGCACGACCTACCTGCTCGACATGCAAGGCGAGGTCGTCCACCGCTGGCAGAGCTCGACCTCCCCGGGCGGAGGGCTGTACCTGCTCGAGAACGGCCATTTGCTGCGCCTGGGTCGCATCGACGACGCCCCGCGCTTCCACGGCGGGGGCATCGGCGGCGTGATCGAGGAACTCGACTGGGAGGGCAACGTGGTCTGGAGCTTCCGCCAGGCCGACGATTACCAGATCCTGCACCACGACATCGAACTGCTCCCCAACGGCAACGTGCTCGCGATCGCCTGGGAGCACCGCTACCGCGATGACGCGATCGAGTGGGGGCGCGATCCGGCCCAGGTCGGCGAGGAGGGCATGTGGCCCGACGCCCTGCTCGAGATCCGGCCGACGCGGCCCGAAGGCGGGGAGATCGTCTGGGAATGGCATGCCTGGGACCACATCGTGCAGGACCAGGACGCGGGTCGGACCAACCACGGGGCGGTGGCGGACAGGCCGGAGCGGATCGACATCAACGCCGACCACCGCGACCAGCCGCCGCTGACCCAGGCGCAGCGCCGCGAGCTCGAGGAACTCGAGCGGCAGATGCGCGCGCTGGGCTATGCCGGCGGCGACGAGCCCGACGCGCCCGCCGGCTCACAACAGCGCGACCTGAGCCCCGACTGGCTGCACACCAACGCGGTCGACTACCTCCCCGAGCACGACCTGATCGTGCTCAGCACCCCGCGTCTGTGTGAGCTGTGGGTGATCGACCACTCGACCACCACCGAGGAGGCCGCCTGGAGCAGCGGTGGCCGCTTCAAGAAGGGCGGCGACCTGCTCTGGCGCTGGGGCAACCCGCGCAACTACGGTTGCGGCACGGATGCCGAGCGCCAGCTCTTCTATCAGCACAACCCCGAGTGGGTTGCCGGCGAGAAGCCGGGCGAGCTGCGCCTGCTCGTCTTCAACAACGGACGCGGACGCTCGGACGGCAACTACTCCTCGGTCGACGAGCTGGTGCTGCCCTTCGACCCCGCTAAGGGTTTCCTGCGCGAACCGGGCCAGGCCTTCGGGCCGACCCAGCCGGCCTGGACCTACCAGGACAAGGGCACCTTCTACTCGGCCTTCATCTCCGGTGCGCAGCGCCTGCCCGGCGGCAACACCCTGATCTGCTCGGGCGCGCAGGGCCGCGTTTTCGAGGTGACGCGCGAGGGCGAGGTCGTGTGGGACTTCGAGAATCCCTTCGGCGGCGATTTCATGGCGCCCCAGAACGCCGGCCAGTCACCGGCGCACGCGCTGTTCCGCGTCACGCGGGTGGCGCTGGACCACCCCGGCCTCGCCGAGCGCGATCTGGCGCCCGGTCCGTTCCCGCCCGCGACTGCGCGCTGACTTCCAGGGGGCTCTGCCGGCGCGGCCGGGATCCGAGGCCTGCGTGGCCGCCGCCGCGCGGGGCAGCGCCGCGCCGGGCAACGCCGCCCGGCAGCGCTGCGTTAGAGTAGAGTCGGCTCCCAGCATGGAATCCCCCCCTTCCAGTCGTGCCCACCGGCGCACGATCCTGTTCGTGGACCTCGTCAGCAGCACGGAGCTCTACGAGGATCTCGGTGACGTGAACGCCCGGGCCCGCATGGCGCCCTGTCTGGAGGAGCTGGGCCGCTTGATCGAGACTCATGGCGGCAGCGTCGTCAAATCCCTGGGCGACGGCATCCTGGCGGCCTTCGGTAGCGAGCGCGCCGCTGTCGACGCCGCGCTCGCCATGCTCGCACGCGCGCCGCACCACAGGCTGCGCGTGCGGGTCGGCGTGCACGCCGGCGAGGTGCTGGTCGAGAAGGGGGATGTCTTCGGGCAGGCGGTCAACACGGCTTCGCGGCTGTTGGAGAAGGCGCGGCCCTCCGAGATCCTGGTGACGAGCGACGTGGTCGGCCGGCTGCCGGCCACGCTGCAGCGGTCGGCCCGGCGCCTGCACGACATGGCGATCAAGGGACTGCGCGAGCCGCTCGAGCTGTTCGTGCTGGGGAACGAGGATCCTTCCGCCACGCTGACCATCACGGACACGTTCGACCTCAAGACCATCCTGCCCACGTTCGGTCTCGAGGTCCGTCTGGGGGAGCGCACCTGGAGCGTCGGCCCGCTGTCGGGATTGAACCTGGGCCGGGACGCCTCCAACGACCTGGTCGTGGAAGGCGAACGTGTGTCCAGGCGCCACGCGACGATCAAGAACAGGCGTGGCAAGTACGTGCTCATCGACCAGAGCGTCAACGGCACCTGGCTTGTGTCCGACGACGGCACCTGCGTCCAGCTGCTGCGCGAGGAGGCCCCGCTGCACGGCACGGGCCGGATCCACCTAGGGCTGCCCCCCGAGCACCCGCTCGCCCTGCCGATCTCCTTCCGGACGCTGGGCTGACGCTGGGGCTCTGTCGGGGCTCTGACCGTCAGGCTACCCTGCCCGTCAGGCCAACTGACGGGTCATCATGCGGGCGAACAGGCCGCCCGCGCGCATAAGCTCCTCGAAAGATCCTTGCTCGACCACGCGGCCGGCATCGAGCACGTAGATGCGGTTGGCCTGGCGGATCGTGCTGAGGCGGTGGGCGATGACGATGCGCGTCACGAGCAGTCGCTGCAGGCTCTCGGAGACGACTGCCTGGGTGCGGTTGTCTAGCGCGCTGGTGGCTTCGTCGAGGAACAAGAGACGCGGGCGTGTCGCCAGGGCCCGCGCGATGAGCAGCCGCTGGCGCTGGCCGCCCGAGAGGTTGGTGCCGCCCTCGCTGACGATCGTGTGCATCTGCATGCCCATCTCGCGCACGTCATCGGCGAAGCCGGCGTCCTCGGCCGCCGCCCAGGCCTCGTCGAGCGTGATCAGGCCGCCACTGCCGATGTTCTCGAAGATCGAGCCGGCCATCAGGCGCCCGTTCTGCAGCACGACACCGAGCTGGCGGCGGACGGCCAGCACGTCCAGCGTCGAGAGGTCCTGCCCGTCGTACAGCACCTTGCCCGCGCTGGGTGTCTCGAAGCCCAGCAGCAGGCGCAGCAGGGTCGACTTGCCGCTGCCCGAAGGCCCGACCACGGCCACGAACTCGCCCGGCTCGGCGCGCAGGCTGAGGTCGTGGAGCACCTGGGGCCCGTCCGAGCGATAGCGGAAATGGATGCCCTCCAGGGCCACCTGTCCGCTCAGGCGACCCGGGTCGGCCTTGTTCTCGTCGACCTCGGGCAGCTCGCCCAGGATCGGCTCGATGCGTCGTGCCTTGGCCAGTGTGTCGAGGAATCCGACCACGGTGTCCGACAGCGACGTGATCCCGCCCAGGAAGGTGCCGAAGGCGGCGCTGAAGGCCAGGTAGGTCCCCAGCGTGAGCGCAGGCCCGCCGTCCGGGCCCGGACCCGACCGCAGCAGTGAGAGCGCGGACACGAACAGCAGCATCATGCTGAGCGGCCAGACCAGGACGTTGAAGACGCGCGACGCATCCGAGAGCCACAGGGTGCGCGCCAAGAGCCGCAGCTGCCTGGTGTAGGTCGACAGCCAGTGCGTGAAGGCGCGCGCTTCGGCTCCGGCGACCCGCAGCTTGCCCACGCCCTGGATCAGCTGCACCTCGAGGCCGAAGAAGCGCCCGTCGAGCTCCAGGAACCGGCGCAGGTACTTGCGCAGCCCGAAGCCGAAGGCCGTCGTGGAGGCGACCAGGACCAGCGCGATGCCCATGGCCAGCACCGAGAGCGAGGCGCTGTAGTACCACAGGAGTCCCAGGTTCAGCAGGGACAGGAAGCTCGAGAACAACGTCGTCAGGACGTTGCCGGTGACGTCCCGACCCATGTCTTCGACCGCCATCACGCGCGATTGCAGGTCGCCGCTGGAGAAGCGCCGGAAGAATGAGGGCCGCAGGCGCAGCAGGCGATCCCAGAGCGCGGCCTGCGTCTGGGCCTCGCTGGTCACGCCGACGCGCAGCAGCACCACTCCCTCCGAGAGGCGATACAACGTCTGGCCCAGGATGGCGGCGCCCAATCCCAGGCCGATCTCCAAGAGCAGCCGCCGGTCGGCATCGGGGATCGCACCGTCCATGATGCGTGCCGTTCCGATCGGGACCAGCATGCCGAGCAGCGTCGCCGCGATGCCCACGCCCAGGACCAGCGCCAGATCGCGCCCGCGGCCGCGTGCGGCGAAGGTCGCCAGATCGCGCACCGCCAGCACCCCGCCGGGGAGCGGGCGGCTGAAGGTGATCGCCTCGGGGGCCAGGCTCGCAGCCAGCCGGCCGTCGACGCGGCGCCGCCGCCCGCGCGCAGGGTCGAAGGCCTCGTACCCCTGCCCGCGCGGCAAGAGCGCGATCGGGTGCTGCTGGTCGCCCACCTGCTCCACAGCGAGCAGCGGCCCGCAGTCCCGGTGCCACCAACGGCCCGTCAGGCGCACGTGCCGCGTGCGCAGATGGGAGGCGCGCGTGATCGCCGCGAGCGGGTCCACACGGCGCTCGGGGTCCTCGGGGTGCGCCGGCCCGCGCACCTGGACGCCCAGGGCGCGACCGATCGCGCGCACCGCGGAGAGCAGCGGCTCCTCCGCGGCCGGCTGCTCGGGAGGCGGGTGCAGCACCGCGGCCATGTCCTGCATGGCCCCGCTCATGCGCTGCTCCTGGAGCCGTGACCGGCGCTCCAGCCGCTCCAGCTCCCGGCCCGCTTCGCGCTCGTCCTCCAGGCGCAGCAGCCCGAGCACCAAGCGCTCCAGGCGATCCAGACCCGCGACCAGGCCCTCGACCTGCTCCTGGTCGGCGGTGGTCGTCACTTCCACGCGCGCCTCGCCGCGCGCGCGGACCCACAGCCCCGGTCCGATCGGCATCGGCCGCACGCCCACCTCGAGGGCCTGCTGGACGTCGCCCAGCAGCTCCAGCCGCCCCTGCAGGGGGCGCACCCACAGGACGCGCTCGCGCCCGGGCGTGAGGTCCTGACCGTCCTCGAGGTCGACCACGCCGCCGGTAGCCGGGCGCGCGGGACGCTCCAGAGGGGGAGCGGCCGGGAGCGCCTGCGTGAGGTGCGAGATCCACTCGTCGACCAGTCCAGCCAGCTCGGCCGAGCGCAGGGCGCGGTCGCCCCAGACGGCGGCGAGCGGACGCTCGCGCAGGACGGCGTGCTGCACCGCCAGCGCCAGCAGGCCGGCGCCTTCGACGTCGGCGAGGGGGTTGCAGAGCAACGGTTGGCCCGCTCCCAGGCGCCGCAGGAAGTGCCGCGGCCCCGCCGGCTCTCCTGCGCGCAGGTCCACACGGAACAGCGCCACCGAGCCGGACTCGACCACCAGCAGCTGCGGTGCCCCGACCAGCACCAGCGGCCCGGGTCCGCTCAGCTCGAGCGTGCCCGCGTCCGGCACCTGTTGCCCGCGGCTGTGGCTCACGCCGCAGCCTCCCCGGCCGAAGCGTCGTCGCTCTGCAGCAGGGCGTGGTAGGCGCCGCCCAGGCGCCACAGCTCCTGGTGCGTCCCGCGCTCGACGACCTTGCCGTGGTCGAGCACGATGATCTCGTCGCAGTCGCGGATCGTGCTCAGGCGGTGGGCGACGATCACGCACGAGCAGCCGCGTAGCGCTATGCGCTCCACGATCAGCCGCTCGCTCTCGGTGTCGAGCGCGCTGGTGGCCTCGTCCAGCACGAGGATGGCGGGCTGGGTGACGAGCGCGCGCGCGATCTCCAGGCGCTGCCGTTCGCCGCCGCTGAGGTTTCCACCGCCCTCGTCCAGCTCGCCATCCAGCCCGCCGGGCAGGGCCCGCACGCGCTCGAGGATCTCTGCGTCGCGGCAGGCTGCCACCAGCAGACGCTCGGGGACCGTGTCGTCCCAAAGGGTCAGGTTCTGGCGCACGCTGCCGGCGAACAGCAGCACGTCCTGGTCCACCATGGCCAGCGCGCTGGTCAGGATCGGCCGGGGGATCTCCTCGCGCGGCCGGCCGTCGAAGAGGATCTCGCCCGACCAGGGCAGGTAGAGGCCGCAGATCAGCTTGGAGAGGGTCGACTTGCCCGAGCCGCTGCCGCCCACCAGGGCCACGCGCTTGCCCGGACGCAGGACCAGGTCGAAGTCCTCGATCAGCGGCGGGGCGTTGCGGTCGTAGCCGAAGGTCAGCTTGCGCAGCTCGAGCTGGCCGCTGAGGCGCAGCGACGCGGCCTGGTCTGGCGGTGCTGATGGGGCCTGGACCTCAGCGCGCAGCTGCAGCGCGGGGTCGCGCTCGTACGACAGCACGTCCTCCAGACGCATCAGGTCGCCGCGCAGCTCCTGCAGCGTCTGCCCCAGCCGGACCAGGTTGCCCACCGGCCGCAGGAAGCTGGCGGTGAGCAGCTGGAAGGCGATCAGCTTGCCGATCGTGAACGGCGCTGCGAACGTGACCTGGCCCTCGATCACGTGCCAACCGCCGAGCACCAGGACCAGCACGTTGGTGCCCGCTGCCAGCAGGCCGGGCAGGACCCCCAGCACCTGATTGGAGAGCTCCAGCTGCTGGCGCGCGTTGGAGGCGTTGGCGTAGTGCCCCGACCAGCGCTCGAAGAAGCCAGACTCGAGTCCCGAGGCCTTGATCGTCTCCATGCTCTGCAGAGCGGCGATCGAGGCCCCGGCGACCTTGCCGTCCTCCTGCAGCAGGCGCATGTTGGCCTCCACGCGCCGCTGGCCGAGCCAGCGCAGTGCCAGGAAGTTGAACAGCGCCGAGGCGACGGCCACGCCGGTCAGGGTCGGGTTGTAGACCCACATCACGGCCGCGTAGAAGACCATCATCACGACGTCGATGACGGTCTGGGCCAGCTGGCCGGACAGCACGCCGGCGACACGCTCGTTCATGCGCCCGCGGTTGGAGATCTCGCCGGCGTAACGCTGCGCGTAGAAGTTCACCGGCAGGTGCAGCAGGTGCCAGAAGAACTGCGACGACAGGCGCGCCGACAGCGCCAGACGCATGCGGCGCAGGCCGGAGAACTGCAGGATCCGCAGCAGCCCCACGGCGCCGGCCGTGGCCAGCATCAGGAGCGCCAGCGGGCGCATCCAGTCGCTGCGGCCGCGCACCAGGATCTCGTCGATGAAGACCTGGCTGAAGGCCGGGATGGCCAGGCCGGGCAGCACCAGCAGGAAGCCCGCCAGGACCGCGAACGAGAGCGGGCCAGCCAGACCGCGCGCGCGCGCGCGCAGGGCACGGATCGCGCTGGGGGCGCGTCCGCCGCGCTCGAAGCGCTCGGTCGGCTCGAAGGTCAGGACGACCCCCGTGAAGGCCTTGTCGAATTCCTCCAGGGAGATCTTGACGTGCCCGGCGGCGGGGTCGTTGAGGTGGACATGGCCCCGGCGCATGCCCTCGACCACCAGGAAGTGGTTGAAGTTCCAGAAGACCACGTAGGGCGGCTCGACGTCGAGCAGGCCCTCGATGTCCCGGCTGTAGCCCGCCGCCTGGAGGCCGTAGCGCTCGGCCGCCTTGATCATGTTGAAGGCGTTGCTGCCGTCGCGCGTCACGCCGCACTCGACGCGCAGCTCGGCCAACGGGACGATCCGCCCGTAGTGCGCCAGCATGATGGCCAGGCTGGCCGCGCCGCACTCGGCGGCCTCCATCTGCAGCACCACGGGAGTGCGGACGAGCTTGGTGCGCATGCGGGGGAGCGCGCGAGCAGGGGGGGACATCGGGAGGTGGGCCGCCGTCAGGTGCCCGTCAGCGTCTCCAGGCCGAACAACTCCTTGAGGAACGGCAGCACGAAGGTGATCGGGGCGCGCTGGCCGACGTTGACGCGCACCTGGGCCGTCGTGCCGGGCGTGATGCGCAGATCCTCGGGGCCGCGGCCGGAGGACCAGACGAGCTCGCCGCTGGCGCCGTCGCGCAGTAGCTCGATCAACACCTCGATGCGGGTCTCGCTGCCCAGCAGGGCGCGCGCGATCTCCACCTCCCCCAGCTGGTGCGCCGCGGCGGCGGTGGTCACCGGGAACTCCGAGACACTCTGGACCCGGCCCCGGATCCCTCCGTGGCGCTCGCGCTGGACGGTGGTGGGAGTCACCAGCACCTTCAGCTGCCGACCCAGCTCGAGCCCCGAGGTGATCTTCTTGCCGTCGGCGACACGGAAGTAGGCCACCGCCTTGAGCTCGGCCGCGGGGTCCTCGATGGCGATCTTGCCCAGGCGTGTGCCCAGGTCGACACGGTCGCCCTTGAAGGCGGTGACCTCCAGGACCAGACCGTCGTACTCGCTGAGGACGTTGCGCTCCTGATCCCGGCGGCGGCGCAGGTAGTCGATGTTGCGCTGGACCTCCTGCTCGCGGCTCTGGTCCTCGATCTGGCGGGCCTCGAGCCTGCGCCGGATGGCGTGGCGCTCGAGCTCGATCTGCTGCAGTCGGATCTCGAGGTCCTTGATGGTGTCCACCCGGCGGTCGTAGGCGTCCTTGGCGGTGATCGCCTGCAGATCCAGCTCCTCCGTGCCGGCGGCGATCTCGTCAATCCGCAACTCGAGCTCACCCCTGCGTGTCCGCGCTTCGATGCCTTCCAGCAACGAGGCGTACTCCTTGCCCTCCAGATAACCGATCTTGTCGCTGAGCTCTTTCAGCTCCTCCAGCAGTTGCGAGGCGACCGTGTCTGATTTCTCCAGATACTGGCGCTGACGCGTGATCGAGTCCTCGGTGCTCTGCTTGAGCTCTAGCGCATCCGTCCCGATCGTCGCGATGCGCTCCGTGATCATCTCGTGCTGGTTGTCCAGCAGCTTCCTGTCGAGCTCGGCCAGTTCCTCCTCCAGGCCACGCATGGCGGCCGCCAGCTGGCGCACCTGCTCCAGCCGCAGCTCCTCCTGGGCGATCTGGTTGTCCAGGTCAGGGAGCTTGAGCTCGGCCAGGAGCTGGCCACGGCCGACGCGGTCGCCGACCTCGACGTGGATCTCCGCGAGCTGCCCCCCGGCCAGCGCCTGGAATCCGACGATCTGCTGGGGGCGCACCAGGAAGGCCGCCCCGTCGACCGTCTCCTGCACCCGGCCGATCACGCTCCAGACGACGGCCAAGGCCAGGATCGCGGCGCTCGCCAGCAGCGCGATCCAGGCCTGCGGCCCGATCACGCGCAGCAACTGGTCCATGCGGTCGGGGGACTCGAGCTGCTCGAGCGACTTCCGGCGGAAGATCTGCCTGGGTTCTTCGGCCATCAGCGCTCTCTGCTCGACTCCGCAGCTAGCGACCGCGGACGCGATCGAGGAACCAGTTGAAGCGCGTCCCGGCCAGGAAGACGCTGTCCATGGCGTCCTGCGAGAGCTCGCCGCCGCGCTCGGGCTTGCTCTGCGGCGCGATGCGGCGGCCCTTGCCGATCATCGTGTCGGTGCGGTCGAGGCGGTCGGCCAGGAACAGGCACAGGGCGTGGTAGAAGCGGGCGGCGAACTCCGCGTCCGAGCGCAGCTTGTTGCGCAGCCGGGTCTGCGGAACGACGAAGACCAGGGCGTCGTCGAGGGCCGTGACCGTGGCGGTCGGCGGTCGCGAGTCCAGGAACGACATCTCGCCCACGACCTCGCCGACGTCCAGCCGCGCCAGCTCGGCCCCGGCCTTCTCGACCGAGAGCTCGCCTTCGACGACGATGAAGAGGCTGTCGATCGGCTGGCCTTCGTGGATCAGGACGGCGCCGGCGGAGAGCGGCTGGGTGGCGCCCGCCTCGAGCAGCCATTGCAGGTCGGAATCCCGCAGCTTGCCCAGGATGTACAGGACCTTGCGCATCGATACCCCCCTCTCCTTCGGGTCGAGAAGGTACACCGCGCGGCCGGAGGGATGGTAGACAGGAGCGCCCGAGGTGGACGGAGGGGCCTTCGGGCCGGTCGCGGACGGCGCAGGGCGGATCCGAGCCCGCGCCGGGGTCCGGCGGTCGCCGGAGTGCGAGCCCGGTCGGGCGCTCGGCCACCGGCGGGTCCGCAGCCATGCTGGCAGCGCTGCCCTCAGCCCGGGCTGAAGCCGGGCAACCCAAGGGCGGTCTCGCTCTGCGTTCTCCGGGCTCCGTGTGCTTGCTGCCCGGGCTTGGGGGGGGGAGGACAGCACCGAGAAGGCGGAAGGCGTGAGGAGCAGAACCGATGTGCGGTGCGGCAACGGGCCTGGAGAAGTTGCCCAGGGCCGGCTCGAGATCACTGCCGCCCTCGCCGGGCGTCAGGCCTCTGTCCTCAAGCTGGCTTCGCGCGCTGCCCGGAAGGCCACGCTCCCCCTGCAGCGGCCCCAGGGCAGCAGATCAGCGCTCGATCAGCTCGACCAGGACGCGACCGCCGCCGGCCCCCTCGCCGGCGGCCGAGCGCGGCGGGCGCACCTCGATGCGCTCGGGCCTGCTCTCGCGCAGCGCGGCGTGCAGGAGCTGGGAGACCGCGTCCAGGCGCAGCTCGGCGATCCCGCGCGCGGCGGCGCGCGCGCGCTTGGCCTGCTGGCGGA
>Ga0316622_100002576_pt1 | contig 12604 bp, 10 predicted proteins | sample OWC_Aug_OW2_C1_D_FD_207646 | JGI IMG/M metagenome (GOLD analysis project Ga0316622, IMG submission 207646) | Wetland soil microbial communities from Old Woman Creek delta, Ohio, United States - OWC_Aug_OW2_C1_D5_C | ecosystem: Environmental > Terrestrial > Soil > Wetlands | place: USA: Ohio... | reverse complement strand
CTCGATGCCCCTCCCCCGGCTCGTTTAGCCTGGTGCGCCGAGATCATCGACCGTCAAGTCGAACAACTGAACCGGCTGGTGGATGACATGCTTGATTTATCCCGTATCAGCCGTGGTTTGATCGAACTCAAGACGGAATCGTTGCCGATACGGGACTTCATTCTGCCGGCCGTTGAAACCTGTCAGCCTCTGATCGACGCTCGACGGCAGAAGTTTCGCCTTATGCTGCCGCCGGATGATGTGTGGGTAGAAGGCGACCGGATTCGACTGACTCAGGTAGTATCGAACCTCATCAACAATGCAAGCAAGTTTACTCAGGAAGGCGGGCACATAGGACTGACAGCGGAGCCGTCCGACGACTCTGTCTGTATCCGTGTATACGACAGCGGATGCGGTATTGACCCCACGGAGTTGTCTAATGTGTTTGATCTGTTTTACCAAGCCAACCGCAGCCTTGACCGTTCCCGAGGTGGATTGGGCATCGGTTTGTCTCTTGTCCACAATCTGGTGGCAAAGCATGGCGGCAAAGTGTTGGCATTCAGCGAAGGCCTGGGCAAAGGTAGCGAATTCGTGGTTCGTCTGCCGCAACGAGACCATCCGTCATCCACGTCGGTTTCTACGGCTTCGGGTCCAAAACCGACTTGGAGAAAACTCCGCATTCTGGTCGTGGACGACAACCTAGATGTAGCCGAAAGTCTCTCGCTGCTGCTGAAAACCGAAGGGTTCAAAGTGTGGACAGCTTACGATGGCCCGACCGCAGTGGAAATGGTAAGGGTCGAACACCCCGATGTCGTGCTACTGGACATCGGGTTGCCGGGGATGGACGGCTATTCGGTGGCACAAGAGATAAGACGGCGCCGTGAATTGGGCCAACCGCTACTGATTGCCGTGACGGGCTACGGCCGCACCGAGGACAGAGAAAAATCAAAAGCCGCCGGCTTTGATGAACATCTAATCAAACCGGTGGATATCGATACGCTACGAAAATGCCTGCTCGATCACCACCAGCTCCTTGTTGCCGTCGGCCCGCAAAATGTTTAAGTGATAGTATCCACAAGCCTCTCAACCTAATCGATGCGAATGCTGAATTCTCCTAGCTTACCCATCAGCTATTCCAGATTTATCTTGCCTAGGATTTCGTCAGAATTAACTTCCACTTATGGTTCCCATGCTCTGCGTGGGAACCTGCTCGGGGACGCTCCAGCGTCCCGAACCGCTGAGCGGTTCAGGCGGCATTCCCACGCAGAGCATGGGAACGATGCGCCCTGAGTGGGGAAGTTATTTTCAACCAAATCCTTAGAGTCGCGGCACCGGTAAGGCTCATGAGGCAGCCCTGAAATGCAATAGCAAGCCACGGATCATTGGCAGTGGCGCATCGGCGGACGGACGGGAAGCGTTGGAACAATTTTTGACGCCTATAGGCGTGGAGGACGTATGAATCAGAATAGTGCTAGCGTTTGGGAAAGGATCGAGCGCTTCAACCGGGGACGAGACCCCGAACGCCTGGCATTGAAGTATCGGGCCATGCGTCGCGACAGCTTTGCCTTTCTGCGCGGAACCGTTCATCTGTTTTATCAAGACTGGCCGCGGGATTCCCTGCTTAACGATGCGCCACTGGCTTGGGTCTGCGGCGATCTGCACCTGGAAAATTTCGTTAGCTACAAGGGCGACAATCGGCTGAGCTATTTCGACATCAACGACTTCGACGAAGCGGCCTTAGCGCCCTGTACCTGGGATTTGGCGCGATTTTTATGTAGTCTATTGGTCGCCGCAAAAACCTTGGACATTGAGCACCCGCAAGCTTTGCAGTTGTGCGAAGGCTTTGTCGATACCTATAGCCGGGAACTTGGCGAATGCAAGGCGCGCTGGATCGAACGGGCCACGGCGTCCGGCATGATTCGGGATTTGTTGAAAAACCTGAAACGGCGCTCGCGAGCCGAACTGCTGAAGGAACGAACCGTCAAGCGGCACGGCAAACGGATGCTGGACGTAGATGGCGGCAAGGCGCTACCGGCAAGCGAGGCCGAAAAGCAAAGCGTCACCGCGTTGATCAATGAATTTGCCGCCGGACAAGGCAACCCCGAATTCTTTAAGGTGTTGGACGTGGCTCGCCGCATCGCTGGTACAAGTAGTCTCGGTCTAGAGCGTTACGTGATCCTTATTTACGGAAATGGCCGAAATCAGCACTATCTGCTGGATCTTAAACATCAGCCGGGTTCGTCGTTAAAGCCCTATCTGCGCGCGCCTCAGCCAGATTGGCGTAGCGAAGCCGAACGCGTCGTGATGTTGCAGCGCAGAGGCCAGGCCATCGCGCCGGCGTTCCTTTCCGCGCTAACCGACGGCAAACGCTCTTTCCTGCTCAAGGAGTTGATGCCTCAGCAGGACCGCTTGAATCTGGAACTCTGGCACGGCAAGTTAAATCGCCTGGAAAAAGTCGTTCATGCCATGGCGGAACTAACGGCGTGGCAACACATCCGCACCGGCGGCTGGCAGGGTTCGGCGATTGCCGATCAATGGCAGGACTTCGGCCGGCAAAAATCTTGGAAACAGCCTCTACTGGATTATGCGCTGTCTTATAGCCGGCAAGTCGAGTCCGATTGGGCAAGTTTCAAGGCGGATTTTGCCGATAGTCTATAAGGGAGCGTCGGTTGAGTTATTGCTTCGGCTTCTCCGTGGCTTCCTCTTTCATTGGTGGAAAGGGCATGGAACTTTCCTAGCCACACCTACCGAGAATTCATGGAAAAACTAATCCAACGAGACAGCATTCGACCAACGAGATATGGATTGCTTGAAAGGTAGTCATCGGCCAATACCCGCCGTCGGGCTAACTATCCAATTTCAATAGTTAAGGCATCCAGTGACCTAGTTGGATGTCCGGTATTCGGCGAGCAAATTGACGGGCAAGATCGGCGAGCCTGTTGCGCACTACTTCATGAATCGATGTTGAATTATCGTTATCGCCCCATCAAATCCCTTGTGACTGCTGCGTTGTTATGATAGCGTTCAAGCTGCGTTGACGGAGAATGAACTCCAGATGACCTTTATCGGAAATCGCAAACCTTAGGTTTCAGCATTTCACATTTATTTGCCAGAAAAATGAGTGGCCAGCTTAATATAAGCTCTGCGGCATAGATTAATGGGACAAAACCAATCATCACGGGCACATCAATTTGGAGAGCAAACCCGGTCACGGTACCACATTTCGCAGACGCTTCCGGTCAAACACACTGAGGCGGCGCCTACATCCGTTTAATGATGATCGCAAAACTTCGCGTGGCCGGGGGGCGGATATTGGTCGAGACGGCATGAATTCCGCATTTTTCCATTTGACAAAAGTAGATCGGACTGTCGATGCCGATGAAAGATAACTTCAACATTACCATGGATCAGCTTCGGATCGGGTTGTATATCCACCTCGATCTCAAGTGGTTCGAGCACCCTTTCTCGTTCAGCCATTTCAAGATAAAGAACGAGGCACAGATCAAGACCATCCGCAGCCTCGGACTCAAGTCGATTCGTTACGATCCGGTCCTCAGCGATTTCAATCCGCTACCTGAAAAGACACAGCAGATACAGCAGGCACAGGAAGAAGCCAAGCCGGATATTTCGCCGGTGTTGGCGACCAAGCTCGCGCTGGTCGAGCGAATCCAGCTACAGCGAGAGGCGGCGGCGCGGATTGAAAATGCCTTTGTCAATTCCGCTAAAACGATTCACGACATCGAGAAAAACCTGTTTAGCATGCCGGCGGAAAACGTGCGCAAGGCGAGACAATTGGTGGACCAGATTATCGACTCGCTTCTTCCCACCCCGGAGCTTGCCATTCACGTCATGATAGGCAAGGCGGGTGCCGAGGAAATGTATTTTCATTCCTTGAATGTCACTATGCTTTCGCTGATGGTGGGGCGCGACATCCAGTTGCCCCAAGAGGTGGTCAGTACCTTGGGAATGGGCGCGCTTTTCCACGATATCGGCCATAAGGAGATTCCAGCCAAGATCCTTATGAAAAAGGACCCGCTCAATCAGGCTGAGCGCCATTTATTCGAAATGCATTGCCAGTACGGCGTCGACGTCGGCCAGCGGCTGGGGCTTACACCGGCTGTCTTGGCCATCATCCGCGAACATCACGAATTGTTCGACGGGACTGGCTACCCTAGCAAACTCAAAGGCGAAGCTATCGGTTTGCTTTCCCGCATTGTTGTCATTGCCAACCATTACGATGAACTTTGCAACCCGGTGAATATTAACGATGCGCTGACGCCTCACGAGGCTTTGTCGACGATGTTCGCCAAGTTGCGCAACAAATTCGATCAGAAATTGCTCCAGGTTTTCATCCGTTGTCTTGGGGTTTATCCGCCCGGCACGATCGTGCAGTTTTCCAATGGCGTGATGGGCATGGTCGTCACCGTCAATACCGCCAAGCCGATGAAACCGCTGGTGCTCATTTACGACGCGAATATTCCCCGGGATGAAGCGATTCTGGTGGACATGGAGCACGAAGCGGATGCGAATATCGCGAAGGCGATCAGGCCGGCGCAGGTTCCGTGGGAGATATACAACTATCTCAGTCCGCGCAAACGGGTGAGTTATTATTTCGATCCGAGCAAACCCGGACAGGAGCAAAGCGCCGGATGAACTGCCTCGAACATCTGATGATTGATTACAGCCAGAATATGATGTTGCTGGTTGAACCCGGTGAGTTGCGGATCATCGTCGCCAACCAGGTTGCAGAGAAGCTGCTTGGCTATTCGGAAGCGGAATTGCTTGCAATGGCCATCACGAATATCGAAAGTTCATTGCAAGACGTCTTTTATTGGGAAGACGTGCGTAACGGCCAATATCTCGATATCGAGACCCAGGATGGATTTTATCAATGCGCCGATGGTTCGATGCTGACGGTGACGAAATCCGTCAAGGTCGTTTACCATGAGGGGAGCCCGCTGCTTTTGATACAGGCCAGGGATGTACAGAACGAGCACAAGGCCGAGGATGCCCTGGCTCAAATATTGTCCCAACTGAGGGCCACGCTGGAATCGACAGGCAACGGCATTTTGGTCATCGATTGGCATGGCAAGATCGCCAACATGAACCGCCAGTTCAGCAGCATGTGGGGGATTTCGGACGACTTGCTGCTGGAGAGGGAGGAAACGGATATTCTCGAGTTCATTGCCGGGCTTGTCGTCGAGCCGGAAGCATTTCGTACCCGCCTGCAGGAGATCGTCGGCAACAGGGAAACCGAAGATATCCTTAGTCTCAAGGATGGCCGGATTTTCGAATGCAGATCGCGGCCGCAATATCTGGGTGAGCACATCATCGGCCGCGTCTTCGGATTCAACGATATCACCGAACACAAACGGGCAGAGGAAGCTTTGCGTGATTCCCGAGACCAACTCGAAGAGCAGGTGCAAAAGCGCACCGCCTCCCTGCAAATGGCGAATACGCAATTGCTGGCCGAGAAGGCCCGTCAAGAGGATCTCATCAGGCAACTTGAAGAAACCCAGATGCAACTGCTGCAATCCGAAAAAATGGCTTCGATTGGCCAGCTCGCTGCCGGAGTGGCCCACGAGATCAACAATCCCATTGGCTTCGTCAACTCCAACCTGAGTACCTTGCAAGAGTATGTCGATGGGATGCTCAGACTGCTGGCGGCTTACGAACAGACCGAAGGTACGTTGGTCAATGAGGCATTGCAAGATATCACTCATCTGAAGCAAGAAATCAATATCGGCTATCTGCGCGGAGATATCGGCGATCTTCTGGCGGAATCCCTCGACGGCTTGCAGCGAGTGCGGCGCATCGTTAAGGATCTGAAGGATTTCTCTCACGTCGGCGAATTGGAAAAGCAACCGGCGAATCTTGAATCGGGTCTCGATAGCACGCTTAACGTGGTTTGGAACGAAATCAAGTACAAAGCCGAAGTCGTCAAGGAATATGGAGGAATCCCTGAGGTCAACTGCATCGCGTCCCAACTCAACCAGGTGTTCATGAACCTTCTGATCAATGCGGTGCAAGCGATCGAGGATCACGGCCGAATTACGATTCGCACCGGCCATGACGAGAAAAATGTCTGGGTTGAGGTGGAGGATACCGGCAAGGGCATCAAGCCCGAACAGCTCGGAAAAATCTTCGATCCGTTCTTTACCACCAAGTCGGTCGGCATGGGCACAGGCCTGGGTCTATCGTTATCCTATGGGATTGTTAAAAAGCACAATGGGTGGATAGAGGTGAAGAGCGAACTCGGTAAGGGCACTTCCTTTCGTGTATTTTTGCCGCGGACTAGCTGACAGGCTTTTTGAGATATTGATTTGCTTTATAAGAGTTGAACGGCTGCTTTGTAGCCCTCCATTTCGCAGAATCTGGATTTGGCTGACTGGCCGGTTTGGAGACCGCAAGGGGTCGACTGTACTCAGTCAGCCTGGCATAAAATTCTAAAGTCTTACCTTACGGACGACTTATCGCAAGACGACCTGCAATGTATCCTACCAGCATGGCTTATTCGGCTTAATGAAATTACTATGCCTCATCGCGGTGTCTCCCCATATTGCCGGATTGATCTTAACCAAACCGGCCACACCACTTTCCCTTCAAGTCATACACCGAAAATGAGCATGGCGTCTGGTGATAAACTAAGCCCCAAAATAAAACCCAGTTAACAAGGAGAGCCGATTATGGCTTTGGTGTCATTGCGACAAGTTTTGGATTATGCGGCGGAACATGCCTTTGCCGTGCCTGCATTCAATATCAGCAACATGGAGCAAGTGCAAGCCATCATGCAAGCGGCCGACGCCTGCGATAGCCCGGTGATCATGCAAGGCTCGGCGGGCGCGAATCGCTATGCCGGCGAGGTGTTTCTACGCCATTTGATTCTGGCGGCCGTCGAACAATATCCACATATTCCGGTCGTGATGCACCGCGATCATGCGCCCTCGCCCGACATTTGCGCGCAAGCCATTCAATCCGGCTTCAGCTCGGTGATGATGGACGGCTCTTTGCTGGAGGACATGAAAACGCCCGCTTCTTTTGAATACAACGTCGACGTGACCCGCGCGGTGGTCAGGATGGCGCATGCTTGCGGCGTATCAGTTGAAGGCGAAATCGGCTGCCTGGGTTCGTTGGAAAACCTGCGGAATTCTGATCACGGCCAGTTGCTGACCGATCCGGACGAGGCCGTCGAGTTTGTCAAACAGACGCAAATCGATGCCTTGGCGGTGGCCATCGGCACCAGTCACGGCGCGTATAAATTCAGCAAGCCGCCTACTGGCGAAGTGTTGGTGATCAGCCGTTTGAAAGAATTACAGCAACGCCTGCCGAATACCCATTTTGTAATGCACGGCTCCAGTTCGGTGCCGCAAGACTGGCTGAAAATCATCAATGAATACGGTGGCGAGATTCCAGAAACTTACGGCGTGCCGGTTGCGGAAATTGTGGAAGGGATTAAATACGGCGTCCGCAAAGTCAATATCGATACCGATTTGCGCATGGCTTCCACGGGAGCCATGCGCCGATTCCTGGCTCAGCCGGAAAATGCGTCCGAACTGGATGCCCGCAAAACCTATCAAGCAGCCAGAGACGCGATGAAGGCGCTTTGTCAGGCGCGTTACGAAGCATTTGGTTCCGCCGGGCACGCTGATAAAATCAAAGCCATTCCATTGGCCGAAATGGCTCAACGGTATCGGTAACACATGGGGATGAAGCCATCGGCTCATGGCAAGACATCATGCAGGAAGAAGCCAATCACACCGTCACCCGGCTTAAGAATGGCGATAGCGCTGAAATCAATATTTCCAGGGAAATGAAGGCCGTCATTCAGAAGACCAGTGTTTACAGACCATCCAAACTATATTGTTGAGAATATGAATACGAGTATCGTTCAAACCCTTGCCAAACAAAGTCGAGTCGCGGCAAGCCAGTTGGCATCGACGTCCGAAAAGCTGCGTAATCTTGCGCTTTCGAAAATGGCCGACTCGCTTGAATCGGTTAAATCCCAGGTGCTTGAAATGAATGCCCTAGATGTGCTGAAAGCGCGGCAGGATGGCCAGTCGGATGCGATGATTAAACGGCTGACTATAGACGATAAAGTATTCCAGTACATGCTCTCGCGGCTAAGAAAAGTGGCCCAGACTCCTGATCCGCTGAATCGAGTGTTGGAAGGGCATACCAATCCCAACGGACTACGGGTTTACAAAAAATCGGTGCCGCTGGGCGTCATCGGCATCATTTACGAGTCCAGGCCCAACGTCACCACCGATGCCGCCGGCGTCTGTATTAAAAGCGGTAATGCCGTCATCTTGCGGGGCGGTTCGGAAGCGCTGCAAACCAACATGCTGTTAGCGGATGCCATGATTAAAGGCGCGGTAAACGCCGGACTTCCAGAACATGCGATACAGATCATCCGTACGCCGGGGCATGAGGCTGTCAATGAATTGCTGAAAATGGATGAATACGTGGATGTATTAATTCCACGCGGGGGCAAGGAATTGATCAAGCGAATTGCCGAGGGCACCCGAATTCCCGTAATCAAACATTACGATGGCATATGTCATCTCTATATCGCGGAAGACGCCGATCCAGCGCAAGCCGTCGATATAGCGGTTAATTCGAAATGCCAAAGTATCCAGGTTTGTAATGCGCTTGAAACGTTATTAATCGATAAAAAATGTGCCGAACAGCTATTGCCATTGCTACGGACGGCATTTGACTCGAATAATATCGAGCTGCGCGGTTGCGAAAACACACAAAAGATATTGCGGGATATTGCCCCGGCCTCGGAAGGCGATTGGCATACCGAATATCTGGCGCCGATTCTTTCAATAAAGATTGTTGACGGTATTGAAGAGGCTATTGGGCATATCAATTTTTATGGGTCGAAACATACCGATGGCATCGTCACACAAAGCCTGAATAGGGCTCAAAAATTTGAGCAGCAGGTTGATTCCGCATCGGTATTGATCAACGCTTCAACCCGATTGTCGGGCGGTGGCGATTATGGCTTGGGATCGGTAATAGGCATCAGCACGGACAAACTTCACGCCCGGGGGCCGGTTGGACCCGCTGAGTTGACAAGCTACAAGTGGGTCGCCTACGGAAACGGTCATTTGAGAAATTAGGTTGGGCGCTGTTGAATAAATCAGGCGGATCGCGCTAAAAAGCTCAAAGGCATACCGTAAGGACAGTTCAGAACCAATAATCCGCGACACATCGACCATCTGGCGGTAGGTCTTCGAAGCTCTTCAGCCCGTCGAAATGGTCAATGGGAATATGCGCCACGGCCTCCGGTTCCGTCAGCCGCAGGTTGACCGCGATCCGGCGGCGCCCCACATTGTCGTGTTCCAGCGATCGCCAGTATGCTACACAGCCACATACCGGGCAGAAATGAAACCCGATAGACTTGCCCCGAATGTAGGCTTGGGTCGAACCCGAGACATGAATGCCTTCGCCTTCAAAGCCATAAGCCCAAAGCACGCCGTAACGGCGGCAGATGGTGCAATTGCATGCCGTGGCCGATTCGGGTATCCCTTCGAACCGCCATTTGACTTCACCGCAGTGACAGGAACCTTGGATCATTTCAGTCTCCGTTTCGATTTGTCGAGCCCCGCCGGCTAGTGCCTCACATGCCGGCGGGGGTATTGGACCAATGTGCGAGACATGGTCGGTTTTATCCATTTTAATTCCGAACCGGCTCTACCGGTTATTTTCCGCCGTTCGCGAATTCTACGAATACTGGATTCCTTTGATATCGCTATTGTGGCCGCAGGCACTTCGGCAAAACTCCAGCTAGGCGCGCTTAACCCAAACTGGGAGGGGGGCCAGATTCGACAAATGTCTGGAGTCTTCCCAACGCTAAATCCCATTCCCTGCCAATTGCCTCCAGCGTCCGCTTCGCTTCCTCGATCTGGCTGGGTTCCAACTGCCAGAGTCGTTCCCGTCCCAGCTTCACGTCGCGCACCACGCCGGCATCGGCCAGCACCTGAAGGTGTTTGGTGACTCCCTGCCTGCTGATGTCAGTGTTAGCGGTCAGCTGCGCGATCGAGAAAGCGCCGCCCGCGCAGAGCACGGCTATGAGCTTGAGGCGCGTGGGGTCGCCCAATGCCGCGAAGACCTGCGCGAGTGATTCGGTCGATTGGGCGATCGCGGGCAGACCAGTATCGCGCTGGTCTGCCCCTTTTTCCTTGCCGCTAAGCGCTGGCATGGCGCGCAATGTTGTCGATTTGCACTTCCCAGCCTTGTTGGTGCATGCGGAACGCTTCCTGGCGGCGATATGGTGGCACATTGTCGAAGCCGGATTCCACCACCGTTAGCAGCGTGCCATTGCCGGGCGTATCTTTCAGCGTGAAGGTCACCAGCGTCGGCTGCTCTTTCGTGTAATCCACTGCCGGATCGACGGCATAGGGGTGCCATCGATAAGAGAGCAGATCTTGCGGTTCGATGCGCTCGATGATCACGTCGAACCACGCGTGCTCGTGGCCGCAAATGGTAATCTGCCCACGGGCACGCTGCCCTGGCGCGAAGATCTGGCCCTTGAGGTTCGCGCCGAACCAGGTGCCGAATTCCTCGGCGTTCGAGAGGGCGCGCCACACGCGCTCGCGCGGTGCGTTGATAACGATACTGCGTTCGATGCTGCCTGTGTCCGAGGTAGTATTCATATTCTGTTCGCTCCTGGTGTCTGGTTTCGCCGCGCGGCTGCCGATGCAAGTTCGTAGGGCGTGCCGCCGCCGGTCTCGACGACGAAATTGTGCTGGTAATGGATCATGAGTTGACTCCATATAGGCAATCAAATGGTTGCGTGTTGAAGTATGAAACCGCATCCTGAAAAAAGCAACTGTTTTGTTGCATTATATTTTTAGGTTGTAGGTCGCGTTGGGATCGGGTCTTCCCGCTCCGCTTTGCGGGTACTGTGCAAATTACATTGCAATTCGCGCGGACGCAGCGTTTCTGATTCAATATACGATTTTTGATTCGAGACAATTGAATATGGCGGAAATTACGGTTTTATCGGCATTGGCGGGCGGGTCTATCATCGGCCTGGCTTCGGCAATGCTGCTGTTTAAGCATAATCGGGTAGCCGGTATTTCCGGTATTGCCGCCGGCATTCTGCCACCCTGGAACGCGGAAAGCAGCTGGAGGTTGTGGTTTCTGCTGGGATTGATCGTCAGTGCGCCGCTCTATCGGCTGACAATCGGTTCGATACCGGTGCGTCTCGATGCGCCGCTCATGGTGCTGGCCGCAGCCGGATTGCTGGTCGGTTACGGCACGCGGCTGGGCGGCGGTTGCACCAGCGGTCATGGCGTTTGCGGCATCGCTCGGCTTTCAGTGCGCTCCATCGTCGCGACCCTGGTTTTCATGCTGACCGCCGGCTTGTCGGTTTATCTGGTTCGCCATGTATTTTAAGTGGTGTAGACATGGCTAAGAGTATTTTCGCGTTTGTTTTCGGTTTGATTTTCGGCCTGGGTTTGATCGTCGCCCAGATGACCAACCCCGGCAAGGTGCTGGCGTTCCTAGATGTGGCGGGGGACTGGGATCCCAGTTTGGCACTGGTGATGGCCAGTGCCTTGCTCATTCTGGGCGTGTCGCAGCGTTTGATTCGTGTATCTCCCGAGCCGGAATCCGATGACGAACAGCAGCTATCAGCTTGTGATAGCCCGCAAGCCGGAATTGATGCCAGGCTGATAGCCGGCGCGGCCATCTTCGGCATCGGCTGGGGCTTGTCGGGTATTTGTCCGGGGCCGGCGATAGTCGGTTTGACGAACGGTTTGCCTGGGTTTTATGTGTTTGCCGGAGCGATGTTTGCAGGATTTGCGTTATTTAGATGGGTGCATGGCGGACGGTGATCGCCTTCAAAAATCGTCGTTCCGGCATGGATTGCCGGAGCCGTGGGCCGCGAAGCGAATCCAGGATTCATGAGAGGGTTGGGGGCGTACCCGTTTCTAACCAGGTACGCCGAGCTTTCGGCCAAATTAATTCAGTCTGAAAAATTTGACGGCAAGTCCCTGTACCGATCCAAACACTGATAAGACTCGGCGACCGGCTTGCAGGTGATGAACCCCTGATGAGTGTTCAAGGCTTTGCCGAAGCCTGGATCGTCCGCCAAGGCCGTAAGGCCTTTGTCGGCAAGCTTCAGCACATAGGGCAGGGTGGCGTCGGTCAGGGCCAGCGTCGAGGTTCTAGGGTAAGCGCCCGGCATGTTGCTGACGCAATAATGGATCACGCCATGTTGGACGTAAACAGGGTCGGCATGCGTGGTGGCGTGGGCTGTTTCTATGCAGCCGCCCTGGTCGATGCTAACGTCGACCAGCACCGAGCCCGCTTGCATGGTTTTGACCATCGCTTCGCTGACCAGATGCGATGCACGGGCGCCGTGCATCAGTACCGCGCCAACCAGCAGATCGGTATCGAGCAGATGTTTGGCGATCGCCGCTGGTTCGGAAACGAAAAACTCGATTTCCTCTGAAATCTCGCGGCGCAATCGGGCGCCGTTTTCCGGGAACAGCCCGGCCACCACTACATTGGCCCCCAGACCAATCGCGGTTCTGGCGGCGTGCGAACCGACCACTCCGTCGCCCAGTATCAATACCTTGCCGTGGCGTTTGCCGAGCACCGAGCCCAACAT
>Ga0316622_100002574_pt1 | contig 12609 bp, 14 predicted proteins | sample OWC_Aug_OW2_C1_D_FD_207646 | JGI IMG/M metagenome (GOLD analysis project Ga0316622, IMG submission 207646) | Wetland soil microbial communities from Old Woman Creek delta, Ohio, United States - OWC_Aug_OW2_C1_D5_C | ecosystem: Environmental > Terrestrial > Soil > Wetlands | place: USA: Ohio... | reverse complement strand
CTTCAACCTTCAAAATCGGCTCATAACCCAAAGGCCGGTGGTTCAAATTAACCCCCCGCTACCAAACAAATTGAAAGGACTAGAGATTCTCTCTAGCCCATTTTCTGCGTTTTGGACTGGTTTTCCCAACGAAACAGAAAAATTTGAAGGGGCTCCAGATGTCGAATCAACCTGTGGTGTAATGTACCTAAGGATTTGGATGAATGCTATTTAGTCAAAATAGACTCAAATTTTCAGTATTTACCCAATATACAGCTCATGCGTCTCAAGTTAATATTTCATTATGGTATTTTATAGCAGCATACCGGGGGCCGCCGGAGTCATAAAAATTGTATGTGCGTGGTGCAAGCGGGATATGGGCGAACGAATGGGGGGATACGGTATCACACACGGAATCTGCGCTTCCTGCAAAGCCCTGCTGATGGATGAACTGCAGCAAATAACCACCCCCGTGGGAAGACAACTGGGAACACCGTATCAACTCTCAATGGGTACGTCCCCATTTAGACTTTACATCTGAGAACTCTGAGCGCGCCAAACGGTGCGTCCATCATCACCTCATCTGCGTCCCCCTCCTCCTAGCGGATGAGGTGATGTCTTTTAATCCTATATCCACTGAAAGGGCCGAACAGTGCAAAAAAAACAGAACCGAGAACTTATTGCGTTTTATGACCGTCTGCTCGAGGCGGAAAGGGCCGGGGTGGCGGTTTTAAGCAACCTGATCCATGGTATTGAAGATAAAAACTTAAAGATTCATCTGGAGAGATTTCTAAGAGACGAAGGAATGAACTGTCAGATTATCTCTGCTCTCATCAAAAATTCAGGGGAAGAGCCGAGTAAAAAGACGGGAGATTTTGTTCAAAAAGTGAATGCTCTGGGAAAAATGGAAGATAAGCTCAATTTGCTTATCAAAGGCCAGGAGTGGGTTTCGAAGCAAATCAGAAAAAATCGTGCTTTATTCACTTGTGGATCCGAACCCATGTTTATGGAATCCATCAAAATTCAGCACGAAGAAAACGTGGACGATTTAAAGCACATACTCAATTTATCCTATGCCAACTGGCCGCCTTCCGGACCGCCCCCAGGCCGTTTTCCCCCATGTCACATGAATGTTGTTTTTCATTGTTTCTTTTAATTCATTGAACGTTCCTTGAAGAAAAAAGACATTTCGCCCCTTATGTCAAGGGTCACTTGACAAACATGGAATCTTAGAATACCAATTAAATTTACTTAATTAGAAATCTTTGTTTACCAGCCTTGGAGTCTGGCACGATCATTTCAATAAATATCACGATGCAGGAGGAGAGGGTTTTGTGAAGGGTGTTTTTTTCCTCTACTCTGCGGCCTTCAAATATTCCCACGTTGACGGTGCGTCCCAGTGAATCCAGTCGAAGCCGAACGCCTAAAACGCCTCGAGCCCCGGATCGTAAAATCTGAGTTCCGCATCGATCCTAAAGCATCGGGTAAGGTTCCGGAAAATTATCTTGAGCCCAAACAGGCCGGCGGAGCCATGGTGGACTTCATGGAAACTGCGAAGTCCAGCGGTGCACTGGCTCATCGCGACATTCTTCTGCTCAGCACCTGGGGTTTCGTGATTGGCATCGTCTCGTTTATCTTTCTGTCTGCCGGCTGGTGGCTCGACGAGAGGTTCGATACAGCGCCAACCTTCATGCTTGGTCTGCTCCTCCTGGGGGTTTCCCTCTGCGTGTGGAGGCTCTATGAGGACGCGAAGCGAAAGCGAGCCAAGCGGATCCCTACCACCTCGCTGCCTCTCTCCCCCTGACCCCTTATTTACATTTCGTATCACAGACCTAATACTTTTTTCTTACCTGAAATCATATCTTCGGCGTATTGTTTTTCCCCCCTGCTTCAGCGAAAATCGAAGAGAAAATTTCTGGATATAAAAGGATTGCCATGAGCTTTGGAGATGATTTCGGCACAAGAAAGAACACGGGGAATAATTCGGGCAGGGAGGCCATTTTGAAGGTTCTTCGCAGATACTTCGATCATCATGTCCCTGCGGGAAACAGTCAAGCGGTGAGATCCAATGAGGACCTGATCGTAAAAGCCCTTAAGAGTTATTTCAAAGGCGATACCTGGACCTGATCCGGGTTTTAAAGGGACCAAAATGAACCAGAAACAATTTACGGCTGAACAAATCATCGTCTTGCTCCAGGAGGCCGATGTAAAGCTATCGCGGGGCAGGAACCTGGCGCAGGTCTGCCGGGAGATTGGGCTCACCGAGCAGAGATATTACCGCTGCCGAAGGGAGTACGGCGAGTTGAAGGCCGCCCGTCTTAAGAGAATCAAAGAACTCTGACGGTTTCTTCAAACCCGCTACTTGATCTTGTCGATATCTTCCTCTTTGCCGATAATAACGAGGATATCGCTGTCCTTGAAGACGAAATCCGCCGGAGGAACCATTTCGACGCGGTCTGTCAGGGTATCACGGATCGCGATGATCCCGATGTTGTATGTCGTTCGGACCTTCAGGCCGCCGAGGGTCTTGCCGATGAAGCTCTTGGGTGTCGCGATTTCACAGATCATGTGGTCCTCAGAAAGCGGGATATAGTCCAGCACATTCGGGGACACGATGCTTTTAACAATCTTGTCAGCCATTTCCTTTTCAGGGATGATCACCTCCGTGGCACCTACCTTCTCCAGGATGAGCTTGTGCTCTTCATTGGGGGCCTTGACAATGATATCCTTTACCTTCAATTGCTTGAGGTGAAGCGTGATGAGGGTGCTTGCCGCAAGATCCTCCCCGAAGGAGACGATGACCATGTCGTCTTCCCGGATCCCGATGCTGTCCATGAGTTCCTTGTCCGTGCCGTCGGCCATGATGGCCTTCGTGGCGAAATCCCTGACGGCCTGGACGGCTTCTTTCTTCTTGTCGATGGCGATGACCTCGACGCCATTCTCATAAAGCTCCCTGACAATGTTGTAGCCGAAAATCCCCAAACCGACGACAACGACTCTTTTCATCTGCACACCCCCATTATCCGACCATTACCGTTTCTTCCGCGTATGTGATCCCCTTCCTGGCCGATCGCAGTGCAAGCGCGAAGGCGAAGGTGAGGGGACCCACTCTTCCGGCAAACATCATGACGATAATCGCCAGTTTCTGTATATCGTTCAAACTCGGTGTAATCCCCATGGAGAGGCCGACAGTCCCGAAGGCGGAGACCGTTTCAAAAAGATATTCCACAAAAAGATGCCGGCTTTGTTGGGGTGACAGATCTGCACCGCCTGCCAGAAGCAAAATGGACGTGATCAGGCATACGAACAGGGCCGCCGCGAAGATAATCGAGAGGGTTTTGGTGATTTGTTCCTTGGGGATGGTCCGGTTGAATACGTTCACCTCTTCAAATCCCTTCCATCGGTTCCAGATAACGAGGAGCAGCAGCGTCGCGCTCGTCGTCTTGATGCCGCCGCCCGTCGACCCCGGTGAGGCGCCGATGAACATCAAAATGATCATAATGAGAATGGTTTCGTTCTGCAGGCTGCTGATGTCAACGGTATTGAATCCGGCGGTCCTGGGCGTGATGGATTGAAAAAAGGAAACAAGGAACTGGGACTGTACGTGCATATCTTTGATGATGTGGTTTCTTTCAAACAAGAAGAAGAGAAAAGTGCCTGAGAGAATTAGAAAGGCCGTTGTGTAAATAACGATTTTGCTGTGAACGGAAAGTCGATTCTGCTTGTTTCGGAATCGGGACGCAACCTCGTGCTGAACGACGAAACCGATACCTCCGATAACAATTAACGTCATGATGGTCAGATTGATGATCCAGTCACCCTGGTAGCGCACCAGACTATCCGGAAAAAGCGAGTAGCCGCAGTTGTTGAATGCCGAAATGGCGTGATAGACAGCGTAATAAAAGGCCTTACCGGAAGAGAATTCCCGGGAAAAACGGATGAAGAGAACCATGATACCGATAGATTCAATCGTGAAGGTGGAGATGAGAACAGCCTTGAGAATAACAAGGAAATCACGCTTCGGCGTGTGAAGGAACGTTGTCTGTACAATCTCTCGATCTTTGAAAGAGATCCCCCGGCCCATAATCCCGAAGAGCAATACCGAGAAGGTGATGATGCCCAATCCACCGATCTGGAAGAGAAAGATCGTGATGACCTGACCGGCAAAGGAGAGGTCCTTCCCTATGTCGAGTACGGTAAGGCCCGTGACACAAACGGCGGACGTGGAAGTGAAAAGAGCGTCGATAAAATCGAGCTGTTCGCCGGAAGAGGAGAGCGGAAACCACAGAAGAAAAGCGCCTGCCAGTATGAGGCCGGCAAAGCTCAGGATGAAGATCTGTCCCGGCGCGAGTTGATAAGGGATGAAGCTTCTCGGTCTGGGATCGTCTGTGGAGGGCATGTGCTTCAAGTTACGCTGAACCCCTCATAACTCTGCACGCGTTTAATTGATCGGACGGACTTTGTGGCGTTCGGCAACATAAAACCGCTGAATGCCTCGAATCCCTGGTATTGATTCGGGAGGGTCAGGAAATATTGTGGCGGATGATCGCACATTTCTTGAGCGGTTGCAATGATATTCATGTCAGTGGACGCAGGCTAAGACCCGTACTTTATTCACCATATGATGAGTTATTGCAATGAGTTACAAACGAGGTTGTCCTTTGAATGCCTGCTCGGGAGTGTCTCGGATAAAGAAACCCCCCGATTGTTTACAATCGGGGGGAGCATAGGTTACGCTTTGACTTCCGATGTGCAGCTGGGGCAGCGGGTGGCCTTTATGGGGATCGTGGAAAAACAGAAGGGGCATTCTTTGGTCGTCGGGACAGCCGGTGCTTCACGCTTCAGGGCATTGATCTGACGGATCAGAAGGAATACGGCAAAAGCAACGATCAGGAAGCTTATCACCGAGTTAATAAAGATACCCATGTTGACCGTCACAGCGCCGGCCGCCTTGGCCGCGGCAAGCGTGTCGTAGGGCCCGGCAATTTTCCCGGCTTTAATCACCGCAAAGATGTTTGAAAAATCAACATTCCCGAGCAAAAGACCGATGGGAGGCATGAGGACGTCATCAACCAGGGATTTGACGATGGTCCCGAAGGCGCCGCCGATGATGATGCCCACGGCCATGTCCACCACATTGCCGCGCATTGCAAATTCTTTGAATTCCTTAAACATTCCGTATTTCTCCTTTATAAAGTATTTTTTACAGGTCTTGCTCACACACAATGACGAGAAATGTTACGGCTCATCTACCGGGGTTTATAGTACCGCATGGCATCGGGGATCAGCGACTGGATGTCTTTGATCCTCGATTCCGGCGCGGGGTGCGTCGAGAGAACCTCCGGGGGCCTGGCCCCTCCTTGCTGGTTCATCCGTTGCCACAGGGGGACGGCGGCCCGGGGGTCGTATCCCGCTTTGGCCATGAGAATAAGGCCTATGTGATCGGCTTCCGATTCATGGAGACGGCTGTATGGAAGCAGAACACCAACCTGGGTCCCCACGCCGTAAGCCGACATGAAGATGCTCTGGGTCGCCGCCGGCTGCGTTGACATGGCGACGGCAAGCCCAACTCCCCCGAGCTGGGCGAGAAGCCCCTGGCTCATCCGCTCACCGCCGTGCTTGGCAATGGCATGGGCAACCTCGTGACCCACAACGACAGCCAGCCCCGTCTCGTCCCGGGTGACGGGCAGAAGACCCGTGTAAACGGCCACCTTGCCGCCGGGCATGCACCACGCGTTCACCGTCTTGTCATCCTGGATGAGATTGAATTCCCATTTGTAATTTTTGACTTCCGAGCCCAGACCCTCCTTGACGAGAAAATCTTCGGCAGCGGTGGCGATCCGCTTGCCCACCCGCCTGACCATGTCAACCTTGTCCTGATCCGTCGACAGCTTGGATTTCTTCATGACCGTTGTGTACTCCGAATAGCTCATGGTCAGAAGCTCCGAATCCGGCACAAGGTCCAGTTGCTTTCGGCCCGTGACAGGCACGGTGGTGCAGGCATAGAGGAAAAAGAAGAGCGAGAGGATGATGATCGGCCCCAAAAAGGATTCAAATGTTTTTTTTCTCATTTTTCTGTCCTCTACTGTGGGTATGATTTTATCGGAAAAACAAATCCTTGAGGGATAGAACACATATTGTCGGGGTGCTGCATCTTTTCACCTGTGAGAGTGATTGCAGGGAAAAACGCGACGGCGAGAACAGAATGCGCCAGTGATTGTGGAAGATGCTTGACCATCGCGGGAACCGTCTTCGTCAATATAATACAAAGGCGACAGCTGTAAAAGAGGTTTTTTAATCCGACAGGTATGGGCAGGGAAGGGGAGAGCGCCGGAATCAGGTATGGTTCAGGCCGTATTTCTCCCATCTCGACCGGAGGGCCTTCTCGCTCATCCCGAGCAGTCGTGAGGCTTTTGACACGACGTAATTCGTTTTCACCATGGCCTTTTTGATCAGCGTCTTCTCGAGGTCCTCGAAGTCGACGCCGCCATCGGGGATTTCAAAATCAAAGAGAGGCTCCGCGGGGTTGTCGGCCGAAGATTCGTCGAGGTTGAACTTTTCCCACCGGTACCAGAAGGTCTTGTACGTCATGCCCAGGAGTTTGGCCGCCCGGGCGGCAATGTGATCGGTTTTCTTCATGGCCTTTTTCAATACGGCCTTTTCAAATTCCTCGAAGGAAAGACCCTCGTCGGGCAATTCGAAATCGAGAATGCCTCTCTGCTGCAGCCCCCCCGTCAATTCATCCCGGATGTCCTGAATCGAGATCGTGTCCGCGTCACACATGAGGACGGCCTTTTCGATCACCGACTGCAGCTGCCTGATGTTGCCGGGCCACTGAAAGTCCGTCAGGGCCTTCGTGGCCTGTTCATCAATCCTCCGGATTCTTTTCCCGGACTCTCGATTGTATTTCTGCAGGAAGAACTGTATGAGATCGGGTATGTCTTCACGCCGCTCACGGAGGGGCGGCAATTCGATGGTGACGACTTTCAGGCGATAAAAGAGGTCATCCCTGAATTTGTTATCCTGCATCAGCCTCTCGAGATCTTTGTTTGTTGCGGCGATGATCCGGACATCGACCTTGATGGAATCTCTGCCGCCCAGTCTTCTGACTTCCCTTTCCTGGAGGACCCGGAGGATTTTGGACTGCGTCAGGGGAGGGAGATCCCCCACCTCGTCGAGGAGAATGGTGCCGCCGTTCGTCGCCTCAAAGAGGCCTATCTTGCGGGAACCGGCGCCGGTAAAGGCACCGGGTTCATACCCGAAGAGTTCGCTTTCGAGGAGGGTTTCCGGTATGGCAGCGCAGTTGATGGCGGTAAATGATTTCGCCGCGCGCTGGCTGTTGAAATGTATCGCGCGGGCGATGAGTTCTTTGCCCGTCCCGCTTTCGCCGAGAATGAGGACCGTCGCGGAGCTGTTCGAGACCTTCTTGATGACCCGGATGACATCCTGAACGACCTTGGACTTGCCGACGATCCCCTCGATTTTGAATTTGTCCATGAGGGCCTGCTGAAGTTCGAGGTTTTTTCGAAGGAGTTCCGTCCGTTCCAGGGCCCGCCGGACCGTCATAATGACCACGTCTCTGTCGAGGGGCTTAGTCATGTAGTCGAAGGCCCCCTTCTTCATGGCCTCCACGGCCGAGTCGATGGTACCGAAGGCCGTCATGATGAGAACCGTAGGAGCCTCTTCTCTGGCTATCAATCTCTCCAGGAGCTCGATGCCGTCCATTTTCTTCATCTTCAGATCGGTCAGGACCAGATCGGGATTGTAAGTTTTGGCGAGTCTGAGAGCTTCTTCGCCGGACGATGCGGCCAGTGTTTCGTATCCCACATCCGTCAGAATGGTTTTCAGAATGTCCCGCTGAAGGGGTTCGTCGTCAACGACGAGAATCACGGCCATAAACGTCTGATTACTCCTAAGGGTTGTAAACGGGAAAATCAGTTGCCCGCGAGCGGAAAGGTGATGGAGACTTCGCTTCCCATGCCCTCCGAACTCCGAATGTCAATCTTCCCGCCATGTTCTTCGATGACCCGCTTTGTGATCGCAAGGCCCAGCCCGAGGCCGTTGCTCTTTGTGGTGAAGAAAGGTTCGAATATTCTTTCGAGGTTTTCCTGCGGAACACCCGTACCTGTATCAGTTATCTGCAAGTTGAATTTCCCGTTGCCGCTCACTGTTTTGAACGTCAGTGTGCCGCCCTCCGGCATGGCCTGAAAGGCATTGGTCACGATGTTGAAAAGACAGGTCTTCATAAGGTCGAAATCGAGCATCAGCTCCGGTAGAAAATCGTAGTTTTCGATAATCTCGATGTGCTCGGTGTCCGCCTTGGCCTTGATGATTTCCACGATGTGCGCGAGGAGCTGCTTCGTATCGACGGGCTGCAGGCTCAGGCGAAGCGGTTTCCCGTAATCCAGAAAATCACTGACAAGCTTGTCGAGTCTGTGAACTTCCTGCTTCATGGAGGATATCAGATTTTCAAAATTTTTCTTCTGCGCGTCGTTTGCGGGGTAATATTTATCCTTGAGATGGTCAATGGAGAGACTGATGTAGTTCAGGGGATTGCGGATTTCGTGGGCGATCCCCCTGGCGAGCTGTCCAACCGCCGAGAGATGCTCGGCTTCCCGGAGCCTTTCTTCGAGTCTTTTTTCCTCTCGCAGCTTCCGCACCATGTAGTTGAAGCTCTCGTTGAGTTCCCCGATCTCGTCTTTTCGGTCCACCGGCAGATTCTGGTCGAGATTACCGGCGGCGACTTTCTTCGCGGCCTCGACGACGTTGTGGATGGGTTCCGTGTATCTCAAAGCCAGGAAGATGGACAGAGCGATTCCCAGGGCGAAAACGAGCAGGGTGGCACCGATCCTCTTGAGCGTGTTGATTTTGAGCTGCTCGGAGAAATTATCCGCGTTGATCTGCAGATGGACGTAGCCGTAATGGGCTCCCCCGGCGATGACGGGGATGATGACGTTGTAGGTCTTGCCCTCCTCGTCCACGGCCCGTTCACCGAGCTCGGCCTTGATGATCAGCTCCTTCTTCCTGGGGCTGACGGGGGTACCCACGCTCTTGGGATTGGTGCTCGCGATGATTTCCTCTTTGTTGCTGATGATGGAAATTTCCTTGATGCCCTTGGACTTGAGGGAATGTAGATACTGTTTCAGACGCATCTCATCGGTTGCGCCGCTGGTCGTGACCTCTTCGACGCCGACCTGGATCGCCTGCGTGAGCTCGATGATTTGCGTTTCCAGCTGTTTCTCCAGTGCTCGCTCGGACTGTACGTAAATGATAAAGAGGACCGAGAGGGACAGAGCGCTCAGGCAGAGCATCATGAAGACGAGCTTTTTATTGAGCGATAGATTCAGGAAAAATTTTTTGAACATTTTTCATAGCCCAGGGCTGAAGGTGCCCGAAAGAATTCACGTGTCGAGCTTCTTTAGCACCAAAAAGAGGGGCTGTCAATTGCGGCAAAGAGCTGCAAGTCACCGATCATGCATGGTTTTGACGGGCGGAATTAAGCGTATCCGGACGAGGGGGTTCCCCATCGACGCTCCGGGGAACGAACCTCGACCCGGAAGGCGCTGAAGCCGCGAATTTGTTTTTCATTGTTTGACAGGGACAGAACCCATTATCTATAATCCCTCACCGGGCAATTGCGGAGAGGGCAGTTGACCCCCGGTTTTCCCGTCTGACGGCCGTCAGGGAATTTTTTCATAAGTTGACGATATGTATGACAAGATAAAAAAGCTTATCGATGATCCCGAAGAGAAGTTCGGATACCCCTATATCATTTTGAGGGAGTCCCTGAAGTCCTTCAAACGGAACAACGGACTGGAGACGTCTGCCACCCTTGCTTTTTTCGGCTTTTTTTCCCTGATCCCGCTTCTGATTCTTATCGTTTATATTTTCAGTAACGTGATTCTCTCGTCCCAGGCGGCCACGAAGGGGATCGAACAGCTCACAGAGCAGATCTTCCCCGCCTACAGCAAGGTACTGCTCAAAGAGATCTATGCCGTGGCGAAGCAAAGGACATGGGGCCTTCTCAGTTTCATCGCGCTCTTCTGGGCGGTCACTCCGCTGGCATCGTCTCTGCGCTTTGCCTTTCTGAGAATTTTCAAGGAAGAGTGGGACGCTCCCTACTGGAAGGACAAACTGGTCAACGCCTTCGCCGTTTTCATCATCCTCGTTCTTTTCATTGGCGTGATCCTCGGCGAAATCGTCTACGCCTCCCTCATGACGCCCTACACAAAGCATCCGGGTTTCCTCTTCCGTGTTTTCAACTTCATCACCACGCCGGTCTTGGCGACCCTGGTCATAGCGCTTTTCTATCTCATTTTCTGCCCCGTGAAGCTGAAGTTCACGAACCTCATGGCCGGTTCGTTCATCACGGCAGCGCTGTGGCTGACGACGAAACCGATCTTCCTGCTCTTTCTGAAGATCAACCCCAATTACGGAGTCACCTTCGGTTCCCTGAAGGCGATCTTCATCCTTATCATCTGGGTGTATTACCAGTTTGTCGTTATTCTCTTCGGAACAGAGATCATGGCCAATATCCGAAGGCGGGAAGCCCTTCTCCTCTCGGGTCTTCTGCAGAAGTCCGCGGTGCTGAGAAAAGGGCCGAGGAAAATCATGGATCGGTTTGCCAGATCCTACAGCCGTGGTGAGGTTGTATGCAGGGAAGGGGAGGAAGGTGTGGATATGTTTTACATACTCAGCGGGGCCGTGGAGATCAGACGGAAAGACAAGGCGCTGCGGGTGATGAGAGAAGGGGAATATTTCGGAGAGATGGCCATGTTGATCCGCACGCCGAGGACGGCAACGGTCATCGCCCTGGAGGATGACACACGCCTGATCAGGATACGGGAAGATAATTTCGAAACCATCCTGCGAGAAAACCCCAAGATTGTCCATTCCATCCTGAAAGAAATGGCTGAGAGAGTAAAAAAAACGAACGAACTACTCGAGGATCTCGAACGGGAAAAGGGCGGCCGGGAGTGAGAAACGACCCGGGCCAGGGGCAGGTTCTCAAGGGCCGGATAACCAAGAACCAGAAGGGAGCGAGAGAAATGAAAATCGCCATATCATCAACGGGGCCGGATTTGACGGATCTCGTGGACCCGCGCTTCGGCCGCTGTTCTTTCTATGTTTTCGTGGACATGGAAACTGATGAGTTCCTGGCCGTTGCAAACACGGCCCGTACCCATTGAGTGACCCGGGGAACGGCTACCGGGAATCTCGTAGCCGGACACCGGGTGGATGTGGTTCTCACGGGGCACATCGGGCGCAAGGCCACGAAGGCACTTCAGACGGCCGGGGTGAAGATTTACGTCGGCGCCTCGGGCCGCCTAAAGGATGCCATAGCATGCTTCAGAGACGGCAAGTACGAGGAGAAGCTCTGAAAGAAAAATCCCGTCTCATGTTGACGGAGACGAGGCTTCCTTCTTTTTTTGACCCTAAACCCGATACCCTTGCCCCTGCCTTAAAAGGAGTGCTCCGGTCCGGGGAACCGGCCCGAACGGACCTCCTGGACGTATTGCTCCACGGAGGCCTTGATCTCGACATTCAGGTTCGCGTATTTCTTGACGAACTTCGGCGTGAACCGCTCGAAAAGCCCAAGCATGTCATTGACGACGAGGACCTGCCCGTCGCAGTGAACGCCTGCGCCGATGCCGATCGTGGGGATTCCAAGGGATCCCGTGATGTCCTTCGCGAGGCCGGCGGGAACGCATTCCAGGACCAGGGAAAAGGCGCCCGCTTCCTCAAGGATCTTTGCATCCCTCATAATCTTCCGTGCCGCTTCTGTCTCCTTGCCCTGTACCTTGTATCCCCCGAGCTGGTGGACCGACTGGGGCGTCAGACCGAGATGGGCCATCACGGGGATACCCGCCTGTGTTATCCTGCGGGTGACCTCGGCCACCTCCTCGCCGCCCTCCAGCTTTACGCCGTGGGCCATGCCTTCCTTTAGAAAGCGGCCGGCATTTTCGACGGCCTTCTCAACAGAGCATTGGTAGGACATGAAGGGCATGTCGCCGATGACCATCGCTCGTTTGGTCCCTCTGGCTACCGCCTGGGTATGCCGGATCATGTCGTCCATCGTGACAGGGATGGTGCTTTCGTAACCCAGGACGACCATGGCGAGGGAGTCGCCCACCAGAAGGAGGTCCACGCCCGCCTGATCGAGTAGGGATGCCGTGGAGAAATCGTAGGCCGTCAGCATGGTGATCTTTTCTTTTTTCTGTTTCATCTGCCGGACGACGGCGGTCGTGACGCTGGTGACCTTGCTCTGTGTGCTCATTTTGATTTACCTCCCGTAAGAAGCGTTTTAATTTCCTGAACCCTCTCCTGCGAGAGTGTCCCTTTCTTGAACCCTATATCGGCCGTCTGAAGACCCAGGGTCCTGTATAGAAAATCGAGCTCGGGGGTTTTCTCGGCAATGGCCGCAAGGTGCTTCTTCACCGTGCCGACATCACCGCGGGATATGGGGCCCGTCAGTGACTGAACGGTCCCCTGCGACTCGATGTTGCGGATGGTCCCCCGGACCAAAGGCCAGAAGACCCGCAGGGCATCGTCACGGCTGAGGCCGATCCGCAGGTAGATGCCCTCGACGAGATGCATCAGGGTGACGAGGTAGTTGGAGGCCATACAGGC
>Ga0316622_100002573_pt1 | contig 12611 bp, 12 predicted proteins | sample OWC_Aug_OW2_C1_D_FD_207646 | JGI IMG/M metagenome (GOLD analysis project Ga0316622, IMG submission 207646) | Wetland soil microbial communities from Old Woman Creek delta, Ohio, United States - OWC_Aug_OW2_C1_D5_C | ecosystem: Environmental > Terrestrial > Soil > Wetlands | place: USA: Ohio... | reverse complement strand
CAGCCATGGACGGACAACCGTCAGGAGTTCGATCAGTCGACTCCGTTGCTGGATAGAGAGCGCGCTTGATTCGATGCGGACCCCATCCATTTCAAGCACGGGCCGCCCGCGTTCGTAGGCGAGCCTGAGGGCGGCGGAGCTTGCGCCAGGCTCGAGCCGCGGCGCCACCGCAAGACGGGCTTCTGCCTCGGCGATCTTTGCCTCGGCCTCCTTGGCAGCGATCTGGGCCAGCACTTCGGCCTGGCGGATCTTCTTCGCTGTGCGGTTGTTCGAGTCGAGGAAACCGAGCAGCCAGCCGACGAGCAGTGCGCCCAGTCCGACTAGTAGCGGCGTGAGATTCAGACCTTCCATCTGGCCTACCTCAACTTCTGGCAGTTGGGACAGAAATGCGTGCCGCGCTGCCCCACGACAATCCGCCGGACGGCGGTGCCGCACACACGGCAGGGTTTCCCTACGCGATCATAGACACGAAAGTGCTCCTGATAACTCCCCCCGCGGTAAACCCAGTCGATGCTGGCGCCATTCCGACGAATCGCGGTGCGCAACACCGACCGTATGGCGCGATGCAGCGCTCCAGCCTGCCTCCGATCAACACTTCGCGATGACCGGAGTGGATGGAGTCGTGCCATGTGCAGCGCTTCATCGGTGTAGATGTTTCCCAGCCCTGCCAGGAACGACTGGTCGAGCAGGAGGGGCTTCAGCTGCCGCCGGCGCGTCCGCAGGCTCTGATACAGCCAGGCCGCCGAAAAATCCTCGCCGAGCGGCTCAGGCCCCAGCTGCCGGAGGACGCTGGCCGGATCATGGGTCAGCCAGGCGCGTCCGAACTTGCGTGTGTCATTGAATATGAGCCGGCGTCCGTCGGAAAGCAAAAGGATGAGACGATCGTGCTTCTCACGTGCAGCGCTGCCGTTGCGGATCAGCAGGTCCCCGCTCATGCGCAGGTGGATCAGCAGGCTGTGCTGGTCAAGCTCGATCTGCAGGAACTTCGCCCTGCGCTTCACATCGCGGACCGTCTGACCCCGAATCATGCGTCGGAAAGCGCGGGCGTCGGGCGCGGCCAGGGTCCGGGGCCAGCGCAGCTCCGCGCCCACGATCCTGCGCCCGACGAGTTGCGGCCGCAGGCTCCTTGCGATGGTTTCGACCTCTGGGAGCTCCGGCATTTCTACTCGTTGAACATCTCGCCTACGCTGCGGCCCTCGTGTGCCCGCAGGATGACTTCGCCAAGCAGCTCAGCCACCGAAAGCACGGTGATGCGCTCGCCGAGCAGATTGAGTTTTTCCGGCGGAATCGGAACGGTGTCCGTGGTGATGATGTGCTTGATGGGAAGGCTCGCCAGGCGCTCCGCGCCGTCGCGCGACATCACCGCGTGAACAAATGCCAGATACACGTCCTTGGCGCCGTTGCTCCGTGCCACCTCGACCGCCTGGGATATGGAGCCTGCTGTGTCCACCTCGTCGTCGACAATGATGACGTCACTCCCGCTCACGTCCCCGATCAGGCTGAGGGCTTCGGTCCTGGAATCGTTCGCCACCCTGCGCTTCTCAATGAATGCAACAGGCATGTCCATGTCTGCCGCATAGTTGCGCGCCTTCTTGGCAAAGCCGAGGTCGGTCGCGACCACGACTGGATCTTTCAGCGCCGGACGCAAATGCTTGCTGATGTGCTCAATGATCATGTGCGAGGCCGTCAAAACGTCCCCAGGGATCGAGAAGAAACCCTGCACCTGCCCGGCATGGGGATCGAGGGTCATATAGCGATCTGCGCCGGCAACTTCGAGCATATCGGCAACGAGCCTCGCGGTGATCGGAACGCGCGGCTGGTCCTTCTTGTCGGATCGCCCATAGCAAAGGTATGGAACGACGGCCGTGATGCGGGCGGCAGAATCCAGCCGCAGGGTCTGGATCATGATCAACAGTTCCATCAGGTTGTAATGCACCGGCGACGAGGTGGTCTGAATCACAAAGACATCCTGACCCCGCACGCTTCCGCCCAGCCGCACGAAGATGTTCTCATTCGGGAACTCGACCACTTCCCGTTTCTGCAGGGGGCAGCCGAGGTACTCGGCAATCTTTTGAGCCAGTTCCGGAGAGCCGGTGCCCGCAAAAAGCGTGATACCGCCGTAGACCTTCAGTTCGTGCTGCGAATGATGGGCCATCATCCCTCCCTGCCGGTTGCTCGCCACTCGTCTCGCAAGATGCTCATCACGATGACGTCGTCATACTCACCGTGTTTGTACACGCCCTGGCGGAGTGTGCCTTCTTCCACAAGGCCGGCCTTCTGATATGAGCGACGTGCCCGCAGATTCTTTGCGTAGACCCGAAGGTGAACGCGATTCAAGTTCAACGTGCCAAAGCAGTGGGCCGTAAGAAGGCGGATCACTTCTGTCCCATATCCCTTCCCCCACGCAGACTTGTCGCCGATCATGATGCCGAGTTCCCCCGAGCGGGCAAGCCAGTCGATCCCGAACACTGCACAGTTTCCGATCAATCTCCAGCCATCGCCCTCCCGTACATCAACGGCAAGGGGGCGCTCGTTCAGATCGCGCTCTGCAAGCCTCTCGTACCAATGGTCCTCGGCCTCCCTCGAGATCGGCAGGTAGAGCGCAAGACCGAAGGTGACATCAGGATCATTGACCCAGTCGTAGAAGTGCTCCACGTCCGCGCGTTCAACCGCCCGCAGCCGGACGTGCTGTCCATAAATGATGCTCATGGCGCCTCCCCTTCGATCAGCCGCTCGGCCGCCTCCCAGGGCGAGAGCGTGTGTTCGAAGACGCGGCCTACGACTCTGTCGTAGTCTACGTCTGGAATTCGCTCTCGGAATCTTTTCATCAGGCTACGCTGAATAAGGGCTTGCAGCTCTGCCTCGAGCCTCGCCCTTTCGCGGGCGGACCACGCACCGCTCTTTCTTAGATGCTCGGCATGGCGCTCAATGTGCCGGGCGAGGTCGAACACTCCGCTGCCGTCGGTCGCCACCGTCCTCTGGATGGGGGGCACCCAAACCTCGGGACTCGTTTCCGCCGGAGCGGCGACGGCCATGCGCTTGCCATGATGCTGCATCACACGCGCGGGCCCGGATAACTCAAGCATGGCCCTGAGCGCCTTCTCTGTGTTCTCCACGCCAGGACGATCGGCCTTGTTCACGACCAGGATATCAGCGATCTCAAGGATGCCGGCCTTGATGGCCTGGATGTCATCGCCGAGGCCCGGCGCCTCAACGACCACGGTCGTGTGCGCCAGCCGAGCAATATCCACTTCGCCTTGCCCTGCTCCCACCGTTTCGATCATCACGATGTCGTACCCTGCCGCGTCAAAAACGTGCGCCACTGCAGCCGTTTGCTGAGCAAGCCCGCCGAGGGAACCCCTGGAGGACATGGACCGGATGAACACTCCCGCATCGCCGCTCAGATCACGCATGCGCACACGATCGCCCAGCAGCGCGCCCCCTGTGAACGGACTGGAGGGATCAACGGCCACGATCGCCACGCGTCGTTGCGGATCAGTCCGAAAATGCTGCGCAAGCCGATTCACCAGGGTTGATTTGCCGGTCCCGGGTGAACCCGTGATTCCTATTAAATGCGCGCGGCCCGTCCTCGGGAACAGCGATGTCAGGGCCGCCCGGCCCTCCGCAGTGTCATTCTCGACCTGGCTCAGCAGCCGGGCGAGCGAGAGCCGCTCTCCACCAAGGGCAGCACTTACCAGCTCCCCAGTCATGCACCGCTCGCGAACAGGGATTTGCAGCGACGTTGTCGGTGTGGGGCGCCATGCAGCACAGGCGCTGAACTACTTTGCGACGGCAGCGTGGACATCCCGAATGATGTCTTCGGTCGATGCGCCCGGGCCGAAGATGCCGGCAACGCCCATCTCCATCAGGCGCGGAATGTCCTCATCCGGAATGATGCCGCCAATGAAGACCTTGACATCAGCTTGCCCGTTTCCCCTCAGGAGTTCCAGTAGACGTGGCGTCAGCGCCATGTGAGCTCCCGAGAGGATGGAGAGGCCCACCACGTCGACATCCTCCTGCAGCGCCGCCTCGGCGATCATCTCGGGAGTCTGGCGGAGGCCCGTGTAGATGACCTCCATCCCAGCATCGCGAAGCGCCCGTGCGACCACCTTTGCCCCCCTGTCATGCCCATCCAGACCGGGCTTGGCGACCAGCACGCGGATCTTACGAGTGTTCATCGTTTCTCCCAAGTGATGACCGCGCAGATTATACCTTGAGCACGTCCGCGCGCTGCGCGCTTCGACCGCCTTTTCGTTCTGACGCTGAGTCGTGAAAATGAACTATGCTATACTGCCGGACGATGATCGTGACTCACACGTATTGGCCGCGTTGGGCCTCCATCCTGCGCCGATTTCATGTTGCGAATCTGGCGTCGAGTCTTCTCGAGGGAGGCAGACCGCTGACCTTCCTCGCTGCCCAACTCGCGTATTGCGTCCAGCCATTCCTTGGAACTGAACAACTGAACGCCCTTGCAGCAACCCTGGAGGACGACGTACAAGCGAGTGCCTTCGCCCGCTTCCTCACAGAGGACTGAGTGCAATGCAGATTCTTGCAGCCCTGATCGCGGGCGCCGCGCTTCTGGTTGGCCTCGCCGTCTGGCACCGCAAGCGGCCGGCTGGTCTGCGCCGCCTGAGGGCCTGGACCAGCCTCAACCGCGCCGTGGATGACGCGGCCGGCTCCGGCGAAAGGTTGCACCTGGCGCTGGGCGCGGGGAATCTGCTGCACCCCGAGGGCGCCGCGGGCTTGACAGGACTGGCCGTTCTTCGCCGATTGGCTGCGCGGACTGCCCGAAGCCGAAATGCAACGGTTGCGACGTCAGGCGACGCCGCGCTCCACCTCCTAGCCGTCGACTCCCTTCGCGCGGGCTATGGAGACGCCGGCGTTCAGGAAGTCTTCCAACCAGGCACGGGCAGACTCGCCGGCATCGGCGCATTCCCGTACGCGGCGGGTGCACTCCCCATGTTGATGGATGAAAACGTGTCCATCGCCGTCCTGGCCGGTCGCTTCGGTCCGGAAGCCGCTCTCTTGAGCGAGGCGGCCGAACGCAGCGATGCTCTGGTGGTCGGCGCGACGGACGACCTGACCGGCCAGGCAGTGACCTTCGCCTCAGCCTCTGAGAGCGCCATCGGTGAGGAACTCTTCGCGGCCGGCGCCTATCTGGGCCAGGGACCCTGGCACACAGCAAGCCTGACGCTTCAGGACACCCTGCGCTGGCTGGTCGTCCTGTTTCTGCTTGCAGGCGCTGCAGCACGCCTTCTGGGTTGGGCATGGTTAGGGTAGCCCTGGCCCTGGTTGCCGGCGGTGCTGGACTTGTGGTCCTGCTGGGCTATTTCCTTCCCGAACTGCGCGCCGCACAGGCATTGTTGCTGCGGTGGGGCATGATTCTGGCATCCGCTGCGGTCCTGGTCGGGATTCTGAATCTGGCCTCGGTTCATCTCGGCAAGCTTCGCCACCGGGAAAAGAACGCCCCGTACAGCGCGGTGCTGATCGCCTCCTTGGCAGCGACCTTTGTTCTCGGCCTCCTTCTCAAACCGGGCCATCCGGTCCTGGCCGCGATCATCAACGCCATCGTCGTACCCGCGGAGGGTACCTTCATGGCGCTGCTGAGCATCTCGCTGCTTTCCGCTGGCGTACGCCTGCTGCAACGTCGCCTGGATCTCATGAGCATCCTGTTTGTGGCATCCGCGATCGCGGTCCTGCTCAGTTCGGCAAGAGTCCCCTCCATTGAGACCCCGATTGTTGATTCTGCGGCCGTCTCCTGGCTGACCGACGTGTTCAGCCTCAGCGGAGCGCGCGGGATTCTCCTTGGCGTCTCGCTGGGCGCCATCGCTACCGGCCTGCGTGTGTTGCTTGGTGCTGACCGGCCCTATGGTGACGGCTGATGGCGCAAATGGCATGCCCCGTTTGCGGCGAGCGCAACCCGGACCATCATGCGTACTGTCGCGTCTGCGGATCAGCTCTGCATGAGAAGCTGCCGGACGCACCATCGTCCGTTACTGAACCTGCAGGCCCTGAGCCAGTCATCCCGCAGTGGCTGAAGGATGCGCTCGCGATGTCCGATCAAGTATCAGGCGAGGCGAAGGAGATGGAGGGGCCCGGGCGTCAAGCTGGCCCGGTCGAGCAAGCCAGTGCCAGCGATCGCGGGCGTGGTGAGGAGAACCTCGACTGGCTGCGCCGGCTGACCCAAGGTGCCGAACCTCGTGCAGGCGACTCGGTGCCCCCGAGCCCCGCGGAGGCCCGCGGCGAGGGCCAGGCAGGAGAGGGAAGCGAAGCCGGCAGAACCGAGACATCATCAGACCAACCCACCGTCCTAGGGAAGTGGTTGCAGCGGTCACGACAAACACTTCCGGAGGATCCCGCAAGCCGTTCGGAGCTCGGCATCGAGGATGCCTCGACCGTTCCCGACTGGATTGGTGACCTCCGCGCCAAGGGGGTCGCAGCTGGCACGCCCGAATCCTCCAGCGCTGAGGAGTGGCGCAGGTCGGAGGCTGGCCAGGCACAAGGCGAGGCCAATCTGGGCGCGCCCGGGCCTCTGGGACAAGACGAGGAGCTGCCCGAATGGCTGGTCCGCGCCATGCGCGGATCGGAAGGCACAGCGCCGCCGCCACAATCAGCACAGCCAGGCCCGGCATCCATGGAGGGACTCACCGCAGGAAAGGCCGGTGAGGTGCAGGAGTCGACACGCGGCTTCGAAAGGGACGAGGCGCCCCAACCGGCTCGGCCGCTGCCCACGACCACATCAACGATTGAACAAGGACGGGTCCGAAGGGAGGTCAGACCGCCTCCTCCGCAGACTGCATCCGAACCTGCGGAAGACGACTCGCTTCCCAACATCGCCACTGGCGGACTGCACTCCCCGGAGGATGCAGAGCATCTCTTCATTGACCTTCCAGATTGGCTATCGGGTTCGGCCACCGCATCGGCATCTTCGCTCGATGAATCGTCGACGACTGAGCCGTTGGAGGCACGACCGGCTTCCCTTCCAAGCTGGCTGGAGGGCATGCGGCCCGATGATGCGGCGGAGCTCCGGACCGACCTGGACCTGCCAACCGGGGGCGCCTCCGGATTCAGCGCGCGGGAGACGGATCCGGACAGGTCGTCAGAAGACCGCCTAATCGACCTCGAGTTCCTGGCAAGCCTCGCCTCAGGAATCGAGGATCGGGACAACTTTCCACGTCCACCCCAGAGGGAGGCGCCTGCACCGCCACAGAGGTCGCCAGAGAGTCCCCCCGCAACTCCGGTCGACGCGAAGGTCCAGCGCACCGAGGTGCCCCTGCTCGATCAGCTCCTCGGTGAGAGCCAAACCGCCGCGCCCCTTTTGCGGCCGAGACATCCAGCGGCCGTTCGTCCACTGCGTTGGCTGATTGCCTCCGCCCTTGTTGTTGTGACTGCTGGCATGCTTCTCAACGCATCGCAGAGCCCTATCGTGCCGGCGCCCGCGTCCGAACCGGCGACCCAGGCGTTGGATCTCCTGCGGTCCATTGCGGACTTGTCCCCTCTCCTGATCATGGCTGAGTACGCGCCAGCCCGCGCGGCCGAACTGGAGATGTCGGCGACCCCACTGCTCCAAGACCTGCTAGCTCGGCGTCACCCAAGGCTCGCGCTGGTCTCCACTTCCGCCACCGGTCCACTTCTGGCGGAGCGGCTCCTGGAAGGCGCGCCGGCGGCACGCGGATACCAGGAGGGCATCGACCGCGTGAACCTAGGCTACTTGCCCGGCGGGACGCTTGGCATCTCGGCATTTGCCCGCGGCCCGCTTGAGGCCAAGCCGGTCGATCTCACACTGCAGTCTTCTGCCGATGCGCAGCCGCTTGAGAATGTAACGGCTCTCTCAGATTTTGCCGCGCTGCTGCTCGTCACAGATAGCGCGGACCTGGCGCGAGCCTGGATCGAGCAATCAACCGGCCTCCGTGGAACAGCGGTGCTCGTGGTGATCGCGAGCGCGCAGGCGGCGCCGTTGATACAACCCTACTTCCAGAGCGGACAGATCGACGGCCTGGTGAGTGGCATGCAGGATGGCGCGAGCCTGGAAACGCGGAGTTCAGGCACCGGATCGGCCAAGGCATACTGGAACATATACACTCTCGGAATGCTGCTGAGCGCGGCCGTGCTGATGGGTGCCGCCCTCTGGAACGTACTGCGAGCTCTTCAAGGTCGCGCCTCGGGCGGTGCGCCAGGAGCATGAACATCTCCACCGATCTGGTCACGGGCGCCGCCGCCTTCTTGATCACCGTCGGCATCTTCAGTTATGCAATTGGAGATAACGCGCTGTTCAGGACAGCTGCGCACTTGTTTGTCGGTGTGTCGGCAGGTTATCTCGCCTCGGTTGCATGGTGGCAGGTTCTCTGGCCAGACCTGCTGCTTCCCTTCCTCAGGGCCGGCATCCAGGAACGAGCTGCGCTGGCTGTGCCGCTGTTCGGCGCAGCGCTGATCCTAATGAAGAGTTCGCCCCGCTTGTCGCGGCTGGGGACGCCAGCGACCGCGTTCCTCGCCGGTGTGTCGGCCGCGGTGGTGATCTCGGGCGCCATTACCGGAACCCTCATGCCGCAGTCCATGGCAGCCATCCGTGCATTCCCGCTGACATCGGGAAGCGAGGGCGAGGGCGGCCGACTGGCGGCCCTCTTTCAGGTCGGCCTGCTGCTCGTGGGAACTATCAGCACGCTGGCCTACTTCCACTTCGGGGCGCGGACGTCGGTAGACGGCAGCTCAAGGCGTCCGGCATTCATAGAAGCCATGGCCATGGTCGGCAGCATCTTCATCGCGACCACCCTCGGCGTCCTATTCGCTGGGGTGCTGTCAGCCGCCGTCGTGGCCCTCATCGATAGGATAGGATTCGCGATCTCATTCTTGACCGGTCTGCCGTCCTAGATCCCTTTCGTCAGGCCTACCTCCACCGGTCGCCAAGGCCAGACGGTGGTCAAAATTGAGCAGGATGAGACGGTCATTGTGCCCCTCGCCACACGTGCGCGTGTGGGATAATATGCCCTTGTGATGCCGAAGAGCCATGTGCTGCTCTAGTCATGTTGCTCACAAAGGCGCAAGCGGACCGTCTGGGCGACGGTCTTGTCGGCCCTGCCAGGCGCGCACGCAGGAACGCTATTTGAGGAGAGTGCTCCATGTTTGAAGGCGACGGCTCCAACTTCGACGCACCACCGCCGGAGGAATCGAGTAATCGAACCTTCCTGGTCGCGGCCGGCATCCTGGGCGGGATCGTGCTGCTCTCCATCGCCTGCCTGGCCGGGTATGCCCTGCTCGTCCTGCCCCGGCAGCAGCAGGCTGCAGCGGCGGAGATCGCACAGACGCAGAACGCGCAGCGCATCAACGAAGCTCTGACGGCGACCGCGCAGGCGTTCGTTCAGCCGACCGCCACGCCCTCGCCGACCCCCGTGCTGGCCCAGGCAACGGCTACGGTGACACCGCAGCCCACTGCAACCTCCGACCCGGCGACTGCGACCGTGGCTGCGGCCCTTACCCAGGCTGCGATCGCTCAACTCACGGTCGTGCCGGTATCCACCGCGCTGCCTGGAACCGGCTTTGCCGATGAGTACGGCGTCCCGGGTCTCTTCGTGATGGCACTGGCCCTGATCGCGGTGGTCTTCCTCGCACGTCGGCTCCGCACCGCTCCACGCACCACCAAGTAAGGCACGAGCTACATCCATAAAGAGGACGGCAGGCATGCCTGCCGTCCTCTTCTTTTGGTTTCCTGATTCTTAGGAAAGGCCAGCGGTCACTTGGTCCAAACCAGGGTGCCTGCGATCATGTCATGCAGTCCCTGTTTGTTCTCGTTCCATCCCGCCATGAAGAAGCCGATTCCGAGGATGATGCCCGAGACGATCTTGCCGAGATAGCGGCCGGTCGCTCTGCCGATAGAAAGTCGGTTCCGATCCAGATCTGTGACGTACAGCCCCACGGCCAGCTTTCCCAACGTTGCCTGCAGCGGGGAACATTCCATCCCGGCAAAGTATCCCCAGCCGATCACGATGCTCCAGGCGCTGGTGGCAATCGAGACGAGTTGAAGCATCGTATCCTGTCCCAACTGCGCCGAGGAGCCTGCCATGCTGTTCCAGAAATAGCTCTGCATTTGCACCATGCAGAATACCAGCAAGGCCGTATCCATCACGTATGCAGCTGCTCGCCGCCAGAAACCCGCGTACTCTGGACTCTCATCGTTCAGTTCAGCGTCCATTCTCATCTTCCTCCTGCCCCAGCAATGCAAGCCGCGCCACGCCTCCCCGGGTGGCCGCAACATTGCAAACCGCATGTCATACACGGCCGATCAGCCCGCCCGCGTGCGTCGCCGCGCGGTGTGGGTGCTTCTTCCGCCGCCGCCAACACCCACGCTCAGATTGTAGTGAAATGGGGACGGATTACAAGAGGCTCGCGCGGCGCCCGATGGCAAAGACCCTCGGAGATCCCCCAACGCGACCTGCGGACCCCGGCCTAGATGGCGTTCCCTGCTACGTGTCTGCCGTACTCGAGCAGTGCAGCGACCATCTCCGGCGAGCGTCCCTCGGCGTACACGCGCAGCACAGGCTCCGTCCCGGATGGACGAATCAGCAGCCAGGACTCATCTTCCAGCAGGTACTTCACGCCGTCGCGACGTACGATGTCGCTGACCTTCTTGCCGCCGATCTCGGCGGGCGCGTTCCTCGTCAAGACATCGGTCATCTGAGCCTTGGCGACCGGCCGGCTGAGCCGCAGGTCCCTGCGCTCGTAGAACGCTGGCCCAACATCCTGGATCAGGTCGTCCACCAGCTCGCAGAGGGCCTTGTGGGCTTGAGCGATGATCTCCACGAGCAGCAAACCCATCAGCGGCCCGTCCCCTTCGGGGATATGGCCCTTGAAGGAGATGCCGCCCGATTCCTCTCCCCCGATGAGGACATCGGCGTTCATCATGTGGTCGGCGATGTGATTGAAACCGACCGGCGTTTCGTGGAGTTCGAGCCCGTATCGCTGCGCCAGCCGATCGATCATGCGTGTTGTTGAAACCGTGCGGACGACTGCGCCGGTCCAACCGCGCTCCTCGACGAGATAGCGAAGGGCAAGCGCCATGATCCTGTGCGGATCGACGAAGGCTCCACGCTCATCCATCGCGCCGATGCGATCCGCGTCGCCGTCCGTCGCCAGGCCGAAAGTGCCCGGCCGCGCCGCGATGGCAGCCGCCAGGGCTTCAAGATTCCTGGCGATGGGCTCGGGATGCACACCACCAAATCCCGGGTTCATTTCGGAACGGATCTCCGTGATCTCGCAGCCCGTTCCCTCCAGGAAGGTCTTGATCACGCCCCGGCCGGACCCGTGCATGGAATCCACCACGAAGCGAGGCGGATTGGCCGCAATGACGCCCGTGTCGATCAAGCTGCGCAGGTGCTCCAGGTACGCAGGCAGTGGATCGAACTTCTCGATCAGTCCTGTGTTACGAGCGACGCGATAGTCCATCAGGTTCGGGCCGCGCGCCAACTGCTCGTTATCGTTGATGTAGATCTCAACCCGTCGGCACTGCTCCGGCAATGCGGAGCCGCCAAAGGACCCCTTCAGCTTGATGCCGTTATAACGCGGCGCGTTGTGTGAGGCCGTGATCATGACCCCAGCGATTGCACCCTGGTGCTTGACGGCGAACGAGACTGCAGGTGTGGGTGAGTCAGCACGCGAGAGCAGCACCTTGAAGCCGTTGGCCGCGAGGACGCGTCCCACTTCGCCAGCGAAGCGGTCGGAGAGAAAGCGTGTGTCGAAGCCGACGACGATCTTGCGCGGGTCGCGAGCGTGGTCGCCGTTCCCAATGCGCTCCCAATGCTCCGATGCAACTGCATCGGCGATGGCTTGCGCGACGATCCGCAGATTGTCAAACGTGAAAGTATCCGATATTACGGCACGCCAGCCATCTGTGCCGAAGTGAATAGGCATCCATCACTCCAAGAAGAAGGAAAGCTGCCGCCCGCTTGCGGCGCGAAAGGATGATAACAGAATCCGCCGCCTGCCCGACGGCAGACGCAGACTAGGGTGTGCTGGCTGGAGCAGGCGTGGCCGAGGTGGTCGGCACCCAGGTGGGGACGGGGGTCGCGATGTCCAGCAAGATCTCGAGGACCCAGCCCTCGCGCTTGGTGCCGTTCTGATCTGCAATGATGTGCGACCAGGTCCAGCCGCTCACTTCCTCGGTCTCCGGCAGTACCTGGACGATGGTGAAGTTCTCGAGCACGGTGATGCCCTGCCCGGCAGGTGTTTGGCGCAGTACGGCGCCGCCGCCTTCCTCGGCGCGGATGCGCGCCAGGACAGGCGTGGGCTCGAACGTCATGGTGATCGTCGGCGTCTCGCTGGGCGGGAGAGTCACTTCAAGTGTCAGGGGAACGGGGGTGATACCACCGGCGGGTCTCGACGTTGGCCGCGCAGTCGGTGATTGGCCGGCAAGTGTGGCGCTGGCCGTGGGCGTCGGAGCGCTTGGTACGACGACGAGCTCGGGAGCGGGCGTGGGCGGCGGTGACCCAAGTGCTAAGGCGACCCCCCCACCCATGAGGACGACCAGCCCGGCAACAGCCAGGACAATGCCCGCCGCGGTGAAGAAGAGCCCGCCAACTGTCGGCTTGAGCTTGAGCATCATCAGCACGATGATGCCCACC
>Ga0316622_100002572_pt1 | contig 12611 bp, 10 predicted proteins | sample OWC_Aug_OW2_C1_D_FD_207646 | JGI IMG/M metagenome (GOLD analysis project Ga0316622, IMG submission 207646) | Wetland soil microbial communities from Old Woman Creek delta, Ohio, United States - OWC_Aug_OW2_C1_D5_C | ecosystem: Environmental > Terrestrial > Soil > Wetlands | place: USA: Ohio... | reverse complement strand
ATACCGCTGCGACCCGGACGTTGGGATCCTCGGGTACCACCCCCACCAGCTTCACCCCCAGCGTCTTCTCCAGCTTGGACTGGATGAGAGCGGTGTGCTCGGTACCCGCCCGGTTCAGGATGGCACAACAGACATGGCCCCCCACCACCTCGGTGAGCACCTTGGTCTTCAGGGCATCCACGATGGAGGAGACCTCCGGGTTCACGACGAGGATGACCTCGTCGGCGATGGCCAGCGGGATCACCCCGTCCCTGCTGATGCCTGCGGGGGCATCGATGAGGAGGTAGTCACACCGGTTCACGAGTTCTGCAAGAATATCACGGAACCGGTCGGGATTGGCATGCTGGAATCCCTGCAGCGAGATACCGCTGGGAAGAACCTTGACGCCATTGGGGCCGTCATAGATCGCCTCGTCGAGGCTGGCTTTGCCTGCCAGCACTTCGTGGATCGTGACCTGGGCTTCTTCCAGCCCCAGGAGGAGACCGATATTGGCCATCCCGATATCCGCATCCATGATATAGGTCTCGAGGCCCAGCTTGGCGAGCGCTGCCCCCAGATTGATGGTGACGGTGGTCTTTCCGGTACCCCCTTTCCCGGAGGCGATGGTGTATGCCCGGATCATTGAACCCCTTCTCTCATCCATTGATGGACATCAGGCCATAAATATTTGCTCATCTGCCTCATTCTCCCCGTTAAAGCCACCAGTTCAGGATCTGTGCCACATCCTTTTCTATCGCCAGTCTCTCGGCATCGTCCAGGGTTCTCCCGGCCCACAGGATCACCAGCAGCTTGTCGCCCCGATGGGTTACGGGGAGGAAGTGCAGATCCCTGTCCCCGGTCTTCCCGCCCCGCAGGTGGATCCCGGTCAGCCGCGCGGCCTCTTCGGCCACCTCCGGGGACCGGGATACCACGACGAGCCCGTCCAGGGTGGTGATGATCATGTCCCGGAGACCAAACTTTTCACAGATCGCCTGGAGGGATCCCCGGATATCCCGCCGGTCATCCAGGATCTCGACGACAGACGAAGATTTTCCCGCGGACCGGGCGGGGCTCCTGGGCACCGGGGGCGGGGATGCGGGGGCAGGTTCAGGAACGGGGAGAGGACGGATCTTCGGGGGTTGATCCCTGACTGGGGCGGGGCTCCTCACCTGATCCAGGATCTTGGTCAGGTGATAGAGCACGATCATCATGATGACGACCTGGAGGGAACTCACGAGAACAAGGACCTGCAGGAGCAGGATGGTCAGTGATTCAAACTCGGTGGCCATGACGGTGCTCCTCACTCATCCTTCTCGGTCATCAGGTGGCCCAGGTGGAGTTTCTTGACAATCCCCCGGGCATTTTTCCGGACCTTGTTCGCGATGTGGTCCACGTCCACGTCGTCCAGGGCTTCCATCTCAAGGCTGGCCAGGGTGGCAGGATCCATTTCCTGCGGTCGGTGTCCCGGACCGGGATCGGTTCCCCCTTCCAGATGGTCAGCGGACAGCGCAGCCATCGGCCGTGCCATCGCCGCTCCTTCCGGGGCGGGCATGGCGGTACCGGTCTGCCTTGGCGGGATGCCGGGAGTACGGCCGGACTGAAAGGATACGGCTCCGGCAGCTGCAATAGGCTGTGCTGCCTTTGCCGGTTCCTGCCGGATCGACGGGGCGGCCCGTGGCGGGAACAATCCCGGCTCAGGGGGCTGGACAGCGGCGCCTGTGGCCTGCACCGGTACCGGTTCTGACATCCGTGGCGGCACGGGGGCTCCCGCCGGAGCCGGTCCCTTCCCCGGCCCCGCCAATCCCTTCCCTGGCGTGGCCGGGACCGCGAGGAGGAAGGGGCCGTTGAACTCGATGACCAGCCTCATCTGGACAGCGTCGAGATCCGAGAGGATGCCCCCCACCGACCGGTTCCCGAGGCGGGTGATCGCCTCCCATGCAGCATCGCCGGCATACGGGGGATATTCGGCCAGGATGACGAGGCCGTTCTGGAAGACGAGGGTGCCCGTGGAGGTATCCCAAGTGGTCTTCAGGATACCGGTGTACTGGACCTCGTTCAGCTCCAGGAGAAGGGGGCCGAGGGGGACGCCCCGGACAATTTCCCGAAATTTCCCCCGTGGAAGTTGCATTATAAATAGCTGGTGTTTTTTCATAAGATAATAATATTGGTTTCCATATGGAATCCCGGGCAATCTGGGCAGATGGAGGGATCCGGCCGGCGGAAGGTCCGTAACCACCCCCGCGGCGGGTCCGGGCGGGGGTTCAGGATGCGGCAGGCGCAGGGAACCGCCCGGCTAAATCGGCCGGGCGGATTCGGCCGGAAGACGCTCTAAACTGCAGGGAAGCCCTGAGGGAGGAGAAAGGATAAATTTATAGGAGGAAAATAGTTATCAGTCAATGGAGTGTGAGATGCGGGCCTGTTTCCGAATCCACCGGGGAAAGATCCTTCTCCAGCTCCGCCGGAAGAGTGTCGCGTTGCCGTGGTTCCCCCAACCCGTGTCTCCTGCCATCCCTGCACCGGGCAGATCCCTCCGGGCACAGAGAATCGGGGGGAGTGACTGATGTATACCATACTCGTCGTGGATGACAGCCCTTTTATCGTCGATGTTTTTGTGACCATGCTGGAGAGGGGCGGATACCGGGCTGTGGCCGCCTACAGCGGCCTGGAATGCCTGGATATCCTGAAGAACATCACTCCTGACCTGATCCTCCTGGACATCATGATGGAGCCTATCGACGGCTGGGAGACCCTGGAACAGGTCAAGCGGAACCAGACAACGAAGGATATCCCTGTGCTCATGCTCACGGCGAAGCAGCTCTCACCGGAAGAAGCCCAGCTCTACGGGATGTACATCGAGGATTACGTGCTCAAGCCCATCACCCACCGGGAGCTCTACGACACCATCGAGCATGTCCTCAAGCGCCGGTCCACCATCAAGCTGGACATCGAGGAGGCAAAGAAGGCCGGCTTTGACCAGAAGCTCATTGATGAGTACTCCCGGCTCGCAAAGAGCGTGGACGTGAACACCCGTCTCCTGAAGATCCTGGAGACCACCTACAACATCCATGATACGAACCAGCAGGTCTCGTCCAAGATCTCCCAGGCCATGAAATCCATGAGCGAGTCCATCAAGGTCCAGGAAGACCGGCTCCAGCACCTCCGGACCGAGCTCACCAAGGTCCTGAACGATAAGTAGGATGCGGAATATCCCTTTTCATCCGGGATTTCTTTTACATTCCTTCTCCTCACCACCACAAGTTCTCTTGACCATCACCTTTCGGCGTACACCATCTCGGGCGTACTGGTGAGACGCTCTCGGGGGGCTCCGCCCCCCGCCGCGTGGGCACCCCCCGCCGGTACTCCGGGAACCGGTGATCTCTCCGGTTTCACGCACCAACATGGGGGTTTATCCTCATCGGGGAGGGGCCAGGAGGGAGCTGGCCCCCTCCCGCAACATGTCCGTTATCCTGCGGGCTGCTGAGTTCCGGAAAAACGACAGGACCACCATCCCCCCGACAGCGGTTGCCGCTTTTCGAATCATGGTCGGGAGATAAAGGGGTTTGTACCCCCATCACGGGGGGGATGTTTCGCCCTTGGCCTGCGTCTCCCCTTCCTCCTTTCCGACGTAGATGATCGCGGCGGTGAGGACCCCGATCACGACCGCAATGGCCAGCAGGTCCACCGCATTGAAGGACTCGACGCCCATGGTGATGACCTTCCGGACCATGGCGGTGATGCCTGCAATGAGGATGGGACGCACCAGGATCCGGCTGGTGCGGAAGTAGACGAGGACCGTCTCCAGGATCTCCACGATGATGATGGTGAACAGAATCGCCTGGAGGACCACGTGGAGTGCCGTGGTAGGCGCGGGGGAGCCGGGGATCGCGATGAGGAGCTTTGCCGCATCCACGAGGGTGAACAGGGCAAGGATGGAGAGGACGATGGCGATACCCAGATAGATGGCAAAGGTGACCACCGTGATGGGAAAGACCATCCATCGGGCCCCTTTGATGATACGATCGCGATCCATCCCGGTTCCTGCCTCTGCAGGGATCTGGGATCTCCATCCCAGATAGCAGTTTCGAGATGGTGTCAGGGCCAATCTCCAGAGATTCCCCGCGCGGTCCCCCTCCACGCCGTCCCCCGGGCTCAGGAAATGGGGGTACCCGGACCTGCGGGCACGGAGAGGATCTTTCGCGTATCGGCGGGATATACGCCTGTTGTTTCCCGGGTCAAGAGAAGAGCTTTATTCATTACGGTGAGAATGTTTATATAGTTTTCTTGCGTTTATCTAATGCCAGATGGTGTTGGGGTGGCGGGGGCTCGTAGCTCAGCCAGGTAGAGCGCCTGGCTTTTAACCAGGTGGCCGAGGGTTCAAATCCCTCCGAGCCCGCTCCCACGGCAAACGGTCTCCCGGCAACGGGAGAGGGCATTGGAGACCATCCCTCCCGGGCAGCGGGGAGGGTCAGATTTCCCGGTACGCGGGAAGACAAATTCCCGGTCGGCGGGAAGCCATTCACAACAGGGGTAGGGTATGACATTTCAACTGCTGGACCATGTCATGGTACCGGACCACCGGATCATGACCGATGAGGAGATCGGGACACTCCTCTCCACCTATCATCTCTCACTGGAACAACTCCCAAAGATTTTTCATGACGATCCTGCGGTGAAGACCGTGAAAGCAAAACCGGGGAACGTCATCCGGATCATCCGTTCAAGCCAGACCGCCGGCAGGGCCGAATCGTACCGCCTTGTCGTGAAGAGGCCGAAAAAATAACTTCGGGGCTGATAACTCTGATCGACAGAACCGGACTCTCGAGAGTCTACTTTTCCAAGGAGCATGTGGCGCGCCACCAGCTCGATTCCTTCAACCACTTCCTCACCCACAACCTCCAGAAGGTGGTGAACGAGCAGAAGGTGATCGAGACCGACATCGATGCCCGGGGCAAATCCCGGGAGCCTGTCTGGGTGGAGCTGGGGACCATCACCGTCGAAAAACCCGTCGTGCGGGAGGCAGACGGGTCCCAGGGGAACCTCTTCCCCAGCGAAGCCCGGCTCAGGAACCTGACCTACGCCGCCCCCATCAACCTGACCATGACCCTCATGCAGGGGGAGGCGCGGCAGGAGCCGTTCATCGCGAACATCGGCCAGCTTCCCATCATGGTGGGTTCCCGGAAGTGCAACCTCCACGGCCTCTCGGACGCGGAAAGGGTGGCCCACGGCGAGGACCCGCTGGATCCCGGCGGCTACTTCATCATCAACGGCACCGAGCGGGTGCTGATGACGCTCGAAGACCTCGCGTCCAACAAGATCATGACAGAGTTCACCGAGCGCTACAACGAGCGGATCTACGTGGCCAAGGTCTTCTCCCAGTACCGGGGCTACCGGGCGCTGGTCGTTGTCGAGCGGAACCGGAAGAACCTGCTGGAGGTCTCCTTCCCGTCCGTTGCCGGCCACCTCCGGTTCGTGGACCTGATGCGGGGCCTGGGCCTTGTCTCGGACCATGACATTGTCGAGGCGGTCTCCACGGACGAGGAGATCCTGACCTTCATGATGCAGAACCTGGAGGAGTCGGAGTGCGACTCGGTGGAGAGCGGGATCATGTACGTGGGCAAGAAGCTGGCCCCCAACCAGACCCGGGACTACCAGAAGAAGCGGGCCGAGTTCGTGGTGGACAACTACCTGCTCCCCCACCTGAACTACCTGATGCCCCAGAACCTGAAGGAGGAGGACGAGGGCTACCGCCAGGCGGTGGAGTCGGTGCGCCTCGCAAAAGCCCACTTCCTGGGGCGGATGGCCGAGTCCTGCTTTGACCTCGTGCTCCAGCGGCGCCGGATCGATGACAAGGACCACTACGCCAACAAGCGCCTGAAGCTGGCCGGCGACCTGATGGAGGACCTCTTCCGGATCTCCCTGAACCGCCTGACCCGTGATATCAAGTACCAGCTGGAGCGGGCCAGCATGCGGCACCGGGACCTCTCCATCTCCACCGCCGTCAGGGCCGACGTGCTCACCGAGCGGCTCCTCCACCCCCTCGCGACGGGGAACTGGGTAGGCGGGAGGACGGGTGTCTCCCAGCTCCTGGACCGGGTGGACCACATGTCAGTCCTCTCCCACCTGCGCCGGGTCATCTCCCCCCTCTCCCGTTCCCAGCCCCACTTCGAAGCCCGGGACCTGCACCCCACCCAGTGGGGCCGGATCTGCCCCAGCGAGACCCCTGAAGGTCCCAACTGCGGCCTTGTGAAGAACTTCGCCCAGATGGTGGAGATCTCCCGGGGTGTGGATGACGAGACCGAGGTGAAGCGCATCCTCTACGAGATGGGTGTGGAGCAGCTGAAGAAGGAGGAGGCAGCATGAAACGGTCACGCGTCTTTGTGGACGGGGCCCTCATCGGTCTCGTGGACAATCCGAAGGACCTGATCGCCCGGGTCCGGAGCATGCGGCGCAGGGGAGAGATCTCCACCGAGATCAACGTCTCCTTCAAGGAGTACAACGGGGACGTGGTGATCCACACCGACCGCGGCCGGGCCCGCCGCCCCCTGATCGTGCTGGATGGGGGAAAACCCCTGATCACCAACGACGAGATCGGCAAGCTCTCGGAGGGCAAAATCCATTTCGAGGACCTGATCAAGGCCGGGTTCATTGAGCTGATCGATGCCGAGGAGGAGGAGGACCTCTTCATCGCCATCCACGAGAGGGAGATCACGCCGGATCACACCCACCTGGAGATCGAACCCTCGCTGATCCTGGGGATCGCCGCGGCCCACGTGCCCTTCCCGGAGCACAACGCCTCCCCGCGGGTCACCATGGGGGCCGGGATGGTGAAGCAGGCGCTCGGGTTCGCCACCGCCAACATGAAACTCAGGCCCGATACCCGGGGCCACCTGCTCCACTACGTGCAGAAACCCCTGGTGCACACCACCACCTCCGAGTCCATCGGGTCCGACGACCGGCCCGCGGGCCAGAACTTTGTCGTCGCCATCCTCTCGTATGAAGGTTACAACATCGAGGATGCCCTGATCTTCAACAAGGCGGCCATCGACCGGGGCCTGGGCCGGTCCCACTTCTTCCGGACCTATGAGGGCGAGGAGCGGCGGTACCCCGGCGGCCAGGTGGACAAGATCCAGATCCCGGACGAGGAGGTGACGGGAGCCCACGGTGCCGAGTTCTACAAGCACCTGGATACCGACGGGATCATCAACCCGGAGACGGTGGTCGTGGAGAAGGACGTGCTCATCGGAAAGACCTCCCCGCCCCGGTTCCTGGAGGAGCCCTCCGGCGAGCTGATCGCCGTCGAGAAGCGGCGGGATACGTCCGTCACCATGCGGTCCAACGAGCATGGGATCATCGACACGGTGATCATCACCGAAGGGGAGAACAGCGCCCGCCTGGTGAAGGTCCGGACCCGGGATCTGCGGGTGCCCGAGGTGGGGGACAAGTTCGCCTCCCGCCACGGCCAGAAAGGGGTCATCGGCCTCATCGCACCCCAGGAGGACATGCCCTTCACCGAGTCCGGAATCACCCCTGATCTGGTCATCAACCCCCATGCCATCCCCAGCCGGATGACCATCGGCCACATGCTGGAGATGCTGGGCGGGAAGGTGGGGTCGCTGGAAGGCCGCCGGATTGACGGCACCGCGTTTTCGGGTGAGTCCGAGAGCGACCTGCGGAGTTCCCTCAGGAATCTCGGGTTCTCCCACACCGGCCGCGAGGTGATGTACGACGGTATCACGGGCCGGGTCTTCAAGGCCGACGTGTACGTCGGGGTCATCTACTACCAGAAGCTGTACCACATGGTCTCCTCGAAGATGCATGCCCGGTCCCGGGGCCCTGTCCAGGTCCTGACCCGGCAGCCCACCGAGGGTCGTGCCCGGGAGGGCGGCCTCCGGTTCGGGGAGATGGAGCGGGATGTGATGATCGGGCACGGGGCCGCCATGGCCCTCAAGGAGCGCCTGCTGGACGAGTCGGACAAGGTGACCCAGTACGTCTGCGGCCACTGCGGCATGATAGCCATGCTGGACCGGAAGAGGAACCTGACCCGCTGCCTGGGATGCGGCGGGGAGACGGACATCTATCCCGTGGAGATGAGCTATGCCTTCAAGCTCCTCCTGGACGAGATGAAGTCCATGGGGATCGCACCGAGACTCAAACTCCAGGACATGGTGTAGGAGGGGAGAGAGCATGCCAAGCCCAAAACGAATCGGTAAGATCGAGTTCGGTCTCCTCTCGCCCAAGGAGATCCGGAAGATGAGTGTCCGGAAGATCATCTGGGCGGATACCTACGACGAGGACGGTTACCCCTATCCCCAGGGACTCATGGATCTGAACCTGGGCGTCATCGACCCGGGGCTCCGGTGCAAGACCTGCGACCAGAAGGCCAGCGACTGCCCGGGCCACTTCGGGCACATTGAACTGGCCAAACCCGTGATCCACGTCGGCTATACCCGCCTGATCCGGAAACTCCTCCGGGCAACCTGCCGCAACTGCGGCCGGCTGCTCCTGGAATCCGCGGAGATCGAGCGGGTCATCGGCACCGAGGAAGAGGCCACCGGGGATGTCCTGAAGGAGAAGGACATCAAGAAGGAGCGGGCCTGCCCCCACTGCGGGGAGCAGCAGCTGAAGATCAACTTCGAGAAGCCCACCACGTTCTCGGAGATGTGGACCGAGGACGGGAAGAAGATGGAGCACAAGCTGACCCCCGCCGACATCCGGGCACGTCTGGAGAAGATCCCGGACGACGACCTGAAGCACCTGGGGATCAACCCGGAGGTGGCCCGGCCGGAGTGGACTGTCCTCACCGTGCTCCCCGTTCCCCCGGTCACCATGCGCCCCTCCATCATCCTGGAGAACGGCCAGCGGTCCGAGGATGACCTGACCCACAAGCTGGTGGACATCATCCGGATCAACCAGCGGTTCAAGGAGAACCAGGACGCCGGCGCCCCCCACCTGATCATCGAGGACCTCTGGGAACTCCTCCAGTACCATGTCACCACCTACCTGGACAACGAGGTGGCAGGGTGTCCCCCGGCCCGGCACCGGAGCGGAAGGCCCTTAAAGACCCTCTCCCAGCGGCTGAAGGGCAAGGACGGCCGGTTCCGGGGCTCCCTGTCGGGGAAGCGGGTGAACTTCTCGGCACGCACCGTGATCTCGCCGGACCCGAACATCAGTGTCACCGAGGTGGGGGTGCCCCTCGCCGTGGCAAAGGAGATGACTGTGCCCGTGCGGGTGACCCCCTTCAACCTGGCGGAGGTCAAGGAGTACGCCCTGAATGGTCCCGTCCGCCCCACCACCACCTCACCCTGTGGCGCCAACTACGTGATCCGGCCCGACAACCGCCGCATCCGGCTCTCTGACCTGAACCTGCAGGCCACGGTGGATCTGGTCGAACCCGGCTGGACGGTGGAAAGGCAGCTCCGGAACGGGGACATCGTGCTCTTCAACCGGCAGCCATCGCTGCACCGGATGTCCATCATGGCCCACCGGATCCGCGTGATGGACGGGAAGACCTTCCGGCTGAACCCCGCCGTCTGCCCGCCCTACAACGCCGATTTTGACGGCGACGAGATGAACCTGCACGTACCCCAGACCGAGGAGGCCCGGGCCGAGGCCCAGATCCTCCTCTCCGTCCAGGAGAACATCCTCTCCCCGCGGTTTGGAGGGCCCATCATCGGCGGGATCCATGACCATGTCTCGGGCATCTTCCTCCTCACCCATGAGACCCACTGGTTTGGAAAGGATATGGTCCTGTACCTGCTCATGCACTACCCGATGGAGAACCTTCCCGAGCCCGGGAAGGTGGAGGACGGGGTACCGTACTGGTCCAACAAACAAATCTTCTCCTGTATCCTGCCAAAGGATCTGAACATGGTATTCCATGCCTCCTCCTGCGAGTCGTGCGAGACATGCAAGAAGGAGCTCTGCGAGCGGGACGCCTATGTGAAAATCTTCGACGGCCAGCTGGTCACCGGCACCATCGATAAGAAGGCCATCGGTGCCTTCGACGGCCAGATCCTGCACCGGATCATCCGCCAGTATGGCATGAAGCGGGCCGCCGATTTCATCGACAACATGACGCGCCTTGCCATCCGGGCCATCATGCTGGACGGGTTCTCCTTCGGGATCGACGATGAGGACCTTCCCCGGACCGAGCAGGGACAGATCCGGGACGTGCTGGACACCGCAGCCTCGGACGTGGAACGCCGGATCAAGATCTTCCAGGATGGCCAGCTGGAGCCGATGCCGGGCCGGACCCTGGACGAGACACTGGAGATGCAGATCATGCAGGTGCTGGGCAAGGCCAGGGACCGGACCGGCGAGATCGCCGGCCGGCATCTGGGTCTTGAGAACAGCGCGGTTGTCATGGCGGTCTCGGGGGCCCGGGGTTCCATGCTGAACCTGACCCAGATGGCCGGGTGCATCGGCCAGCAGTCGGTCCGTGGCGAGCGGATCATCCGGGGCTACGATGACCGGACCCTGCCGCACTTCCGGAAGGGGGACCGGGGCTCCGCCGCCCACGGCTTCATCCAGAACAGCTACAAGAGCGGCCTCTCCCCCACCGAGTTCTTCTTCCATGCCATCGGCGGGCGCGAGGGCCTTGTGGACACGGCCGTGCGTACGTCCCAGAGCGGGTACCTGCAGCGCCGGATGATCAACGCCCTCCAGGACCTGAAGGTGGCCTACGACGGCACCGTCCGGACCACCGGAGGGCGGATCATCCAGTTCCGGTACGGCGAGGACGGGACTGACCCCTCCAAGAGCAGCTTCGGCTCACCTGTGGATGTGAAGGGAATTATCGAGTCCGAGATCAAGGAGGAGGTATAGCCATGAACGCCAGCATGGAGAAGCGGATCGCGGCGGCGGACCTCCCCGAGAAGACCCGGAACGAGCTCCGGAAGTACCTGGGTGATCGATCGGTGACCGAGGCACAGTTCAAGCGGATCCTTGACCGGGTGGTGCGCGAGTACCAGAATACCCGGATCGAGGCCTGCGAGGCGGTGGGGATCGTGGCCGCCCAGTCCATCGGCGAACCTGGCACCCAGATGACGATGCGGACCTTCCACTACGCAGGGGTTGCCGAGATCAACGTCACTCTCGGACTCCCCCGTCTCATCGAGATCATGGATGCGAGGAAGGCCCCCTCCACGCCCACGATGACGATCCACCTGAAGCCCGAGTACGCCCAGGACCGGGACCGGGCACGGGAGGTCTCCTGGCAGATCGAGGCCGCACCCCTCCACGAGTTCGGCGACATCACCATCGACATGGAGAACATGCAGGTGGTGGTGCAGCTGAATACCGCTGTCTGCAACAAGCGCAAGATCGGGGTGGAAACGATCGTCGAGAACGCCCCCAAGAAGATCCGGGACCGGCGGCACTACCGTGACTTCGACTGCGAGGTCCACGCTGATCGCGCGCTGCTCCTCTTCATCCCCAAGGACCGGGAGTCCTACCAGAACCTCTTCCAGCTGGCCGAGCACGTGAGGAACGTGATCGTCCAGGGGATCGACGACATCGAGCGGGTCGTGGTACGGAAGGAAGAGGGGGAGTACATCCTTTATACCGAGGGCTCCAACCTGAAGGATGTCTTTGAAGTGGACGGGGTGGAGACCTCCGGCACCCGGTCCAACAACATCAGCGAGATTGCGGACGTGCTGGGCATTGAGGCCGCCCGGAACTCCATCATCGACGAGGCCCTCTCGACCCTCGCCGAGCAGGGCATTCTCGTGGACGTCCGCCACCTCATGCTGGTCGCCGACATGATGTGCATGGACGGCGAGGTGAAACAGATCGGCCGCCACGGGATCGCCGGAGAGAAGGAGTCGGTCCTCTCCCGGGCGGCCTTCGAGGTGACGGTGAATCACCTGCTGGACGCGGCGGTGGCGAACGAGGTGGATGAACTGAACGGCGTCACCGAGAACATCATCGTCGGCCAGCCCATCCAGCTGGGCACCGGTGACGTGAAACTCATTGCAAAACCACTCACACAGGGAGATTGAATCATGGATTTCAACACTTCACTCAGGAGGGCCATGAAGACAGGAAAGGTCCTCCTCGGACAGCACGCAACGGAAGACTGCATCAACGAGGGCACGGCCAGGCTCGTGGTGGTGGCAAAGAACTGCCCGGACAGGTTCCAGAAGATCCTCGCGGAAAAGCAGGATGTACCGGTCCACGTCTTCGAGGGATCGGGCGTCCAGCTGGGCATGGCCTGCGGGAAGCCCTTCATGGTCTCGGCGCTCGCCATTGTCGAGCCCGGTGAATCGGACATCCTCTCGTTAAAGAGGGCATAATATGGGCGAGATTGTGCTCACCGAGGACTGCATGCGGATGATGTCGCAGTTCGAGCAGCTGACCGGGGCGTCCAGCCGGGACTGCATCATCGATGACCGCAACAACCGGATCATTCTCGTGGTGAACCCCGGTGAGATGGGCCGGGCCATAGGCAAGAAGGGCGCCTCCATCAAGAACGCGATGGAGGTCATGGGAAAGCGAATCGAGGTGGTGGAGTACACCTCCAGCCCCGAGCAGTTCATCAGGAACTGCTTCCTCCCCGCCCAGGTCACCTCGCTGGAGTTCGAGGGAACCGACGAGGAGCGGATCGCGAAGGTCACCGTCCGGGAGGAGGACCG
>Ga0316622_100002571_pt1 | contig 12614 bp, 6 predicted proteins | sample OWC_Aug_OW2_C1_D_FD_207646 | JGI IMG/M metagenome (GOLD analysis project Ga0316622, IMG submission 207646) | Wetland soil microbial communities from Old Woman Creek delta, Ohio, United States - OWC_Aug_OW2_C1_D5_C | ecosystem: Environmental > Terrestrial > Soil > Wetlands | place: USA: Ohio... | reverse complement strand
GGGACCGCTTTTTCTACCAGAACCCGCTCGAGTCGGCCGGCGGCTACGCCCGCAGTCCCTGGTTCGAAGTGGCCTGCTGTCCGCCGAACATGACCCGCTTCCTGCCTTCCCTGCCGGGCTACGTCTACGCGACGAGGGACGACGTCGTCTTCGTCAACCTCTACGTCGCCGGGGAAGGGATCGTCGATCACGAGGGGCGGACCGTCAAGATCGTCCAGGACACCCGGTACCCGTGGGACGGCGCGGTCATGGTGACCATATCGTCCGCCAAGCCGGCCGAGTTCGAGCTGGCCCTGCGTATACCCGGCTGGGCCAGGAACGAGGCCATGCCGACGGACCTCTATCGCTTCCTCGACGAGTGCCGAGAGGCTCCCGTCTTAGCGGTCAACGGCCAGGCCGTTCCGCTCGATATCCGCGACGGCTATGCCCGGGTCCGCCGGACGTGGAAAAACGGGGACACCGCCCAGCTTTCTCTTCCAATGCCCGTCCGCCGCGTCATCGCCAACGACGCCGTGGCCGAGGACCGGGGCCGGGTCGCCATCCAACGCGGGCCGGTCGTCTATGCCGTCGAGGGGGTCGACAACGGCGACCGGGTCTTCGAGCTCGTCCTGCCGGACGAGGCCGTCCTCAAGGCGGAATTCCGGCCGGACCTGCTCAACGGCGTCGTGGCCGTCGGCGGCGACGCCGCCAACCCCATCCTGGCCGTCCCGTATCACGTTTGGGCCAACCGAGGCGGCGGCCAAATGCTCGTTTGGCTGCCGCGGACGAAAGCGGCCGTTAGGCCGCCCAAGTCCGTGAACATGAAGGTCGATTGATGGCGAAGGAGGGTCTCATGAACGCAAAACGCACGCCGCCGAGGCCGCGCCCGTCCCCCCCCGCCTTGGCCGCCCTTCTGCTCCTTGGGGCCGTTCCCTTTCTGGCCGCCGAGAACATGGTCCTCGACAACGGCCGGCTCAGGGCCGAATTCAATGACCGCGGCCTCGTCTCCGTCGCCGCGCCCCGCTCCGGCCGGGTCCTCTCGTTCTCGGCCGATCCGTCGTCCGTCACCATCGACGGCGCGGTCGTCGACATCGGCGGTCTCGGCCCGGCCGAGATCGAGACGACGCCGGCCAAGGTCGCCTACCGCTACGCCAAGGACCCTTTCACCTATGACGTCATTTATGAGCTCAAGCCGGCCCGGAGCTTCCTGACAAAGCAGATCATCGTCACTTCGGCCCGGAGCCGCGTCTTCCGGGTCCAAGAGGTCAGGCCCCTGGCCGCTTCGCTCGGCCTGCCGGTCGCCGAGGAGCTCCCGCTCGCCGGCGGCGCGTACGGGGCCCTCTGCCGCTTCGGCCAGGCCGGCCGCCCCGCCTGGGGCGTCTTCGTCATGCTCCAGAACCCCTATATGGCCTGGTCGCGCCGCGACCGCGACATCGCCGTCTCCTACGCCCCCGACATGGATTGGAGCCGCGACTACGGCGCTTTCGCCTCCGACCGGCTCTGCCTGGGGCTCTATGAGCTCTCCGGGACTCGTTTTCCGGCCAAGGCCGTGCCCGAGTGGCGCTATGTCGCCGACTACGAAGCCCTCCTTGAAGAAGGGCCGGCCATCGACGCCAACGAGGTCGAGGCCCTGACCGACTGCGTTCGCGCCTTCCTCCTTTATTACCCCGCCCGGAGCGTCAGGGTCCACATCCCCTGGTGCGAGAACGACTACCAGGTCGACGTCGGCACCCCCGAGGGCGTCGAGGAGTATAAGCGCATCATGGACCGCGCCGCCGAATTGGGCGTGACGCATCTGCTGTTCACCCCGGCCAACGGCCAGCTCTCCCGTCTGGAGGACAACGCCGATTCCTGGGGCTGGGAGAACGTCCTCTGGTTCGGCCTGGGCCAGAAACTCCGGAAAGGGGAGTGGGACCCGCGCCGCGACGAGGTCCCGGCCGGGCTCAAGGCCATGCTCGATCAGGCCGCCTCGAAGAACCTCAAGCTCATGGCCTACGCCTATCCTTCCCTGCCCTTCCTCCAGCGGCCGGAGTGGACCGCCTGGGGCGGGGCCGAAACCGCCGGCAAGGTCCCGGCCGACACCGGCCAGCGGTCCTTCCAGGATTGGTGGCTGGACAAGCTCCTCGGCTTCATGCGGGCCACCGGGGCCTCCGGATTTTCCTTCGACCACTGGTGGATCGCCCAGGACAAGGCCTCGAGCAAGTACGCCCAGTGGTTCGGCTGCCGGCGCGTCCTGGAGGGCCTGCGCCGCGAGGCTTTCGAGGTCGTCGTCGACGGCCGCCAGCAATACCAGAACTTCGGGCCCTGGACCTGGCTGGCCGGCTCCTACCCCCACCCGACGCTGACCGACGAGCAGCCGGAGAGCTTCAAGGCCTTCCCCGACCTCCACACCGACCGCGTCTCGGCCGACCGCCAGCGTTTCGCCGCCTGGACCTACCGGGTCGAGCGCTTCGCGCCGCCCGAGATCATGCCCGGCTTCATCACCCACCAGTCCGAACGCAACGACGACAAGGGCGTCATGCGCCGCGACCGTTTCCGGCCCAAGGACTGGGACGTCCTCGGCTGGAAGTACTCGCTCATCTCCTCGATCGGCACGGCCCCCTTCCACCATGTCGTCAACTTCATCCCCGCCCGCGACCCCGAGGAGTTCGCCGCTCTCTCCGAGGAGGACAAGGCCTGGTTCCGCAAGTGGCTCGACTGGACCGACCAGAACGCCGGCTTCCTCCACGCCCTCCGGCCCATCATCGGGCCGCCGATGGCCGGCCGCGTCGACGGGACGGCGGCCATCGTCGAGGACCGCGGCATCGTCTTCCTGTTCAACCCCAACCCCGGCCGCAAGGAGGCCCGCCTCAAGCTCGACGCTTCGATCGGCCTGGCCAAGGGCGAACGGCTGATGATCAAGGAGATCTACCCGGAGGAGGGCCGCCTCGTCGGCTCGTCCGAGGGATTCTGGGCCTACGGCAGCGAGGTCGTCATCCCCCTGGCCGGGCGGGAGGCCGCCGTCTACGAGGTCTTCCCCGGGCCGGCCGAGGTCGCCGGGCCCATCCTGTTCAACGTCCGGGGCGAGGCCGAGCTGAGCTCGAACCGGCTGGCCCTGAGCGGGGTCACGGCGGAGCCGGGGACGTCGCGGGCGGTCCTCGTCCTCGTGCCCAAGGACGCCCGCGTCCGGACCCTGTCCGTCAATGGGGTCGGCCATCCCTTCAAGCTCGAGGCCGGCCGGTTGACGGCCTCCGTCCGCTTCGCCGGCCGGGCCTTCGCCCGGTCCCAGGCGGTCGGCGAGGTCCCGCCGGGCTTCGCCGGCGGGCCGTTCAAGGGCCGCGTCTCGATCCCGGCCCGCGTCTTCGCCCAGCTGGCCGAGAGAAAGACCTCCTGGCCGGTCGCGTACACGGACGACGACCTCCTGGCCCCCTGGCTGGGTCCTTGGCGCCTGCTCCTCCACTTGCCCATTGTCGAGGGGACGGACGCCCTCGAGGTGACCCTCAAGGTCAACGGAAAGCCGGTCGAGGTCCGCAAGGCCTACAACAGCGTCTACCCCCATTCGCCCGCCCGGACGTTCATCGGGCACTATGCCGACGTCTCCGGGCTCAAGCCCGACACGGCCTATGAGATCGAGGTGACCCTGCCGCCGCTCGAACCGGGACGCTTCCAGGGGGTCTTCTTCGAGAACGTCGAGACCGAATACACGAAGAGGATCATGGCCCCGCCGCCCGCGGCGGGCCGGGCCGCGCCCAAGAAGAAGTGAGCGGGCCGGCCCCCGTCATCGCCCGAGGAGCTTCAACGCCCCCTCGGCGGCCCTTCGGACCATGTGCCTGTAGGACGGGACCGTCGCGGCCTGCCTGAGGAACGGGGCGGCCGCGGGGTCGCCCGTCTTGCCGATCGCCGTCAGGGCTTCGGCCTGGACCCGATAGCTCGGGTCGCTCCGGAACCGCGTCTCGAAGAACCCGAGCAAGGTCCGGTCCTTGAGGTCCCCCAAGGCGGCCAAGGCCGCGGCCCGGACCCTCGAGTCCCCGTCCTCGCAGGCCTTCTTGAACACGGCCGCTCCGCCTTTGGGCCCGAGGCGGGCCAGGGCCTCCGCCGCGCTCTTGCGGACCGCCCAGAACGGGTCGGACCGGAGGCTCGCCGTCAGCGCGGCCCCCGTCCGCGGGTCGTCCTTGAAGGCCGGCAGGGCCGCGGCCGCCTCCATCCGGCCGATGACATCGTCGTGCCGGAGCTGGAAAAGGAGCTCGTCCAGCCCTTTGGGGAAGCGGACCTCCTTGATGAGGACGTTGTCCTCGTCGAAGCGCACCAGCAGCGGCCTCTCCTCGAGAGGCAGATCGAACGTCTCCTCCCCCTTTTCGACCCAGATCTTGCGGATGTCCGTCCTCCGGGGCGTGACCAGTTTGATGGACACCGGCACCCTGAAGACGGGCACGCCCCGCGAAAGGTCCTGGGCCTGGACGACCTTGAGCCGGACGGCCTTCGCGGACGCGTCCCATTCGCTGGCGACCTCGAAGACGGGATGACCGGGCTTGAAGAGCCACTGGTCGAAGAACCAATCGAGGTTCCGGCCGGTGACGGTCTTGACCGAGCGGATGAAATCGGCCGTGTCCGCCGCGTCGAAAGCGTGGCGGTGGAGGAAGTGGCTGAGGGTCCTGAAGAACGGCTCGTCGCCGACGAGGGAGCGCAGCATGTGCAGGACGCGGGCGCCCTTGGGATAGGTGTGGGCGTCGAACATGTCCTCGGGCGCGTCGTAACGGTCGGAGACGATGGGCCGGATGTAGCGGGTCCTGGCCTCGCGGAGGTAGGCGTCGAGCTTGCCCTGGAGGTCGAGCGCGCCTTCGTCGTCGCCCATCTCGAAACGGGTATAGAGGTAGTCCGAATAGGTCCCGAAGCTCTCGTTGATCCAGGTGTGGGCCCAGCTGCGCAAGGTGACGAGGTCGCCCCACCACTGGTGGGCCAGCTCGTGCGAAACGATGCCGATGGCCGGGAAGTCGGGCCGGCCCTTCTCGTCGACCATGATCCTGTGGGTCATGGCCGTGGCCGACGTGCTCTCCATCCCGCCGCCGGACGGGACCGAGACCTGGTCGTATTTCCGCCAAGGGTAATCGTAGCCGAAGACGCGGTTGAAGAACTCGATCATCTTCGGCGTCTTCCCGTAGGTCGGGCCGGCCTTGGCCGCGTCCGAGGGATAGACCCAGTAGCTCACCGGCAAGGTCTTGTACGAATCCGTGACGACGACATAGGGCCCCGCCGCGAGGAAGACCAGATAGGTCGAGTGCGGCAGGTCCTGGGACCAGTGATAGGTCACCGTGCCTGCCCCCGGGTCCTCGGTCACGCCGACGAGGCGCCCGTTGGCGGCCACCTTGAGCCCGCGCTCGACCGTGGCCACGACCTCGCTGGTGGCCTTGTCGTTGGGGTAGTCGTAGCAGGGGAACCAGTGGTGGACGTTGTCGGGCCAGGAATCCGAGAAGACCAGCCGGGGATTGTCCTCTGTTTCGGCCACGAATCGCAATCCGGCCTTGGGGTCCCGGCCGCGATAGAAGCAGGTGAGGGACGTCTCCTCGCCGAACTTGAAAGGCCGGGGCAGCCGGACCTCGAGCTCCTTGGCCCTCTGTTCGAAGGCCAGCGGGGTTCCGTCCTCGCCGACGACGGAGGTGACCGTGAATTCCTCGGCGTCGAGGACGCAGGCCGCGAGGCCTTCCCGGAGCGAGGCCAGGGTGACCGTCGTCGCCCCCTCGAAAGCTTTCGCGTCCAGGTCGAGACGGACCCGGATGAGGTAATGGAGCGCGTCATAGGACCGGTCGCGCTCGGTCTGAAGCGCCTTCTTCGACCAGTCCAAACCCTGGCCCGCCGCCAGCAGGCCGACGGCGATGATCAGGACGATGACGAGGGACGCTTTTTTCATGTTCCTACCTCGAGGCCCTGCGGGGCCGTCCTGGGCGGAGGGCGAGGGCGGCGGGAGCGACCGCCAGGCCGCCTTTGGCGGTGCAGCGGAGCTCGGCGGGGAGCATCCGGCCGGACGAGAAGGAGGCGTCGATCGTCTCGTCGAGCGGGACCGGGTCCTTGTAGCCGCCGAGGACGAGGTCGGCGCAGAGGAAGGCGTTCGAGGCGGCCGCCGCGTTCCTCGTGTGGCAGGGGATCTCGCACAGGCCCTGAACGAGGTCGCAGACCGAGCCCATGGTGTTCTGGAGGGCGATCGACGCGGCCTCGGCCGCCTGGGCCGCGCTCCCTCCCGCTGCCTCGACCACCGCCGCGGCGGCCATGGCCCCGGCCGCGCCGATCTCGACCTGGCAGCCGGCCACCTCGGCGGCGAAGGTCGCCCGCTTGGCCACGATCAGCCCGACGGCGCCCGCGGCCAGGAGGGCCAGGGCCGTCCGTTCGGCGCCGATGCGCCCTTCCTCCGCGAGCGTGACGACGACGCCCGGCAGGACTCCCGCCGAGCCCCCCGTCGGCGCGGCGCAGACGATCCCGCCGCTGTTGGAGACGTGGAGGGCGGCCATGGCCCGGGCCGCCGCCCTCGTGTGGAAGCCCCCGGCCGGAAGGCCCCGCCGGGCCTCGGCCCGGAAGATCCGGCCGGCCGTCGGGGCGAGGAGCTTCATCCCGAGCCCGCGGCCGGAGAGGCCCCGCCGCACGGACTCTTTCATGATGTCGAACCGCCGCTCGATCTCGGCCAGGACCTCGGCCTCCTCGAGGCCCAGGAGCCGGGCCTCGTAGGCCAGGGCGACACGGCCCAGGGAGACGCGCCGCCGCCGCGCCAGCCGGACCATCTCCGCCGCGGACCGGAAGAGGGGCGCTCCCTTGCGGACAAAAAATAGCGGCGGGGCCGTCCGGGTCGCGCCTCCGAGCTTCAGCGACACGGCGCTCTTGCCGTCGAGCCGGACCGGCCGGCCGTCGACCTCGGTCACCAGGACCATCCCCCCTCCGATCGACCTGGCCGTCGCGCGGAGCGGGCGGCCGGACTTCGAGACGACCTCGATGGCCACGGTGTTCGGATGCTCGGGCTTTACGAGCGGGGCCACCTTGAACTCGAGCCGGAGACCCAGCCGCGGGGCGAGGGCCAGGGCCCGGGGGAAGCGCTCGTCGGTGATGGGCCAGCCGAGAAGCGCGGCGGCCAGGGCCAGGTCAACGCCCTGCTGGCGGTAGGTCGCGGCGTAGGAGCCGTCCGGGTCGAACGTGAACGAGGCCCGGGCCGGCTCCTCCCCGAGCAGGGAGCGGACGAGGCGGCCGATGTGATGGGAGCCGGCCGTGTGCGAGCTCGACGGCCCGCGCATGACCGGGCCCAGGACGTCGTTGAGGATGCTGATGAAGTCCATGGCGCTCCTTCAGCCGACGATCAAGCCGGCGACGGCCAGATCCTGGACGGCGCTGCCCACGGACTTGAACAAGGTCACGTCGCCGTTCGAGACCCGGCCCGGCTCGAGCCCGGCCAGGACCGCGCCGAGCTCGGCCAGGATGTGGGATGCTTCGATGAGCCCCTGACGAAGCGGGATGATCAGGTCGCCCGCCTCCTCGAGCGCCGCCCGCCGGTCGTCGACGAAGACCCGGGCCCGCCGGACGGTCTCCGCCGGGACCTCCCGGACATGGGGCTTGTAGGAACCGACGGCGTTGATATGGACGCCGGGCTTGAGGTCGGCGTCCGAGAAGACCGGGACGGCCGACGTCGTCGCCGTGCAGACGATGTCGGCTTGGCCCAGGTCCCGGGACGAGCCGGCCGGCTCCACGTCCAAGCCGAGCCTGGACCCCATCTCGGCCGCGAAGGCGGCGGCCGCCCGGGGGTCGACATCGAAGACGAAGGCCTTGCGGAGGGGGCGGACGGCCGCGACGGCCTCGAGCTGGGTCCGGCCCTGGACGCCGGCCCCGAAGACGGCGGCCACCCGGGCGTCCTTTCGGGCCAGGAGGTCCGTGGCGACGCCGGAGGCGGCCCCGGTCCGTACGGCCGTGAGATGGCCCGCGTCGAGAACGGCCAGGGGAACTCCCGTCTCGGCGTCCATGACGACGGTCACGGCCTGGGCCAGCGGCAGGCCCTTGGCCGGGTTGTTCTCACAGAGGGAAATGAGCTTCACTCCGATGCGCTTCGTCCCGGGCAGGTAGGCGGGCATGACCAGCGCCGTCGTCCGCGACCCGGGGACCTCGATCGCGGTCCGGGCCGGGACCTTGGCCAAACCCGTCGAAAGCTGGATGAACGCCTCCCGGACGGCCTTGATGGCCTCGGTCATGGTCAGGGCCTTTTTGATCTCCTCGGTCGTGATGACTCTCAGTCGGGGCGCGCTCATCCGGATCACCTCGGGCCCATTCTACCAGAGCCGCGGACCCCGTTCTATTGACTCGTTGGCCAAGGTTGAATATCCTAAGCCCGCCACCTCGGGCCAAGAAAGGACATCGGGCCATGGACGGAAAGCCGATCCTGAACGTCAAGTCCCTCAAGGAACAGGTCTACGAGTACCTCCGCGAGCAGATGCGCCGGGGGGAGATCCTGCCGGGCTCGGCCATCGACATGGAAGAGACCTCGAAAAAGCTGGGCGTCAGCAAGACCCCTCTCCGCGACGCCCTCCTCCAGCTGGAGATGGAGGATTTCGTCACCATCCTGCCGCGGCGGATGGTCGTCGTCAACACCCTGACCGAGCGCGACATCCGGAACTATTACGAGATCATCGGCTCGCTCGAGAGCATGGCCCTGCTCAAGGCTTTCGACAGTCTCCGGCCGGCCGCGGTCGAGGCCATGGAGAAGCTGAACGAGGGCATGAAGGAGGCCATCGCGGCCAACGACTTCGACCTCTACTACGAGCGCAACCTGGCCTTCCACAACGCTTTCCTCGGCCTGTGCGGCAACGACAGCCTGGTCAAGATGGTCAACAACCTCAAGAAGCGGCTCTACGACTTCCCCCGGCCGAAGGGCTTCGTCAAGGAATGGGAGGAGTCCTCGACCATCGAGCACCAGGGCCTCATCGACCTCATCCGGACCGGCCGCAGGGAAGCGGCGGCCAACCACGTCCGGGACGTCCACTGGTCCTTCAAGGTCCAAGAGCGCTTCGTCCGGAAGTATTATCCGGGCATCTCCGAACCGACGAAATGATCCCGAAGGTCCGACGCGCCTTCGTCTCCGCCGCCCTGAGCGCGGTCCTCTCTGCCGGCTCCGCCGTCGCCGCCGGCCCCGGTCCCGGAGCGCCGCCCGACGCCGTCACGTCGATCTGGTCGGCCCGGCCGGCCGCGAAATGGGAGGACGCCTTTCCCGTCGGCAACGGCCGGCTGGGGGCCATGGTCTTCGGCCGGACCGGCGAGGAGCGCATCCAGCTCAACGAAGCGACGTACTGGTCGGGAGGGCCCTACTCGACGGTCGTCAATGGCGGCTCCGAGGCCCTGCCGGAGGTCCGCAAGCTCGTCTTCCAAGGCCGCCTGAAGGAAGCCCACATCCTGTTCGGCCGCCGGCTGATGGGCTACCCGGTGGAGCAGCAGAAGTACCAGTCGCTCGGCAACCTCGTCCTGACGTTCCCGTCGAAGGCCGAGGCCGCGGACTACCGCCACGAACTCGACCTCGACGCGGCCGTCGATACGACCTCCTACACCCTCGACGGCGTCCGTCATACCCGCCGGGTGTTCGTCAGCCCGGTCGACCAGGTCATCGTCGTCCGGCTCGCGGCCGACCGGCCCGGCCGGGTCTCCTTCCGGGCCCAGCTCCGGGGGGAGAGGAACGACGCCCACTCGAACTACGCCACCGATTACTTCCGCATGGACGGCGCGCCGCCCGACGGGCTGGTCGTCCGGGGCAAGTCGGCCGACTACATGGGCGTCGAGGGGAAGCTCCGCACCGAGGCCCGGCTCCTGGCCCGGCCTGAAGGCGGCGAGATGTCCCTCGACGGCGACGAGCTCGTCATCAGCGGCGCGGACGCCGTGACCCTGCTCGTGGCGGCGGCGACGAACTTCGTCGATTATAAGGACATATCCGGCGATCCGGCCGGCCGCGTCGCCGCGGCCCTCGGGCCCGCCTCGGCCAAGACCTTCGACGCGCTCCTCGAGGCCCACGTCCGCGAGCATCGGCGGCTCTTCCGGCGGGTGGAGGTCAAGCTGCCGCGAGGGACGAACTCGGACAGGCCGACGGCCGAGCGGGTCAAATCCTTCGACGGGACGAACGACCCGGCCCTGGCCGGGCTCGTCCTCCAATTCGGCCGCTATCTCCTCATTTCCTCGTCCCGGCCGGGCAGCCAGCCGGCCAACCTCCAGGGCATCTGGAACGACAAGATGAACCCGCCCTGGGACTCGAAATACACGACCAACATCAACACCGAGATGAACTACTGGCCGGCCGAAGTGGGCAACCTGGGCGAGTGCGCCGAACCGCTCTTCCGGATGGTCCGCGAGCTCACCGACCAGGGAGGCCAGGTGGCCCGGGAGCATTACGGCGCCCGCGGCTGGGTCTTCCACCAGAACACCGACATCTGGCGCGTGGCCGCGCCCATGGACGGCCCGAGCTGGGGGGCCTTCACGACGGGCGGGGCCTGGCTCGTGACGCATCTCTGGCAACACTATCTCTTCACCGGCGACAAGGCCTTCCTCAAGGAATATTACCCGGTCATCAAGGGGAGCGCCGAGTTCTTCCTCGATTTCCTCGTCCCTCACCCGACTTACGGCTGGCTGGTCACGAATCCCTCGACGTCGCCGGAGAACTTCCCTGCCGTGCCGGGCCAGGTCCGCTTCTTCGACGAGATCACGACTTTTTTGACGACGACCTCGATCTGCGCCGGCTCGACGATCGACATGCGCATCCTCGACGAGCTGTTCGGAGGCGTGGCCGAAGCCTCCAAGGTCCTCGGCATCGACGCCGAGTTCCGGGCCGAGGTCCTGGAGGCGCGGGCCAAGCTGGCCCCGGTGCGGATCGGCCGCAGGGGCAATCTCCAGGAATGGCTCGAGGACTGGGACGAAACGGAGAAGAGCCACCGTCACATTTCGGGACTCTGGTGCCTGTTCCCGGGCCGCGAGATCTCGAAGCGGCAGGCCGGCGGGGCGGCCCGGGGAGCCAGGGTCGTTCTGGAGCAGCGCGGGCTTCCGGGCAACGGCTGGTCGTCGGCCTGGAAAGCGGCCTGCTGGGCCCGCCTCGGCGACGCCGACAAGGCCATGGACAATTTCGTCTACGCCATGAACCATTACACGACGGGGAGCCTGTTCTCCATCTGCAGCGACGCCCTCCAGGTGGACGGCGCGCTCGGCCTCAGCGCGGCCATCGCCGAGATGCTCGTCCAGTCCCAGGACGGCGAGATCGAATTCCTGCCGGCCCTTCCCGGATCGTGGCGGGAGGGGGAGGTCCGCGGCCTGCGGGCCCGTGGCGGGTTCGAGATCGACCTGAAATGGCGGGACGGCCGGCCCTTGCGGGTGACCATGCTGTCCACCGTCGGCGGGCCGTGCCGCGTCCGGCTCCCCTCCGGCATGTGGATCACGTCCCTGAACGAGCCCATCAGGCCCTCGTCCGCGCCCGATTCCGGGGTGGTCGAGTTCAAGACTCAGGCCGGCCGCGCGTATGTCCTGTCACAGGCTCGATGAATTATCAACAAGGAGACCTCCCATCATGATCACACGTCCCAGGACCGTCGTCCCGCTCATTTTCGCCATGATCCTGGCTCTCGTCCCGGCCGCGACGTCCCAGGACGGTCCCTCGCCCGCCGGGCGATTCGACCCGGTCCTGACCGTCGAGCGCATCTACGCCGGCCGCGAATTCGCCCCCGAGCGCTTCGGGCCGGCCCGCTGGATGCGCGACGGCGATTCCTACACGACGCTCGAGCCGAGCCCGGAGACGAAGGACGGCCGCGACCTCGTCCTTTATAAGGCCGAGACCGGCCGGCGGGAGGTCCTGGTGGCCGCGGCGAGTCTTGTGCCGCCCGGGGCCGACGGCCCTCTGGCCATCGAGGACTACGCCTGGTCGCCCGACGGCAAGGTCCTGATCGTCTTCACGAACTCCCGGAGGGTCTGGCGGCAGAACACCCGGGGCGACTTCTGGACCTACGACCTGGCGGCGGGGAAGCTCCGACAGCTGGGCCGGGACTTCGAGCCTTCGACCCTGATGTTCGCCAAGCTCTCGCCGGACGGCCGGAAGGCGGCCTATGTCGTCGCCAACGACATCTACGCCGAGGACCTGGCCACGGGCCGCGTGATCCGGCTGACGTACGACGGGGGTCCCGACATCATCAACGGGACTGCCGATTGGGTCAACGAGGAGGAGTTCGGCATACGCGACGGCTTCCGCTGGAGCCCGGACGGCGCCTCGATCGCCTTCTGGCGGTTCGACACGCGCCGCGTTCCCGTCTTCACCATGATCAACAACACCGACGCTCTCTATCCGAAGACGGCGAGCTTCAAGCACCCCAAGCCCGGGCAGAGGAACTCGGCGGTCCGGGTCGGCGTGGTCTCCGCCGCCGGCGGCTACCCCGTCTGGATGCGGACGCCGGGCGACCCGTCCGAGACCTATATCGCCCGCATGGAATGGGCCGGCGATTCCCGCGAGGTCATCCTGCAGCACCTCAACCGCCTTCAGAACACCCTCAACGTCCTCATCGGCGACGCGGCCACGGGCGAGGTCCGGACGGTCTTCACGGACACGGACGAGACCTGGGTCGAGGTCATGGACGACCTCGTCTGGCTCGAGGGCGGGAAGCGCCTGCTCTGGCTGA
>Ga0316622_100002570_pt1 | contig 12619 bp, 12 predicted proteins | sample OWC_Aug_OW2_C1_D_FD_207646 | JGI IMG/M metagenome (GOLD analysis project Ga0316622, IMG submission 207646) | Wetland soil microbial communities from Old Woman Creek delta, Ohio, United States - OWC_Aug_OW2_C1_D5_C | ecosystem: Environmental > Terrestrial > Soil > Wetlands | place: USA: Ohio... | reverse complement strand
GGGAAAGTCGACGCTCATTTCCCGGATCTCGGCGGCGAGGCCGAAGATCGCCGATTATCCCTTTACGACGCTCACCCCCGTGCTCGGCGTTGTCAAGCCCGAGCACCGGAAGGGCTTCGTGGTCGCCGACATCCCGGGCCTCATCGAGAACGCCCATAAGGGAGCCGGGCTGGGCTTCGAGTTCCTTCGCCACGTGGAGCGGACGTCCCTCCTGCTGCATATGGTGGATGTTTCCGGTCTGGTGCCGGGTGATCCGGTGGAGAACTTCAAGAAGATCAACAACGAGTTGGAACGGTACAGCCTCGAGCTCATCAAGAAGTACATGGCCGTGGCAGCCACCAAGATAGACGCCGCGGTGCCGGAGCAGCTCGAAAAACTGCGCGACCATTGCCGTACGGAAGGATACGAGTTCTTTCCCATTTCCGCAGTCACCGGAGAGGGGATCGACCATCTCCTGAGCTTCCTCGCCGAAAAGGTCGAAGAGGGGCGGAAGCTCAGGGATTCAGAGAGCAGGAAATCGGAGACGGTGATCGAGGGAGGGTGATCAGGGACCGCGAAGCAGCACGCGCGATGCCGCAGGCGGGACCTGCTCACCCCCCGGCAAGCGATATCTCAGGAAGATCATGAAACCCTTCGACAGAACGACGCTCGTCGCGAAGGCACGACGGGTCGTCATCAAGATCGGGAGCGCGGTCCTGACCGGGTCCGGCGAAGGGCTCGACCAGAAGCGGGTCGAGCAGCTTGCCGCCGAGATATCGGCCGTTGCGCGTCAGGGGCACCAGGTGATCATCGTCTCCTCGGGCGCGATCGCCGCCGGTCTGGCGAAGCTCGGTCTGAAAAAGACCAAGGGCATGCCGCTCCCGCTCAAGCAGGCGGCGGCGGCCGTCGGCCAGTCAGGGCTCATGTGGATGTACGAGAAGACCTTCGCGACCCACGGGAGAAAGGTCGCCCAGATCCTGCTGACCAGGGAGGACCTTTCGAGCAGGACGCGGTTCCTCAATGCGAGGAACACCCTCCAGACCCTTGTCGAGCACGACGTGGTCCCGGTCATCAACGAGAACGACACCGTTGCGGTCGACGAGATCAAGTTCGGCGACAACGACAATCTCTCGGGCATGGTCGTGCACCTGGCGGATGCCGACCTGCTGGTCATCCTGTCGGACATCGACGGTCTTTACACCGCCGATCCCCGCCTGCATCCGTCGGCCGAGCTTGTCCCGGTGGTCGAGAAGGTCACTGCGGAGCTGGAGCGCGGCGCAGGCGATGCGCTGACCGCGGTCGGGACGGGAGGCATGCGGTCCAAGATCATGGCCGCAAAGAAGGTCGGCGCCTACGGCGTGCCGATGGTGATCATCAACGGACGGAAACCGGGCAGCCTGCAGGCGCTCTTCGACGGCAAGGACATCGGCACGCTCTTCCTGCCCAAGGAGGAGCGGAACAGGAGCCGCCAGCACTGGATCGCCTACTCCGCCTGTTCTGCCGGCGGGGTCGTGGTGGATGACGGCGGGAGGGACGCTCTGGTGAACAAGGGGAAGAGCCTGCTGCCCGGGGGCATCAAGCGCGTCGAAGGGGACTTCAAGGCCGGCGACTGCGTGACCTGCTCGGACAGCAGGGGGAACGTGTTCGCTCGCGGCCTTACGAAGTACTCCTCCGCGGACCTGGACCGCATCAAAGGCCTCAAGACCTCGCAGATCGCATCGGTGCTCGGACACAAGGACTATGACGAGGTGATCCACCGGGACGACCTGGTGCTCTTGTAGCGATTGCGGACCCATCGGCAGGGGCAACCCTGTGTGGTTGCCCTCTTTCGGGCGGCCACGAAGGGCCGCCCCGACGAAACCTATCTGCGTTCATCTGCGGTAGCGCGGATGCTGGAGGTTCCTGTGGACATCAAACAGTATGTGACCGAGAAAGCGAAAAAGGCCAGGGCCGCGTCGCGGGCGCTGGCGAACATTTCGACCGAGATCAAGAACAACGCGCTCGTCAAGATGGCGAAGTCGCTCGAGGACGGGTCGGCCGCGCTCATTTCCGAGAACCGCAAGGACATCGTCGAAGCCGAGCAGAAGGGGCTCTCGAAGGCCATGATCGACCGGCTGACGCTGAATCCGGACCGCATCAAGGCCATGGCCGACGGACTCCGGGAGGTCGCGGCGCTGCCCGATCCCGTCGGTGAGATCACCCGCATGTGGCGGCGGCCCAACGGGATGGAGGTGGGGCGCATGCGCGTTCCCATCGGCCTCATCGGCATCATCTATGAGTCCCGGCCGAACGTCACTGCCGATTCGGCGGCGCTCTGCCTCAAATCGGGCAACGGCGTGCTGCTCCGCGGAGGTTCCGAAGCCGTGCATTCCAATGCCGCCATCGCGGCGATGCTGAACCGGGCGGGTGCCGATGCGGGCGTTCCGGACGGAGCGGTCTCGTTCATCGAGAACCCGGACCGCGCATGCGTCATGGAGATGCTCAAGCTGAACCGCGCCATCGACCTCATCATCCCGCGCGGCGGCGAGGGCCTCATCAGGATGGTGTCCGAAAACTCGACGATCCCGGTGATCAAGCACGACAAGGGGGTCTGCCACATCTATGTGGACAAGGACGCGGACCTGCAGATGGCCTCCGAGATCTGCTTCAACGCGAAGGTCCAGCGGCCGGGGACCTGCAACGCCATGGAGGCCATGCTGGTGCACAAGGACCTGGTCGGGGCCTTCCTGCCCGCCATGGTTCAGCGCTTCCGGGAGGCGAAGGTCGAGCTGCGCGGCGACAGCAGGGCGCAGGCCTCCGCCGAAGGAGTAAAGGCTGCGACGGAGCAGGACTGGGATACGGAGTACAACGATCTTATCCTGAACGTGAAGGTGGTCGACAGCATGGAAGAGGCAATGGAGCACATCGCGCTGCACGGGTCGCAGCATTCCGAGGCCATTGTGACCAGGGACTATGCCAGGGCCATGCGCTTTACCCGCGAGGTGGACGCCTCGGCGGTGTTCGTCAACGCATCGACGCGGCTCAACGACGGGTTCGAGTTCGGCCTGGGCGCCGAGATCGGCATCTCGACCACGCGGATCCATGCCCGGGGCCCCATGGGACTGGAGGAGCTGACATCCACCAAGTTCATCGTGCTCGGGAACGGTCAGGTGAGGAAATAAGTGCGGAGTGGAGCGAGGCACGATGCGGTCCATCGGTTCCCTGCGGCATCCTGAATTCCCTCTCACGCCTGGCGGCAAGGAGAAGGCTTGACCCAACGGATCGGCATCCTCGGAGGAACGTTCAATCCCATCCATCTCGGGCACCTTGCGGCCGCCGAGGAGGTCTCCGACCGGCTCCGTCTGGACTCGGTGCTTTTCGTCCCGTCGTTCCTTGCTCCCCACAAGCAGGATGAGGAGATGCCGCCGCCCGCAGAGCGGCTGGAGATGGTCCGGATCGCCGTGGCGGGAAATCCCCGGTTCGCCCTCTCGACGATCGAGATCGAACGCGGCGGACGGTCGTATACGATCGATACCATCGATGCGCTGCGCACCCTCCATGCCGGCGCCGAGCTGTATTTCATCACCGGCCTCGACTCGTTCCTGGACATCGGCACCTGGAGGGACTGGCGGAGGCTTCTCGTTTCCTGTTCCTTCGTCGTCCTCTCTCGGGAAGGATACCGTTTTGCCGACCTGGCCAAACGGGACTTCTTCCCGGGTGACGAGCGGGAGCTCCGGGAGCTCGACGCGCGCGTCCGGGAACAGCAGGTGGTGCGGAGCGGAGCCCTCAGCCTCTACCTGGAGAACATTCCGTTCTATGAAATCTCGTCGACCGATATCCGGAGCCGCATCCGACAGGGCCGCAGCATCAAATATCACTTGCCTGAGGCGGTTGAACGCTATATAATTGAAAAAAAATTGTATGCTTAGTGCATTGGAGACCGCGCAGCGCGCGGCCGAAGCCGCAGACGGCAAGAAAGCGTTCGACATCCTGATCCTGGATCTGCGGGGCCTCAGCACGGTGACCGACTACTTCGTGCTCTGCTCGGCGGGCAGCACGACGCAGGTGGGAGCGATCACCGACGGCGTCGGGCAGTCCCTTGCATCCGCCGGGATCCACCCGGGCCACATCGAGGGCACGGCCGTGTCCACGTGGGTGCTGATGGACTACGGCGACGTCGTCATTCACGTCTTCGAGGAGCAGACCCGCGCGTATTACGGACTGGAACGCCTCTGGGGAGACGCACCGTGCGTTCCCGTCGGGGCCAGCTCCCCGGTCCTCCAAGGCGCCCCTGCATGAACCTTTGCATCCTTTGCGTGGGCAGGACCCGGGAGCCCTTCATCCGGACCGGGATCGATAAGTACCTCCGGTATCTGAAACCCTACGCTCCTGTATCGATCCGGGAGGTCCGGGAGGAGCGCATCGACGACCTGAAGGATGCACCGCGGGTGCGCCGCAGGGAGGCGGAACGCATCGGAAAGACCCTGTCGTCCGGCGCCTATGTTGTCGCACTGGATGAACGGGGCAGGGAGTTCACCTCCCACGAGTTCGCAGCGTTCATCAACAGCACGCTGGAGAAGGGCGTGCGGGAGATGACGTTCATCGTCGGCGGATCCCTCGGGCTGGACGAGTCCGTGACCGAAAGGGCGGATGCGGTGCTTGCCCTGTCGCGGTGGACCCTGACCCACGAGCTGGCGCGACTGGTCCTGCTGGAACAGCTGTACCGGGCCTTCACGATCCTTCGCGGCAAGACGTACCACTACTGATCGAACTTCCTAAACTTCCTAAGGGAACAGAGAGAGACCGGCATGCTGCGCTATATCATCACCGTGATCCTGATCGTAACGGTCCTTGCTGTCGTCTGGATGGTGGAGATCAACCAGGGAACGGTCCCGGTCAACCTCACGCCGACGCGCTCCCGCGAGGTTGCGGTCTCCTCGTTCTTCCTTGCCGCTCTGGCGACCGGCGCCGGGCTGGTGTTCCTCATCTATGTGATGCGCGATGTCCGGCGGTTCCTCCGCGGCCTCCGGGGCCAGCGGGAGCAAAAGCGGCGCAGCAAGATCCAGGAGCTCTATGCCCGCGGCATCAATGCCCTGCTCGCAAAACGAAACCCGGAAGCAGCCACGTTTTTCCAGCGCATCCTGAACATCGATCCGAACCACGTCGATACCCTGCTCCGCCTGGGGATCGTCCAGCTGAGGCAGAAGAACGTTCCGGAGGCCATCCGTCTTCACCTGAAGGCGTGGAGCCTCGACCGCGACAACCAGGAGGTGATGTTCTCCCTGGCGGCCGACTACGAGGAGGCCAAGCGGTACGAGGAAGCGGTCAAGATGTATCAGACCATCATCGAGAAGGACCCCTCCAACATCTCGGCGCTCACCCGCCTCCGGGACATCTATCAGCGTCTCTACAGCTGGACGGAGCTGACCGAAACACAGGGAAGGCTCCTGGCGAACCCGCTGACCGCCCCGGAGCAGGATGTCGAGCGCCGGAAGCTGGTTGGCTTCAAGTATGAGCTCGGACGTTCCCTGCTGGAAAAAGGCGACCTCGAACGGGCGCGGAAGAGCTTCCGCAGCGTCATCAAGATGGACCGCGACTTCATCCCCGCCTACCTGGGGCTGGGCGAGGTGTACCTGGAGGAAGGCAAGGCCAAGGAGGCTGCCGAGCTCTGGGAGCGCGCATACAAGATGACCTCGTCCATCCTTCTGCTCCTTCGCCTTGAGGACCTCTTTCTGAAGCAGGGAGAGCCGGGCAGGGCCATCGAGGTCTACAAACAGGCCGTGTCCTGGAAGCCGCAGGATGCGACCCTCAAGTTCTTTCTCGGCAAGCTGTACTACCGGCTGGAGATGGTGGACGAGGCGTTCGATACCTTGACGGCCGTGGACTGGGGCGATCAGGAGTTCCCGGACATGCACAAGCTGCTCGGGAACATCTATCTGCGGCGGGGGTCCCTGGGCCTTGCCGCCGCCGAATTCAAGAAAGCGCTGCGTCTGAAGAAGCAGATCATCGTTCCGTATACCTGTACGAACTGCGAGCACCGGACGATCCAGTGGTCGGGCCGGTGCCCCAACTGCGGCAAGTGGAACACCTTCGGGGTCAGCCCCGATAAGAACTGCTGATCGAGATCGACGCCAGGAGCCAGCGTGCAGGGGACCATGGTGCCCGGTGAGGGACCCTGCTCCCTGGCTCTTTGTCGTTCGGAGGGAGCTGCATGCACGACAAGCCGGTCATCCTCATTGTCCTGGACGGGTTCGGCATCAGTACCGACCGGAACGGCAATGCCGTCGCAGCCGCGCAGGCGCCGCTCTTCGAGCGCCTGTTGCGGGACCATCCCCGCACCGAGCTTCAGGCGTCTGGTGAGCACGTTGGGCTGCCCGACGGGCAGATGGGGAACTCCGAGGTCGGCCACCTGAACCTCGGCGCAGGCAGGATCGTGTATCAGGACATCACGCGCATCACGAAGTCCATCCGCGACGGGGACTTCTCCAGGAATCCCGTGCTCCTGTCCGCCCTGCATACGGCGCGTACAAACCGCGTCACCCTCCATCTGATGGGGCTGCTGTCCGACGGCGGCGTGCACAGCCACATCGACCACATTTGTTCCTTCTTCGATCTGGCCAAGGAGCAGGGGATCACGAACGTGGTCTTTCACGCATTCCTCGACGGGCGGGACACGCCTCCCTCCAGCGCCTTGCAGTTCATCAAGAGGCTCGAAGACCATCTTGCCGCCATCGGGATCGGCAGGATCGCCTCGGTGATGGGCCGCTACTATGCCATGGACCGCGACAATCGGTGGGAGCGCGTACAGAAGGCGTACGAAGCCATGGTGCTCGGGGAGGGCATCCGGAAGTACTCGGCAGAGGGGGCCGTGAAGGAAAGCTACGAGCACCAGCGCACCGATGAGTTCATGCTTCCCGCGGTCCTCCTGAAGGAGAAGAACAGCGCGCCGGTCGGGACCATGAAGAACGGCGACGTGGTGATCTTCTGCAATTTCCGGTCGGACCGCGCACGGGAGATCACGCGCGCTCTCACGGACCCGTCCTTCGACGGGTTCCGCCGCCGTTTCTTCCCCCGTCTCGGGGCGTTCGTTTGCCTGACCACCTACGATGAGTCGTTCGGTCTGCCCGTGGCCTATCCGCCGGCCCGCCTGACGCACATCTTGGGTGAAGTGCTGAGCTCCCGCGGTGTGCGGCAGCTCCGCATCGCCGAGACCGAGAAGTACGCTCATGTCACGTTCTTCTTCAACGGCGGCGAGGAGCAGCCGTTCCCGCTGGAGGACCGCGTGCTGGTCCCGTCGCCCCGCGACGTGGCCACCTACGACCAGAAGCCCGAGATGAGCGCGCGGGAGGTGACCGACGAGGTGGTGCGGCGCATCCAGTCGGGTGCGTACGGCTTCATCCTCGTCAACTATGCCAATCCGGACATGGTAGGCCATACCGGCGTGATGGAGGCGGCAGTGAAGGCCGTCGAAGTGCTCGACGAGTGCCTCGGCAGGGTCCTCGCGGCAGCCCGGGAGACCGGATGCCGGGTGCTCATCACGGCCGACCACGGCAACCTGGAGGTCATGAAGGACCACCAGACCGGCCAGCCCCATACCGCCCACACGACGGACCCCGTCCCGTTCGTCGTGGTGGGGGAGCAGGTGGCGCTCCGGGAAGGGGGCTGCCTGGCAGACGTGGCGCCCACGGTGCTCCGCCTCCTGGGCATCGAACAGCCGCGGGAGATGACGGGCACGAGCCTCATCGGGTAGGTATTTTATCGGGAGCGGCCATTCTCGCCTATGCATGCCCTGCGGTTCCTTCTGGACATCGTGCTGCCCGCCGCCTGCTCCTATTGCCGGTCTTCCCTGAGCGGATCCGCCGTCCCGTTTTTCTGCCCGCAGTGCTGGTCCGAGCTTGCTCCCCTGCAGGGTCCCGTCTGTCCCGACTGCGGGAAACCGTTCAGCTCCGCCGCATCGCTCGTCCTGAGCCCCGGCCATCGTTGCCGTTCCTGCCGGGAGCTTCCGCCCCATTTCGATCAGGCCCTGGCCGCTGGATATTTTGAAGGGCCCCTCCGAGAAGCAGTCCATGTCTTCAAGTATCGTCCGCTCCGGGCGCTGGGGGTGCCGCTCGGAGCCTGGATGGCCGCACAGGTTCGGCTGGTCCATCCGCTGGACCGCGTCATGCCGGTGCCCCTGCACAGGACGCGCCTGCGCACACGCGGGTTCAACCAGGCCCTCCTGCTGGCAGCGGCAGTGGGCAGGCGGTTCTCGCTCGAGCTCGACTACGATAATCTCGTCCGCATTCGTGCGACGCGGCCGCAGGTGGAGTTGAACGGTCCCGAGCGGACGCAGAACGTGCGCGGCGCATTCGAACTGAGGCGCCCCGATGCCGTCGCAGGGATGCGCCTGCTCCTGGTGGATGATGTGTTCACGACCGGGGCGACGCTCAATGAATGCAGCCGGGTGCTGAAGGAAGCGGGGGCAGCGTCCGTGATCGCCTTCACCCTCGCACGAGCGCCGGAATAGGTGCAAAGGGGTCTGCCGCACGCCCGGGGAGCCCTGCCCGGGCTGCGTATTGACTTCCGCGACGACGCCGTGTTAAGATTCCCTTGCAGAGCATGAAGACGCCGGTCCCTGCTTGCCACCGCATGAAGACAGCTGTTTCCCAATTCACCATCCGGAACGAAACGACCATCCCCAGCCTCTTTGGAGAGCTCGACAGGAACCTCCGGCTCATTGAAGACCTCTTCGCCGTCCACCTCAGCGCACGCGGGAACAAGGTGCAGATCGAAGGCGAGGAACGTTCCGTATCGCGCGTCGAACGGCTTCTTGCGCAGCTCTCCGACATGATCAGCCAAGGGACCATTTCGCACAAGGAGGATGTCAGTTCGGCGATCCGTGCATCCTCCGCGGACCCGACCTCATCTCTGAGGGAGATCTTCCAGGAAACGATCCCGGTCTCCCAGCGGAAGCGACAGGTCGCTGCAAAGAACGAGACCCAGCGCAAATATATCGAGGCCATCAAACTGCACGACGTCGTGTTCGGGATCGGCCCCGCCGGCACCGGCAAGACCTATTTGGCGATGGCGATGGCCGTTTCCGCCCTCCTGCGGCGGGAGGTGAGCCGGATCATCCTGGTGCGGCCCGCCGTGGAAGCGGGCGAAAAGCTCGGATTCCTGCCGGGAGACCTCATGGAGAAGGTGAATCCCTACCTCCGGCCGCTCTACGATGCGCTCTATGACATGATCGAGACCGAAAAGGCCAATAAACTGGTCGAGCGGGGCGATATCGAGATCGCCCCGCTGGCATTCATGCGGGGCAGGACGCTGAACGATTCGTTCATCATCCTCGATGAGGCGCAGAACACGACCTCGGAACAGATGAAGATGTTCCTGACCCGGCTGGGATTCAACTCCAAGACGGTGGTCACCGGCGACGTGACGCAGATCGATCTTCCCGGCGGAAAGAATTCGGGTCTCATCGAGGTCCAGAAGATCCTTGTCGACGTCGAAGGCATCCGGTTCCTATACTTCACCAATAAGGATGTCGTACGCCACCGGCTCGTGCAGCAGATCATCAGGGCCTACGAGAGGCATACGGAGGCGCATGAACAACAGAAATGAGACCAGCGCCCGGCTCCTGCCCAAGACGGCAAAGGCCGACGGCGACCGGGACGGTGTTCCGGCGTCACGCCCGCGTCCGCGCCTGCTGAACAGCGCCCTCGCGATCGCCGCCGCGGTCGTCCTCTCCTTTGTGCTGCTGCCGCGCGTCCCCGAGCTGAAGAAGGGGGACATCGCGTCCCGGGATATCACGGCTCCCTTCACGATGTACGTCGAATATTCGGCTCCCGACCAGACGCTGCTCTTCGCCCGCGTGCAGCGCGGCGAGGTCATCGTCGCGGCGGGTCACCGGGTGACGGAGAAGGCAGAGGCGGTCCTTGCCGAGATGGCGAGGCGGGAGGGCATCGGGAGCCGCCTGGGAGCGTTTGCCGGACTGACGCTTCTCGTTCTTCTGGTCTTCTACCTTTTTTACCGCGATGTGAGACGGTACCGGCCGGCACTCCTCTCCGACAGCAGGAAGATGGTCCTCCTCGTCGTCCTGCTGCTGCAGACGGTGATCGTCTCCCGGCTCCTGCAGGCGGTCCTGTCCCTCATGGCTGAAACGTCCCATCTGCAGTCCTCGACCGTCGGTTTCGCCCTGCCGGCCGCATCAGGCGCCATGCTGGTAAGCCTGCTGCTCGATTTTCATCTGGCCCTTGCCTTTTCGTTCATCGTCAGCCTCTTCCTGGGGATGGCGTTTCCCGGCGAGCCCTTCCTGCCCCTCTACTATTTCCTCGGGAGCATCGTGTCGGCGCTCTACGTCATTCGGTGCAAGAAGCGGACGGTCATCATCCGGGCTGCGGCAATGACGGCGATCATGAACGCCTTGGCCATCATCAGCATCGACCTCTATCAGGGCGAGCTGGTTGCGAGGGGGGTCTTTGACCTCGTGGCAGGTCTGCTGGCAGCCATCATGACCGCATCGATCGCATCCGTGGCTGTCCCGTTCCTTGAATCGATCTTCGACATCGCGACGGACATCAAGCTGCTCGAGCTCCTGGACCCGAACCAGCCGTTGTTGAAGGATCTGGTCTATAAGAGCCCCGGGACCTACCACCACAGCATTCTGATCGGCAACCTCTCCGAGGCGGCGGCCGAGGCCATCGGCGAAAACCCCCTCCTGGCGCGGGTCGGCGCATCCTACCACGATATCGGGAAGATCCAGATGCCGGAATATTTCATCGAGAACCAGCGCACGAACGAGAACAAACACGACCGGCTGAGCCCTTCCATGAGCAGCCTGATCATCACCTCGCACGTCCGGGAGGGCGTCGAACTTGCCCGTCAGTACCGGTTGCCGTCGGCGGTAGTGGACATCGTCCGGCAGCATCACGGGAACTCCCTCATCACCTATTTCTATCAGAAGGCGAAGGAGCTGCAGCCCGGCGCCGTGATCGCGGACCAGGATTTCCGCTACCCGGGACCACGCCCGCGGACGAAGGTGGCGGCGATCGTGATGCTGGCCGATGCCGTTGAGGCAGCTTCGCGGACGCTGATGGATCCCACGCACCAGCAGATCCAGAATGTCGTGAACAATGTGATCACGCGGATCTTTCTGGATGACCAGCTCAGCATGTGCGATCTCACGCTCAAGGACCTGCGGGAGATCGCAAAGAGCTTCACGAACATCCTGCGGGGCATCTACCATCACCGCATCGACTATCCCGGCGTGGAATTTCCCGGAGCGAAGAAGCGCAGTGACCATCCTGATAAGAAGCACCCTGAGGAGGCGCGTGCCGGCGGTGCGGTCCGTACGGGCACGAGCTGAGGGCCTGCTGGCGGCGGCCGGTCTCCGCGACGCAGACCTCAGCATCCTTCTGGTGGGCGAGCGGGCAATGCGCTCATTGAACCGCCGATACCGGGGGAAGGACCGCACGACCGATGTCCTGTCCTTCCCGCTCCGGGAAGGCGAAGGAGCGGTCGTGCCGCACCTGCTGCTCGGAGACATTGTCATCTCCGTGCCTGTTGCCCTGCGTCAGGCGAGGGAGGCAGGGCACCCCCTCCTTGCAGAGATCGACCGTCTGCTCGTGCACGGTTTCCTGCACCTGCTCGGGTATGATCACGAACGCGGCGGAGCGGAGGAACGTCGGATGCGGGCGCGCGAGCGGCGACTGCGGGAGGCCCTGCGGCCGTGAAACCGAAACGGTGGGTCGACAAGGCGAACGTCGCCATCGAAGGCATCATCTATGCGGCCAAAACGCAGCGCCACATGCGCTATCATCTTCTGTCGGCGCTGACGGCCGTCATCGTGAGCCTGGTCATCGGCATATCACGGATCGAGTTCATCGTGCTCTCGATGGCCGTCATTCTCGTGATCGTCACGGAAATGCTGAACACCGCGATCGAAACGGCGGTCGATATGATCTCCGAGGAATACCATCCCAAGGCCAAGGTCGTGAAGGATATCGCTGCCGGCGTGGTGCTCATCGCGTCCATCGGCGCCGTCATCCTTGCCTACCTCATTCTCTATCCGCCCTTGCGCACGATGCTGACAGCGCACGAATGGCGGATGCGGAAGGCGCCAGGCGACGTCGTCGCGCTCGTGTCTCTGGTCGCGGTCACCATCGTGGTTGTTTTCATCAAGGCCGTGATAGGGAAGGGAGAGCCGTTGCGGGGGGGGATGCCGAGCGGCCACGCCGCAGTCGCATTCTCCCTCTGGGCTTCGACGGCCAACCTGTCAGGATCGGTCCCCATCACGGGACTCACGCTGGTCCTCGCGGTCATGGTGTCCTGGAGCCGTTGGTCATCAGGGGTGCACCGGCCCGCCGAGGTGATAGCGGGGGCAGTGCTGGGTGCAGGCGTCACGATGCTGCTGTTCCTGGTGTTCGCATGAGTTCGCACGGAAGGCGACTGCGGGCCGCGCGCGGCAGGCGCGTGAGCGGAGCGCGCGGTGCTCGATAGGATTCTGGGAGAGCTGGTATTGGCGGTCAGGGGGGCGTCGGCAGCTCTTTTTCTGGACGGCGAAGGGGAAATGATCGCGCGTGCCGGAGAGGCCGGCATCGAGATCGGTCTGCGCGGTGCCTGGAAGGAGATCCACCTCGACCGGATCAAAGAAGTCTCGGCCGGGCTGCACCTGGGGCAG
>Ga0316622_100002569_pt1 | contig 12620 bp, 15 predicted proteins | sample OWC_Aug_OW2_C1_D_FD_207646 | JGI IMG/M metagenome (GOLD analysis project Ga0316622, IMG submission 207646) | Wetland soil microbial communities from Old Woman Creek delta, Ohio, United States - OWC_Aug_OW2_C1_D5_C | ecosystem: Environmental > Terrestrial > Soil > Wetlands | place: USA: Ohio... | reverse complement strand
ACCTGGCGCTGCTCGCCCATCGCCATCCGCACCAGCGCCGACGTCGGCTCGCCCTGGCTGCCGGTGCAGGCGATGGCTACCTCCTCAGGAGGCAGATGGTTCATCTCGTCGGCCGTGAGTAGCGCGTCGGCCCCCTCCGGGCCGAGGTCCAGGTAACCCAACTGCACCGCCATCTTCACATTGCCCAGCATCGCCCGGCCGACAATCCCCACCCGCCGGCCATGCTTGTGGGCCATGCTCACCACCTGCTGAACCCGGGAGATGTTCGAGGCAAAGGTGGCGACGATGACCCGGCCCGGCGCCGTGGCAAAGATCTGGTCAAAGGTGTCCGACACCTCACGCTCCGAGGGTGTCTGCCCATCCCGGTCGGCGTTGGTTGAATCGGCCAGCAGAACGTGCACCCCCCGAGCCCCAAACTCTGCCAGCTTGCCATAGTCGGTCATCTGGCCGTCTATCGGCGTCTGGTCGAACTTGAAATCGCCCGAATGCACGACCAGGCCTACCGGCGTGGTGATGGCCAGCCCCACCGCGTCGGGAACCGAATGGCACACGTGAAAAAACTCGACCGTAAAGGGGCCCAGATCCAGCACGTCGCGGGGTGCAACAGTGTGCAGTTCCGCGTCTTCAATGCGGTGATACTCCTTCAGCTTGACTTCGATCAAGCCCCGCGTCAGTCGAGTGGCATAGATCGGCGCCTTGACTTTTTGCAGCAGATAGGGCAGCCCGCCGACGTGGTCCTCGTGGCCGTGGGTGACGACGATGGCCCGCACCCGGTCGGCGCGCTCGAAAACGTAGCTCATGTCGGGGATGACAATGTCGATGCCCAACATGTCGCTTTCAGGGAACATCAGGCCACAGTCGATGATCAGCAACTGGTCGTCATATTCAACCACCATCATATTCTTGCCGATGTGGCCCAACCCGCCCAGGGGGATAATCTTCAGCATAATAACCTCAAAACAAACTCAATTGCTCGGCCTGGGGCGGCCGAGGCTGATCCTCTTCTTCTTCGATCTGCTCCAACTGTTCCACAAGGCCCGGAATGCGGGCAAAGTCCTCGTCGAGAAGGGTCTTCCACCGCGGCTGGTGCAGCGCCGCCGCCGGATGGAACATCGGATAGTAGATAATGCTGCCCACCCGCTTGGGCTGGCCGTGGATGCGCGAGATCGACGCGCCCGGGAAATAACGCTCCATCGAAAAGCGCCCCAGCGTGACGACCAGCCGTGGCCGGATTAGATCGATCTGACGGTCCAGATAAGCGCGGCAGGTGGCAATCTCGTCGGGCAGTGGGTCGCGGTTGCCGGGTGGCCGGCACTTGATCACGTTGGCGATATACACCTCCTCGCGCCTGAGCCCGATCTTGGCCAGCAGCTCATTCAGATACTGGCCAGCGGCCCCCACAAAGGGCCGGCCCTGGCGGTCTTCGTGAAAGCCGGGCGCCTCGCCGATGAACAGAATGCGGGCATCCTCCGGCCCTTCGCCTGGCACCGCCAGCGTTCGCGACTGGGACAACTGGCACTTCTCGCACGCCCTGACCTGGTCGTACAGCTCGGTGAGTTCAGACAAGCCTTCGCTCCTTTTTCAGAACCGGATTCTACCCCAACTGAGGAGTTTTGTCTAGCCGGTGCGCCCTGGCCTGTGCCGTTCCGGCCTGAAACCGGGCATGCAGCTCCGCCCGGCACCGCCGCAGGTTCTCCTTGAACCCGGGCGTCTCGAACGGGGGCGTGACCATTATAAAGGCGTCCTCGTTGTTGTCCGAGTAGTAGCGCTTTTGCCGGCCGGCAACCTCAAAGCCCAGCTTGCGATAAAGCCCTTGGGCCACCTCATTCGACACCCGGACCTCGAGCGTGGCGTTTTTCATCCCACGCCTGGACCCCTGCTCCAGGAGCGACAGCAGCACCAGCTCGCCCAGCCCCTTCGACCGCCACTGGGGATGCACCGCGATGGTGCTGATGTGGGCCTCGTCTACCAGCAGCCATAGCCCGCCGTAACCAAGCACCGGCGATCTCACCCCGGCCCTCCCTCTGATCCTGTCCCAGAGGGACAGGGGAAAGGCCGGCCGCACCACCAGCATGACACTGTTCTCATTCTGTTCGATCTCGAACCGGTAGGCCCGTTCCGACCAGGGGAAAGAGAACGACAGCCGCTCGATGACCATTACATCGCCGAGGTCAGACACAACCATCGGCTCAATCACGAACAGCAGCTGATCGGCCATCAATCCGTTTCTGTCCCCCTTTCCTCCCTCTCCCCCTGGGAGATAGCTGGGGTGAGGGAGGGCAGCGGGGCAATCTCCGTCGGAATCGGATACAGAGTATCTTGATGCAGATAAGTGGGCGACAGCGTCACCGGATTGTCGTAGTCGCCGCGAGCCAGCCGCTCCCAGCCTATCTCGGCTAGGTACGCCGCCCGCCGCGGGCTGGCTGCCGGTGTCACCACCACCGCCTGGTCGCCCAGCCGCTCGCGAATCAGCCTCGCCTCGCGCGCGTCGATCTCGCCGCAGAACAGGGCAGGCGTGTCGTCCACCTGATCGCCGAGCGCCTCCGCTGTCGTCAGCAGGTACGATCCCTGCCGACGCCAAGTCCCCCGCTGCCGGACGAAGTGGGCGGCGCAGATCCGCCCCCGCCCTGCCTGGAGGATGGCCCAGATCGGCAGGCGCTGGCCCATGTGCGGGCGGGCCGTCACCTCCAGCGTCGGGATTCCGACCACCGGCACCTTGAGCGCTTGCACCAGACCCTTGGCCGTGCTCAGCCCGGTCCGCAGCCCTGTGAACGAGCCCGGCCCCAGACTCACGGCCAGTCCGGTCAGGCTGGCCGGGGCCAGGTGCTGTTGCTCCATCAGCCGGGCCAGGCGGGGCATCAGCTCCACACTGTGGTTATCGTTCGAGTACCAGGTCTCCTCGCCCAGGATCCGGCCCGCGGCCGGATCATACAGGGCCAGCCCGGCCATACGCGTGGCAGTGTCGATGGCTAGTAGCATGATGTCACACCCCAAAAGCGCTCAGCCTGAACTGCTGGAGGAGCTCGTCGTACCGCGCGCCGGTCGCCTGTATCATCAAGCCACGCTTGCTCTCATCTACGTAGCGCAGAGTCACCCACAGCCGTTCCTTGGGCAAGATCGGCTCGACGCGCTCGGCCCACTCCACCACGCACACCCCGTCGCCGAGAAGATAGTCCTCGATCCCAAAAGCCCGAGCCTCCTCCACGGCCATCTGCAAGCGGTAGAGATCGACGTGGTACAGCACCGGCGCCAAAACTGTTCCCTTGACGGGGATCTGCGTCGGCCGGAACTCTGCAATGAGGGTGAAGGATGGGCTGGTGATCGGCTCGACCACCCCCATCCCCCGCCCGATCCCCTGCACCAGGCACGTCTTGCCCGTGCCGAGATCGCCTTCCAGGCAGACCAGGTCGCCGGCCTGCAGCAGATCGCCCAGCCGCGCCCCAAACCGCCGGGTCTGCGCCGGGCTGTGGCTTATCAAATCGAGTGTGTGTTCGTCCAGGATGGGCATCTTTCCGATCCCTCGCCTGCCAATTATACACCCAACACAAACAAACGGCAAGCATTTGACCTGGACTGGTTTTGTATGGTATGATGCGCTCACTTGCGGTCAAAGGAAACCATATGCGCTGTCTGTTGCTCTCCGACATTCACAGCAACCTCGAAGCATTTCAGGCTGTGCTGGACGACGCGGGTCAAGTGGATCAGGTTTGGTGCCTGGGCGACGTGGTCGGCTATGGTCCCGATCCCAACGCCTGCGTCAAGCTACTCCGATCCCTGTCGCCAACATGCATCGCCGGCAACCACGACTGGGCTACTCTGGGCAAGCTGGACCTCCAAGATTTCAACCCCGATGCCCGCGACGCCAACCTGTGGAACAGACAGCAGTTGACACCCGACAATCTGGCCTACGTGGAGGCCCTGCCCCAAGTAGCGGTCGAAGGCCAGTTTACCCTGGCCCACGGCAGCCCTCGGCATCCGATCTGGGAGTATATCATTTACACGTCCACAGCGCGCGCAAGCTTTGAGCATTTCCACACCCCCTACTGCCTGGTAGGCCACACCCACACGCCCACCATCTTTCGCCTGACCCCCGAAACAGAAGTCAGCGGCTCGATCTGCGAGCAGATCGCATTGGATGACGGCCGGCTGGTCAAGCTGGGACCGGAACGCCTGATCATCAACCCAGGCAGCGTCGGCCAACCCCGTGACGGCGACTCGCGGGCCAGCTATGTCATCCTCAACATGGAAGACATGACCATCGAGCACCGGCGCGTGCCATACCCGATCGAAGAGACCCAAGCCAAGATGATGAGCCACGATCTGCCGCTGCGCCTCGTGTTGCGGCTCAAATATGGATGGTAGCGGCGGCGCCGGTCACGCCGCTCATCCGCACGAAAAGGCGATCACCCTCGGCCATCCCAGCTACGTCTGGGGCCTCGGACAGGAGCGCCGGCTGGCTCTGATTCGTCGTTATGTCACCCTGGAGGACCAGACCATTCTCGACGTGGGCTGTGGGCTGGGCATGTACGTCCGCGCCTTTCGCCGCTTCAGCCCCGAGGTATTTGGCATAGACATCGACGCCGACAAGCTCCTCCAGGCGCACCAGGAGGTGCCCAACCTGACCGCCGCCACGGCCGAAGCACTGCCCTTCGCGGCGGGCGCCTTTGACGTGGTCTTGTCGCACGAAGTGATCGAGCACGTGACCGACGACCAGCAGGCGGTAGCCGACGCAGTGCGCATCCTGGCACTAGGTGGGCGGCTGGTCATCTTTGCTCCCAACCGCCTGTACCCCTTTGAGACTCACGGCGTCTATTGGGGCGGGCGCTACCACTTTGGCAACATCCCGCTGGTCGGCTACGTGCCCGACCGTTGGCGGCGGCGCTTTGCGCCCCACGTCCGGGCCTACACCCGACGCGGCCTGCGGCGGCTGCTGGCCAGCCTGCCCGTCCGGGTCGTGGTCCACACCCAGATCTACCCCGGCTATGACAAGATCGCCGGCCGCCGCCCAGTCCTGGGCCGCCTCCTGCGCGCCGTCACCTACTTGCTCGAAAACACTCCCTTCCGCGCCTTTGGCCTGTCCCACCTGTTGGTGCTGGAAAAGACAGACCCTAAAGGTTTCCCACAGGACCCCGACCGAGCGCGAGCGGGTGAACAGCCTTAAGGAGCTTCTTCGATGAGGATCGTCCTGATCACAACAATCTTGCTAACACTGGTAGGATGCCAATCTGCCACTCCCACTCCCGAGGCCAGCATCCAGCCAGGCCTGCAAACGGTAACTGAGCATGTTCGGATAGATGACGAGGTGATTGATCAAGGAGATCCATGGGTAGTCATAGACCCGGTTTCTTGGATAGTAAACATCTATGACGGCGAAGCAGAATACAACAACAGCCTTGCCCCATTCTCAAGGGAGCAGCGGTATCTGCTGGCGATTCTCTTGTACATGGGCGAGGTCAACAACGGAGGACACGACCAATTCTACTTTAACTCGACCGGGATTGTCTGGAAGGATGCGCTCGCCGGATTCAGGGACATGGGCCTTGACCAAGCCGCGGCCATACTGGAGGAGTCTGCAAAACGCATGGGCGGCAACCCCAGCCTCGATAGAGAAACCCGCTGGGAGCAGATGGATGCCTACGGCCCCACCTTCGACGACCTCGATGACAGGTTTTATGACCTGCAAGCCACAGGCAGGCTGGATGTCGCCATGCAGGAGTATATAGCACAACACCGTGAAGCTTTCTATTATGAAGGGGATGTCACCAAGGTGAAAGTGCAGGCCCCTTCCCCAGAGGATTAGTCTCTCGGATTCCAGGGGTGGCTAGACCGCGTCACTCCAGAGCGCGACCCTGCCCGACGGCATAGTCTACGAATGAGATGACACGGCAGGGACCTACTAGGTTGGAGATTATGAACCTTTTATCAACTGTCCAGATGATATTCGCTGCATTGACAAAGCCAAAGCAACATATCTCGATCCAGCAAATCCCCAAAGGGCTCGTGATCGATATTGGAGGCGGGGGTGAAGGTGTGATCGCCCAAGCTGGTGGAGCCAGGGTCGTCGCAATTGACAAGCATATGTCTGAAATCCACGAAGCCAGGGGAAAAGCCCTCGACGTCCCATGGATCGTTGCCGATGCAACCGCACTGCCGTTTTTAAGTCATAGTTTTGATAGCGCGACGGCGTTTTTCAGTTGCATGTACATGTCGAGCGATGTGCAAGAACAAGTGTTCAGGGAGACCCGGCGGGTACTAAAGACGGGTGGCGAGTTCTGGATTTGGGACGCCCTTATAGTCCCCCAAAGCAAGGCGTTTGCCATTCGCCTGCAGGTAGATTCTCCTGATATTCACACGATAAACACGATGTATGGCGTAAAAGCAAGAGGCCAATCCGCAGCAGGTATTGGCAGTCTGCTTCGGCAAGCGGGATTTGAATCGGAAGTAATTACCGATCGAAAGGACTGGTTCTTAATTCAGGCAAGATGAATTCAACCCTTTATCACGCCGCACCCGCACATGCGTTGGCATCCCGGTTGTACGAAACCGAGCTCGACCTGCAGCAAATGCAAGCCCTGCTCATGGAGGCGCGCTCGCACACCGGCGACTGGCGCTATTCTCACGTCGGCGAATTGATGTTCAGCTTCTTTATGGTGGCTTGCCACCTGGACCCACAACAATACATTCGCCTCTGGCACGATCATGACCATCCCGGCCCGATAGACCGGGACAAGCTGGTCGGCTATGCCATTTTGGGCGAAGACCCAACCTTGGACTTGCAGGTCTTGCCCGAGTACGAATGGTCCGGGATCGAGGCCGAGGCCATGGCCTGGGCCGAAGCGCGCCTGACCGATCTCCGCCGGCGCGACCCGAAACTGTGGGGCGGCGGCCTTGTTTCCGGCGTTCGGCAGGACGATCTAAAACGGATCGCGTTCCTGGAGCAGCACGGCTTCCAGCGCGGCGAGTACGTCGAGGTCAATCATCTGCGCTCGCTGGACGAGCCGATTCCCGAAGCGGCGTTACCCGCCGGCTGCCAGGTCCGCGCCTTTGCCGGCGCGGGCGAAATCTCAAGTCGCGCCAACGCCCAGCGCGAGGTGTGGCATCCGTGGACCGTCGGCAACGTCAGCGACGACGATTACGCGCGCTTGACGCGGCTGCCCGGCTACTATCGCGAGCTCGACGTCGTTGCCGTGGCGCCCGACGGTCCCGGCCTATCGCCCGCCCTGGCTTGCGCCAGCGGGCCAGGGGGCCGGGATGGCGTCATCGCCGCCTATGTGAACGGCTGGATCGACCCGGTCAACCGGATCGGCGATTTTGGTCCCGTCGGCGCCCTTACGGCCTACCGCCGCCAAGGGTTGACCCGTGCCGTACTGCTCGAATGCTTGCGCCGGATGCAGGCGCTCGGCATGAACCGCGTGTCGGTCTCGACCGGCGAGACGAACACGCCCGCGCTACGGCTCTATGAATCGGTTGGCTTCAAAAGGGTGAACAGATATCTCACCTACGTGAGACTCGAATGAGCGAAACAGCGTCACATCATGAACAGAGATGATCTGGATCGAGAGTGGCTTGAGCTGTCACCCGCCTGGATAAAAGAGGCCAGGGAAGGCAGAAACCCCACCCGCAACGGCCTCCTGGACCTGCCAATGCTTGCGGCCTGCGGCAGCGTCGCCGGCCTGAAGGTGCTGGATTGCGGCTGCGGGGAGGGACGTTTCTGTAGAATGCTCGTCGATCGAGGCGCCGCGTATGTCCTGGGCCTCGACCTGTGCGCACCGATGATCGAAGCAGCAGAAGAGCTGCAATCCGGGTGCGATGCCTATCGCGTTGCCGATGTCCAGAATCTTGGCTTTATCGAGGACGAGAGCCTTGACCTTGCGGTCTCTTATCTGAACCATTGTGACCTGCCCGATTTCAACGCAAACACCAGGGAAGTGTTTCGGGTGCTGAGGGCAGGGAGCCTGTTCGTCGTCGCCAACCTGCACCCGATGAGATCCGCCGCTGGCCGCTGGTACAAAACCCCCGACGGAGAAAAGCTGCACGTCATCCTGGACAATTACTTTGACGAGGGAGAACGTCATTGGAAAATGCTGGGGGTCGATTTTACCAACTTTCACCGATCCCTATCCACCTACACGCACGGCTTTCTCAACGCAGGCTTTTCCATCGAAGGTCTGGTCGAGCCAACCGTCACACCAGAGCAGTTGGCATTGTACCCGGAGCTCGACGACGAGCTCCGGGTGCCGAACTTTATCATCTACATCTTGCGTAAGCCCTGAGACGGGCAAACCAAACCATCAAGAGGCACAACTACAAAGTTGCAGCGATCGACATGGCTGCACCTGCCTGCTACATCGCTCCTTGTCATGGCCCTTCTCCTGCCCGACCCGCCTGCTGTATCCTGCAACCAGAACAGATAATTGTGGAGCCGCCGGTTTGCCGGGAAGACAGACCCGAAGGGGTTTTGCCCACTCCCTCGCTCTGGGGTGCTTGGCAAAGACCCTCAGGGTCTGTCTCAATTTGCCCCTCCCGCCCGTCTATGCTATAATAGCCCGCTTGGGGAGGGGTAGCATAGCTCGGCCTAATGCGCGCGTCTCGAAAACGCGTGAGCAGTAATGCTCCGTGGGTTCGAATCCCACCCCCTCCGCCTAAAAGAATAACGGATTTGACATTTCCTTTGAATGTCAGTATACTAAGCCGCCATTTGACCGTGGCGGGCTTGGCCGGCTCGCTCTGGGTTGATCTATGGGCCACCCTAGCTCAGCCGGTAGAGCAAGCGCCTTGTAAGCGTTAGGTCGTCGGTTCGAATCCGACGGGTGGCTCCAGCGAGGGTGTGCCCACGTAGCGCAGACGGTAGCGCAACCGCTTGGTAAGTGGTAGGTCACGAGTTCAAATCTCGTCGTGGGCTTGACCGGGGGACCCGGAAACCAGTGACTTTTGTAAGTATCAGGAGGTTCCAGAATGGGTAAGGCAAAATTCGAGCGGACAAAACCTCACGTTAACGTGGGGACGATTGGACATATCGACCATGGCAAGACAACCCTGACCGCGGCCATCACCAAGGTGTTGGGCATGAAGGGTTGGGCCGACTTTCGCGCCTTTGACAGCATCGACAATGCGCCGGAGGAAAAGGCGCGCGGCATCACCATCGCCATCGCCCACGTCGAATACCAGACCGAAAAACGGCACTATGCCCACGTCGACTGCCCCGGCCACGTCGACTATATCAAGAACATGATCACCGGTGCCGCTCAGATGGACGGCGCCATCCTAGTCGTCGCCGCTCCCGATGGGCCCATGCCCCAGACCCGCGAGCACGTCCTCCTGGCCCGCCAGGTCGAAGTGCCGGCCATGGTCGTCTTTCTCAACAAGGTGGACATGATGGACGACCCTGAGCTTCTGGAGCTCGTCGAGCTGGAGCTGCGCGAGCTGCTCACCAGCCAGAAGTTCCCCGGCGACGACACGCCCATCGTCCGCGGCAGCGCTCGCGACGCCCTGGACAGCACCAGCACCGACCCCAACGCGCCCGAGTACGCCTGTATCTGGGAGCTCATGCGGGTGGTGGATGAGTATATCCCCACCCCGGTACGCGACGTCGACCGCCCCTTCCTGATGTCGATCGAAGACGTGTTCAGCATCAAGGGCCGCGGCACTGTCGTCACCGGCCGCGTCGAGCGGGGCCGGGTCAAACCGATGGAAGAGATGGAGATCATCGGCCTGCGCGATACCCGCAAGTCGGTCGTCACCGGCGTCGAGATGTTCCGCAAGCTCCTCGACGAGGGGATCGCCGGCGACAACATCGGCTGCCTCCTGCGCGGCATCGACCGCGAAGATGTGGAGCGAGGCATGGTCCTGGCCAAGCCCGGCAGCATCAAGCCCCACACCACTTTCGACGGCGAGGTCTATATCCTGCGCAAAGACGAGGGTGGGCGGCACACCCCCTTCTTCCAGGGCTACCGGCCGCAGTTCTACATCCGGACGATGGACGTGACCGGCTCGGTCGAGCTGCCGGCGGGCGTGGAAATGGTCATGCCCGGCGACAACACCAACCTCCAGGTCAAGCTGATCGTCCCCGTGGCGTTGGAAGTAGGCTCGCGCTTTGCCATCCGCGAGGGTGGCCGCACCGTCGGCGCCGGCGTCATTACCAAGATCGTGGAATAGTCCCGGCCCGATAGGCCGGGACAGCAGGGGGAGTATGGCCAAGCAGAAGATTAGAATCCGGCTGAAAGCGTTCGACCATCGGCTACTCGATCAGTCAGCACGACAGATCGTCGATGCCGCCGAGCGAACAGGCGCACAGGTGGTAGGCCCGGTGCCGCTGCCGACCCACATCGAAAAGTTCTCGGTCGCACGGTCACCGTTCATCGACAAAAACTCGCAAGAGCAGTTCGAAATCCGTACTCACAAGCGTCTGATCGACGTGATCGAGCCTGGCTCCAAGACGGTCGATCAGCTCATGCGGCTACAACTGCCGGCTGGAGTGGACATCGAAATCAAGCTATAAACCATCAGCCAACAGCCATTAACGAGCTGGAGGCTGAAACCTAACCACGCCATGCGTGTGCAGGGCACCATTAGCCCGCAAACTGCAAGGCTACGGGATGATGCAGGGTTGCCTACCCTAACAGTCCCACGGAGGCATGTAATGAAGGGTATCCTGGGCAAAAAGGTCGGGATGACTCAGATCTTTGACGAGCAAGGACAGGTCACTCCGATCACAATTATCGAAGCTGGTCCCTGTTTTGTGGCCCAAATCAAAAAGACCGAACGCGACGGCTACACCGCCGTTCAGTTGGGTTTCGCAGAAACCAAGCCGAAACGGCTGACCAACGCCCAATTGGAGCATTTGAAAAAGAGCAACCTTCCTCCGTTGCGCCATCTGCGCGAGTTCCGGATGGACGAGGAGGAAATTGCCCCTCTCCAGGAAGGGCAAAAGATCACCGTCGACATCTTCCAGGTGGGCGAGCTCGTGGACGTGACCGGCATCTCCAAGGGTAAGGGTTTTGCCGGCGTCATGAAACGACATCACTTCCACGGTGCTTCTATTACCCATGGCCAGTCGGATCGCCAGCGGGCGCCTGGCTCTATCGGCGCCTGCAAGACGCCAGGGCGTGTCTTCAAGGGCCACCGCATGGCCGGCCGCCTGGGCGGCGACCAGGTTACCGTCCAGACCCTGAAGGTAGTGATGGTCGACCCGGAGCGGAACCTGTTGGCCGTGCGGGGTGCGGTACCGGGAGGGGACAACGGCCTGCTCATGATCCGCCAGGCGCGCAAGACCCGCATGATGAAAAAGGTCAGAAAATAGCGAGCTGGTAGCTCGATTTCAGGCTACTGAGATTGGCTGACAGCTGACAGCTTTAGAAGGAGTGACGGCAGATGCGTGTGCCGGTGTACAACATACAAGGTAATCAGGTAGACGAAGCAGAGTTGCGTGATGACATCTTTGCCGTGCCGGTCAATAAGCCGTTGATGCACCAGGCTCTGCTGCGTCAACAGGCCAATGCCCATCTGGGCACGCACAAGACCAAGGCGCGTGGCGAGGTGTCCGGCGGCGGTGCCAAGCCGTGGCGGCAAAAGGGCACTGGCCGCGCCCGCCAGGGTAGCACCCGGGCGCCTCATTGGCCGGGTGGCGGCGTTGCCTTTGGTCCGATTCCACGCAGCTATGACCAAAGGATGCCGCGCAAAATGCGGCGCCAGGCGCTCCGCTCGGCATTGTCGGTCAAAGCGGCGGGATCCCAGGTCAGGTTGTTGGACGCTCTGGAAATGGCCGAGCCCAAGACCAAGGTCATGCTCGACATCCTGCGCAACCTGCAATTGGACAAGTCGGTCTTGATCCTGTTGCCTCAGCACGATGACACAGTGTTGCGGTCGGTGCGGAATCTACCCAAGGTCAAGACCTTGGTGGCGCAGTATCTGAATGTCCGCGACCTGTTCAACTACGATTACATTCTGATCCCGCTGCGGTCATTGCAGCTGATCGAGGGCATTCTGGGCTAGATTCTAGACTTCGGAAGTCCTACGCTCAGAAGCGAGACTGCCAAAGTCTGATCGGTGATGATGGGAGACAGGCGATGAACATTTACGAGGTCTTGAGACGCCCGATCCTGACAGAAAAGTCGGATTATCAGCGAGAGGCGACTAAATACGTGTTCGAAGTAGCCGACGGCGCAAACAAGCATCAGATCAAAGCCGCGGTCGAAAAGATCTTTGACGTGAAGGTAGAAGCGGTCAACACGATGCACATGAAACCGAAACGGCGGCGGATGGGCCGGCGGTTCGTCACCACCCACCGCGGTTGGAAACGGGCTGTGGTGACCCTGGCTTCCGGCGAGCGGATCCAGGATTTCTTTGAAGGAGTATAGCATGCCTATCAAACTGTACAAGCCGACCTCGCCCGGGCGACGGGGCATGACTGTCTCTACTTTCGAAGAGATTACTGCCACAGTCCCACTAAAGTCTCTGCTGCGGCCGATGCGCAAGCAGGCCGGGCGCAATTTTCGGGGCAAAGTCACCGTCCGGCATCAGGGTGGAGGTCACAAGCGTCGCTACCGCATCATCGATTTCAGGCGGGACAAGCAGGGTGTGCCGGGGCGAATTTCGACCATCGAGTATGACCCCAACCGCTC
>Ga0316622_100002567_pt1 | contig 12623 bp, 12 predicted proteins | sample OWC_Aug_OW2_C1_D_FD_207646 | JGI IMG/M metagenome (GOLD analysis project Ga0316622, IMG submission 207646) | Wetland soil microbial communities from Old Woman Creek delta, Ohio, United States - OWC_Aug_OW2_C1_D5_C | ecosystem: Environmental > Terrestrial > Soil > Wetlands | place: USA: Ohio... | reverse complement strand
ATTCATGCTGGGGCAGTACGAGGCAGCTACGGAGACCTCGCGCCGCATGTTGGCAGCCAATCCAAAGATACCGCCGGCAACTCCTCTGCTCGCAGCGTCGCTTGTGAGGAGCGGACGCAAGCCACCTGCGCATCGCCAAAGTTATCGCGTGCGCATCAATCGAGGGAAACCGCGGCTTGACCACTAGCTGATCACAAGCAAAGCCACCCGGGTCGCCAGAGTTAGCCAGACATGTTCATGCGCAACTCATGTCCGCTAGAGGCTCCGCTCAAGCGTCGCTGGCGACCCACTGCAGACATCGCGCGAATCCCGAAGCGGACGCACTTCCACTAGGTCGCAGCGGACGTCTTCGTCTGAGGCGACCGGCCGCAATAGCCGGCGGTCGTTCACTTGGCCGATGTGGGTGCAGACGCCGGCAACGGAATCGGAAGAATGCTCGCGATGCGCCAACCGTCCGAAGTCTTGACCAGCGTCTGATTCATGAGGAACGGCGCGTCGGGCGCCGGCTGGCCTTTCTGACCAATATTGAACGTTACTGGGACGTACAGCTGTGCAGTCGTGTCACTGAGCAAGACGACTTTCAGGTTTGGGGAGTCCGGAGACAACTTCCAGGTCCCCAGATACAGCGTCTCGAAACGCTTCAGCGCCGCATCACGCCCCCAGATCGGCGCACCGCGAGTGACCCATAGGAAGCCTGGTGAATCCAGCAGCGAGTCGCGGACCGCGGAAACGTCGTGCGCGTTTTGTGCCAGGACAAAGCGATCAAAGGTGGCCTTGACGTCATCTTCCACGCCAGCGGCGGCTGGGCCGGTGGACAACGTCAGTATGGCAGCGAGCGCGACCAAGATCTTGTTCATGTTCTTTCCCTTCGAAACCAATAGATGCAAGCGACCAGTCGGCGATGCTGCTGCGAACCGGGGCGGTGCGCCGGCGGCTTCACTTACGGCAACGGAGAAAGGCGGGTCGGCCAAAAACTTCAACTGGCGACCAATCGCGCGCTGGAAATTGCAGTGTGGACGTGAATTGAACCAAACGCATCACGCGTGCAAACCCAGAATGCTCGGTGCCCCGCGCAATAGCAACTGCTTTCGATGGTGCACCGCGGATCTGGCAAGAAGAGCTGCGCGTGAGACGTCTAACGCTAGCCCGCGACTTCAATGCCGTGCGTCTCGGCGCACGGGCGATCCGAATTGGCCGGACGCGACGGCGCCCCGGTCGTGCACGAAGGTCTGCTCGGAACACATCAGCGCGGATGCGCACAATGTGCGCGATTGTGTTCCGCAATTCAGGCGGTAGCATTAATTTTTGACTGACGTTGTCCTCGGCGAGCGCGTTGCCCTCTGAGCCGACCTACCAACAGGCCATGCGGAGAAAGCAATGACCCTCTCAACGAGTTCCTCGGCTCGAAGCCAACTCCTGGCGGCCGCGTCCTGCTGCTCACCACACTGAGCGTCGGTGCGGCGTTCGATGCGGACATCAAGGTGACACTATCTGGCGCGAATGAAGTCCCGCCTGTAACCACGCCCGCTAGCGGCGGCGGCACGATCACGGTCGCAGACGACGGCTCGATCTTAGGTGGCGTCTGTACCACTGGAGTTGTCGGTACGGCTGCGTACATCCATGAAGGCGCCGCAGGCACGAATGGTCCAGCCGTCGTGCGGCTGACTAAGGATGGGGACTACTACAAGGTTCCCAGCGGCGCCAAGTTCACAGCAGCGCAAATGGCGAGCTTCGAGGCCGGCCACCTGTACATCAACGTGCACAGCGCTGCAAATCCAGGCGGCGAAATCCGCGGACAGCTGAAGTAGTGGGCTTCCGCGGCCCCCTCGCCGGTACGTCAGGATCAACCCGACGACGCGGCTAGCCGCCGATCGTGCGAGGCTCGCCTAGTCTCTCGGGCTGTAAGAAAAGTCGGCGGACGGAAGTCTGATCCGACGACCTGCGAGGCGTCTTGAAGTCCGTCGTTCCTTGCGTGTTGCGAACTTCATAACGTCGCAACCATGGGTCCGCTTCGGAGTGATTTGAAGGGGATGGCCAAATGTCGCCTGTTGGCCGACTGCGGTGGTCGAACCGAAACGCCGCTGGTTCAATCACTGCGCATAGAGCTGCCAGCTAGCGTTCTTGCGCCGGAACATCACGCTCGAGACCGTATACGGACCGCCCTTAACAATCCTTCCAGTCATCTGAGTATCGGCCGCAGATCCTCAAGCTTGTCGAAGAGGTGCCACACGTAGTTGCTCGTCCCATTGACGCGATGGGGATGCAAGTCCTTTAGCGCCGGGTCGTCGCAGTAGCTGTCAAAGGCATCTTTGGATGCCCACTCGACGAGGATCAGAACTGTGCGAGGCTCGATACTTCCCGTGGCGGCCTCACGAAACCTGCCAAGGGCAACTACTCGGCCGCCGTGTGCTTGGACCTCGCTGGCAGACCGGCGCGAATATGCCAAGTACTCTTCCTTGTTGGAGACGTCGAAGAGGTTGAGCGCATAGACCGGTCCGGACATAGGCACCTCGCGGATTCAGATATCTATCGGGTTGAGCCGTCGCCGGCGATGTCGGCTCTTGGGCAGATTCTGAACCAGCAGCTGACGGCAGGTTGTGGCCGCGTGCGGCTTTCAGCCTTCCAGTTTTCGTTGGCGCCCGACCAAGAGCGTTCCAAAGATTCCGACCGGGCCCAGCCAGAGCAGAAAGTCGGTTACAGCGCGCTCCTTGCCGTTCCGTACGACTGTCGTGAGTAGCCCATGGAGTGCCAAGTACGTTTCCCTGGCGGACTGCAACTCGCCTTCGACCAACTTCGCCTGCGCAGGGTCCGAGAGTGACGCTACTGCTCTCGACGCGGCTGGAGGCGCAGCGTGCAACATCGCAGCGACGCCCTTTTTCGGTCGCCGTTACTCCTAGGTACCGCATCGCAGCGAAGGAGAGCGCGGCGATGCTCCAAACGAAGCCGAGGGCGAGAACAAGCAATATGGCGTTCGAGCTCGAGATCTTCATCATCCATGCCTGCGGAGACGTCCGCTTTGACGCGATTCTCGCTCCATGTCACAACGGCCGGTCATGGCCGGTCCCCGCCGGATCTGTCTTCCCGGCGGTCAAGGCCAACCGGTAGAGTTGCGCTTCCATTGGGAACGCGGGGCGCACTATGAAGACGACCAGATTGAAGCCTTGGCGCTTCCTTACGGCTGGAGCGCTTGTTTTGGCCGGCCTGACCGGCACCGCAGTTGCTGCGTCTTCCACCGACAAACCGCTGATTCCTCGCGCTGCCATCTTCGGCAATCCGGAACGTGCGGGTGCGCAGATCAGTCCTAACGGCAAGTACATCTCCTTCCTTGCGCCGCGAGATGGCGTTATGAACGTCTGGGTTGTGGAACGCGGTAAGCCGCTCGCCGAGGCGCGCCCATTGACGGACGAGAAGTTGCGGCCGATCCGCATCTACTACTGGGCGGCGAACAGCGAAGACATCGTTTACTCGCAAGATAAGGGCGGGGATGAAAACTACCTGCTGTACGCCGTCAACGTCGCCAGCGGCATCGAGCGCAAGTTGACCGATTTCAGTGGGGTGCGCGTTCTGGTGTACGGCTCATCCTGGAAGCGCCCAGACGAACTGATCATCGGCATCAACGAACGCGACAAGGCGTTCCACGACCCTTACCTCCTCAATGTGCGCACCGGCCAGATCAGGAGACTTTTCGAAAACACCGAAAAGTACGTTGGCTTCGTGGTCGACGAAGACCTCAGAATCCGTTTTGTGACACGGTCGACCGCGGACGGCGGACAGGAGGTCCTCAGGTACGACGACGGCAAGGCCACGCCGTTCGACGCGATTGGTTTTGAGGACTCCCAGACGACACGCCCCAGCGGCCTGACCACGGACGGCAAGACTCTGTACTGGAAGGAAAGCCGCGGCCGGAATACGGCGGCGCTGTTGGCGATTGACCTGGCGACCGGCAAGAAGACAGTTGTCGCACAGGACGCGCGCGCCGATGTTGGCGGCGATATTCGCGACCCCGCGACGCGAGCTGTGTTGGCCTACGGCGTCGACTACGTAAAGAATGAGTGGCGGGCCGTAGATCCTGCCGTAAAGACGGACATTGATTTCCTCAATGCGAGTCTCAAGGGCCAATGGACGGTGCAGAGCCAATCGCGATCCAACCGGATCTGGCTCATCGGCAACGATCCCATCACGTCACCGCCGCGTGTCATGGTCTATGAGCGGGACGCCAAGCGACTGACTGAGCTCTATGTGGGACGTCCAGCGCTCGCGGGTCGAGCGCTGCCGGAGGTTTGCCCGGTGGAGATCAAGTCCCGCGACGGGCTCATCCTGGTCGCCTATCTCACGCTGCCGGTTGGGTCCGATGCGGATGGCGACTGCAAGCCTGACAAGGCGCTTCCTATGGTTCTGAACGTACATGGCGGCCCCTGGGGCCGCGATAGCTATGGCTATGACCCTGAGAGCATCTGGCTCGCCGACCGGGGATATGCAACGCTGCAGGTGAACTTTCGCGGCTCCACTGGTTTCGGGAAGGACTTCATCAACAAGGGCGACAAGGAATGGGGTCGCAGGATGCACGACGACCTGATCGACAGCGTCGACTGGGCGGTCGGCAACGGCATCGCTCAACGTGACAAGGTCGCGATCTACGGCGGCTCCTACGGCGGATACGCGACGCTCTGGGGGGTGACCAATACGCCGGACCGTTTCGCCTGTGGCGTGGCCATCGTTGCTCCCTCGAACTTGAACACGCTGCTCGCTTCCATCCCACCCTACTGGGAATCGTTTAAGGAGCAGATGTTCCGTCGGGTTGGGGATCCGCGAACGGACGCCGGCAAGGTGCTACTGAACGAGCGATCGCCGCTGACGTACGTGCAGAACATCTCCAAGCCGCTGCTGATCCTTCAAGGCGCGAATGACCCTCGCGTGAAGCAGTCGGAGGCCGACCAGATTGTCACTGCAATGCAGGCCAAGAAGATTCCTGTCACTTATGTCCTCTATCCAGACGAGGGCCACGGTTTTGCGCGGGCGGCGAACCGCACTTCCTCTTACGCCGTCTCAGAGGCGTTCTTGTCGCAGTGCTTGGGTGGGCGCTTCGAGGCCGTGGGTGACGACTTCAAGGGCTCGAGCATCCAGGTCCTCCAAGGAGCTGAATTTGTGCCCGGGTTGAAGGCAGCGCTCGCAACAACGTCAAAGTGAGCGACGACTGGCGTTCGCCCTTCTCGGAATGACCGCTTTCCAGAGCGCTGGCCCCTTGGCCGGGACGGCAGCAATTGGCCGGAAGCTCCCGACCATGTCCCTCACCCGGCGGCCTCTTCATGTCACGTAAGTGCGCACTCTGACTGTAGTCGCGGGGTGCCCAACCCCCTAAGATGCGTGACGGTCATCGACCGGCGTGAGCGTGCATGTCTGTCCGACGGTGGATTGCTGCAGCCTTGTTGTGTGTCGCTGTGCCGTGCGCCTGGAGCAACCAGTCGCTCAAGGTTCTGCGAATCGCGTTTCCGATAGCCGAGGACGGGTTCGATCCGGCCCGTATCAACGATACCTACTCGCACAGTGTCGTCATCAGCATCTGCGAGAGTCTCTATACCTACGACTACCTGGCGATACCCGCGCAGATCCGTCCCTTGACGGCCGCGGCGATGCCGGAGCACTCGCCTGATTACCGCACTTGGACCATCCGCCTGCGGCCCGGCATTTACTTCACGCCGGACCCGGCCTTCAAGGGCCAGCGACGCGAACTGGTTGCAGCCGACTACGTCTATTCCTTCAAGCGCTTCGCCGATCCGGCCAACAACAGCCCGCAGTGGGCAGACTTCGAGGAGCTGAAGATCAGGGGGCTGGCGAGCTTACGCAGGGCAGCGCTCGACGGCAAACGCCCGTTCGACTACGACCGCGAGATCGAGGGCCTGCGCGCACTGGATCGATACACGCTGCAGTTCCAGCTGGAAAGCCCCCGTCCGCGCCTCGAGCACAAGCTGGTCAGCGGCTTCAAGGCTGCCGTGGCACGTGAGGTCGTCGAGGCGCATGGCGGCCGAATCATGGAGCACCCAGTCGGCACCGGACCGTTCACGCTCAGCCAGTGGCGGCGCTCGTCTTTCATCGTACTGGAGCGCAATCCCAATTACCGCGAAGTCTTTTTCGATGCGCAGCCCGCACCGGACGATGCCGCCGGCCAGGCAATCGCGGCGCGCCTGCACGGTCGTCGCCTGCCCATGGTCGATCGCGTCGAGATTTCGATCATCACGGAGAACCAGCCGCGATGGCTGACGTTCGTCGACGGCCACATCGACACGATTGAGGTTCCATCAGATTTTCTGCGCCTCGCCATGCCGGGGGGAAAGCTGGCGCCATATCTGGAGCGACGCGGCATTCAGGGCCACATCGTCGTCTCGCACGCGGTGAGCTATATCTACTTCAACATGGACGACCCGATCGTCGGCGGCTACACGCCGGACAAAGTCGCACTTCGGCGCGCGGTCGGGCTGGGAATGAACGTCGAGCGCAGCATCGCTCTCGCGCGCGGCGGCCAGGGTCTGGTCGCGCAGTCAGCAATCGCCGCACACGCGCGCGGCTTCGATGCCGGGTTCCGAAGCGAGAACGGGGAGTACAACGTGGCGCGAGCGAAGGCGCTGCTTGACACGTACGGCTACCTCGATCGCAACGGCGATGGCTGGCGCGAGTTGCCCGACGGACAGCCGCTAGTGCTGGAGTATTCGACCGATCCATCCCAGATCTCCCGCCAGATGGACGAACTGTTCCAGAAGGACATGCAGGCGATCGGCCTCAAGGTGGAATTCAAGGTCGCCCAGTGGCAGGAAAACGCCAAGGCCTCGCGGGCGGGCAAGCTGATGATGTGGCAACTCGGCACGTACGTCCTTGCTCCCGACGGCACCGACTCCCTGATCCGGTTCTATGGGCCGGCGGCCGGTGGCAACAATCAGTCGCGATTCAAGCTGCCGGCCATGGACGCGCTCTACGAGAAGATCAGCGTGATGACGGACGGGCCCGAGCGCGACGCCCTGTTCGATCAGGCCAAGCGCCTGGTGGTCGCCTACATGCCGGAAAAGACTACCGTGCACCGGGTCTTCTCCTACATGAATCAGCCGTGGGTGATCGGTTATCGCATCAAGCCTTTTTTACCAGGGTGGTATCAAATGGTCGACATTGACCCGAGCCTCGCGCCACCACGGTGACGCAGGCTCGAAGGCTGGCAATCCGACCATTGCCGAGGCGCCGTCTACGTCCGCTCTTGCGACATTCCGCGGATCCTTCTCCATGTCCGTTCATGGCCGTACTCGGGCTACCCAACGGGTTGTGCATCGACTTCACCGCGTAGACCGCCGCAAGACCCGAACCATGTGCTCTTCGTCGTAGCAGGTGTAGCCGATCTGCATGGCGCATGGTTCGACACCGTGGGGAACGAAATCCGATGAGAGGTAGAGTCGTCTCGCCCCATCGTTGCCGCCGTACACGGAGATGTTCACCTGTCTAATGCCCGGGATCTGCGTCGCGAATTCGACGGCGGTCTCCAACAGCCGTCGCCCCCAGCCTTGCCTACGGTAGGTCGGCTCGACGTACATGCCCCAGATGTAGGCCTTGTGGGCGATCTTCTGCATCTGTTCGCGCCCAAGCCCTGCAATTCCGATCAGGCGGTCGTCGTCGAATGCCCGGAAAACGGCTCGGTCGACCATCGGTGCCAGGCGCGCCGCGACTTCCTCGACTGTCAAGTGCGACTCTTCTGCATGGCTGGACGTGAAGGCCCCGGGCCGGTCCAGTAGCGCACGGAGGCGCAGTGTTTGGAACGCGGCAGCGTCCTCAGCCAGGAGCTTCCGGATGGTCACACCTCAATCTAACCCGGACCTGAAGTCCCGCAAAACGGCCGCTTTGAAGCGATTTGGCCACCGACCCGCGACGACCGGTAGTGGCCGACGCCGGTCTAGTTTCAAGGTGAGCAGCCAACGCCGCTTGCCAGTCATCGGCGCGCTGTGCCGCGGGCCTGGTGGGGAATGAGCCCGGCTATTCCTCCGCGTGTGCCTCTTGCTCAATCTGCCGTCGCAGCTCGCGGAAGCGCGTTTGCGGATCGACGCCGAAAAGCGGATCTGGCGCGACGGGAACGGCTGCGCGTACCGCTTCCCAATCCTCGGCGGTCAGGTGTTGGGCTGCGCGCACGAGGATTGTGGTTTCTTCGGTTCGGATGTGGTTTTGGTAATAGATGAGGTAGGTTGCCGCGGCCGCTTCAAGTTGTTCACGCGGCAAGATTGAACCTTCCAGCGCCGCCTCGACGTGTGCCATGAGCGTTGCACCAGTATGCGCGATCACGCGGTGCTCCTGCCGAAGTCGCGCCACGATCAGCTCGACTTCGGGACAGTGCGACGTCAGCCGCTCGAACGCCACGTCCTCGCGCGGATGGTGAAAATGGTCAGAGTACTCTCGCAGGTACGACACGATGCCCTGCATCAACGCGTAGTTCGGCTCGACGCCGGCGTGAAACACGTCGACCTGCTTCTGCAACAGCCGCAGCAATCGAACGAAGCACTCGTGTTCCTCACGCCAGGGCGCGACCGGATCGACCACAGCACCTTCTCCCGCGTTCGCTCTTACGCCAGTAAATCCGGACGATCGATCCGGGCATTGACCGGGATCAAAGCGAAACAGGCGAGCCTCGCGATGTCGTTCGCCGTGTCTACCGCAAATGCGGGGAGCACCGTGGCGACGAATGCCTCGAAGGCGGCGTCGTTCATTGGCTCCAGTCTCGGCTCGATTGTTCCGGGCAGAAGAACCGGATCTCTGCGTTTGCGTCCGCTATCAAGCGATCTTGCGGGTGACGTGAAACGTCTGCACTTGGCCCGTCAATCGACTGAGCGTTGGGCACGTAGTCGGAGACGATGAATTAACAGTATTAGTAATCCGACCGAGCCGCCGATGATCCCAAAGTACGGGAGGTAGAACGCCAAGCCCGACACGATCCCGAGCCCGACATGGCTGGACATCAAGGCTGCCGCAACGGCAGCGGCGATGACGATCACTGCGCATATCGCCGAGGTTGCTTGAAGCGTCGTTCTTTGCCCCAGAAGGGCCGTTAAAAGCGACCTTACCTCCAGTTTTGACCTGTCCAGGTTTTCCGGGGAAACGTCATTCGGAATACTCGCTTACTTCCGCCTTCCAACGCACGTGCCGACGGAACTAAGTTCGGAATGCTGAATGGCCGCCGGTTCTCGAGCCGTCGTTTAGACGGTAGTCGACCCAAAGCCGACAAACCAGAAGTCAGGAGTCGATCCAGCTCAGCTGCTCGAAAGCGGACGCTTGTGGGGACGGTCCACAACTACGACTCTTCCTGCCGTGACAACGACGAACAGCAACCCACCAGCATCGCGCCGGCCGACCCGGTCATGGCGAAGAAGCTGCTCCAATCGTCAAGCATCGAACGATTCCCGAAAATCAAGCAAGACGGGCGCCGAGGCGCCCGTCGATGGGTCTTGCTACTGCGATCAGGGCTGCAGTTCGATTTCTCCGGGCCGCCATGTCTTGTCGAACCACGGCTCCAGCGGACCATACAGGCGAAAGATCAAGAACCAGCCTTTGCCTGGAATTGTCTGCACCCAGTTGTGCTCCATGCCCTTCGGTGCCTTGGGTCCGAAGTAGACATCTACCGAGCCGTCCGCATTGACCTTGACCCCCTTGTCCTGGCTGCTGACACTCGGAGCCTTCTGGTCGGTCTGCACCATCGAGCGTGTCTGGTTGTCGTAGACGATGACCGACCAGAAATCCTTGACCGGGATGTTCGGCGGCAGGCGAAGCTTGTAGGTCTTGCCGCCATCAAACGGATTGCCCTTGGCGTCCTGCACCGACCAGGGGTATTGCGATCCCCGGCCCACCATCTTCTCCTCCATCGCCGGCGTGACACCGGTCGCGAAGTAGTAGTACTGGGCGGCACCATCGAGGTTGCTGACGCCGGGGGTCACCTCGAACCTGTAGCCGCCGAAGAACGGCAGGCGCCACGCACTGCCCGGATAGAAATAGGCCTCCTTCGAACGTATCTTGAAGGCGATGGTCCGCGCAGTCACGGCGCCGATGTTCGCGGCGTCGGTCAGGATCTTCTTCATCCGCTCATCGGGGTTGAAGGGCTGGCCCTTGATGATGCCGATCGAGGCGAACAGCCCCAACGTCGTGGGATCGGAACCCTCCGCCGGCTCCTCCTGGATGACCTGATTCAACAGGGTCCAGAAAGAATAGTCACCCGGTGCGACGAAGTTCGCCGGAATCCCCGAGCCGTTGACGAATTTCATCGGCGGCGGGTTCGCGGCGTCGGCCAGGCGATAGATGCGCAGGTTCTTCTTGACCGACTCGACGCCGGGCCGGGTTGAACCATCCACCAGGAAGGCGCGAAACACGAGCCAGCTGCCGAACGTGCTCGGCCGCACGACGTGATACCCCGGCGGAATGTCGCCCTTGAATCCGGGCGGCAACAGGAGGTACTTACCGCCCTCGCCCCTGTCGGCCCCGGTGATGCCGACATCGGCCACCCATTTGTACCAAAAGTCGTTGACCAGCCCGAGCACCTTGGGCGGGATCTCGGCCACCAAAGGACCCTTGCTGGTGTCGACCCAGACGAAGTTGTAGATGGTGTTGTCGTTCGCCGTCAGCTCCACGGTCCTCGGATCGACCAGGTCTTCCCAGATCACGTCCGTCTGGTTATCCGGGCCGAACTTGCGTATTGAATCGCGCATGCCCGCCTGGTTGACGATGGGGATCGCCAGCAGATAGGCCTGCAGCGCCCGCGAGCGGTCCAGGTTGTCGTAGATCTTTTCGACAGTCTCGGCCGACGGGTAGCCATAGTTCAGGTTCAAGGTCCCGATGGACGACTCGATCCTGTCCGGTACGGCGACGCCCGGCGCGATAGGCGTCGTCATCTTGAAAGTCTGCGCGGAAGCCGTCGCGGTGAACGCGACGGCGAGAATCGCGCCCAGCAGCGCATGTCTCGTCATGTTCTTCTCCTCTTGCGATATGGGTGCGCACCGTAACGGCGAAAACAGGGGCGCGACGCTAACAGACCTTGCGGAATCGCATTTTGCAAATCCGGCCCTGCAGCTGGCCCGAGCGGAGAAGCCTCCGCCTACAATAATCAGCTCCGATCTGGCCCAGCAGGAGCTTGCCGGATGGCTAGATCAACCCATCCCATCGCCGACGGGTCGTCCGCCAAGAGGCGGCGCCCCGCGCGCGCCCACGGCGGAGACCGCGCGGTCCCGGAGTTGGCCCCGCGCAACCTTCTTTCCGCTACCGGTGACGGCGAAGTCAGGATCGGTCCTGTCGCCGCGATTCCAGACGTCCTGAGGAAGTTCGGGGTCCCACCGAGTGTTCCGTTCGTGCGGGCCGGGGTACCGCTTCGCGCCTTCAAGGATCCCGACAACCGGATCGCCTTCGACGCGCTTGGGCGCCTGCTTGCCGAGTGCTCGACGGCAACGGGCTGCAGCCATTTCGGTCTGCTCGTTGGCGAGTGCTTCGAGTTGGATGGCCTCGGCGCCATCGGATACCTGATGCGCAACTCGGCCACCGTTGGCGACGCGCTGCGAGCCCTTCTTCTGCATTTCTACCTTCAGGATCGCGGGGCTGTTCCGATACTGCTCCGCCTGGACGCTTCCTATGTGCTTCTCGGCTACTCCGTCTATCGACACGGCACGCCCGGCACCGAGCATCTTTACGACGCGGCCATTGCCATCGGGTACAGGATGCTGAAGGCGATCTGCGGCCCTGCATGGAAGCCAGCGCACGTCCAGTTCGCCCACGCTCGGCCGAAGGATGCGCGACCGTATCGTCGCCTCCTTGGTCCAAGTGTTCGATTCGACGCCGAGGTGTCAGGCATCGTGTTCGCGGCATCATGGCTCCACCATGCCATCCCCGGCGCGGATTCCAACCGCCACGAACTGGTCATGCTTGCCATCCAGCAGGCGCGTGCAACCAGTGGTATGGGCTTCGCCGACGTCGTCCGGGGCGCGCTCCAACAGATGGTACTGAGCGGCACATCGTCGGCCGAGAGCGTGGCTCTGCTGTTCGGCGTACACGAGCGGACGCTGCGCAAGCGGCTGTCCGCCGAGGGGACCAGCCTGCAACAGCTCGTCAGTCAGACGCGCTTCGAACTGGCGAAGCAACTTCTAGAGAACACGCAACTTCCACTGTCAGAGATTGCCGCTGCGCTGCACTTTGCGGATGCCGCGGTCTTTTCGCGGGCGTTCCGCAACTGGTCAAGGACGAGCCCCAGAGATTGGCGCGCACGACATGGCAGCAAGGTCGTTAATTGCGTCGATGAACTCCGATAAAGGTGCGCGGCCGCGATCAGTTGTGAGCGAACAAGGCGATGGCCGCTTCTGGCCGAACGTGAAGTTACCCACGTTCCGTGGACAGCCCGTTTAGGCAGTTGTTGAAGCTTCGAAGACCAGCGGAGCCACGTACTGGATGGTCGAGTGGCGTCGCTGGCGGTTGTAGAACACTTCCATGTAATCGAACAAGCTGGCGCGCGCCTCGTCCCGCGTCTTGTAGTCGCAGTGCATGACGAGCTCGGTCTTCAGCGAGTGGAAGAAGCTCTCCATCGGGGCGTTGTCCCAGCAATCGCCCTTGCGGCTCATGCTCTGGCGGAT
>Ga0316622_100002566_pt1 | contig 12626 bp, 10 predicted proteins | sample OWC_Aug_OW2_C1_D_FD_207646 | JGI IMG/M metagenome (GOLD analysis project Ga0316622, IMG submission 207646) | Wetland soil microbial communities from Old Woman Creek delta, Ohio, United States - OWC_Aug_OW2_C1_D5_C | ecosystem: Environmental > Terrestrial > Soil > Wetlands | place: USA: Ohio... | reverse complement strand
ATTTGACGGTGTTTCTTTTGGCGGCTCTTTGGTTTGTATTGAAATGACCCTCCAGCCCCTGTAATACGTGCACAAGAAGCTATTAGTTGAACTCGCCGTTCGATAGCAAATCACCACTAACAGAAAGCCCGGTCGTAGCCAAAATCCCGGGGTTCCTCTGTGCTTGCGGCATCACCCCCCGCCTCACCGGTATTCCCCAATCCCCCTGCGCCAACTCCTGCTGCAAGCGCACCCCTTGCTTGCGCCCAACCCCTCGCAAATTCCCCGCCACCCACTGCGCCCGCGCCACGTTGATGTGGCCGCTGCTGGCCCAATGCTTTGCTTCTAACGCGGGGTTGTGCAGCATGGCGGCGAGCCAGACGGCCTCGGGCGCGCTGAGGTGGTCGGCGCGTTTGCCGTAGTAGTGCTGCGCTGCGGCCTGCGCACCGCACAGCTTGGCACCCCACGGCGCGTTGTCCAGGTACAGGCGCAGGATGCGCGCCTTGCCCAAGGTTTGTTCCATCTCCACGGCGTAGAGCAGTTCGCGCAGCTTGCGCACGGGGGAGCGCTCACCGCCGGTGACCAGCAGCTTGGCCACTTGTTGCGACAAGGTGCTGGCCCCTCGCAGGGGTGTGCCGGAACTTTCTGCCAATGAGAGTGCCATGCGCTGGTTGCTGCGCAGGGCCTGGCTCATCTCTGCCAGGTCATAGCCGGGGTGTTCAAAAAAACGTTGGTCTTCGGCGGCGATCACGGCGCGGGCCAACAGGCTTTGGGCGTTCAGGGATACGTCCAATGCGGCGGGTGGCAGGCCTTTGCCGCACTGGCTGCGGGCGTTGGCCCACTGCGCGGTGCCCAGGCCTTGCACGCGCATGCCTTGTAGCTGTGGCGTGAGCGTCAGGGTTTTGGAGGGCAGGCTCAGGCTGGCGTGCAGGGCAAAGGTGCCGTCGATCTGCGCCACGGCCAGCTCGGGGATGGCGCTGGCAAACAGCGCGTAGCCGTCGCGCACCGGAGTGGGCGGCAGGGTCATGTCCAGTTGCAAACCGTTGGGGGTTAACTGGCCGTGCCAGGTGGCGCTGACGGTGCCAGATGTGAGCGTACCGTGCAACTGCATGGCCCCCAGGCGCTGCACGGTGGCGGTCACGCTGGCCAGCCGCAACGGCTCACTGCCCCAGCTGGAACTGCGTAGGTTGCAGGGCTGGCAGCTCAGGCGCATGGTGAGACTGGCGGCATCCCACGCTACACGCACCGGGCCGATGCGGGTAGGCAGGGTGTGGCCGTCGAGCTGCTGCGCCAGCCACGGCGTAGTGCCCAGCCAGATCAGCGAGGGCACGCCCATCTCCACCGCGACCGGGCCGACATGCACGCGGGTAGACCAGGCTCCGGCGGGCGGGCGCACAGCGACGCGAACCACCAGAAACAGCGCCAGCAGCACAAGCATCACACTCACAGATGCCACGCCCAGCCAGTAGCAAAAGCGGTAGGCAAGCCGTGGCAAGTTCAGGCGCGCTGATCCGGTGTTGGCGGCAGCCTGAGTTGTCGGAGCCGGCGAAGGCTCTTGTGGCAGTGGTGCAGGCAGAGATTCGCGCCTTCCAACGCTCTCACAACAGCCAGCATCACGATTCAGCGCTACCTCATTCATAAAACGCTCCTGATGTCATAGCGGCGTAGCCACGGTCATCGCCCGCCATGGGCCACTGGACTGCCCTGCTACCGAGGCCCAATACCAGGCCGATGCATCGGTAAAACCCTGACGCTGAGCATCTTCAATGCGTTCACACACGCGCACGGCACGGCCACCCCGCTCGGCCACAAAGCAGCGCCAGCGGGCCTGGTCGGCCTGCACTTCCAGCTGCTCGTGGTGGATGCGGTAGCCCAAGCCACGGTAGCAGTCGGTGGCCGGGTGCAGCATGCGCGTGGGTTGGTTCACCTGGCGCAGCACCAGCACCTGGCGACCATCGGTCAGGCGTGCCAGCGTGCCGGGGAAGTGGATGGCAAAACGCTGCTCGACCTCGCTGAGCGCCAGCGGGCGCAGCGGGTTGCCCTGCCATTCGGTGGGCCATTCCACGCTGGGCTGAGACTGGGCGGTGGGTTGCGAAGCCGCGTGTTCAGCCACGGCTTGGCCGATGCCCCACAGCGCGCACAGCGGCAGCAGCGCGGCCCACAGGGTTTTGTGCAACACGCGGTTGACGAAACGGTTTGCCAGCAGACTCATGATGCTTTGCGCTCCCAAATCATCGCCACCGAAATGCCACCGCACACCGCAGCCAACACCACCAGCCCCACCGCGTCATGGCCCCAGCCGGGCAGGTGTTGGCCTGCGGCTTGCAACGCCACCAGCACCGTGTTGCGCAGCACATTGCCCAGCAGCACCAGCGTGCCCACCAGCGGCAGGCGCAGCAAAAAGCTGCGGTTGCTGCGGCCCACGGCCAGCGCCACCACACAGGCGGTGAAGTAGCCCAGCCAGGCCATCTGCACGCCCGAACAGGGCGCGTCCACGATGATGAGTTGCCCGTCCACCACCAGGCTGCTGCCGCTGCGCCCCACCGTGTGTGCCAGCGACAGCAGCCAGCGGCTCATCTCCGCCGTGACCACCCGCAGCGGAAAGCCCGCGTAAAACTGCAATGAGGCCAGCAACGGCAATGACAACACCGACAAGCCAAGCACCGGTGCCACCGCCACCCGCCGGGGCAAAAACGCCAGCAGCCCGGCGGCCAGACTCAACAGGCCGATGAGGGCAACGCCCAGGTCAGGCAACTGGTGGCGCAGCGCGGTGGCCAGCACCACGCCCGCCAGCGCCGTGGCTTGCAGCCCCAGGCGTGGTGCGGCCCGCAGCTGCTGGCGGTGTTGCCACAGCAGACCCGCCAGCGCGGCCAGGGCCAGCAGCCCCAGCGGGTCGTCCGAGCCATCGGCCATACGCTGGACCATCCACCACCAGGTGGGCCACAGGGCTGCGGCCAGCAGAGCCAGCCAGCGCCACTCGGGGGCGGTGTCGATAGCGACACCAAAGCGCACAAAGCGCGGGCTGCCCAGCAAGTGCGGCAGGTGCAGCCGACCGGGCGAAGAGATGATTTTTTCCAATTTGTGTTTCCTTGGGTGCAATGTGACGATGTGGGTGCGGTTCAAGCTGAAGTGGGTTGATTCCCTCTCCTCTTGGGCGAGGGTGAGGGCGGATGTTCGGCTGCTTGCTTCATCGGCGCGTCTGGCAAAGGCGGCCCTCACCCCAACCCTCTCCCTGAGGGAGAGGGCGTATGGCCCAAAACACATCACTTTGAGCTGCTTTCGTGCGGTGTGGTGGCGCTGTTAACTGGTGAAGTGATGCGCGCGGGCCTGTGCCCGGCGGCGGCGCACGGCCAGCATGGCCAGCACCGAGACCGTCACCAGCATCGCACCCCAGGTGGCGGGCTCAGGCGTGCTGGGCACCTCAGCGCCCAGCGCCGAGTTCTCTACACCTTGCGGCAGGGGCAAGGGTTGGTTGACGCTGGTGCTATCCGCCGGGGCCTTGTTGCGCACCACCTGATCCACGGCCAGGAAGCTGGTGTACTGGGTCAGCAGGCTGTATTTCAGGCCCAGCTCGGTGATGGCCTCTTTGGCGGCGTTGCCGCCTTCCAGCGTTTCCTGGTCGCTCAGTGTGGCAATACGGTGACGCGCCCACAGGTGGCGCAGGGCAGCGGTTTCGGTGGCGTTGTTGGCGCTGATAGGCAGGCTCAGGTGCAGCGGGCCGTTGGCGGTGTTGCCGTCTACCAGCAGTTTGCCCTTGGCCTCACTGCGCCATTTGCCAAACACAATCAGTGGGCGCTGGGCCAGCAGGTCGGGCACTTGGGCGGGTTCCACGTCGTACACATCCAAGCCTTCAAAACGCACTTTCACGTTGGTCAGCACGGGAGAGTCGATCATCTTGCGAAAGCGCTTGGCTTCACCTGCGGCCTGGTCGGGGTTGGTGATGACGAAGGGCTCGCCCATGCCAGCGCGGGCCAGGCCTTCCATCAGGTGGCGGTTGACGCTGGAGCCAATGCCAAACGAGAACACATTGGCGCTGCTGAGGTGCTGGCGCACCAGCTCAAAGGCTTCGCGCTCCACTGTGACATAGCCGTCGGTCACCACCACCACGGTGCGCGACACGTCGGCGTTCTTGGGCTGGGCATAGACCCGTTTCAGAGCCGGGATCAGCTCGGTGCTGCCACCGCCGCCTTCTTGGTCGATGGTGCGGATGGCTTGCTCGATGTTGGCCTTGGTGGCGGGCACCGACTGTGGGCTCAGGAAGCGGTTGCTGCCCGAGAACAGCAGCACGTTGAAGGTGTCGCTGGGGCGCAGGCCGCCAATCAACTCACGCAGCACGCTCTTGGCAGTGTCCAGCGGAAAGCCGTGCATGGAGCCAGAAATGTCCACCACAAAGATGTAGTCGCGCGGGCTGATGCTGGCCGCTGGCGGGGCCTTGGGCGGCTCCACCATGGCCAGGAAGAAGTTCTCGCCCTGCCCCTTGTAGAGCATCACACCGCTTTCGATCTTGTCACCCGCCAGGCGGTAGTTCAGGATGAAGTCGCGGTTGTTGCTGGGCTCGTCCGTGGGGTTCAGGCCGACCACGGTGGCACCGCCCTGCTCGGTGGCGTTGTGGATGGTGTGTGAGGGCGAAGTGACCTCTTTCACGCCAATCGGGGTGTTGAGCGTGACGTGGATGTCAAAGGCAGGCTGGGCCGCGCTGGTGGGCGTTTGCTGGCCTTGCGGCAACGTGGGCTGGGCCACCCAGGTGGCGTTAGCCTGACCACTCTGCAGGCTGTTGTAGCGCGGGCCGACCACGGTGGGGAAGACGAATTGGTACTTGCCATCAGTGGGCAGCAGCAGCTCGGTGTAGCGCAGCTCCACCTTCACGTCGTCTCCGGGCATGATGTTGGCCACGTTCATCTGGAACACGTTGGGCAGGTGTTGTTCCAGCAGGGCGGCGGTCTTGCCCTCTTGTTTGGCGGCCTCGTACTCGATCTTGGCTTGCTGCTTTTCACGGATTTTGGCGGTGATCAGCCGATCCGCCAGGCGCACGTTCATGCCATGCACGGCCGCGCGGGTGGAGCCGGGGAAGACGTACTTGGCCTCGATGGCGCGCTGGCCTTCGTTCTTGTAGGTTTGCAGCACGGCCACGTCGGCAATCACGCCGCTGACCTGCACGTTGACCTGGGTGGATTTCAGCGGCAACTGATCCAGCGCCGGGTCACTGCTTTTGACGAAGAAGTAAGGGCTCTCGGTTTTTTGGCGCGGGGCGGCATCGCGGTCTTGCGCTTGTGCCGGGCTGCTCACCAGCGCCACAAAACTGCTGGCCGCCAGCAGCGTGGTGGACAGCCACAGCCAACGTGGCTTGTGGGCGGGTTCTGCCAGTGCGGGGGGACAGGAAGGGCTTGCGATGGCACTTGCCGAAGCGACGATGAGCATGGTGAGTTCTCCAGAGAGCGTGCGACATTGCACGGTGGAGAGAGCATCTCGCGCCACGGAGAAGCCAGTGGGAAGGCTTTGGGCGCTTGTGTGAAAACTGTGTGAAGTGGCGGTGAAGCGAGTCGATCAGCCGCTGGCTAAGGTTTGGATTCCTATATGAAAAATCAGCCTATGGCCCAATGAATACCTGCGCAATCAGCTATTGAATTTGTAGTGTTTCAACTTCAAACTCAACAATGTTGCGACTGGCCTTGCTGAAGGCCACGCCGATCAGGTGGATCGGCTCGCCGCGGGCGCGGTACTTGTCGGCATAACCCATGTCCTTGAGCTGCTGCAAGGCCTGGCCCGCTGGCGTTAACTCGACCACCTTGAACTCAAACAGGTAGACCTGGCCGTTGAACAACACCGCCATGTCAATGCGGCCGTGGCTGGTGCTGTCTTCCAGCCGAATGTCCAGGCCCAGCGCAGCAAAGTAGCTGTAGAAGATGCTGGCGTAGTAGCCCTCAAAATTCGCCAGCTCGTTCTTGCGGTACCAGTCGTGGGGGATGCTGGCGTAGAAGGCGTGGAACAGGGTTTTGAGCGATGCGAAGTGGCTGGTTTTGAGCGCCTCGATGAGCTTGATCCGCGTCTCAAACGAGGTGCGCTCGGGCGCGCCATAGCCGCCCAGCAAGGCGGCGTTCAGACTCGACTCCACCTCGTGATTGGGATAGCCCAGCGTGTACACCCACTGCCCCCGAATCGGTTGGCTGCTTTGCTGCACGGTCAGGTAACCGGCCTGGAACAGCAAGGCCTCTGGTTCGATCTGGTCGACATCAAAGCTGGAGAGCAGCGTCAGGCTGCTGTGCAGGCGCGCCATGTCGGGGCTGTAAAACTGCTTGTCGGACAGCAGTTTGACCAAAAACGTGGGCGTGCCGGTCTCAAACCAGTAGGGCCGGAATTCGCGGCTGCGAAACAGCAGCAACAAATCAAACGGGTTGTACACCGAGGTACCCAGCCAGTTGTAGCCGTTGTACCAACGGCGGATTTCTTCGCGATCCAGCCCTTCCAACTCGGGGGCGAACACGGTGTCGACATCGGCATCGGTGTAACCGCACAGGGCGCTGTACCTGGCTTCCAGCGTGATGTCGGTGAGGTTGTTCAAACCCGAGAACAGGCTGACCTTGCTGAACTTGGACACTCCGGTCAAAAAGACAAACTTGAGGTGCTCGTCGGCACCTTTGAGCACCGAGTAGAGGTTCTTCAAACCCTCGCGCATCTCCAGCGCCACGGCACTGTTCGTGATGTTGTCCAGAATCGGCTTGTCGTATTCGTCGATCAGCACCACGGCACGCTGACCGGTTTTTTGGTGCGCCAGGGCGATCAGCTCACCGAACTGCCCACCAAAGCTCTGGTGGGTGCAACTCACCCCCAGGCGGGTCTGGTTGTCTTGCAGGATTTCCCCGATTCGCTGATCCAGCTCAGCCCGATCCCGCAGCACACCATCCGAGAAGCTGACCCGGATCACCGGGTGTTTTTTAGTCCAGTCCCAACGGTGCTCGGCCAGCAGGCCTTTGAACAGCGCTTGCTGGCCTTCAAACAAAGCGCGCAAGGTGTCAAGAAACAGGCTTTTGCCAAAGCGGCGCGGGCGGCTCAGGAAGTAGTATTTGCCCGTCTCGGCCAAGTCGACGGCGTAGCCGGACTTGTCGACGTAGTAGTAACCCTCTTCAATGATCTCGCGAAAGGTCTGGATGCCAATGGGCAGCTTGCGCCGCGCGGGCGTGGTACCAGTGGAGGATGAGGGGGTGGGCAGCATCGGGGCATTTTAGGCCGCAGGGCCTGGCGAAACCATAGGCCATTTGGCACCCCATGGTGCGCCTATCAGGCCGGTGCCACACGCAGCCACAGCGTGGCCAGCGCACCGGTTCCTTCAGCTTCAGGCCGGTTGATCAGCTCCACCCGCCCGCGGTGCAGGGCGGCGATTTCTTTCACAAAGCTCAGACCCAGCCCCGTGCTTTTTTTCCTGGAGTGCGGGCGCACCAGGGAGTAAAACTTCTCAAACACCTTGTCTTTTGCATAGGCCGGAATGCCGGGGCCCTGGTCACACACGGTGATGCAGGCCCAGTGTTTGTCCAGGCGCAGGCCCAGCTCAATCAAGCCACCCTCGGGCGAAAAGTCCAGCGCGTTGTCCAGCAGGTTGCTCACCGCTCGGCGCAGCAGAAACGGGTCGGCCTCTACCGTGGCATCCCCTTGCGCTTGCACCGTCAGGCGAATGCGGCGCTGGGCGGCCACGCCTTCTGAGGCGTGGGCCAACTCTTCCAGCAGTGGGCGCAGGGGCACACGTTGCACCTTGTCGAGCACGCGGCGGGTTTCCAGCGCGGTGAGCTCCATCATGCGGTCGACCATCTCCTGGATGCGCTGGGTTTCGCGCTGGATGTTGCCCAGAAACTGCTGGCGCTGGGCTTCTTCCATCGGTTCTTCCAGCAGCTCCGCCGCACCGCGAATCGCTGACAGCGGGCTTTTGACCTCGTGCGTCAGGGTCTGCACATAGTCGGCCACGTAGTTGCGCCCGGCCAGGGCATCGCGCATTTCATCATAGGCGGCGCGCAGCAAATCCCAGGCGCGGCGCAGCAGGCGCAGCGGGTGAAAGCCCTGCTGTGTTTTGACGTAGTGCGCGTAGTCCGCGATCAAACCAAACGGGCGCACCAGCCACACCGACACGGTGACAGTCAGCACCAACACTGCCAGCACCGACAGAAACCCCACATACAGCGTGCGGCTGCGCGCGGCCACCACAAACTGGCCAAAACTCTGCACCGGCTTGCCCACCGTCAGCGTGCCAATGATCTCGCCACTGCCAGCACCTTGGGCACCGCTGATCCAGCGCACGGGAGCTGCCACGTACATGACGGCGGAGTTGGCATCGCCGGGGATGTCGAGCGAAGTGCGGGCCCCGTACTCACCTTGCAGCGCCAGACGCACGTCGCGCCACTGTGAAAAATCTTTGCCAAGTGACTGGCCGGTGGAGTCAAACACCACGGTGCCGCTGCGATCCGTCACATAGGCGCGCAACTCGACCCGGCTCTTCTTGACGCTGAAAATCTGTACCTCAAACTCACGCGCATAGGCGGCCTTGAACAGCGCCTCAAGATGGGAGGGGTCAATGACCCCGTCGCGCACGTCCTGCTCCACCAGCGTGGCCAGCAGTTGCGAGGTTTCCACCAGCGATTCTTCAGCCGACTCGCGGTAGCGCGGATCCAGGTCAGACATCACGCGGTACAGCACAAACGCCATGCCCACTGCATAGATCAGCAGCAGGCCCAGGAATATTCTGCTTCTCTTGCTCATTTAAGCATAGCACCTTGGGGTGGCCTGGTGGCGCGCGATTCGTGTTTTCACGAGATGACCTCTGGAAGCGATTCACTCAACGCATACCCCGTGCCGCGCAGGGTGCGGATCGGCTCCAGCTTGGGTGCCACCAGCTTGAGCTTGGCGCGCAGGGTTTTGATGTGGGCATCTACCGTGCGGTCAAAGCTGTCGTTGTCATCCCCCCAGACGGTCAGCAGCAACTCGTCGCGGGTGAACACCCGTCCGGGCTTTTGCACCAGCAGGCGCAGCACGCCATATTCAAACCGCGAGAGCTCCAGCAAGCGGCCATAAAACCGGATCTGGCGGCGCTCTTCATCCAGCAGCCAGATGGCCGGAGCGCTGGCGGCTGCGGGGGTCATCGGAGGCTGCACCACGGGCGCAGGGGCAGCGGTGTGATTCAAGCGGCTGCTGCGTCGCAGAATGGTGCGCACCCGGGCCACCAGTTCACGCGGCGAAAACGGTTTGGCAATGTAGTCGTCCGCGCCCAGCTCCAGCCCCACCACGCGGTCGATCTCGTCGCTGCGTGCGGTCAAAAACACCATCGGCACCTGATTGCCACCGGGCAGCGCCTGCAGGCGGCGAAACAGCTCAAAGCCGTTGAGGTCCGGCAGGCCCACATCCAGCACCGCCAGCGCGGGCGGCTCGGCCTGGAAATGGCGAAGCGCCTCTTCTGCCGTGCTGCACCACACGGGCGTAAAGCCATCGGTGGCCAGCACGTATTGCAGCGTGTCGGCAATGCCGGATTCGTCTTCGACCAAAAGGATGCGGGGTTTGTGCGCCATGGCCGGTATGGTAATGGCGAACACCTGGCATTTGCGAGTCAGTGGGCGCGCATCGGGTGCAGGTCACGAAGCCCAAAAAACGGTTTGAACTGCTCTATTATTGATAGCTGAATGCCCTGATGAATTCTTGGCATGCAGCCACTTTTATTTGGAGGAGCCCATGGGCATCATCACGCAGTCTTATCTGGCATCGTTCTGGTCCGTTCCCATGATGGAGGTCAATCTGCTGGTCTTCATGAACCTGCTGGGGGCCCTGTTGCTGGGCTTGGTGGTGGGTTACGAGCGCTCTTACCACGGGCGGGCGGCGGGCATGCGTACCTACGGCATTGTCTGCATGGCCTCAGCGGCACTCACGGTGTTTGCCGGATACCCCGGGTTTTGGTGGGGTGGGTCTGGGCACGGTGGTATTCCGGTAGACCCCACGCGGGTGGTGCAAGGCATTGTCACCGGGGTGGGGTTTCTTGGGGCCGGGGTCATCATGAAGGAGGGGCTCAACATCAGCGGCCTGACCACGGCGGCCTCCATCTGGGCCTCATCGGCCATTGGGGTGCTCGTGGGGATTGGTTTTTTTGGGGCGGCGATTTTGCTGACTTTTTTGTCGGCAGCGTTGATGATGTGGGGCCCCAAGCTGGAAGCCCGTTTGCCATCGCGCCGGGCGATGGGGGTCAGGCTGGAGTTTGCCCCTGGGTTTGAGCCCGACGAAGCCCGGCTGAAAAATGCCGCTGCCACATGGGGCTACGTGGTGGCCGAAGGCTCACTGAACATTGCTTGCAGTGGCCCGGTGGTGACCTGGAATTTTGTGATGGTGGCGCTGGAAAGCCACCCCAGCGCCAGCTCGCTGTTTGAGTTGTCCCGCCACCTGCGGGGGATGGAGGGCATCTGCGGCTTGCAGGTCACCCATGCCCGCAACTGAGGCCATCAGACGGCGGCACATGCGGCGAAAATCGCGCGCTTGTTCAACTTGAAAAACATCAACCCATGAAAAACACTTTGAAGATGGCACTTGTCGCCGCCGCACTGAACCTGGGCAACGCCTGGGCCGCCGATGCCGTTCTGGATGCTGCGGCCAAGGAACCTGGTGCCGTGCTCACAGGCAGCGGGCTGGTGTACCGCTCACTCAAAGACGGCACCGGTGCCAGCCCCAAGGCCAGCGACACCGTCAAGGTCAACTACCGCGGCACGTTTCCCGATGGACGGGAGTTTGACAGCTCTTACAAGCGCAATCAGGCCATTGAGTTCCCGCTGAGCGGGGTCATCAAATGCTGGACCGAAGGTGTGCAACGCATGAAAGTGGGCGGCAAGGCCAAGCTGACCTGCCCGGCAGCCATTGCCTACGGTGAGCGCGGTGCCGGTGGCGTGATTCCGCCCAACGCCACCTTGCTGTTTGAAGTCGAGTTGCTGGCCATCAACGGCAAGTAATTCCTGCCACGCCCTAAACCACCAGCGGGTCTTCCTGCATGGCTTCGATCTGCTCTTCGAGCATTTGCACCTGGCCCTGCCAGTAGTCGCTGGAGCCAAACCACGGAAAGTGGATCGGAAAGGTGGGGTCGTCCCAGCGGCGTGCCAGCCAGGCGCTGTAGTGCAGCAGGCGCAGGGTGCGCAGCGGCTCGATCAGCGCCAGCTCACGCCGGTCAAAGGGGCGAAACTGTTCATAGCCGTCCACCAGCGCGCCAAGTTGGCGGCTGCGCTGCGGGCGCTCACCACTGAGCAGCATCCACAGGTCTTGCACTGCCGGCCCCATGCGGGCATCGTCCAGATCAACAAAATGCGGCCCGGGCAGGCTGCTTGCGGGCAAGTCCAGCGGTGTCCACAAGATGTTGCCGGGGTGGCAGTCGCCGTGCAGGCGGATCAGCTGGATGCCGCTGTCTGGCTCACACCCGTCCCGCGCCCCATGGTTCAAGCCTTTTTGACCTCTAGCCAAGGTGCTACCTGCGCAAGAAGCTATTAAATCAATAGCATCCCGAGAGCGCTTTGCCCAGGCGGATTGCACGTCCAACGGCACCTTGTCGTGGGCCAGCAGCCACTCGCGCGAGGCGATGCCAAAGCTGGCCAAGTCCAGCGTGGGCCGGTGGACAAAGGGTTGGGCGGCACCCACGGCGTGAATGCGCGCCAGAAAGCGGCCCACCCACTCCAGCACGTCACCATCGTCAAGCTCGGGCTGGCGGCCGCCGCGCCAGGGGCTGACGCTGAAGGCAAAGCCGCCAAACTGGTGCAGCGTACATCCGCCCAGGCTGAGCGGGCCGATCACCGGGATTTCAGCGGCCATGAGATCGTGGGAGAACGCATGCTCCTCCAGAATCTGCGCCTGCGTCCAGCGCTGTGGCCGGTAGAACTTGGCCACCACCGCGCTGCCGTCTTCCAGATGGGCCTGGTAGACCCGGTTTTCATACGAGCTCAAGGCCATCTGCCGCCCGTCGCCATAGAGGCCGACGCTGGCCAGCGCGTCCATCACCACATCCGGGGTGAGCGACTGGTAGGGGTGATGGCTGATGCTCTGGTCAGGCATTGCTGTTGGCCCGCACTTCTTCGATGCTGGTGGCACCTGCCAGCACTTTGGCAATGCCGTCCTGGCGCAGGGTGCGGAACAGCCCGGACTGGAACGCTTCGTGCTGAACCTGCTCAGAGCGCGCACCGGTCTGGATCAGGCGGCGCACGCCGGGTGTCACGCACAGCAGCTCGTGCAGCCCAACGCGCCCGGACATGCCGGTGCCCAAACAATGGCTGCAGCCGGGTGCGTGGTAGCGGCTGAGCCAGCCTTTTTGCCCGTACTGCGTCATCCACTCGGCATACACGTGGTCGCGCCCGGGCCGCAGGTCGGTCGGGAAGGAGTGCAGGTAGATGTCAATCAGCTCGTCGATCCATTCCTGGGTGGCCGGCTCGCTTGCGCGGCATTCCTTGCAAAAGCGCCTGGCCAAGCGCTGCGCCAGCACCGCCAAGAGCGAGTCGGCAAAGTTGAACGGATCCATGCCCATGTCGATCAGGCGGGTCACGGTTTCAGCCGCGCTGTTGGTGTGCAGGGTTGACAGCACCATGTGCCCGGTGAGCGAGGCCTCAATGGCGATCTGGGCGGTTTCGGCATCGCGGATTTCACCGACCATGATG